>Ga0265309_10000863_pt1 | contig 12833 bp, 10 predicted proteins | sample Helome_FD_192492 | JGI IMG/M metagenome (GOLD analysis project Ga0265309, IMG submission 192492) | Marine sediment microbial communities from subtidal zone of North Sea - Hel_20160524 (Illumina Assembly) | ecosystem: Environmental > Aquatic > Marine > Subtidal zone > Sediment ...
GCAATGCTGATGATTATTTTTCCATTCAGCAAGTTATTGCATGCGCCGGGCGTTTTCTTCAGCCCGACGCGCAATCAAATCGATAATCCGCGCGAAAAAAGACACCTGCCGACGCACCCGTCGGCTACCGCGAAACAGTCGGTCTGAGCCAGGATTTAGCCGTGGCCGAATTCGATACCCCAACCCTCAAACCCTATCCCGAGATCCCGCCGATCGAAATCGGGGTAATGGCACATAGCAAACCTTATGTTGCCAAGGAAGATCTGCAGCAGAAAATCGGCTTTCCCGGTGAGCTGGTCGATAACTGGCAGCAGATTGCGATCGATAAAATGGGTGACCTGGTCAACAACTCCCGGGCACTGCGCGTATTTCTCGATAGCTGTGTCAAATGCGGCGCCTGTACCGATAAATGTCACTACTACCTCGGTACCTCCGACCCCAACAATATGCCGGTCGCGCGCCAGGATCTGTTTCGCTCGGTTTACCGGCGTTACTACACGTTGGCGGGCAAGCATTTCCCTGGCCTGGTCGGTGCGCGCGATATGGATCAAGGCGTTATCGATGAATGGTATAGCTATTTTCACCAGTGCTCGCAATGCCGGCGCTGTTCGGTTTACTGCCCCTATGGCATCGATACCGCGGAAATCTCGATGGCCGCGCGCGAAATCATGGATACCATCGGCGTGGGTCAGAAATACTGCAACGAAATCATCGGCAAGGCGCAAACCATTGGCAATAATCTCGGCCTGCCCGAACCGGCGCTGGCCAATACGCTCGAAGGCCTGGAAGAAGATATCGAAGAAGAAACCGGCGTCACCGTGCGCATGCCGCTCGATGTAAAAGGCGCCGATATCCTGCTGATTACGCCCTCGGCCGATTTCTTTGCCGAGCCCCATGTCGATGGCCTGATTGGTTATGCCAAGGTATTTCACCAGGCCGGGATGAGCTGGACCCTTTCCAGTTATGCCAGCGAGGCGGCCAATTTCGGTATGTTCATCGGCTCCTATGAAAATATGCAGGTACTGGCGTTGCGTATCCGCGAAGCCGCACTGGAACTCGGCGTCAAACGCATCGTTTTCGGTGAGTGCGGACACGCCTGGCGGGTCGCGTATAACTTTCTCAATACGCTGGCCGGACCCTTCGATTTTCTGGACTCGCGCTACCCGATGCCGCAGCATATCTGCGAGGTAACCTACGACTTACTGCAACGCAATGCGCTCAAAATGGATCCGTCAGCCAACGACGACATGGTGCTGACCTTCCACGATTCCTGCAATATCGCGCGTGGCTCACGCATGGGTGATTTCGAGGGTGGTCAATTTGTCATTCCGCGCGAAGTCATCAAGGCGAGCTGCAATCATTTTGTCGATATGCCCGCTGATACCACCAAAGAGGCCACTTTCTGTTGTGGTGGCGGCGGCGGCCTGTTGACCGATGACCTGATCGAATTGCGCGTCAAGGGCGCGCTACCGCGCATGGAAGCGCTCAAACAGGTAGTTGACCATCACGGCGTCACCCACCTGGCCGCGATCTGTGCCATTTGCAAGAGCCAGTTCAGCAAGATCCTGCCCTATTACGGGTTCGAGATGGACCAGGTCGTCAGTATCCACCAGTTAGTAAGCAACGCCATCCAGTTGGGTGGCGAGCAATAGATTTAGAATTTTATCCGGAGAAACAATATGGCAGCGTCAGAAAAGGAAGTGAATCAAAAGCTCACCTTCAGAATATACGAGGATGGCGAGGATCGCTGGCGTTCGCAGGGCGAGAATATTTTCAACGAAGATACCTCGCACAAGTGCCCGACCTACGTGCATCGCACCCCGCCCTGCCAGGGCAGCTGTCCTTCCGGTGAAGATGTCCGTGGCTGGTTGAACATCGTGCGCGGTATCGAGCTCCCGCCCGCAGATGTCAGCATGCAGGAATACGCGTTTCGCCGCTCTACCGACGCCAATCCATTTCCATCGATGATGGGTCGTGTCTGCCCGGCTCCCTGCGAACAGGGTTGCAATCGCAACACTGTCGATGATTTTGTCGGCATCAATGCGGTCGAACAGTACATCGGTGATTCCGCCAGAAGCGAAGGTTTCAAATTCGGTGATCTGCCCGCAATGGGTAAACACCGGGTCGCCATCATCGGTGGCGGACCCGCAGGTCTGGCCGCCGCTTACCAGTTGCGGCGTAAAGGCATCGCCAGCACAATTTTCGACGATCACGACGAACTCGGCGGCATGTTCCGCTATGGTATTCCCGGTTATCGTACACCGCGCGAATTTCTCGATCATGAAATCAACCGCATCCTGGAGATGGGTCATATCGATACCCGCATGGCCACTCGCGTCGGTCGTGACGTCAGCATCGAGGAGATCGAAGAGGAATTCGACGCGCTGCTATGGTCGATCGGCTGCCAGTCGGGCCGTGGACTGCCACTAGAGCACGGTGACGCGCCGAACTGTATTTCAGGGGTCGCTTTCCTCGAAGCATTCAACAAGGGTGCGCTGCAGGTGACTTCCAATCGCGTGGTATGTGTCGGTGGTGGTGATACCTCGATCGACGTCGTCTCGGTTGCACGCCGCCTCGGCAAGATCGACACCCTGCCGAAAGAGCAGATGACCGAATTTGTAGTCGGCGGATTTACCGCGCACGACTCGGCTTACGCCGCATCGCGCCAGGGCGCCGATGTTACCCTGACTTCGCTGTTTGAAAAAGCCGAAATGACCGCCACCGAGCACGAGGTGGAAGATGCTTTACGTGAAGGCGTCAATATTCTGGATGGCGTCATGCCGATAGAAATCATCGTCAACGATGAGGGTCGCGCGACCGCATTGAAACTCGCCAAATGTACCTTCGAAGACGGTAAACCCGTGCCTGTCGAAGGCAGCGAGATTTTGATTGAATGTGATTTGATTGTCTCGGCAATTGGCCAGGGTGGTGATCTCAGTGGCATCGAGGAAATGGGTAATGACAGAAACCTGATGAATGCGGACAAGTATTTCCAGCACCCTGACAAGCCGGGTCATTTCGTCGCCGGCGACATCATTCAACCCCATCTTTTGACGACTGCAATCGGCCACGCCTCGATCGCCGCCGACAGCATCGAACGCTATCTCGGCGGCGCCGAGTTCAGCAAACGCCCGAAAGTCGACGTGCATCATTTCAACTTGCTCAACAAGCTCAAGGAAATGGATCTCGAGCCCGAAGAATATGCGCACGAGGGCGTGTGGGGCACCAACGACGCCAATTTTGCGGTCCACAATTACGAGGATCGTTCGGCCAACGAAATTATTTCGTCCGAGCGTCTGTACCTGGGCCACTTCAACTATGAAGCGCGCCATCTGCGCGAAGAACATGGCCCCGATTCGGAGCAGGTGCTCGGCGACTTCGCAGAGCGCAGCAAGTGCCTGAGCGACGAACAGGCAGTCGAAGAGGCCGGACGCTGCATGAGTTGCGGCATGTGCTTCGAGTGTGACAACTGTGTCATCTACTGCCCACAGGACGCAGTTTACCGGGTCAAGAAAGACAGCAAGACCATGGGGCGTTATGTCGCCACCGACTACATGAAATGTATCGGCTGTCATATCTGCGCGGATGTGTGTCCGACCGGGTACATCGATATGGCGCTGGGCGATCACTAAAGGTTCAAGCGTGCGAACTAACCCTTCATTGTTGCGCTTACTGGCACTGATTACCCTGATCGGGGTGTCAGCGCCTGGCCTGATGGTCGCGGCTGACGCCGGCGCCTCAAGTTTCGGCCAGGTGGCGATTCCGTCGCCCGGTAAACCGGCGGACGCGGCCAACTGTGTCGAACCGGTGGCGGTGATGCGCCGCGATCACATGAAATACCTGCTGCATCAACGCGATGAAACTGTACTGGACGGTGAGCGCGCTAAAAAGTACAGCCTGGTCGGTTGTATCGATTGCCACAACCCGGCCAAAGCGGATGAAGAAATTGTGCGTTACGAAGATCCACAGCATTTTTGCGCCAGCTGCCACAATTATACCAGCGTCAAGATCGACTGCTTCGAATGCCACGCCGACCGCGGACTGAGCAGCTCGCAGCAAAGCAACCTGACCCTGCAAGCCGATAAACTTCAGCTTTCGATGCAGACTTTCAGACAAAAACTGGACCGGGCCCGTGGCGACTGAGCTGGACAATATCGAGCTCCGACCGGCACGCCGCCAGTTCCTCAAGGGCGCCGCCGCACTGGCGACGACACTGATCGCCCCCGGTGTGATGCTGTATAAAACCGCTCAGGCAAGCACTGCCGACCAGCAACTGCGCTGGGGCCTGCTCATCGATACCAATGCCCTGAGCGAGGCCGACGTCGATGCCTGTGTCAACGCCTGTCAACGCGAGCATGGCTGGAAAGCCGAAGAAAATTCGCCAACTTCCGCGCAATGGATTCGCAAGGTCAAACTCACCGATGCCGAATCCGGCCATCAGCGTTTTCTGCCGATGATGTGCCAGCATTGCGCAGACCCGCCCTGCGTCGATGTCTGCCCTACCGGGGCTTCATTCAAACGCGCCGATGGCATCGTACTGGTCAACAAGCATACCTGCATCGGCTGTCGCTATTGCATGATGGCCTGCCCCTACAAGGCACGTTCTTTCATCCATGAAAACCTGAAGGATCAGCTCCCGGTGGCTCCCCGCGGCAAGGGTACGGTTGAATCCTGCACCCTGTGCGTGCACCGGGTCGACCGCGATGGCGCCAATGCGGTGCCGGCCTGTGCCGAAGCGGTCAACCAGGGGGGACGCAAGGCGATTCTGTTTGGTGATTTGAATGATCCGCAAAGTGAAATCTCGCAACGACTGCGTGAGCTCGGTGCCGTCAAGCTGCGCGCCGACATGGGTCTCAACCCCGGGGTTCGGTACCAGGGCTTATGAAGATGCAGCCAGCCATGCGCTACGCCGAGATTAAAACCAGCACGACGGGTTACTGGAGCCTGCTGATCGGTCTGGCACTGATCGCGCTTATCGGTTTCGCCGCCGCTCACCACATGGACGTCGAAGGCCATCATATAACCGGCATGAGCAACCAGGTTGTCTGGGGGCTGCCGCACGTGTTCGCGATCTTTCTCATCGTGGCGGCATCGGGCGCGCTCAACCTGGCTTCGCTAGCCTCGGTGTTCGGTAAACAGGTCTACAAACCACTGGCACGTTTTTCGGCAATCCTGGCGATCGCCCTGCTGGTCGGCGGACTCGCTATTCTACTCCTCGACCTGGGACGCCCGGAGCGCCTGATCGTGGCGATGACGCATTACAATTTCAAATCGATATTTGCGTGGAACATTATCCTCTACACCGGTTTTATCGTCATCGTAATGGCCTATCTATGGCTGATGATGGAGCGCCGCATGCATCGCTGGAGCAAACCGGCAGGTTTAGTGGCCTTTGTCTGGCGCCTGATCCTGACCACCGGTACGGGTTCTATATTCGGTTTCCTGGTGGCCCGCGAAGCCTACGACTCCGCGCTGCTGGCGCCGATGTTTATCGTCATGTCCTTCGCTTTCGGGCTTGCGATGTTCATTTTACTGCTGATCTTAAGTTTCAGGCTTGACCAGCGTGAGCTCGATGCTTCGCAGCTGCAACGGCTGCGTAAACTGCTCGGTATTTTTACCGCGGGCGTGTTTTACTTCGTTGTCGTTTTTCACCTGACCAAGCTTTATGGCGCGCAGAATCATGACTTCGAGCGGTTTATCCTCGCCGAGGGCGGGATTTACACGCTGCTGTTCTGGCTGGTGCAGATTGGACTGGGCAACCTGTTACCGCTGGTATTGATATACGCTCCGCGCCTGCAGGGCTCGAGTTCGACCCTGGTCATTGCCAGTATGCTGGTTATCCTCGGCGCCTTCGCCCAGCTATATATCATCATCATCGGCGGACAGGCATTCCCGCTGAATATCTTCCCCGGCTATGTCGTCGAAAGCAGTTTCTTCGATGGCGTGATCGGCGAGTACAGCCCGAGCCTGTGGGAGTTCCTGCTCGGCTTTGGCGGAGTCACCAGCGCGATACTGATCGCATTGCTGGCAATACGGGTGTTGCCCATCATGCCCGAAGGTCTGCCGGCGGAGACGCAGTAACCCATGGCTTCGCTATTTCTCTCCGCAGCGCACAAGTCATCGGGCAAAACCACGCTCAGTATCGGCCTGTGCGCGGCTCTCGTCGAACGTGGCCTGCACGTCCAGCCATTCAAAAAAGGTCCGGACTATATCGATCCGATCTGGCTTGGAATGGCGGCTGGCAAGCCCTGCTACAACCTCGATTTTTATGTCGCCGGCAAACAGGAAACCATCGACGATTATTGTCACCGCGGCCGGAACGCGGAAATTTGCCTGATCGAGGGTAACAAGGGCCTGCATGACGGGCTCGATCTCGATGGCGGCAATAGTAATGCCGCACTGGCAAAAGCCCTGCACAGTCCGGTTATCATGGTTGTCGATGCCCGCGGCACGATGCGCGGCATCGCACCCCTGTTGATCGGCTACCAGGTATTCGACGAGGCGGTCAATATCGCCGGTGTCATCGCCAACATGACCGGCGGCAAGCGACATGAGTCAAAGTTACGCGCGGCCGTCGAGGAATACACCGATATCCCCTTTCTCGGAGCGCTCGAAAATGAACCCTCCGTCAGTCTGGACGAACGCCACCTCGGCCTGATTCCGGGTTACGAGGATCCCGAGTCGAAACACAAGATAGCGGCGATTTCGCGCCTGGTTAGCGATAATGTCGACCTGGATCAACTGATCGGCATAGCGCAACAGGCAAAACCGGTTAAGCCGGCAACGTCACCGCTGCCGCTAAAACCCGAGTTTAACGGCTTGCGTATCGGCATAGCCCGGGATCGCGCGTTCGGCTTTTACTATCCCGGCGACCTGGAAGCTTTCCGCCAGGCGGGCGCGCAACTGGTTTCAATCGACACCACCCGGGATCAATCCCTGCCGCCCATCGACGGCCTTTTCATCGGCGGTGGTTTTCCGGAACGCCATGCTGCGTCGCTGGCAGCCAACCACGGGCTGCGTGAATCGATAAAATACGCGATCGAGGCAGGCCTGCCGACTTACGCGGAATGTGGTGGCTTGATGTACCTGTCGCAAAACCTGACCTGGAATGGAGAATGCCATGACATGGTCGGCGTGCTCGACGCGCAAACGCTAATGTATGAAAAGCCACAGGGCCGTGGCTATGTCAAATTAAACGAAAACCCGGGCCAGCATCCCTGGGCCTGGCAAAGTCAGCCGGGGAAATGCCTGTACGCCCATGAGTTTCACTATTCGGCATTGCAGGGTTTACCCGAGGACGGACAGTTTGCTTACCAGGTGCTGCGCGGCAAGGGCATCCAGCAACAACAGGATGGATTCGTCTATAAAAATTTACTCGCGTCCTATACCCACCTGCGCAACACCGCGGCCAACCCCTGGGTTAAGCGTTTCCTCAATTTCGTAAAATCCAGCAAGGTTTTACCGATAACCGATACCGCCAATGCTTTATAATCGCTGCCATGATTAGTCTCTCTGCCACTGCGCTGGAACAAATAAAGTCATCCTCGACCCAGGGCGACATGGATGCACTTCCAATCCGTATCGCGATCAAGAAACAGGACGATGGCAGCTTTCACTACGCGATGGGATTCGATGAACAAAGGCTACCAGGCGACAGTTTTCTGAATTTCGACGGTGTCAACCTGGTCGTGTCGGTAGGCAGCAAGGAACTGGCCGAAGGCATGACGATTGATTTCGTCGAACTCGAAGCGGGCAAGCCAGAGTTTATTTTCCTCAATCCAAACGACCCCACCTATGTCCCGCCCGGCAAGTAACAATTCCTTCCAGCAGGTTCGCAGCAGCGCTTAAAACGGTATACTGGCGGGAATCAGGAAGCAGTGAAACCACCATCCTCAACCGATTTTCCCGTTATGCCTGGCAGCGATTCTAAATTACAACGCAGTACCAACCTGCTCAATGCCTGGTTTGTCAAGCTTGATAAAGAAAAACGTAACCTGTTGAAAAGTGGCCGGTTTCGCCTGTTCGTGCTGTCCCTGTCAATCCTCATCCTGCTAGTGCTAAACCTGGTCGGCGTGCTCAGGCCCGATAGCTCGATTGCCGTCAGCCTGCAATCTTATGCCGCCTGGATGCATGGTTTCGAAATCGTGTTACTAATCCTGCTGTTCTGGCAGATCTGGCGGGAATTACTGCAGCCATTGTTACGCCTGTGCGACTGGGCTGACCTGATGCGCGGAGTCAATCTCGATGCAAAGGTAGAGCTCAAGGCTGACAGTGATTTTGCAGAACTGGCGAGCGATATCAATATGCTCGGCAATATGATTAAGAACCTGTCGCGTGACACCGAAGTTCAGTTGCAGAAACATACCGATCACATCAGTCGCGAATCGAGATCGCTGGCGATACTCTATGACGTCGCCTCGAGCATCAACGTATCGCATGATTTGAATGAACTGTTCGAAAAATCGCTCGATTCACTGTGCAATAATTTGAACGCCAGCGCCGGTATTATTCGTCAGTTCCAGGGTAAGAAACAAAAAGACATCGTCGCTTCATGCGGCAACATCAACCATACCTTCCTCGCCAGCGCAGATCATTTTTTATCGATTCAGTATCCGTTTGATGAAATCAAACTGGATCATATTTATCGTATCGACAGCCTCGACTACGAAACCGTGTTTGGTACTGGCAGCGAAAACAGGCAGCGCAAGATACTGGTGCTGTCGATTTTGCTGCAGTATCGCGAAAACATCCTCGGTGCAATTCATTTATTTTTTGCCGAGCAGAGCTCGGTCGAACTCGAGGCCTATAGTGAACTGCTGCTGAGTATTGGCCAGCATCTGGGTAGTGCGGTAGAAAAGTTTCGCCTGCTCGAGGAGGAAAGCGAACTACTGGTAATGCAGGAGCGCACCCGCCTGTCGCACGAACTCCATGATTCACTGGCGCAAACGATCGCCAGCCTGCGTATCCAGATACGCGTCATCGACGAAACCTTTCATTCGAATGACGAAAAAAGCATCTGGCACCAGATGGAACGTATCGAGTACACCATCGATCAGGCCAATACCCAGTTACGCGAATTGATTGCCCATTTCCGTGTACCCATAAACGAGCAGGGCCTGATCCCGTCGATCGAGGATACCGTACGCCGTACCCAGGAGGAAATGGGCATTCCGGTATACTTTCAAAACGAGTGGCCTGAACAGGAGCTTACGCCTGAAGTGGAACTCAATGTGCTACGTATCGTGCAGGAGTGCCTGGTCAACATTCGCAAACACAGCGAGGCAGAAGTCGTGCGGGTATTACTCAGTTACCGTAACGATACCAATATCGTGTTGATCGAGGACGACGGTATCGGCTTCGATGAATCATCGATCGTATCCGAAGGCGGTCTGCACCTGGGCCTGAATATCCTGCACGACCGCGCCAGGGAAATTGGCGCCGATATCGAAATCGAAAGCGAACCCGGCGATGGCACGCGGATTAATTTACAGTTCAAGGTCGAACCGGTTAACGCGTTAATGGAATCAAGCGGATAAAAGCATGGCGAAAAGAATTTCCCTTTCCCGCGCCGCCCGCCTTGTCGGGGTAAAACGAGGTGTACTGCAACAGCAGATCAGGGCGGGAGAACTGCAAACCTTTGAAGGCGAAATTGTATTGGCAGACCTGTTGCAGGCTTATCCGAACGCTCAAATCGAAGACTCGAGTATGCTCGAACGAGTCGAGCAAATTATCGAACAGGCCACTTTCATCAACGTCGATAACATTGCTCGCAAACCGGACAACGTCGCCCTGACAGCCCGTATCATGTCGTTGAGCGAAGACCTGTCGCGACAAAAACGCCTGCTCGCTCGCTACCAGCGTTTCACCGAGAATTTGCGCGCTGAAATAGAACAGCTCTCCACCGATTCCGAAACGTTACAACAGCTTGCTAGCTGGGTCGATGAGGCAATCACGAGCCTGAAAGCAGACGATGGTACAATAGACCAACCATTCGTAAACGAAACCTTCTTGCGCGTTATGTCGGCACAGGCAACAGTCATCCCCAGTGGTCACGAGTTTTTCGTCGAAGGCGCTGAATCCATTCTGGAAGCAGGTCTGCGGGGTGGGCTTGCGCTCAATTACGGTTGCAGTAACGGCAACTGCGGACTGTGCAAAATTCGCGTGGTATCGGGTGAGACGCGCAAGATAAAACATCATGACTATAGCCTCAGTGAAGCCGAAAAAGGCTTTGGCTATATCCTCGGTTGCAGCAATACCGCGATCTCCGATGTCGTACTGGAAGCCGACGAAGCACAAAGTATCAGCGACATTCCGAACCAGACGATTCCGCTCAGGATAAAAAAAATCGACCACCCCGACGAGGAAGTTCTAATCGTCAGTACACGAACCCCGCGCACCAGCCGGTTAAGATTCCTGGCCGGTCAACGTGCAACATTATCGATTGAACATGTCGGTTCCGGTTTCTACCCGATTGCAAGCTGCCCCTGTGATGACATGAACCTGCAGTTTCATATCGCGCTGGACGCCGGGGACCCGGTCTCGGCTTATCTGGCCGAATCGGGCAGGACCAACGAACTGTTAACGCTGCAAGGTCCGAGCGGGTCTTTCGTACTCGACGAGAACTCACCCAATTCGTTGGTGTTTATTGCCGAGGGAATCGGCTTTGCATCCATCAAGGGTCTGATCGAGCACGCCATGGCGCTCGACGTGGCAGAGAAGATTTTCCTGTTCTGGATAGCCGGCAGCGAAGATACTCATTATCTCAATAATCTTTGCCGCGCCTGGAACGATGCGCTCGATAATTTTGAATATGTTCCGCTAAAAGCCGCAAGTGGTGATAATCTGGAGGACCAGATTATGCAGCGATTAAAGCCGAATGACCCAGCCGGTTTTGATTACTACCTTTGCAGTGGGGACGAGATTCGGGCCAGGCTGCAGCATTTTACCGATACCAGAGAAATTCCACAGAATCAGGTTTTATTCGAAGCAATTTAGATAAAAGGATAGTCGCCATGAGTTTAAAAATACTACTAATCGACGACCACATGCTGTTCCGGGAAGGTTTGATCAGCCTGTTACAGAGACGCAACATCGAAGTACTCGCCGCGGTAGGCGATGGCAACGAGGGCATCAAGCTGGCCCAGGAGTTGAAGCCAGATATCGTGTTGCTCGATAAACGCATGCCGATCATCGATGGCATCAGCGTATTGAAGCATTTGAAAAAGATCGGTTTGACGATGCCGATAGTGATGCTGACCACGAGCTCGAACGAACAGGACCTGCTCGATGCACTGAAGGCGGGTGCGAGTGGTTATTTACTCAAGGACATGGAACCTGACGGTCTGGTAACGGCGCTGCGCGATATTCACGCCGGTAAAACCGTGGTCGCCCCACCGCTGACCTCGGTGCTGGTGCGCTTTGTCAAGGGCGACATGACCGTGTCGCCAAGTAAAGGCCCATTCAGTGAACTGACCCCGCGAGAAAGTGAAATCCTCGAACTCATGGCCGAGGGCCAGGGCAACAAACTGATTGCCCGCAACCTGGGCATTTCCGATGGCACGGTTAAGTTGCACGTCAAAGCGGTACTGCGCAAGCTGGGGGTGCATTCCCGCGTCGAAGCGGCGGTCATGTACATCGAATACAATCACCGCGCCGCGGCACCGGTCGAAGAGTAGTTGTTCTCGAAATCGGCGGACAGCGTTCAATGCCGCTTACCTGACAATACTCGAGCCATTCCGATACGTCGGACCGCTGCGAAAGCCTGCGCGGCTCAGCGGAAATCTCGTAAATACTAATAGTCAGTACCTGAGCTTAAAGACAGTGTCTGACTGGATCTAAGCCAATCGACCGATTTCACCCACAGGGCCATGCGATATACCCGAAAAAGCTCTTCCCGGTAGCTTCTGATCGACACATAGCAGACGCCCAAAAATTCGCGCTGAGCGGCAAAAACCGCAGCCGTTTCGAGAAGCCCAGCAAGCTCATCTGAACGTCAGCTTTGGAGAAAACCGACCCTTTATAGATACTCACACCCGTTCTCGACGATATAGAGAGACTCTCAGGCCAACCGTAGGTGCATCGCGCAGAATGTACCGCACAATCTCTCCAGATGTGCCATCTTTAAATCCTTGAAGGTCAGCAACTTATGAGGTTTTGCGGGTGTGCCCAAACGGTGGTCTCATTTCAGCACTTTTCGTTATACACCGCGATTAATACTTGTATATGTGGTATATTCCGCGTTCTTGTCGTTCTTTCTACGTTTGTCGGCTCAGCGTAGCATCAATCACATCATATTTATCGTCGCCACCTAAATCCTGGCTTCGCAGTTCTCGCAACGTAACATTGTTCATCTTTATCCTGTAACTGCTACACCTTTACGCTGCGCTGTTGTTGCCGTCCGATTCTAGCGCTATACCGGCAAAATTCTCTATCTACTTGATATCTCTAAAGATTATCAAGTATCACCTTATGGATTACTATGACTACAAGCAACACCGAAATTCGAGAACTACCACCAACCATTCTTTCCTTTGTAAAAGACCTCCCCAACATATGTTCACTGGCGGGATTGGCCTGCACTATTTTATCCATCTATTTCAGCATTCTTGGGATTTATTACGCAGCCATGATTGGCATGATCTGGGCCGTTGCTTTTGACTGGGCGGATGGACTTATTGCGCGAAGAATGAAAGGGCGGACAGGCAACGAGCGGGTTTTTGGTGGCCAGCTTGACGTATTAATAGACATTGTAAGCTATGGAGTCGCTCCGGCCGTTCTTCTGCTGAGCTATGGAAATTTCGATCCAATATTCCTGGCAGGAGCTTTTTTAATGC
>Ga0265309_10000864_pt1 | contig 12827 bp, 10 predicted proteins | sample Helome_FD_192492 | JGI IMG/M metagenome (GOLD analysis project Ga0265309, IMG submission 192492) | Marine sediment microbial communities from subtidal zone of North Sea - Hel_20160524 (Illumina Assembly) | ecosystem: Environmental > Aquatic > Marine > Subtidal zone > Sediment ...
GCACGACATCCCGATCGTGACCGTCGGCCCCGGCAGCCAGCCCACCGAGGACGACGGCGCAGAACTCGAATATATCGATCTGCCACACGAGATCACGACCTTTCGGCGGCCGCACATACCGGAACCCGAAGAAGTCGAGGACCTGCAGGGCGCGCGCGAAGCGATGGAATGGTTAAAACAGGCCCTGGCCAGCTACGAACCGGGCGCCGAACCGTTGATCGCCAACCTGGCTGCGCTGGATGAGGCGAATCTGGAGCTGGTCAATCAGATCATGGGCGACGGCGAGGTCAGCGTCAGCTACGCCGGCGTGGTGCGGGCCAGGATGCAGGAGTCGGTGCTCGCCGGTGTCTGGCGGACCTTTTATCTGGATGCCGACGACAAACTGTTGCACGACCTGATCGAAGTCGCCGACGTACCTTACCTGGTGCGGTTGCCCGCCCACCAGACGCCGCCGCGCGCGCGGCCGCTGACCGAGGTAGAAGTCCCGCCGGACGTGATGAACGCCATGGCCATCCTGGCGGAACTCGAAGAGCAGCGTCATCGGGTCGGGCCCGGCGATGACGCCCATGTGATCAACCTGACGCTGCTGCCGCTGTCGCCGGCCGACGTGGCGTTTCTGGAGCAGACGCTGGGACGCGGCCCGGTGGACCTGCTGTCCCGTGGTTACGGTTCGTGCAGAGTATCGAGCACCGCCATCCCCAACATCTGGTGGGTGCGGTTCTTCAACTCCATGAACAAGGTGATCCTCGATACGATCGAAGTGGTCGACGTCCCGCAGGTCGCCCGCGCTGCCAGCGAAGATATCGCGGACTCCCGACAACGGCTCAACGATATTCTCGAGCCGTACTGGAAACAGATGGCCTGAAGCCAGAGACATCCATGACCCGGATCAATGACAGCGATGTGGAAGCCCGACTGGCGGAAGATACGAAGCTGGAGTGTCGTATCTGCTGGTGTGTCTACGATCCTGCGGAGGGCGACGAATACGAGCAGGTCGAGCCCGGCACCGCGTTTTCAGATCTGCCGGATCACTGGCGCTGCCCCCAATGCGACGCCGGGAAAGACAAGTTCCTGCCGCTGGAGGATCAGACACCATTGTGACCCTCACGCCGCAAAGCCTGGCCGACACTTATCGGCAGATCGCCGAAGAGCGGATGCAGGACATGCCGTTTTTGAATACGGCGCTGCAGGTCGAGGCCGTGGGTTTCCGGGCATGGGAGGAACATCAGGTCGGGGTGTTGATCACCCCCTGGTTTATGAACCTGGTGCTGATCCCCGGTCCCGAGGAAGAATGGCGGGACTTCAGCAGCGACAAGGCCCGGGCGTGGGAATTTCCGTCCGGAAGCTGTGAGTTTCACGCCAGCCGCCCGGATGGCAAGGCTCTGCATATGTGCGCCAGCCTGTTTACGACGGTCGAGGATTTCCCCGACCAGCAGACCGCGCGGGATGTGGCTGAGCAGGTGATGGACGATCTGTTCACGCCGTCGGCGGACGGTCACAGCAAGATCAACGAGCGCGAGCCGAGCGCCGATGCGATGCTCGCCAGACCGGTGAGCCGACGCGGATTGCTGCGCCAGCTGATGCTGCAGGGGGATTGAGGACGCCATGCACGAACTGTCCATCTGTCTGGCGCTGATGACACAGGTCGAACGCGTGGCCGCGGAACACGACGCGCGCAGAGTCGAGCGCGTCCGTCTGCAGATCGGCCCTCTTTCCGGGGTGGAGCCGGCTCTGCTGAAGAAGGCCTTTCCGCTGGCCGCGGCCGGCACGATTGCAGACGCCGCGCTGCTGGATATCGAGACCGGTCCCGTGGTCGTCCGCTGTACCCGCTGCGACAGCGAAACAGAGGTGCTGCCAAATCGCTTGCTGTGCGGTCAATGCGGAGATTTCCGTACCCGCGTGATCCGTGGCGAGGAAATGCTGTTGCAAAGCCTGGATCTGGATCTGTCGGAAGACGACCCACCCCGGGTCGGGTCCGCGCAGCGCGGGGAGGCGGCGCCAGGTCCCGCCTGAGGGACTACGCTTGGAGTATATGAGCTTGAGCTTGCTGTTGTTGGGATTCCTGATCGGCATGCGCCACGCGGTGGAGAGCGATCATGTCGCCGCAGTGGCTTCCCTGGCGACGCGCAGCCGATCGATGACCGACACCATCCGCCAGGGCGCTGCCTGGGGTCTGGGACACACCCTGACCTTGTTCCTGTTTGGCTCTATTGTGTTGATCCTCGACGCCGTGATGCCCGAGCGCATGGCCCAATTACTCGAATTACTCGTCGGCGTGATGCTGATTGGACTCGGTGTCGATGTGCTCAGGCGTCTGATCCGGGAGCGGATCCACTTCCATGTGCATGAACACCATGATGGCGCGGTCCACTTCCACGCCCACTCCCACGCCGGTGAACGCGGTCACGATCCGGCCCGGCATCATCACGATCATCATGAAGGCTTCCCGGTCCGTGCACTGGTCGTAGGTCTGATGCACGGCATGGCCGGTTCCGCGGCGCTGATCCTGTTGACGTTGCAGACTGTGCAATCACCCTGGACCGGGCTGCTCTACATCGCGCTGTTCGGCGTCGGCTCCATGATCGGCATGGCACTGTTGTCCATCATCATCGCTATCCCGCTGCGTGCCTCGGCGCGCGGCGTGACCTGGCTGCATAACGGCCTCCAGGCCACGGTGGGTATCGCCACCATCGCCATCGGCGCGGTGATGATCTACCAGATCGGCTGGCAGCAGCAGTTGCTGTTCTAGGCGACAACCCCGCCAGCACACCGTTTGCCTCCATCACCTGACCGCGGCCAGGGCTCCCTGTCATCTCCCGGATTGCTGCCGCTCAATAGCGCGCCGCTGCCGCGGCATCTTGCGGCCAACCGCCCAGGCAGCAGATAAGGGATCGGGGCAGCCCCAGCCCCGGCGATCAATGAAGCCGCTCGCGTGGCTGGCTATACTCACGCGACGCGCCACAGGCGCGATCTGATTGCGATCGAGGCCGAACTGACCCGTGGCGACATCCCGATACAAGGCGTTTATCAGTTACAGCCATCGCGAAGAGCGTTGGGCGCGGTGGCTGCATCGCAAGCTGGAAACTTATCGGGTACCAAAACGCCTGGTGGGCCAGCCATCGCCACTGGGCCCCACCCCATCCCGGCTGACACCGATCTTCCGCGATCGTGACGAATTGCCAACCGCTACCGATCTCGGCGCAGTGATCCAGCAGGCGCTGGAGGAATCCGAATCCCTGATCGTGATCTGCTCGCCGGCCGCGGCCGCATCGCGATGGGTAAACGAAGAGATCCGCTTCTTCCGGCGACTCGGCCGGGGCAACCGAATCTATTGTTTGATTGTCGACGGAGAGCCGGGTGCTGACAGCGGCCAGGAGTGTTTCCCGGAAGCACTCACCGAGCCACTGGAGGCCGGCGACCACGAGGGCCCTCATGACCATGCTGCGGCCGATGTGCGCCCCGGTGGTGACGGCAGACAGGGCGCCCAGCTCAAGGTCATCGCCGGGCTGTTGGGTGTGGGCCTCGACGAACTCCGCCAGCGCGACCAGCAGCGTCGACAACGGCGCCTGATCGCGGTCGCGGCCAGCGCTGTCGCCGGGATGGTGATCGCGATCGGTCTGGCCACCGCCGCGCTGATGGCCAGGGCGGAAGCCGATCGTCAGCGCTTGCGCGCCGAACAGGAGGCTCAGACGGCGACCGAGACCACCGAGTTTCTGGTCTCCCTTTTCGATGTTGTCGATCCCGGCGAGGCCAGGGGCAACACTATCACCGCACGCGAGATCCTCGACCGTGGTGCGGAGAAGATCGATAGGGAGTTGCTCGATCAACCGGCGGTGCGCGCCAATCTGCTTGGCACCATGGGCCGCGTTTACACGGGACTCGGGCTCTACGGCCAGGCCACGGAATTGCTCGATTCCGCACTGCAAGCCAGCGGCAATGCCGGTGACCGGTCGGAAGTCCGTGACGTCCGGACCCAGATCGCCCTGGCCGCTGCCTTGTATCTGCGGGGCGAATACGATCGTTCCGAGGCGGTCGCCCGAGAGGCGCTTGGTGGCGCGCAGGCACTCGACCCGCCAGCCCCGGCGGTGTCGATCAATGCGATGGTTGTACTGGCCGACGTGCTTTCCGATACGGGTGTCGACGCTGAGGCGGAAGCCTTGTATCGGGACGCGCTGAACAGGATCAGCATGCTTCCGGAGCGAGAAGAAGCACAGCGGGCGCGGGCTCTCGACCGATTGGCCGTGCTGATGATGTATCAGAGCAGATTGGACGAAGCACAGTCCTACATGAGCGAGGCGCTGGAAATCCGGGAGCGGATCCTCGGGGCCGATCATCCGCTCACCATCGAGAGCCTCAACAACCTGGCCGCCATCACCTATAGCCAGCGGCGTCTGGCTGACGCGGAGCGGCTCGCCCGACAGGCGGTATCGCGGGCCCGGCGGGTGTGGGGGGACGAACATCCGGAGACCGCAAGCCAGCTCAACAATCTCGGCCTGTTCGTTCTGGAGCAGGGAGAAGTCGAGGAGGCGGAGCAGATCCTGTCGGAATCGGTCACTGCCGACCGGCGCCACAGGCAGCCCACCGACGATCAATGGGTTTTCTCACTGAATAATCTGGCATTGTCCATCGCCAGCCAGGGGCGCTACGAGGACGCCGAGCCCCTGTATGTCGAGGGGCTGGAGATCGCCCGGCTACACGACCACCGCATGGAAGGCCCCATCGCCGCCAACCTGGCAGACCTTTACTGCGAAACGAACCGTGCCGGCGAGGGCATGGCGATGACTGAGGTGGCACGGGAAGCGCTTGCCGCTGATTACGCCGCGAGCGACTGGCGAATCGCCTATCTGGATAGCGTCGAAGGGGGCTGTAGGGCGGCCCTGGGAGAGCGCGACATTGCGCTCACCCTGCTTGAATCCGGCCGTGCGCGACTCGAGGCCGACCGAGGACCCGACTGGTTGTTCACGAAGCTCGCATTGGGACGGGTACAGCGGTTCGAAAATGACACCGAGTGGCCAACTCGCTGAGTCGGAACTGTCGGTTTTCTTTACACTTGGCCCATCGAACACTCACACTGCCGTATCCCGGTTTCTCCTAAGTCATTGACTTAAAAGCGCTTATAGCCATCCGGCACGAAACCTGCTTGGTTTCTCTGGATTTCCGAGCCTGGTGTACCTGCGCCCGGTATTGCTTCTTGGGGGAGAGATTCATGAGCCGAAGTCATACGCTGGCCCACGGGCGGCCAACACGTCGTTACATCGCCCTGGCCATCCTGCTGATAGCCGGAGCGGTACTGTCAGGCCCGGCCGACGCCAGATCGGTCCGCGTTGACTCGGGAGGCTGGACGGACGGCTCCTCCAACCCGATTGGTCAACTCGGGTTCGATTTCAATTTCTTCGGCGTTGAAACGTCGACCGTTTTGATTGACGCATCAGGTTTCGTGACTTTTGGCGGCGCTACGATAGCGCCGTTCAAAAACAGCGGCAGCCAGGATATCTCATGGCAGAACACCGCTGACGCACCGCCTGTGGATCCTCTCGATGATCCGGCACTGCCGCCCGGGATCCTTAACGGCTTCCGAGTCTGCTGGGGCTGCGACACTGACGTGGCGTTCCAATTGGGACTGTACGATCTCGGCGGCGGGCAATTCGCGATGGAATTTAATTACGCCGGCCTGCCTGAATTGGACGGCAGCTCCATCGGCTATGACAATGGTCAGGGCCTTGCCTTCGACATGCTGGAGGCATTGAACCTGGATTTCCCTGATTGGGCCGGTATCTCCGAGCTTTTTGCGGGCGGCGGTCTTTGCCCGGGCGGCGTCCCCGTAGACCCGGACACCAAGGCCCTTGCCTGCAACAACTATGACTTTTCTACAGATACGCCGACCCTCCACCCCGGATACGACGGCTTCTTCGAGGAAGATCCGTCTTTTGGGGAGCCGGTTCTGGGGCGATATTTCTTCCTGATCGGGGAGCAGGCCGACGTTCCTGAGCCTGGCACGGGTCTCCTGCTGGTCACTGGTCTGGCCGCGTTGAGACTTGCAAGGCGGAAACTGAAATAGGGAGACCGGTCGGATACACGACCCAACGCTGAGACCACCACACCGACGTGGCGCACATGGTCCGGCTCAACAAGGTGTCAACGGAGAACGCAATGTTCGGCAAATACTTCTCGCGAGGACGGGTCCGAAATTTATCCGCCAGTCTTGTGGTGGTCATCGCATCGAGTCTCTTGACCGTCGGGGAGGCCGACGCGCGATCCGTCAGGGTCGACGACACCCTGCAGGAATTCCAGGTCTCGGGCCCCCTGGAGCCGGATGATTCTCTGGACAATAATGGATCCAGCGGGCCGATAGACATCCGCAGCTACAATCTCCTGCCACCGGATGGCGATATCGATTTTGCCAACCCGCTTAATTTCTCGCTGAATGTCTTCGGCACAAGCTACGATTCCTTTTATATCAACGAGAACGGAACGATGAGTTTTGGCGGAGCGTTCGGCGGGCGGCCGGGCAACTCGGATCCCACCATGGCGGGCGTTCCGATTTTCGCCCCGTTCTTCGCCGACGTGGATTCCAATCTCCAGCCGTTTGGCGGCAGCATCTCATATGGTTTTGTCCCCGGCACGAACGCCATCGCCATCACCTGGTCCGGGGTTGGCTTTGAGGGATCCGACGACTCCAATCAGCGGCAGGATTTTCAGATCTTCATCGTCGATATTTCCGGCGCCACGGGCAATGCAGGAGACTTCCGTCTGGAATTCAATTACGCAGGCGGCTCCGAAGGCATGATCTGGGAAACCGGCGATGAAGACGGGGGCAGCAACGGTCTGGGTGGCAACTCGGCCCGGGTCGGATTTTGGGACGGCTTTGGCCTGGGTTACGAAATCGACGGTTCGGGCATCAATGGTGCCCTGCTCGGCGCCGATTGCCTGGGAAACCCCACGGCACTCGACTGTAACGATTATTTTTACGAATTCCGCGGCGGTACACCCTTCACCCTTGACGGAACACCGTTGGTGGATACACCAGAACCTGAAATCGCCCTGCTGCTGATGGCCGGCCTTGGCGCGATCAGATGGTCACGCCGGCGGTTGAAGCGGCGCGGGTAAGCGGATTATCCCTTACGGGCTGGTCGAGATCGTGACCCCCTGAAAATTCATCGGGGCTGACTGTTCACATATTGTCATCTGGCACGGCCACCGTAGCAGCACGGCTGGGCCGGCCATCTCGGCGCTCTCGGCGCAGACCGGTTGCCTCGGGTTTGGTAGGTCTTTAACATCCGGGATCGGATAAGCTTCCCCCCCAATCCAGCTCCAGGCCCGTTCGCCGACCCAACAAATGCGTCGATTCATCCTCCTTATGGCCTGCCTGCTGGCTGCGCCCCTCGCGGCGGCTGGACCATGGATTGATCCAGGCGATTCGAGCCTGCGTCACGATATCCAGCTACTTGCAGACGCCGGCGTCATCACCGGGCCGGTCTCGACCTGGCCACTGTCGTGGGGTGACATCCAGGCCTCGCTGCGGGACAACACCCAGACCCTCGATCAGGGCGAGCAGGCGGCACTGGGCCGGCTCAAGACGCGGCTAGCCCGCGGCATGGCAAGCCATGAGATCATCCTCAGCGGCCACGCGTCGGTCGCCGAGCATCCCCGCGATATCAGGACCTTCGAGGATGGCCCCCGGGAGAACGGCGAGGTCGGCGCCGGATTCGAGTGGACCGGCGAACGCTTTGCGACCCGACTCAAGGCGCAATGGGTCAACGACCCGGACGACGGCAAGAGCTGGCGCTACGACGACAGCTATCTGGGCATGGCCGTAGGCAACTGGATGTTTGCGGCCACCACTTCAGATCAATATTGGGGTCCGGGCTGGCAGAGCAGCATGTTGTTGAGCAATAACGCGCGACCGATCCCGTCGTTCACTGTCGGCCGCAATCTCACCACGCCGTTCGAAACCAAATGGCTGAGCTGGCTGGGCCCCTGGGACATCGCGGTGCTGTGGGGATTCCTGGAGCAGAACCGGGCGGTACCCAACGCGCGAGTCTTTGCCGGGCGTTTCAACTTCCGCCCGCTGCAGAGCCTCGAGATCGGCTTGAGCGCCATGGGCCTGTGGTGTGGGTCGGGCCAGGAATGCGACTCGACCGCCTTCGGCAAGATGGTCACCGGACGTGGCGAATCAGAACAGTTTGACCGGCTTTCGAGCTTCGACATCCGTTGGTCCACCAGGGTGCTGGGCCGGCCGGCAGCCGTTTACGGCCACGCGGTGGGCGAGGACTTTGGTGACGGGACCAGCCGACTGGTATGGCCCACCAAGGTCCTGATCCAGGTCGGCGCCGAGACCTGGGGTTATCGTCACGGCCTCGGCAGCTATCGCTTGTATATCGAATGGGCGGACACCGAATGCGACGCCAGTCTCTATCGCGCGCTGACCTTTGACGGCGGTGGCGGCAAGCCTGGTTGTGCCTATCGTAATTCGACCTATCAGTCAGGCGAGACCTATCGCGACCGGGTGTTTGCCAACAGTCTCGATCAGGATTCCCGGGCGCTGACCCTTGGCAGTGTGCTGAACCGGGACAGAGACCGCTCCTGGCTGGCGACGCTAACCGTGGGCGATCTGAATCGCTACAACAGCGTCCGCAGCACTACTGCCTCCAACAAGACTCGATACCGGGAAGCCGAACTCAGCCACCAGCTGCCGGCCTTCTTCGGCGGCGAACTCGAGCTCGGCATCGGCTATGAATACCGCGAAGACACGGTGCTCGATAACACAGATCACGATGTCAGGGTGTTTGCCGGCTGGTCTTTCGATTATTGAGGCTACTTCGGCACGGCCGCAGATGGCAATCAAGACAGTATCTCTCGGCAGACTTTGTTGCCTGGACTGGTCCATGAACATGGCCCGCCTGGCCTCAGACGCCTGGTCAAGGGAACCCAATGCGCTCCTGGCGGAAATAGCGCGCCGGAGTTGGCGCGACACACCGGGTTTGGGCGTGGCAGGTTGCCGGCCGGGCCCTGATTGCTGACCCGGCCTGACAATTCCTGATAACGGCATCCGTTCCAGCGGCTGATCAATGTCTCCGTTGCATAGAGTCGGTTGGCGGCAGATCGACTTTCTCTGCCGCCAACCTTCTTTGTCGCCGTTCGTTCTCCAGACTGCGCGGTGCTAAGGAGAAGGACAATTAACGCCGGCGGTTGACTCCAATGTGTCGAGACATGTTGTGTACTTGCCGCCATCACCGCCAGCCTTGTCAAAGCAGCTCTTGATCTTCGCCAGCAACTTGAACTTCTCGAATTCGCAAGAACAAGAAGCCCGTTTGGCGGCTGATAAGCGGAAGCTGGAAAAACAGTAACTGTGCGGATCCGTGCCCGGCTTGGCCAAACCGATGACTTCATGGGGGTCTGTGCCCGGTTTTGCTTCCAGCTCTCCGCTACATAACGCCAACTTGATGTCCAGCAGATCCTGCTCGCAACTGCTGAGATTCGAAAGTAAAGATTGAGATTGGCTCGATCTCCCGTCTGTGCTGGCACAACCTGCCAGCACCAACACCAATAGTGCCATGCAATACAATGACAACGTTCTTCCTTGACCTCGTAGTAGCCGCATCTGGTCGTTACGAGAACTCATCTCATTCCTCCCTCTCTTTGCTTATCATGCCCAACTATCTCTTGCGCGTTTGCAGCAGCGTCTGGATGCGCGGCAAGGCCCGGATTTCTCGCAGCTGCGGATCCGCCGCCGCAAGACTCTTTGAATAGCCAAGCTGCAGCGCCCGCTCCAGATATCCCTGGGCCGCGTCGATTTTGCCGCCGAACAGACTTACCTTGGCGGCGAAATAAAAACCGTCGGGGACATCCGGTGCGCTGCTCAGAACTTTTCCGATGACCGCCTCTGCCTCATCCTGACGTCCTACCGCCGCCAAATACAAGGATAGCTCTGTAAGCGTTTCCATATCCTGCGGATTGATCCGGAGACGTTCCTCACTCAGTTCAATCGCCCGCTCGTAGCTGGACCGACTGTCCGCCTTCTGGCCGGGTAGCTCAGCCAATGCGTTCCCCAGATAGCCATGCGCCGTCGGGTCTTCCGGCGCCAGCCGGATCGCCGCTCGCTGCATGTCAGCAGCGGCGACATAGTTTCCCGCGTAGTACTCGGCGAGGCCCAGATTGGAGTAGGCGGTCTTGGATGGCGACAAGTCCACGTTGCGGCGCCAGGCGCCTGTGGCGCCGGCATAGTCGCCCAGCATATAGAGCGCGGCACCGAGGTTGGTATAGGCCGTCTGATTGTCCGGCACCAGATCGATCATGCGCTGGAAGTTCGCTGCCGCCTCTTCATAATCCCCGGTCTGGTAATAGAGTCGGCCGAGCCCGTTGTAATTGAGCCAGTACCCGGGCTGCAGCGCGATCGCGCGACGGAATTCCTGTTCCGCGTCCTCGATCCGACCCATTTCGCGATAGACCCGCCCGAGACCCAGCGCTGCAGCATCCGAGCCGGGGTCGAGTTGCCGTGCCTGCTCGAATTCCAGTTCGGCGTCTTCCATCTGACCCGAGAGCCGGTAGAGATTACCCAGCGCGATGCGCACCTCGGGCAGGTTCGGATCCAGCGTCAACGCGCGGTTGCAGGCCTTCTCCGCCTGTTCAAACCAGCTCGATGCAGACTCGAGCACGAATCGCGCCTGCAGGGTCGTACACATGCCCGCATAGGCATCTGCAAATCGTGGATCGACATCGATCGCCTTCTGGAAGAGCTCCTGGGCCGCGGTCAGCACCACATCGTTATGGGGGCGGCGCCAATAGCCGCGACCCTGCAGATAGAAGTCATAAGCATCTATGGATTGGGTGGGCTGGGCCGCGAGCAACAGTTCGGATTCTGCTGACAGCGCGATCCCCATACGGCTGGTGACCTCGCGGGCGATGTCGCCCTGGATCTCGAAGATATCAACCACGGTGCGATCGTAGTCGTTTGACCAGAGATGGTAGCCGGTGCGGGCGTCGATGAGCTGGGCCATGATGCGGATGCTGTCGCGCGCCTTGCGCACGCTGCCCTCGAGCACATAGCGGGCGCGAAGTTTTTCTGCGATTGTCGAGAGCGCTTCATTTTTGCCCTTGTAATAGAAGCTGGCGGTGCGCGATGCGACCTGCATTTCCGGCACCTTGGCGAACAGATTGGTCAGTTCCTCGGCCAGCCCGTCGGAGAAGTACTCGGTCTCCGCGTCGTCTCCTATGTTCAGAAACGGCAGCACTGCGATCGAGGTCGGTCCGAATTCCATCGCACCCGGAGGAGCTCCGCTCTGAGAAGCCATGCCGGACGCAACCATTGGTTGCTCGACTCTGGCGACGAACAGACGGAAACCCATGATACCCAGCGCGATGATCAACGCACCGATGATCGCGAACTCGAAGCGGTGCGGACTTCCGCCGCTCGTGGCCTCTCTTCGAGGCATATCGATGACGATGCCTTCCGGCGACACCTGGAACACCCATGCGGTGATAACCGAGACAGGAAAGCCGACCACGACGAGAACGGTGATCGCCCGCAGCACCCACTCGGGGACGCCTAACAGCGGGAAGATGGTTGAGGTCACCTCGACCATGGCCCAACCGACGGCCATATAAGCGATGGCGACACGGACAACACGTCGACGATTCAACTCCTCCCACATCGTCAGCGGCTTGATTACATCAACAGTGACAGCGGCAGCGGCAGCGGCGCCATCAGATCCGGACACTTTTTCGGAGTCAGATCGAGGGGGGTCGACGTCCCGCGTTGCGGCGGTGGCGCCAACAGATGCGGACACCTCTTCGGCGGGAGATTGAGGGGGGACGACATCCCGCGTTTCGGCGTCGGCCCGAACAGGGGATTCGAAACGTACCGGCTCTACCAGCCGATAACCGCGCCCGCGCAGCGTCTGGATATACCGAGGCACCTCGACATGATCGTCGAGTGCATGGCGGAGTTCGCTTACGCAATGAGAGACCAGACTATGGGACACGTTGCTGTCGCCCCAGATCTGCTGGCCCAGTGTCTCGTGGGTCACGACCTGGCATCCGGCCTCAGCCAGGATCAGAAGAACTTCGATTGCTTTGGGCTGGACATGACGACACGTTCCGTCCGGCGCGCAGATGCTGGCGGATAGCGGTCTGACTTCGAACTCTCCGAGCCAGAAGCCTTGCAAAAGACGCTCGTCCACGCGTGTCCCTCCCCCGGGGCGCACCTTATGACAATAGCAGTTCCTGGTTAAAGAAACCGCATCTGATTGAATTAAACCAGATCATGAAGATAAGTATCAGAATGAAACGAGTCGCGAAGCGAACCGTCCGAGCGAGGGAGGGTCCCGCAGCATGACCTAGCGAAGACAGGTGCCGGGCGACCCGGTGACTGATCTACCCATTCAGTCGCTCGAACTCCGGGGCTGTCGGCGTCTCAGGCCGTACGGAGCGGAGTCGCTGGCTACGCTGGGCGGCCCGGGACCCGGTCAGCCGGTCTCGACCACGGGCTGGGCCAGGATCCAGAGGCTCAGCATGGTGTATCCGACCATCAGCAACAACATCGGGACCTGGCTGAGCAGTGCGGCCCAGTTGTCGCGGAAGGTGCGCAGCGCCATCACGTGTCCGAGCCACACCGCGACAATGTGGCCGATGACAATCGCGACTACCGAAGTGATCCAGACGAAGCGCGCGCCGACGATGCCGATATCCACCATATACAGCCGGGTGCCGAAAAGATTCCACCCCAGGCCGAACGGGTCGGACGCAAGCGGGATCACATACTGGCCGACGATCAGCAGGAACGACAGGTAGTGGGCGAGATGATAAGCGAGCGCGATCGGCACTAGGCT
>Ga0265309_10000865_pt1 | contig 12819 bp, 10 predicted proteins | sample Helome_FD_192492 | JGI IMG/M metagenome (GOLD analysis project Ga0265309, IMG submission 192492) | Marine sediment microbial communities from subtidal zone of North Sea - Hel_20160524 (Illumina Assembly) | ecosystem: Environmental > Aquatic > Marine > Subtidal zone > Sediment ...
AACCGCTTGTACGCGGTCCTTATCCGCGAAGGTTTCCAGTTTTTGCTTTACCGCCGCAAGCGCCTGATCGACAGATGTGGTCCGACCGTCGACAATGGAACTGCGTGGTCTTTGCGCCAGGCTGTTGTAAAAAAATCCATAACGGCCCCGGTCACAAATAAAATGCCCGTTCACCGATTCGCTCAGCCGGGCCTCCTGCCGGACGACTTTGCGATAACGGCAACTGGTAATCGTCTGACAGCCTAAAGAGCAGTTAATACACACAGACGGGCTGCGTTCATAATCCCAGCGCCGGCCAAAATAGCGCGATGGCTTATCGGTATAGACGCCGGTCGGACAGATATCGATGAGATTGCCTGAAAAGGGGCTCTCCAGAATCCCTTCTTCGAACCGTCCAAAATAGGTCTGGTTGGCGGATTGCATTGCGCCCAGGTCGTGATAGCCGCCAAAATCCTGATAAAATCTGGAACAGCGATAACAATGGATGCAGCGATTCATTTCGTGCTGAATCAACGGACCCAGATACTGGTCTGGATAAGTGCGCTTTTTTCCCAGGTATCTTCGGATGCCATGGCCGCCGGACACCGTCATATCCTGCAGCAGACAGTGCCCGCCTGCATCGCAAACCGGGCAATCATGAGGATGATGCAGCATGAGCCATTCAATCACGTATTTGCGAAAGGCCACCGCTTCTTTATCGGTGGTCGATACGACCATATCATCCTGCGCATCGACCATGCAGCTCATCTGCACGCCTTTAAACGGGCCCTGCAAAAATTTAACAGCACAGACACGGCAGGCCCCTACGGATCCAAGAGCCGGATGGTAGCAAAACCGCGGAATCATAATTCCCAGCTGCCCAGCCGCTTCGATCACCTTGGTTCCCGGTGTGACTTCGATTTCACGATCATCGATGATAATTGTGGGCATAGACAAAGCTCGTACTAAATTATAGCCTTCAACATGGTCCTCAATGCAAAAAGACTATTCTTTTTCCCGACAGGAATACTGGAATATTGGAATGGTGGAATAATGGGTATAACGGATTAAGAACGAATTAAAATTTAGACAACATCCTTTTATTACCCAATATTCCATTGTTCCAGCATTCCAACATTCCAAAATCTTCACTTCACAAGAAATATCATTATCTGCTAATATCTGTTTAACCAAATAATTGGCGTCTACCGAAATGGACATTTTTTTTGACCGATATGCTCCTCGACTTCCTCCCTGAAATGTATCAACAAACTTTGCAGCGGTGCTACGGCCCCCGGTGCGAAAGCACAATATGCGCTCCAGAGGTGTTTGCCCATGTCTTCCAGGATCGGTATCATATCTTCCTCGCCATCGCCATTTTCCAGGCGTAAAAGCAAATCACAGACATACGGCAGCCCTTCACGACAGGGGGTACACCACCCACAGGATTCCCGGGCAAAAAATTCGGTCAAATTCAGCGTGGCATCGACCAGGCACGTATTCTGATCAAACACCATGATAGCACCGGTACCCAGGCGGTTGCCCACCTTCTTCAGAGATTCAAAATCCATCTCAATGTCATAATGCGCTTTGGGTAAAAATCCGGTGGATGCCCCGCCCGGCAGACAGGCCTTAAATTCGGATCCTGCTGGCATCCCGCCGGCATACTTTTCGATGATTTCATTCAGGCGGATTCCCATGGGCAATTCATAAACACCCGGCCGGTTAACCCTGCCACTGATACAGAATAGTTTGGTTCCCGCACCGGTGTCGGTGCTGGCGAGACCTTTAAACCAATCCGGCCCCTGGCGCACAATATGCGGTATGCAGGCAAAGGTTTCCACATTGCTCAGCACAGTGGGCAGACCCCACACGCCTTTTTCGGTCGGATACGGTGGCGGTTGCATCGGATTGGGCCGTTTGCCCATCATCGCATTTAATTGTGCGGTTACCTCTCCGCAGATATAGCGCCCACCGCTGCGGTGAACAACGATTTCCAGAGAGTAGTCACTGCCGAGAATGTTTTTCCCAAGATAACCCGCTTCTTGAGCCCGTCTTACTTCTCGCTCAAGGATTTTCGCCCCGCTTTCATACTCGGGCCGGATGAAAATGGTGCCTTTCTCGGCCTTAATGGTATATCCGGCAATGATCATGCCTTCGATCATCATGTGCGGATTGGTGTGAATCAATACCCGATCTTTGAACGTGCCGGGCTCCATTTCATCGGCATTGCAGACAAGGTATCTTGGAAACGGTGCATCTGCGGCCACTGTTTTCAATTTAAAGCCCGTTGGAAAAGCCGCACCGCCACGACCCAGCAGATTGGCATCCTCAATCATTTGAATGATATCAGATTCACTGTGCTGTTTAAGCGTCTCTTTTAGCGCCACATAGCCACTATTTTGCTCGTATTCCTTCAGCGTGATGATGCGGTCCGGTTTGCGATTTTCCAATAAGATCTGCGGATAGGTTTCCATAATCGTTTAGTTTACGAAAATCGATCTTCGTGTTCTTCGTGGTAAAATTTTTCTCTCCGAATACTGATTTCAGGGTTCACATTATGCTTCGGATCGAAACTTTTCCAATATCTGATCGATCTTTTCCGGCGTGAGGTCGCCATAGACCTTCCGGTTAATCAGCATGGCCGGAGCCTGATCACAATATCCGATGCAACAGACCGGCAAAAGTGTAAACAAACCGTCGGCTGAAGTGCCGCCCACTTCGATATTGAGCTTTTCGCAGAGATAATTCTTTACGGATTCATACCCGTCCATCCAGCAAATCAGACTGTCGCAAACATGAATCACATATTTGCCCACCGGTTCGCGGTAAATGAAGGTATAGAAGGTGGCCAGCTCTTCCACTTCCAGAGCCGACATGCCCAGCAGCGCTGCAGCCTCTTTCACGGCTGCATCGCTTAAATAGCCATAGTGATCCTGGAGAGCCAGCATGGCGTCAACCACCAGCTCTCGCGGATGATCCGTATGGGCAATCTGTTTTTCCAAAGTTTTTTTTAGCTTGTCCGGTAGCATAGGGTGTTTATATCTGTGGTTTTAGCTTTTCAAAGGTTTCGGGTTTCAGGTGTCAGAGGACAGAGGTCAGATGACAGAAGACAGCTGGTTAATTCCGGAAGATGAATCAGCTATTCTGACTTCTGTTTTCTGTCTTCTGTTCTCTGTTTTCTGGCATCTGAACCCTAACGATCGATGTCCGGTAAAATATAATCAACCGATCCGATGATGGCGATTAAATCCGCAATACTCTCACCTACGGCCATCAACGGCATGACCTGGACATTGGCAAACCCGGGCCCGCGAATGCGCACTCGATAGGCATAACCCAGGCCGTCGCTGACCACATAATACCCCTGCTCTCCTCTGGGAATTTCACACGCGGCATGCGCTTCGCCCCGGGGGATTTTAGGACCCCGGGTCACATTTATAAAATGATGGATCAGGCTTTCGATATCCTTAAGCATGTCCGCACGCTCAGGGATCCCATAACGGTAATCATCTGTTTTGTACCGGCCGGCCGGCATGTTGTCGGCCGCCTGTTGGATGATGCGAATACTCTGTCGCATTTCTTCAACCCGCACCAGATAACGGGCATAACAATCGCCTTCAGTGGCAGTTGGCACGTCAAACTCAAAATTTTCGTAACCCGAATAGGGCATTTTTTTGCGCAGGTCCCACTCCAGCCCGCAGCTCCGCAAATTGGGCCCGGTTACTCCCCAATCCATGGCATCTTGCAAAGAAATCCGGCCAACACCCTGTGTGCGCGCCTTAAAAATGGGGTTTTTGCGGATTAAATTTTCGTATTCCTGCAAGCGCTCCGGAAATATTTTGACAAACTGATCAACCGCCTGTTGCCAACCTTCAGGTAAATCGGCAGCCACTCCACCGATTCTGAACCAGGATGGATGTAACCGCCCCCCCGTGATCAGCTCGACAATATCCAAAATCATCTCCCGCTCGCGAAAGGTGTAGAAATTGGGGGTCATGGCGCCGACATCGTGAGCATAGGTGGCAAACCAGACCAGATGGTTGCTCAGGCGAAACAGCTCGCTGAGCATCACTCGAATCACCTGAGCCCGTTGCGGAACTTTGACATCCGCCAATTTTTCGACCGCCAAAAGATAGGGCAAATCATTGGCTGCGCCGGCCAGGTAGTCGACCCGGGCCAGATAAGGGATGAACTGGTGCCAGGTTTGACGCTCACCGATCTTTTCGACAGCCCGATGGTGATAGCCGATCTCCAATTCCAGGCCGGTAATTACTTCGCCTTTCAAAGAAGCAACATAGCGCAACAACCCGTGGGTGCTGACGTGATGGGGGCCGATATTTAGAATCAACGGGTGTTCACCATCCTCTGTTTTAGCATAAACGCCGCCGTCCACTGGCTGCAGCTGCTCGGCGTCTTTACGGGTATAAGGCGTCATTTCGGTGGCCCGACCCGGATGGCTTTTTCTCAAGGGATGGCCTTTCCAATCCGGCGGCATGATAATCCGGCGCAGATTCGGATGGCCTTCAAATCGAATTCCCATTAGATCAAATACTTCCCGTTCATACCAGTTGGCCGAATGCCAGACATCCGTGATGCTGCAGGTAACCGGATCCTGGCCCTGCAAAGGCACTTTCACCCGCAGCCGGCTGGCAGAATCAAATGACAGCAGATGATAAACCATGGTGTAGTCCGGATAGTTTTCCGGTTGCCGGCGGGCGGATTCATCAATGGCGGTCAGGTCATCCAGGCGTTGATATTTAGGTGTGGCTTCAGCCTTCAGATAATGCAGCACATCTTTTAACCGGTTTTCAGCTACCTGAAGGGTAAGCATGTCGGAGGTCGGCTTCAGTAGCCGGACGGCATCACCAAATCGGGTGCTCAAATCCCGGAACAGGTTCTGATCGGATGAATTGAGTTCGATCTGCCGCGGCGGCGGGGTCCACATGAGGTCAGAGCGGCTGCCCCAGAAATCAGGTGGAATAACTGAAGTCCCCCGGATAGCGGTACCCTCCATACCAGGACCCCGGGGATCGCGGGATTTGGTTCGGCCATCCACCCGTATGGGTTTAACGCTTCCCTGGGTTCCACCTTTTAAATGAAAGATCGAACGGGCAGGGCTTTCGGTTTCAATTTTCTTTTGCAGTTCCACAAGGCCCTGCAGGACGGCCTCCGGCCGCGGGGGGCATCCGGGGATGTAAACATCTACCGGTAAGATTTGATCGATTCCCTGCACAACGCTGTACACATCGTACATTCCCCCACAGTTGGCACAGGAACCCATCGAAATCACCCATTTGGGTTCGGCCATCTGCTCGTAGAGACGTAAAACAACCGGTGCAATCTTTTTAAAAACCGTGCCGGAGATAATGAGCAAGTCGGCCTGCCGGGGTGAAGGGCGTAGGACCTCGGCGCCGAAACGGGCCATGTCGTAACGGGCCGTCAGGGCGGTGGCCTTCTCGACAAAACAGCAGGAGAGCCCGAAAAACATGGGCCACAGGCTGTACTTGCGTGACCAGTTAATCAGGGCATCTGTGCCGCTCAGCAGGCGGTCACTTAATCTTTTTGGGCGATTGGACCCCAATCGAGTCCCCCCTTTCGCCAGATGTAAAGGAGGCCCAGCAGCAGCAACACGATGAAAAATGATATTTGCAGCCAGCCGGCCCAGCCGAGTTTGCCATGAGCGATGGCCCAGGCGAAAATAAAGGCGCCTTCCACGTCGAAGATCAGAAAAAAAATGGCTACCAGATAAAAGGGGACCGGATAGTGCAGGCGGGCAGTTCCGGTGGGGATAATACCGCTTTCATAAGGTCTTAATTTTTCAACAGTTTTTTTCTTTTCCCCGAGCCAGACGGCGATGAACAACTGAGATGCAACGAAAATTAGAATAAAAACCACGTAAATCACCAGGCTAAAAACGCCGGGTTCCCAGGGAGAAAGTATGCCGGAGGAAATAATCGCATCCATAACGTTACCGCTGTCACTTTGATCTGAAGGAACTAAAACAAATTATCGTACAAAGAGAATTTGAAAAATTGGATGTTTGTTGCCGGTGCAACCGCAATCTGTTGAATGAAACAAGCCTGAATTCACGCTGAAGTCGCCGGTAGTTGCTGACAAATTTTTTTATATAGATGAGAGCCGATAAAAATGCAAGGTGAATCACGGGCGCGTTCACCCCGTTTTAGGCTCTCCGGAGGGCGAACTGCAAATCCGCTCAAGGCTGCGGTGAATAATCCATTCGGCCGCATCGTATAGATCGGCCGCCACATAATGGGCACGCAGGCCGGCATCGGCCAGGCGCAGTTCGGCTTCCTGATGCTTTCCGGTTTTCACCAAAATCGAATATCCGCAGCCGGCCTCATGGGCACATTCGATGTCCCGGGCACTGTCCCCGATCATACCGCTAGCCGCCAGATCGATATGATATTTTTTTTGAGCCTGAATGATTAAGCCGGGCAAAGGTTTACGGCAATCGCAGCCATCTTGGGGCATATGCGGACAAAAGAAAATGTCGCTTATTTTGCCACCCCCTGAATGGACAGCCGCTTTCATCTTCGAGTGAATATTTTCAAGTCCCGCCGGGGATATTAACCCGCGGGGTATGGCCGTTTGGTTGGTGATGACAACGATCATAAAGCCGGCGGCGGTTAGATCGCGCAATGCTTCAATACTGCGGGGCAAAAATTTAAACTCCGACCAGTTTTTGATGTAAGCGGCAGAGTCCTGATTGATCGTTCCATCCCGATCGAGAAAAACCACCTTCTTTAGCAAAATAATTGGCTCCTCCAATATTTCTCTCAAACAGATCAAAACCCGAAGAAATTGATTATCGAAATTGGTACCCGGTGAAACTCATAGAGAACCAACTGGCACCTAAAAATTACAAATTAGCATGCAACTGGGATAATTTTTTTGACCCGCTTATTCGGCAACCAGAATAGCATCCGCAAATCCATCCTGAATGAGAATTTTTTCCTGTTCAACGGCCTCTTGCAGGGTTGAAAAGCGCCCGACCCGGACCCGATAAAAGATTTTATCACCTCTGTCATAAACCGCTATGTGCGCATTTTTATAGCGTTGCGCCAGCTGACGCCTTTGTTTTTCGGCATTTTCACGACTCAAAAAGGCACCGACCTGAAAGGTGAAATTGCCGGAATAATAATCGCCGGCCGTGTACGTTGAAGCAGAATTACTCGCAGTTGTTGTCCGTTTGCCCAGTGCCACCACTTCAACCCGGGCGGTGCCCGGACCGACAATCCCGACTTTTTTGGCAGCCGTATAAGATAGATCAATTATTCTGCCGCGCACAAACGGACCGCGATCATTGATTCGGACCACAGCGCTGCGGTTGTTTTGCAGGTTATGCACCCGAACATAGGTGCCCAACGGCAGGGTTTTATGCGCCGCGGTCATGGCATACATGTTATAAATCTCACCGTTCGACGTTTTTTTACCGTGAAAATCGCGTCCGTACCAGGAGGCCAATCCGCGCTGGCGAAAGCCTTCAGAATGGGGCAGCGGCTGATACCACTTGCCAAGGACTTTGTAGGGTTTTGGATTACCGGGTTTGCCGGGTGGCGGCGGTTGAGATGTCGGGGTATGGCTCGCACAGCCGAAACCCCAGAAAACAAAACTGGCGCAAACCAGAATCAAACAGAAGTCGCTCAAACGGATGCGGTGACGTCGGTTTCCGTACATAACCATCAATTCTTTCGCCAGTGGGATCAGTCGATACCACCGGCTGCAGGGACGAATTCAGAAGATGCTGTTTCGAGTTCCGCCAGCGTTAACGCGTGCGCGTTTTGGGTTGCCTTTTTCGCGTTGGCCGTTTTTTGCCATTAAGAGCAAGTTCCAGAACGTCTTTCATTTTATCGACAAAATGAAAGCGGATTTCCTTTTTGACCTTGGGGGGGATATCCTCAAGATCCTTTTTGTTCCACTCCGGCAGGATAATTTGCTTGATGCCGGCCCGGTGCGCAGCCAGAACTTTTTCCTTGATACCGCCAATCGGCAGCACCTGACCCCTGAGCGTAATCTCACCGGTCATGGCCAGATCCTTGTTAATGGTCTTCCCGGTAAGCAGCGAAGTCAAAGCGGTCAGCATGGTTACGCCGGCCGAGGGGCCGTCTTTGGGTATCGCGCCGGCCGGCACGTGGATATGTAAATCATGAGTTTCAAAAAAATCTTCATCGATATCTAAACTTTTGGCATTTGCACGGATAAAACTCAGGGCTGCCGTTGCCGATTCTTTCATCACATCACCCAGCTGCCCGGTGAGGGTCAGTCCCTTTTTCCCTTTCATAGCGGTGGCCTCAATGAACAGAAGCTCACCGCCGGTTGCCGTCCACGCCAGGCCGGTGACCACACCGGGTGTCGACACTCTGGACTTGGTTTCAGAAGTGAACCGGATCGGCCCCAGGTAACCGTGAATATCGTCGAGGTTGATGGTCACCGTTTTGACCTTGCCGGTGGCAATTTTGGTGGCCACACCGCGGCAAACATTGGCGATTTCCCGTTCCAGATTGCGAAGTCCGGCCTCGCGGGTGTAGCCGGCGATGATTTGCTTAAGCGCACCCTGGCTGAATTTTATCTGCTTGGCCTTTAAGCCATGCGCATCCCGCTGGCGGGGGATGAGGTAGCGCTTGGCAATCTTGAGCTTTTCATCCAGCGTGTATCCGTGCAGCATCAAAACTTCCATGCGGTCCCGCAAGGCCGGCGGTATGGTATCTAAAATGTTTGCGGTCGTAATAAACATCACCTTGGAAAGATCAAAAGGGACATCCAGATAATGATCGGAAAAAGAAAAGTTCTGTTCGGGATCCAGCACTTCCAGAAGTGCGGAAGACGGGTCCCCGCGGAAATCACTGCCGACTTTATCGATTTCATCGAGCATAAAGACCGGATTGTTGGATTCGGCCCGCCGCAGACCTTGAATAATTCTGCCCGGAAGCGCCCCGACATAGGTGCGTCGGTGTCCCCGGATTTCAGCTTCGTCCCTGACACCGCCCAGAGAAATGCGATGAAACTTACGGCCCAGTGCCCGTGCAATCGATTGCCCCAGCGAGGTTTTGCCGGTGCCCGGGGGGCCGGCAAAGCATAAAATAGGCCCTTTTGATTGGGGTTTTAACTTGCGGACCGCCAGATATTCAATAATACGCCGTTTGGGTTTTTCCAGCCCATAATGATCTTCATCCAGGATCTTTTGTGCTTTTTTGATGTCGACATTATCCGGGGTGCTGTCGTGCCATGGCAAAGCGGTGATCCAGTCCAGATAGGTCGATGCCACGGTATATTCGGCTGAAGACGGATGCATTCTCGCCAGACGCTCCAGTTCGCGTTCGGCTTCTTTATTGGCTTCGGGCGGAAGATTTTTTTCTTCAATTTTGGCGCGGTATTCCTCAATTTCGACCTGGGTTTCATCTTGCTCGCCCAGCTCCTCTTTGATGGCCTTTAGTTGTTGCCTGAGATAATACTCCTTCTGACTCTTATCCATATCACCCTTGACCTGACTCTGTATTTTATTGCCCAGTTCAAGGACGCTCAGCTGATGATTCACCAGACGGGTTACTTCTTCGAGGCGCTCCTTTACATTCTGAATTTCTAAAACTTTTTGCTTTTCCTGCGGACTGGCATTAATTGTGGATGCAACCATATCTGCCAGGGTGCCGGCTTCGGGAATCGACTTTGCCATCTGGCCAATTTCCGGTGGCAGCCCCGGGGAAAGCTCCACGATTCGAATAAACTGGCCGATCAGGTTGGACATCAGCGCTTCAGTTTTTTTATCTTTTATTTCGTTTTCTTCCAACACCTGGATGCGCGCGCGCAGATAAGGCCTGCTATTTTCCCAGGATTTTATCCTGAAACGGTGGAGGCCCTGCACCAGAAGCTGGATGCGATTGTCCTGGGTTTTGGCCATTTTTAAAATAAGGGCACTGGTGCCGATCGAAGCCAGATCCTGGCGGTCCGGCTTATTTCCCTCTTCGGGCTTCTTCGATACAACCAGCCCGATGATCCGATTTTGGGCCATGGCTTCATCAATCAGACGTACCGATTCACCCTGCATCACCACCAAAGGCAGTACCATTTTAGGAAACAGGGCTGCATCAAACAATGGCAGGATTGGAAGCAGTTCCGGAATTTTTTCGGAATTAATTTCGACCGGGGGTTTTTGATCAGGTTTATCCGTCATGCGTTCCTCCAAAAAGGGTCAACTGGTTCACCATTTTCATAAGATTCTAGAAGTCTTTTCAAAACCCCGTTTCAGCCGATTTGCGGCTTTTGTCCCCGCAGAGCGGGATGACGCTGCCAAAAGTCCGCAAAATTCGCTCCAAAGAGGTTTTGAAATGGCTTCTAAGCATTTTTGTGCTTTCTTTGGAAAACCTTTTTGCACCACAAAGGGCACCAAGTTCACAAAGCCCTATACTGGATTCAACTTATCCATCTGATATCGGAATCTTATGGGTCTTTTCGATCGGCACTTTTGCCAGTCGAATCTCGAGCAGGCCGTTCGTATAACCGGCAGACACGACTTCCGGATCGATAGGCGCTGGGAGATAAAGGATTCTTTCAAAGCGGCCGTATTGAATTTCGGCCAGCCGGTAATTGGTCTCATCAGTGCAATGTCTGGCAACCCGGTTTCCTTGAATCCGGACGGCCTTGCTGCTGATTTCAACTTCCAGATCATCCTTATCGACTCCGGCAACCTCCGCAACGATAACGATTTCATCCGGCGTTTCATTCATGTCCATCGGTGGTTTCCAGGCGCGTTCGGCAAGTGTGAAAGCCGGACTCATTGATCGAAACATGTCTTCAATCGTTTTTTCAAGGTTAGAACCCAGATGACCAAAATCTTCGGCAATTCTAATTTTGATAAAGTCCATCGCCGGCTCCTAAATTCTATACACAGGGTTTGGTTTATTTGTCAGAAAACGAAACAAAATAACACTGATTGCCTCCTTTGTAAAGCTTGACAAGAATACAAGTATGATTACGTTTCGAGCGAAGTAAACGCTTATTAAATGGAGGTTTAGCCATGTCAATCGTAAGATGGGATCCTTTCCGAGACGTTGCCGTCTTACAGGATCGTATCAATCGAATTTTTAACGAGTCCTTTGGCGTCTCGCGCGAGCTGGATGACGACGTCAGTCTTTACGACTGGCGGCCGCCAGTTGATATTTATGAAACGACCGACGGTTTTATCCTAAAGGTGGAGCTGGCCGGCGTTGAAAAAGAGGATGTCTCGGTTGAAGTTAAGGATAATGTTCTGACCCTCAACGGGGAACGGCTTCTTGATCCGGAAATCAAAGATGAACATTACTATCGAAAAGAACGAACCTTTGGCAAATTCCACCGATCGTTCACGCTGCAGGAGTCGATCAAGCCCGAACAGGTTAAGGCATCCTTTAAAAACGGTGTTTTGACGATTGCCGTCCCAAGGCCCACGGAAGAAAAATCTGAACAGGTCACCGTCAATATCGACTAACGTATTTCTCGGGTCCTGGTGTCACCAGGCCCCGCCGACTGTCTCTGATACCCTCTCCCCGGTGCTGCCTGCAGGGCACCCCTCCGGATAATCTCCAGCTTGTAAAGCGGGCCGGTTCGATCGGCACCATAATGATGCGATACCCTGATTTAGGGGCTGGGAAAAAAAATTGCCCTTTTAACATAAATGCCGTATGAATCGGCTATGGCCGCCGAAAACAAGCCGACAGATAAACTTGTTATCGGTTCCCAGTACTTTTTGTATTTCGGGGTACTGGGGATTTATTTGCCTTTTTTTAACCTGTATTGCTACCATCTGGGCTTCAGCGGTCTGCAAATCGGAATTTTGTCTGCCGTACGATCGGTCGCACTGGTGGTTTTCCCCCTCATCTGGGGCGCTCTGGCCGATCGCCTCAGTGCCCGCCGCCCCATCTATATCCTGTGCAGCTTCTGCAGCGCCCTGATCTGGATGCAATATCTTTTTACGGTTGACTTCGGGCCTATGCTGGTCGTCACCATTTTTTACGGAATGTTCTATGCCCCGATAATTTCTTTTCTGGAGGCATTCACCATGGACCTTCTGGGAAAGGCGAAAAAAAGTTACGGTCAAATCCGCGTCTGGGGGTCCATCAGTTTTATCGCCGTCGTGCTGGTACTCGGCAAAATCATCGACCTATACTCAGTGGAGATCATTGTTGTTCTTATTTTGGCCGGATCGCTGATGTTTTCGGTAATCTCCACCCGAATTCCTGCAATTCAGATGGTTAAAAAGAAACGCCTGTCCAAGGGAGTCAGCAGTTTGCTGGGCGGCCGGGTTCTGGTGTTTTTGTTTTGCGCATTTTTAATGCTCGTCAGCCATGGGGCTTATTACGGCTTTTTCTCGATTCATCTGGAAAACCTGGGATATGGCAGCACTTTTATCGGATTTACCTGGGCGTTGGCCTCGGCAGCCGAGATTTTGGTGATGATCCGATCCGATCAAATCTTTCGCCGCTTTTCACTGGAATCGGTCCTGATTTTTTCCTTTATGATCGCCGCTCTGCGCTGGTTTATTCTTTTCTTTGCCCAATCCGCAGCAGCAATCCTACTTTCCCAGGTTTTACATGCCGTAACCTATGGCACCTTTCATATTGCCAGTATCCTGTACATCGATCGCCTGACACCCGACAAAGCCAAGACCTTGGGGCAGGCGGTCAACAATGCCGTCAGCTATGGTCTCGGCTTGATGATCGGTTTCTTTTTCAACGGCTACTTATATGAAGTAAGCGGTTCATTTACCCTGTTTATGATCAGCAGCCTGATTGCCTTATCGGGTGGCCTATTTTTCTGGGGGTTTTATCTGGTGGATCGCAGGCG
>Ga0265309_10000866_pt1 | contig 12813 bp, 20 predicted proteins | sample Helome_FD_192492 | JGI IMG/M metagenome (GOLD analysis project Ga0265309, IMG submission 192492) | Marine sediment microbial communities from subtidal zone of North Sea - Hel_20160524 (Illumina Assembly) | ecosystem: Environmental > Aquatic > Marine > Subtidal zone > Sediment ...
AAAGCCTTTTACAAAGCCGTATTCCCGAGTATCTGTGGTAGTCGTAAGTCTCTTGCCCCAGGCCACACCGACCGCCTGTGCACCTAACAGAAATGACACACCGCAACGAACACTTGAGGCACCGCCGGTCTTCAGGCTGTTCGCCGTCGCCCCTGCGCCCCATACACCGGTTGCATCATCAATGAAGTTCGCAATCTCAGGCACTTCCCGACAAATCACCCCATCCCAGATAATGTCACCAGCACGGAACAGAGGATTCCCCTGACCCCGTGCTAAAGCATCACGCTGAGCAGCGCTGATGGTTGAGTCGTTTTTGAGATCACGGAACGCATAAGGATCGCAGAACATCACATACCATTCTTCCTGTCCGTTGACACGGATAGGTTTAATGGCAGGATTGGCTGTTCTGGCCTTACGCCGTGCGGTTGAAACGGTCACAGCATCCAGGGTATCGGTGCCGCCAGTTAAACTGACAAGACCGGCTGAATGGTCGGCGGGCGCGGTGCCATACCCGATATAAATGATGCGGTCGTTGTTATCGACTGCCCATATATCATGGTTTGCGTTCGTGTCCGACCCGTAGTTTGTGCCGTTAGTCGAGTGCATGGCCTCAAGAATCTCGTTACGCAGCAAATCCATTGCCCAGTTCTTCATCTGGGCTTTGCCTTTGTTGCGAATGTCGATGCCTGTGGACTGGTCCTCGAAGTTGTTAATGGTGAAAGCATTACGAACCACCTGGATACCGATTTCGTGTCCAGTGTTGTCTACTGCTTCCTCATTACCTTCGAGGGTACCTGCGCCGACATTGTTGTTTTTGAACTTACCAATTAACGACAATGTGATCGCATCACCCGGCCTTTTAGTGAGGTTTTCGTCTACATGAATCGCCGCGTTCTCATCCATGCCCATATAATTGGACATTTCATTATCACGCACGTATTCCATAAACGCATTATCATCCCACTGCTTGACCTCGTTCGCAGTGGAAATGGTTGTATCAGCCATGATGGCCTCCTGTTATAGGATGGTCTGTCTCTCGACAGAGGCGTTCACGCTATCTCACGACAGTGCTACTTGCCTATTACCTTATTCAATGGCGTTGGGCCTGACCAGGTTTGGCCTTTGGTTCCCGCCGCCGCCGTTGCGTCTGCCAACGATCCGGGGATGTTTTGTACAGTCTGATCAAGCTTGTCTTTGATTAATTGCTCTTTGAGCCCTTCTAACTGGAGTGTTTTCCACTTATCCAGACCCCCCGCAGTTTTAATCTGCTGGGCAAGATCAATCGCTTCATCGACATTATCGAGTGACTGTACTTTCTGTAAATCGAGATGCTTTTTAGCCGTATCGTACACAAACCGCGCGGGGTTTACCGCACCTCTTAGACCGGCGAGTAGGGATGGGTCAGTTTGAGTTAGTTGCTCAAAGACCTCATATTTCTCATCATAGTCAGGATAGGTTTGGCGAGCCATGTCCTCGGTCAGATTATTAATCACTCCAGTGAAGTGGCTCATAATCTGCTGCTCACGTTGCGACAGGGCGGCATCTTCATCATCAAATATGCTGATTTTCTCAGCCGGTTTGAGATTCTGCTGCTCCAGTGCCTGGCGCTTCGATCTTTCGTCCTTGGCTCTTACAGTTTGTGCATTTAGCTCTTTGCGTAAATCCTCGATCTGTTGCTTAACATCCGGTTCATCAGGTTTTGTTTCTGCCGCCGATGGCGCGGCTTCCTCAGTGACAACGTCGGTCTTTTCGACTTCGGTCTTAACTTCGGCTTCATCCGTTGTTTCAACTGCTTCAGCCGCAACTTCTGGCTTGTTCTCAGTCTCCGCATTTAAAACTTCACTTAATGGTGTTGACATGTTTACTCCTGCACCCGTTAATTGCCCGGTGGCGGCGTGTTCACCCGAAACCCGGTGGCGGTTGGCTACGCTGTAGCCGGTTGATTCTGTATCTGTTCAGCCTCAGCCTGTTTCTTCAGGCCGGACATCTGTTTATCAAAAGCCTCAGCGGCGATCTTCTCAATATTCGCGGTGAAGGCTTCCATTTGTAAGACTTGCTGTTTCTGCTGCTCGGCCTGAGCCTGAGCTTGCTGTTCTTCATTACCCTGTGTTCGTTCGACAAAGGCATCTTTATTTCTTAAGGAAGACAGTTTAAGGACTTCTTCAAACGGTACGTTCTGCGGGCCATAGGCCTCGGCTAACCGGGCAACCACTTCAAACTGTTCCTGCTGAACCGTAACGGTATCGGGCGCGTCTTCAACAATAATATCAATGTCCATTTCGGAGACTTTGTTCTCGACCTGTAGCGGCTGGGCGGGCATTTCCAATCTTGGATCGTTCTGGAACTGCTCTGGGATTGATCCCATCTCCTGCTCGATCTGCTCACCCACTGTCACCGTCCGGTTCAAGCCCACAAACTTGATATTCTTCTCATCATCCGTAACCCGAATCCAGCGTTCCTCAGTCCAGAACTGTTTAATCCGGTTCCAGAATTGTCGATATACACGATTTTCCCACTCCCGTTTTCCATCCATCAACGGCGTAATCTCCATCTGACCACCGGACTGTTGGGCTAAAATCGCCCGACCTGACAGGGCGCGCTCATCACTTCCGGTCAGCGAAGCATTCACACTGGTCTGGTCTAGCTCGGCTTTGGCTTCCTGTAACAGGGTAAATTGCCCTGCCGCCATATCACCAGTTGGAATCGTACCCCAGTCCTCACCAAACTTGGCCCCGGCATTAACTTCTACATGCCCATCAGGTTTGGCAATCTCTGTCTTGGCTTTTCTTGCGCCTTCCGGGAAGGCACGTTGATTACCATACGTCTGTCTTTGGTTGACCAGATGAAGCATCTTGGACTCACGCTTATTGACTGCGTCCTGCTGCTCGATCATAAACCTCGGCTCACCGAACCGATGACCATCCCGGTCAACATAAGCCGATTGCATGATAATCCCGCATTCGGGGATACCTTCATCATCCATCCACGGCGACGGTGTTGGTGCTTCGAGAAACCCTGATCGGGTGAAATGGGATAAATGCCAGATTCCGTTGTGCTTAAAGTATATCTGGGCAATCCTGACCCGCTTACGCTTGGAGTCTGACCACTTGACTGGCTTATCTTCATAAGTATCGTCTAACGCCCCTGAGAGCGATAGATCAAGTACATTTGTCTTACCCTTATACCTTGCCTTGGCCTCATCCATATCCATCCAGACGATAATCCCTTTATATCGAGCATCGGAAAAATCCAGGTTTCTTGAGTGATAATCCCAGAATAGACGATCCCACTGGACGTGCTTTAACTCGATCTCCTTCTTCTTGTTGATCGTGACCTCAGCACCGCCGGTGCCTTCAACCAGATAGTTGTCGAAGAACGCTGAACGGACTTTGTCCAGGCTTGTATTGTCGGCAACAAACCTCAGTGAGTCTGTGACAGCATCGGCATCCTGTTCATGGCCGGGCGTACGCGGGAAGGCTTTAGGATCAGTCCGGGACTGTCTTTCCAGTCCACGTAGGAAATTAACCTTCTTACGGATACGATTATTAATCGTCTTCGGTTGTTTCCGGCGACGTAATGCGGCTTCCTGATTGGCTGTCCACTGTTTATGGTCGGCATAATCCCTGTCCTGTTCCGAGAGTTTGCGGGCGGTTCTCGACTGCTCTTCGAAGTCTTCAAAGTAATCGACCAGCGTTGTTAGGAGTTCATCATTCATACGGTCATGTAGTCATCTTCGGGTTCACGGTCAAAGGCTTGTCGCCAGCGGTCGGGTTTATGTTTCTTAACATCAGGAGGCTGGATTTCCCAAACCTTATCAATCAAACGCCCCATTAACCCGCAGGCATCGACTTTGTCATCGAATGCACCAGCGGGAAACTTAACTAACTGTCTTATTAATTCTTCACCCCAATCACAAACAGGGATATAAACTAAGCCCAATTTACAAATAGCCTGGAAAGAGCGCGCGTTCACTGCTTTATTACCCAGATGCGACATCGGCTCAATATCAATATATATCCTGCGTTGACGGCTTCGCTTGTTCAGCCATGGGCTTACTGCTTTCTTGATCTGCCCAACCTCAGCGCCCCAAACCACAGGGTCATGCTTCTTGGTTAAATCTAAGAGATCATCTACCCAGACATCGGATTCAGTCTGGCCTGAAATCCAGTCAACAATATATAGATTGCCTTCAGGGTCAAGCCCACAAACGCCCTGCTCTGTAAAATCACCACCATCGTCCGTTACCGCATAATCGCTGGCACCGAACTTAACCAGGTATTTAGGCTCGCCTTTCAGCGGATAACGCTTGAACCAGTCTCGCTTAAAGTAAGTCCCTTCATCCTGAGTTGGTCTTTGCTGGTACAAGGCGCTCCAGTTGCGAATGTCTGACTTCTCTTGGGCTGCTTTAGTCTCTGCCCAAAACTCAGGAGTGAAATATTCTGGCCATAGCCATTCACCTGTCTTCCTCTTCAAAGGGTCGTTCTTGCCTTTCTGGGCTTCAGCCTGTAAACAAATGACGTGCCATTTCTTCCCATCTCGGCCTTGAAAGATGCCCGATTCTCCTGCCCAATCATCTGGTAAAATACGCCCAGACAGATCATCATCAATCCATCGGGTCTGGATAATAACCTGTGCCGCATTCGGTTTAAGACGGGTCATAAAATCAGAGTTGTACCAATTCCAGGTGTCTTCCTTGATAACATCTGAATCAGCCTCTTTCCGGCCTTTTACGGGATCATCAATAAGCCCCAAATCACCACGCCGGCCAGTTACACCGCCACCAACACCGATAGCAAAGTAGGTACCACCTTCCTTGGTCTCCCATTCGCCTTTGGCTCTTGAGTCTTCAGTCAGAACAAGATCAGGAAATAGGTTCTTGCTTTCTCTGGTATCAACCAGATTTCTTACCTTACGGCCAAAAGCAGTGGCTAAATCACCGCCATACGAGGCACAGATAATGCTTTTCTTGCCCAGTCTCCCAAGGTAATAAGCTGGGAAACGGACACTGGCATAAGTTGACTTTGCGCTTCCAGGCGGCATAAAGACCATTAAATTTCTGATCTCACCACTCAGAACCTTGTCTAGCGCGTCACACAGTATCTCGTGATGCTTTGCTGGCGGCTCGTAGGGAGCAACATAGCGACAGTATTCAGTGAGTGACTTTCTTGCTATCCGCCGGTTCAACAGCTCCTGAGCTGCGACCTGTGGCGATATCGGCAAGTTCTGAGTCTGAGAGTTCGTTTGCATTGTTTGTGTCGATTGATCCACTGTGCTCGACTGCGCTTAAATCAGGCAATGTCTTCTTAATCAGACCCAAAGCAGCAGTGACCTGAGATTGCGTCATAAGGTCTTTCGTGATAACCACGCCGTCTTCAATTTCTGGTTCAGCAAGCACATGTTTTTCAAGGCGTTTGACAATCATAGTTGTTTGGATTCTCTGGCGGGTATTCTCGCTTAATCCTTTGCGGTTTCTTGCTGCCATTAGCATTCTCTTATGAACAATAGTCCGATTGGCTGACTCTGTCGTTATCTTTGACGATCAGCTCGATTTGATGCTCCAGGGTGTTTCCGTTCGCCGTGGTGATCTTGTTCGTGAATAAGTAGCGTCCTGGGGTTCCGCTGAGCCTGGCGCTCGCTGTGGTTGTTGTGTTGGCCTCATTTGCTATTGTAGAGCCGGAGTTCTCCGCTGTCCACGTACTGGTATCGATCGTATCCGTATCCAGTTCGCCTGCCCAGTTGATGGTTCTCAATAGGGCTTCGTTCTCTAACTGTTCGAGAATCGAGTTTGGATGGAGTGATTGAAGATTTGGGTTATGGCTCATGGATTACACCGTGTCAGATTATTCCTACATTATACGCCGTTGGTCGGTTGATGTGGTTGCTTGATTGACTATTACGTATTTTTACGTATACTGTATTCAACAGGAGGGAAAACCATGAACCCAATGACCATTGAATTGAACAGAGAGCTTAACCAAATCGAGTACGCAAGAACACAGCAGGAATTAGACTCGATCACAGATCAAAACAGAGCTGATTACAGAGACGGTAAAATCGGCATCGACAGGCTCAGAGTTATTCTCCAAGCGGCTTATGCTCGTAGAAACTGGCAGGAGTTAATGATATGACCCCTAACCTGAAACTCGCAATGGATATAATCGAAACGCAGACAGTATTTTCTTATATAGCAATAGATAGAAATGGCTCCGTTTATGAATACCAATTCAAGCCGAGTTACGACAAAAAAAGCGGTGATTGGAATAATGACACCGGGGATTATCAACTATTGTGCAGATTAGAACCAGAAAACGTACCAAAAAGAATAGTTGATCGACTAATGATGCTAGAACCATAGTCCCACTCTACACCCTTATACTCACACTGGCCGGGATATTCTTCTATCTCGGCTATCCTGGTACAGGAATATCGTGAATAACACCCAAAAACTGCGCCTGCTCATGGACGAGCACGGCCTTAATAAACACCAGCTCCAGACTTACTTCCCCAGAACGTCGATTCGTACCATAGAGGGCTGGCTATCCGATCCTCGGTTTCATATACCAGAGAATAAGCTGGAATTACTGACCCTTAAACTGGAGAAAAACCCATGAAAACACGTAAATCATTATTGGCGCTAATGACAACATTATTCAGCCAACCACACAGCGCTGACAATACATTTAGACCTAACCACACCTATTTCCCGCCCAATAAACGCAATGGCGCTAAAGAGTGCGCTCGGCGGCTGGCACAGGGCAAGTAAACAGCCATAAAAAAGGCTCTGCCAAGAGGGCTAATCCTGACAGAGCCAAAGCCGGAAAATAGGGAGGGAAACCGGCTTACTACTACCTCGTTTTATCGCTTACTGCTCCTGCGTGAAATCAGTTTATGGAAGAGAGCGGTGGCAGCGTCTTCATCACCTCGAACGCTTCCGGGAATATGTGTGTGACTGGTTTTACGATCACTGTTTTGTCGCTAATGTGGGTTCTGCCGTTATGGGTTACAGGCACCATCCTCTCAAGCCCTAACTGATAACAACCGTCATCAACCCAAATATGTGCTACACCTCCCCATTCGTCCTTCAGTGTCGCAACTGGCGTAATTCCAACACCGTTTTCCAGCATCCCAATTGAAGGTACTTCTTGTTGTTTATACATAGAATCACCAAGTTAGACGTTGTACTTAATTCTGTTTGTGCGTAGTTCCATGTGGAACGAAAGCTTCCGAGATTGAATGCGTGCCATCTTGTACAATATCAACACAGCAATGCGGGCAGGGCATTCCAGCCCCTCCACGTTGAGCTACATCGGCATCATAAGTTAAAGGGACACGTCCCTACAATCTATTATCACACACCAAATATTGATTGCAAGCGATATATTGGCTTTAGTTTCAATGGGTTACGGGTTAATGAGTATTTCATTATATAGGTATCCTTTTATATGTTAATTTCGCCTTCTTCTAATCCGTTATTTATCTGCCGCTGCACCCTTGGCACACAGTCGCCGACAACCTCACGAATCTTCTTATAACGCGGAAACCATGTTTTACAGTAGGCCGCTGGAGAGATGCCCAGCGACCTGGCTCTCAGCTCATCGGTGATGATTGGCCTGCCAGTCCCGTTGCATCCTGTACATTTTTTAGTAGGATTGAACGGATCAGTCTCATTCCCCTTGCAAATCGGACAGACCTGGCAGTTCACTTCCTCGAACATAGCGAGCCGTGTGAGCCCCTGTATTCGATCCTCATTCCTTGGTGACTTCCAACCCGATGCAGTGGCATACTTCCTTATCTTGGCTTCTATGGACTCATACAGGGGCTTCTGGGCGGTTCTATCGTTGATTACCTTGACCATAAGGGTGTAGAGTCCGGTCTGGTCTACGCCTGCCATCGCCCCATTCAGATCGTCAACAGTCAGCTCTGACTTACCCGCTGAATGGACGTACTTATTACCCTTTGGGTTGAGTTTGGTTAGTTTTTCCAAGCGATTTACCCTTTTCTCACCGTCAGCGTGTTTCCATTTATCTCTGTTACAATTAACGATTCCTCCCTCGTTGGAAGTCTCCCATACCGCCAATAAGGCAGAAATAGCCATTTTTTCCACCAACGTGTGTCTGTAGTAAAAACGCCCAGCTTTCCTCCTACAGTAAATTCGTTGGGTCTTTGAACTGTTAAAGTTGTTTCCATTATTTCACCCTCGGCCTGTGGCCCTCTTTATGGATGGTCTAATTCGCCATCACTACAAACTATGGCTACTTGAGCGTTCGCAATATCACCAGTATATTCACTGACCAACAGACCGCCCTCGTCTTCATCAATGACTACATACCATTTCAAGTCATCTGGATATTTGTTTAATTCTCGCACTAAATCTTTCGTGCTTATCATAACTCCCTCGCTTATCTTAACTTATGGGCTTTTCGGGTACGCCGATAATTTATATTTTAACGCCCCCCTTGCTGACCTTTTAAAAGCTCTTGACCCCAAAAAGTATAAATATCTGTGCTTTCTCGGCCTTGGCTCAAGATAAAAATCATCGCCGTATTTGTCTCTCATTGCCTGAGACCTGTTCTTAACGCCTCTGAATTCGTCGGCTATCGTTTGCCCATGTAAATGCTCTTTGCCCTTAACCTTCCAGTCTGTCCGTTTCGCACTCAACCCGCTGTATAGAAAATTACACGCTTGATAGACAATCCCTATATGCCCTTGGCTAATGTCGGCAAAACTTACAACTATCTTATTACCTTCTAGCATTTTGAGGCTTTTTGCTACTAAAAATGACGCCTCGTTCTTACCGTTGTTAAGCAAACAAAGTCTGTTTAGCTCGATAACGTTTGACTTGTAATCATCACCCGCAATCCCTCTTTTTAATGGGGCGCTGGATGGTGTTCCATAGGTTACAACACCCGATAAAACACCATCAATATATAAACCAAATGCGTAACTTATACTAGGCCACCGCTTTGCATAATGCCGTTCAAGCACAAAATGCGCGCAATCTAGCCTAGATATACTACGCACAGATTTACTCATCAATCCACCTTATACCAGTCCACTGAGACTTCCTCAACCTTCATCCAAAGACTTGATTCTGCGTACATTTTACTCCCTCTCATAGCTAAAATCTCTTCTTCCGCCTCTGATATTGGGATGTCTGATCCAGGTTTAGATTGCCATATCATTGTCCCTGTACTTGATCCATCTTCCATGATTATGCTGACTTTGGTTGTGTGGGTGCTAGGGTGCATCCTGTTCCTCCGCTTTTAGGTGTTTAAGCTGCTCTTTGTAGTAATGCTTGATCTCAATTATATCTTCAATCGTCAAGTTCTGTGCCGGATGATCCATTTCCAGCCATTCAACATTTCTTAAGCCTATCTTCTTAACTAGCCTTGGGCGGTATTCTGTAATATTTCCCGACAACTGTAGATTGCAATGTTGATTACACTGGGAGTTCAGGTTGAACGGATGAAATCTCAATGCTGGATGCCCTCCGCGTGTCTTGTAATGACCTGCACAATACTGAATATCCGGCTTTTGCGTACCACAGGAGATACAGTTATTTCCATCACGCTCTCGGATATAGGCATTACACGCCGTCTGAGCCTCGCTAAGCCACTTTGACTTAGACTTGAGCTTCCGCTTGCGTTCCCGGAGTTCTTGCTTCCTGAGCGTCTCCTGCCGCTTCCAGTCACGCTCTGTGGTGCGTTTAACATCCTCGATAGCACACGGGGGTGAACATGTCCTTTGAAGGCTGGTAAATGGCTCATATTCGCTCTCGCAGACCTTACACTTTCTGGGTTTTGGCATATTCAGCTTCCAGAATAGCTCGACCAATCAATTCAGGGATTTGAGGGACTACGGCGTTTCCGAGACATTTAAGTCGGTCCACCCTTCGGGGTACCCCATTAGCCACTCGACCCACATCGGGTTCAGTTGACCACCCACCACTTCGCCCAAGTTGCTCCGCCCACGATCTATACATGAGTCCTTGTACATGAACTCCCGGGGAGTCGGCCAAAATTGAACGTATCTTGCCAGTCCTATGCTGCCATTGGTGCCTTTGCTGTTGTATTTCCGCAGTTCCCCATTCTTCGTCAGCTTGTAAGTATCGTTCTTGCCTATGATCGCACCCGTATCCGCATCCGACTTTACTGGGGTAGGCAATAATCCAGACCCTATCTCGGTGATGGTGCGCGCCAAGTTCGGAAGCCGGTATGCAGTGCCATTCACAGTCATACCCGATCTCGGCCAGGTCTCCGAGAACTTTTCCAAACCATTGCCCGTTGTCTCCACTAATGAGAGCTGAGACGTTCTCCATGATTGCGTAGGCTGGTCGTGCGTCGCCAATAATTCGGCACAGTTCAGACCATAATCCCGAGCGTTCGGCTTCGATGCCGGCCTGTTTTCCCGCAATGGAGATGTCCTGGCAGGGGAATCCGCCTGTGATAACGTCACAGCTAATTCCGGCTGCGTCCAGTTGTTGTCTTGAGACATTTCTTACATCCTCAAATATCGGCACATCAGGCCAGTGTTTTTTCAGCACTTTACGTGGGTACTCTTCAATTTCACAGAAAGCCACGGTTTTAAATCCACCTGTTCGCTCTAATCCTAGACTAAACCCACCTATGCCACTGAACAAATCAAGCACTTTATAGGTCATTTAATCTGTCTCGCCTCGTACATCATGGATTCCTCGCTGGGAAAAGGCACGTGTTCGGCGTGCTCAAAGTTCTGTGCAAGCCATCGGTTCATATGATCATAAACCTTATCTACCCATGCGGTTTCAAGCTGTGTGGTTGATTTTAACACTTCGCCTTTCTTGTCTACAGGATATAAGGCTATCGCCAGCCGCCTGAATATCACATCCTTGACGTTCTCCTGCGTCAGAGACACCTCCATTGGCTTCGCCTCAAGCACCGCCTTAAGATCGTATCCAGCCTCATTGAGCGCATTAGCCACTTCCCGACAGTAGACCTCAATGGCTTTTCGCTGTTGATCAGTTCTGGGCTTTGTGTCGGGTTTCATTATGAAAACCATTTATGAGCAAATACAGTACGGCTGGCTTGCAATATGCCCACATTGTCCAGCATCAGCATTACAGTAATATTCCTCGCCATGTGAATATGAGTCTAAAAATGGCTTATGCGGCTTTGAATGAACGCAATGTTTAGGGCAATCTTTAGTATGATGATCGCACATAACAAGACGCTTATCTTCTGTTGCTTCACTCATCGCTCTTCCTCGCTTAAGTCTGGTGGGCTGGGCTTTGTCTCTGGATTCATACCACCCCACGACCATAATTTCTTTTCTGTCACCTTCACCCCGAGATATGCTTGAGCTTTACCAACCATACATGACTCGTAATGGCGGTTATTGTCCACATCAGGGCCGGTAAACTGGCACACACAAGAACAGTTAGCCAAGTGCTTCACGCAGTCCATCGGGAACGACTCTACATCTGATTTATCACTCATCCCAAATCTCCCGTTCGTAATCCTCACCCGGCTGGTTGATCTTCTCCTTCAATGCCTCGACCCGCTTTCGTTCTGCCTTGGTCAGACTATCCTTGTCGGGGTAGCTGTAGGTGTTGTTCCGCTTCTGCAAGATCAACGTGCGGTTGCTTCCGTGCTTCCACCCGGCTAGGGTGTGGATACTTTTAGTCACTATCTTTTCCTTGGTTTATAGGTTGCCAAGCACTCTCCACGCCTTCCCGCCCTGAAATCTTCATCGCATATGCCGCCAAATATAGCGCCGCATCCTGCGCGATTGAGAGGTTGTTCGCACCACCCACAAATCCTGTGTGACAGAAACCGGCGCTGGTTTTTACTAAGTGCTGCGATTTGTTCTGTCTCTTTCATACCACCCTCCTATACTGGATAGCCCATTGTGTACCGGGCAAACGTCTTGCCATTCGCTCTGGCCTGCTCAACCCGTATCTTGTGGCCTCGTCCCCGTAAATCGTAGATTCGGGCGCTCAGCCTGAAACAGCCGAACTTCGATAAGGCATCCAGTGGGGTCAGGCTTTGACCCGATTCCAGGTGTTTGAGTATTCTCTGTTCTTGGCTCATCACTTTCTCCCTCTCTGTTGTTTAAACATAATTCGCCTTTCGCTTAAGCCGGTCATTCAACCAATGTGTGCTTAGAGGCCGACTGTAACGCTGTCTTACCTTGGTTCTCCAAATCCTTACAGTAACAACCCGCGCACCGCGTTACCCAGCCCTTGAATGTGTATCCATCCTTCAATACAAGAATGGTTCCATCATTGCCTTTTTTCGTGAACCCGAAGTCAAAGAACGCACCGGCCTTAATTCCACCGTACCCCTGAACCGTCACAACATTCAGTGAACTTTTCTCCGTACAGCCCATCACGCTACAGGTATCCGGTGGGCGCGGGATTTCATTCATTACGCTGACTTTTGATTGGTAGGGGATCAGGTCACTCATGGTATTTACCCTCGACGATTTTGAGTACGTTGGAATCTTTAATCAGAAAATCTATGTCAGCCACAAAAGGCTTCGTTCGGTCTTTCCCCGGTGGTGCCTGACCAGTGAGAAATTTCGACGTACTGACCAAAGCAAAATATCGCTCCCAAGCGTCAAGATCACCAATGCCGTTATTCCAACGTGCCTTGATTTGACGCTTGCGGCTTTCGTTCAGTGCTGCAATGCGTGGGTTATGAGGAAGTTTCTCATGGTAAAGATCGACTATTTTCTGATACGGCGGTGGGTCAGACCGCGAAGCGGTTGACGTATGCTTTAGTGTTTTATCTGTATCTGTATCTGTATCTGTATCTGTATCTGTATCTGTATGCG
>Ga0265309_10000867_pt1 | contig 12793 bp, 12 predicted proteins | sample Helome_FD_192492 | JGI IMG/M metagenome (GOLD analysis project Ga0265309, IMG submission 192492) | Marine sediment microbial communities from subtidal zone of North Sea - Hel_20160524 (Illumina Assembly) | ecosystem: Environmental > Aquatic > Marine > Subtidal zone > Sediment ...
AACAACTGGCGCCGAGTTGGGATAACCTGATCAAGCCATTGGAATTGATGGGTGATCGACTCGACAAGGCATGGTCACCGGTGAGACATCTGAATTCGGTAAAAAGCAGCCCGGACATGCGGGATGCGTACAACAAATGTCTACCCTTACTCAGTGAGTATTCGACCGAGATCAGCCAGAATCACGATCTTTATCAGGGGTATCGTGATATCGCTGCATCCTCGATATTTAGCGAATTCAGCCCGGCCCAGCAGAAAGCGATCACCGATGCATTAAAGCATTTTCGACTGGGCGGGGTAGAGCTTGAGGGGGAAGACCGTTCGCGTTACCAACAATTGCAAAAGGATTTATCTGACCTGCAATCCAGATTCGAAAACAATCTGCTCGATGCCACGCAGGCCTGGCAATACCTGACCGAGGATGAGACCGAATTGCAGGGTTTGCCCCAGTATGCCCTGGCAATGTTAAGGCAATTAGCCGAGCAGAAAGAGCTAACGGGCTATCGGGTAACGCTGGATATGCCCTGCTATCTCGCGGTGATCACCTATGCGGATAACCGGAATTTACGCAGAACCGTTTACGAGGCCTATGCGACGCGGGCATCGGATCAAGGCATTACCGATAAAATATGGAATAATGCAGACATAATGACCGAAATTGTCGCTAAAAGACAGGAAAAGGCCAAGATCCTCGGTTTTAATCATTATGCCGAGTACTCGCTCGAAACCAAGATGGCGGCAAATGTCGAGCAGGTGGTCGATTTTCTCAACGACCTTGCCCGGCGTTCGCAACCAACCGCTATCGACGAAGTTAATGAGCGCCAGGCTTTTGCCGAGTCGTTGGGGTTTGTCGGTGAACTCGAGGCATGGGATTATGCTTATTACAGTGAAAAGCTTAAGCAACACCGCTACCAGATTTCCGATGAAGACCTGAAGCCCTACTTTTCTGACGGGCGGGTTATCAAGGGGTTGTTCGATATCGTTGCAAGGCTTTACCGGGTTGATATATCGAGAATCGAAACAGGCATAGATACCTGGGATGAGATGGTTAGCTTTTACCAGATAGCGAATCAGCAGGGTGAAGTAATCGGGCAGTTCTTCCTCGATCTGTATGCGCGCGAAAACAAGCGCGGCGGGGCCTGGATGGATGAATGCGTTAATCGCTATCGTATCGATGGCAATATACAGTTACCCGTTGCCTATCTAACCTGTAATTTGACGCCTCCTTTGGGAGATGAAGCAGCGCTTTTCACCCACGACGAGGTAATTACGCTGTTTCATGAATTTGGCCATGGACTCCACCATATGCTGACCCGGGTGGACGTTCCGGATGTAGCCGGAATTAATGGTGTCGAATGGGATGCGGTTGAATTACCGAGTCAATTCATGGAAAACTTTTGCTGGGAACGCGAGGCGCTGAACCTGTTTGCCCGCCATTACCAAACTGACGAACCATTGCCAGATGACCTCTATAATCGAATGATTGACAGCAGGAATTTTCAAAGCGCCCTGCAGATGTTGCGCCAGATAGAGTTTGCCTTGTTTGATATTCGGCTTCATCAACAGCTGGAAATAACCTCGGCCGCGGAGATCCAGGCGATTCTCGACCAGGTTCGATCCGAGGTTGCGGTCGTCAAAACACCTACCATCAATCGTTTTCAGAACAGTTTTTCACATATTTTTGCAGGCGGGTATGCGGCAGGTTACTATAGCTACAAATGGGCGGAGGTCTTGTCGGCCGACGCGTTTGCTGCATTTGAAGAAGAAGGGATATTCAATCCTGAAACCGGGCAAAGATTTCTGCAGTGCGTGCTTGAACAGGGTGGTTCACGTCCCGCAATGGAGTCGTTTCGTTGTTTTCGTGGGCGCGAACCAGAAATCGATGCATTATTAAGGCATAGTGGAATTGGCTAGCTAATGACAAAAAGAATTTTTCTGGGTTTGACCCTGATGTTTTACTGCGCGCTGATATCGGCACAGGATACGAGCGATCAGGATACAGACAATCAGTACGTGACCGACCAGTTGCGACTGTCGCTTTACGCGAATGCGAATTCGTCGAGCCAGGTTCTCAAGTTACTGCAATCGGGCGATTTGCTCAAAATCCAACAGATCCAGGGTCCCTACGCGTTGGTTACCGCCCCGGATGGCACCAGGGGGTGGGTAAAACGCGGTTTCCTGGTGACCAAACCGACCTTCAATATATTATATCAAGATGAGCTGAAGAAGACAGAAGGCCTCACCGCCGAAATTGAAAAGTTTGCCAATAGCAAGGCTGTTATCGACCAGTATGAAAAAGATATGGATGAGCTAGTTGGGAAAATCGATCAACTAGAAGAAGAGAAACAAACAGCGACCGAGTCCATCACCGGGCTGCAAAAGGAAGTTGAAGCAAAACAACGCGAAATTGATCTCAAAGATGAAGATAGTGCACCGGCCTGGTATGTTTTGAGCGATACCTTCCAGCGCTACTGGACAATCATAGTTCCGATCATTATTGGCATCATAATTTTAAGCTTCCTGGTGAGCAAGTTAGTTATCGAGGCCCGAATCAAAAGAAAATTCCACGGCATCAAGATCTGGTAAATGGAATACCAGGATCTGCGAGATTTTATCGACCAGCTGGAGCAGGGTGGCGAATTAAAACGCATTAGCAGGTCCGTTTCCCCCAACCTTGAAATTACCGAGATTTCGGCCAGAGTCCTGCAGGCCGGTGGGCCGGCACTGCTGTTCGAGCAACCTGGCGACAGCAAAATTCCATTACTGTCCAATCTGTTCGGTACCGAGCATCGTGTCGCGCTAGCACTCGGAGAAGACAATGCGAATTCGTTACGCGAAGTCGGGAAATTATTGGCCTTCCTGAAGGAGCCTGCGCCGCCGAAAGGATTCAAAGATGCGATGAAAACGCTGCCAATTTACAAGAAAGTCCTCGATATGTCGCCAAAACTCATTAAAAATGGCAAATGTCAGGAAATTCAGTTTCACGGTGACGAAGTCGATTTAAACATGTTGCCAATCCAGACTTGTTGGCCGGGAGACGCTGCGCCACTGATCACGTGGGGCCTTGTCACTACCCGGGGACCTTCAAAACAGCGTCAAAACCTGGGTATCTACCGCCAGCAACTAATCGGCCGAAACCGCCTCATAATGCGCTGGCTATCGCACCGAGGTGGGGCGCTCGACTACCAGGAATGGCGTCAGCAAAAAGGTAACGAACCGTTTCCGGTTTCAGTGGTATTGGGTTGTGATCCTGCCACTATCCTGGCAGCGGTCACGCCCATCCCAGATGCTTTGGCCGAATATGCTTTTGCCGGGCTGCTGCGAGGTTCAAAAACCGAAGTAACGCGCTCACTGCTTTCCGACCTCGAAATTCCGGCGCGTGCAGAAATCGTACTCGAAGGACATATATATGCCGATGATGTAGCCGAAGAAGGACCCTTTGGCGATCACACCGGCTACTACAACGAAGTTGAGAAATTTCCGGTGTTCACGGTCGAGGCGATGAGCATGCGCAAAAATCCGATATATCACAGTACTTATACGGGTCGGCCACCAGACGAGCCATCGGTGCTCGGGCTTGCGCTTAACGAGGTCTTCATTCCAATACTGCAAAAACAGTTTCCTGAAATCGTCGATTTTTATTTACCCGCGGAAGGATGCTCCTACCGCGTTGCGATCGTGAGTATCAAAAAGCAGTATCCCGGCCATGCCAAGCGCGTAATGATGGGTGTTTGGTCGTTTTTGCGCCAGTTCATGTATACCAAGTTCGTCATCGTGGTCGACGATGATATCGACGCGCGCAGCTGGGAAGACGTTATCTGGGCCATTTCAACACGGACCGATCCGGCGCGCGACGTTACGCTGGTTGAAAATACACCCATTGATTATCTCGATTTTGCGTCCCCGGTATCCGGCCTGGGCTCAAAAATGGGGCTCGATGCGACTAACAAGATGGTTGGTGAAACTGATCGCGAGTGGGGCGAGCCGATTACCATGTCCTCCGAAATAGTCGAGAAAGTAGACCAGATCTGGACAGAGCTTGGGCTCGATTGATAGCCACATTTTGCACCGCTATAGAAATTCAACGATAATCGAAACTCGGAATACTCAACGGAATCGGAGGGAATATGCGCTCAATCATGGTGTTAAATTCTAAGGGCGGCTCGGGAAAAAGCACGGTTGCAACCAGCATTGCAAGCTATTACGCCGCACAGGGGAAAAAGGTCATGCTGGTGGATCTTGATCCACAGGCCTCCAGCCTTGAATGGCTGTCAGCACGACCCAGCGGGCGCAGTTCAATAACCGGAGTCGATGGCTCTGCTGGCCATTTCCGTGTGCCCAGAAGTGCGGACTATGTTGTATACGACACACCCGCCGCGGTTCACGGCAGGGAATTGAGCGCCTATTTACGGCGCGCGCAAAGCATTATTATTCCGGTTTTACCCTCGCCAATCGATATGCGAGCAGCAACCCCTTTCATCCAGAAAGTGCTCGATAATGGCCGCATTGCGCGCAAAGAAGCCAGAGTCGCGCTGATCGCTAACCGCTGCCGCGAAAATTACAATATTTATCATCAACTCGACACTTACCTGCGCAAGGTCCGTAAAGCACCTTTTATCAGCGTGTTGCGTGAAACCCAGAACTATGTGCGTGCCGCGGAACGCGGACTGGGTATTTTTGAACTCGCACCCTATTCGGTGCGTAAAGATCTCGATCAATGGGAACCGATTATCCGCTGGCTAAACAGCAAGCGCAGCCTTCCGTTGGGCTGAACTCATCTCGGAAACGATTTATCACGTCACGGTATTGCCGTCGGGTGAAAGCTTCGCCTGTCCCGCGCAGCAGTCGGTTCTCGCGGCGGCTCATGTGGCCAATATCCTGATTTCCTATAGTTGTCGCAGCGGGCAATGTGGCTCTTGCATGGGCAAGCTGCAGCAGGGTGAAATTCAGTATCCTGCGGGGTTGCCCGATGCCATTACCGCAGCTCAAGCTGAAGCAGGCTATGTATTATTTTGCAGCGCTTATGCGGCTTCGGATCTCACTATCGAACTAATCGAGCCTGAATTTCCGCAAAATTAAACTATTGCAGAGCGAGCTCTACCGCCCGATGAGCGTGAATTGCGGTGGTGTCGTAAAGCTTGATGTCGGAGTGTTGCGGTTGTAGCAACAAGCCGAGTTCGGTGCACCCCAGAATCACACCATCGATGTGCTGTTCGCGTAAGCGATCGATGATGGCGAGAAAAACCTCGCGTGATTCAGGCTCGATCTGGCCCTGGCATAACTCCTGAAAAATGATGTCGTGCACCATTTGTCGGTCGTGCAATTCGGGTACAAGCACCTCAATTCCAAGTTGGTCGCTGAGGCGATTGCTGAAAAAATCGAGTTCCATTGTAAACGCGGTACCGAGCAGGCCGATGCGTTCGATATCGTCCCGCTTTAAATTTTCAGCGGTAGCATCGGCAATATGCAATAGCGGGATATCTACGGCGGCGCTGACAACGTCGGCGACCTGGTGCATGGTATTGGAGCCAATCAGGAAGAAATCGGCACCACCAGCTTCAAGTCGGCGCGCGGCATCAACCATTACCCTGGCAACGCCTTCCCAGTCTCCGGCATGTTGCAGTTTCTCGATCGGTGCGAAGTCGACGCTGTACATTATTAACTGCGCCGAATGCATTCCCCCCAGGCGTTGCTTAACCGCGTTGTTGATAAGCTGGTAATAGAGCAGGCTGCCTTCCCAGCTCATGCCGCCAATTAAGCCAATGGTTTTCAACGGATAACGTTCAGTAACAAAATTGCACTATAACAGGTAAACATGCGTAAATTTGAATTTGACATGGCGCTCTCGGCGCCGAAAACGCAGGCCATTTACGAGGGTCAGGCGCGTTACATCCTGGTCGAGACTGATCGGGGATTAAAGTTGCAGCTACCCGCTGCCAATTTCTACAGGTACGTCACGGCCGACGGGATTCAGGGTCGATTCAGCGTCAAAATAGACGCCGATAATAAAATCATCGAGATGCGTAAAGCTTAGCTCCCAGTTTTGCGCTGAGCCTGCTTGGCGGCAAGTTTAAGCATTTTGCGTTGCCTGGCCTGCTCGGCGGCATCGGCGCCGATATGCTGCTCACCCCGCGCCCGGGCAAGCCGGACCTGCTTTTCTCGCTCGCGAAAGCGCCCGCGCTCGTGATTCGATTTGGAATCAAAGCAAGCCGGGCAGCTCACGCCCGCCTGATATTTCTCACTGCTCTTGTCGGCGTCGGTAATCGGTCGCCTGCAGGCATGACACTGGTCGTAGCTACCTTTCTCGAGCGCATGATTGACGCTGACCCGATTATCGAAGACGAAACATTCACCGCGCCACCTCGAATCCGCTTCCGGGACCTCTTCGAGGTACTTTAAAATGCCACCCTGCAAATGGTAAACCTGATCAAATCCCTGTTGGCGCAAGTATGCGGTCGATTTTTCGCAGCGGATACCGCCGGTGCAGAACATCGCTATCTTGCGATGTTTTTGCGGATCAAGATTTAGCGTCACGTATGCCGGGAAGTCACGGAAAGAGCCGGTGTCAGGGTGTATGGCATTATCAAAACTGCCGATGGCCGACTCGTAGTCATTACGGGTATCGATCAGGGTAACCTCGGGATCGCTGATCAATTCGTTCCAGTCAGCGGGTCTGACATATGTTCCCCTGTTTGCAGGGTTGAGGTCATCGATTCCCATGGTGACAATTTCGCGTTTCAATTTAACACGCGATCGATAAAAAGGCATTTCATCGTCGAATGACAGTTTGCAATCAAAATCCCGCAGGCGATCATCCTGTCGCAGGATGTCGAGCAGGCATTCGATAGAAGAGTGCTTGCCGGCGACGGTACCATTAACGCCCTCGGCGGCCAGCAGTATGGTGCCACGCACCTGGTTGTCGAGCATCACCCGCAGCAGCGGGGCGCGTAATTCTGCAAAATTATCCAGACGCACAAAGCGATAAAACGTTGCGATAACGATAGGTGATGTCATCGAGCCTCCTGGAGCGTAAATCCAGAGCCGGGTTGGAAAAGGGTGTCTATTCTAGCCTAGAAAAAATAATGCGTCATCCCGCAAATCGGGTACAAAGGTCAGCCGTCAGCCCTGGCGATAACGTCGATGTGATGATCGATAAAATCGATTTGATCACCGGCTTTAATCTTTTTGCGTTTGCGGGTTTCAACCTCGCCGTTGACGCTAACCCGGCCCTCGGCGATTGCCTGCTTGGCATTGCCGCCACTGTCGGCGAGGCCTTCAAATTTTAGAATTTTGTAGAGTTCAACAAACTCGGATTCAAGCTCGGCGATGATAGTTTCAGAATCACTCATTTATTATTCGTCGAAGTCGATAGGGACATCGTCCGGGTAGGGCTGACCTCTACCCGTCTCGATACAGGATTTTATGCTCATCATAAAAATCCCCCATTTTGAACTGCAATGCGCAAAAAACTCGTCCGCATTCTGCCAATTACAATGACTGAAATTGAGAATCGTCTGCTTTTTGTCTTCATCCAGCTCGAACAGAACCTCGGACCCCATCCAGGCTGGTGGCATCTCGCCCGAATGTCGCCATCGAACCAGTCGATCCGGAATCAATTCGATGACTTCAAAATCGGGTCCGCTACCGCCGAAGCGAAACTCGATAATCGAGCCCACCTCGCCGGCACCCGTGGTATCCGTGGTCCACCATTTCGAAAGCCCGTCATCGGTAGTCAGCAGTTCGTAAACCTGTTCTGCGCTGCCTTTGACTCCAACACGATGCCTGATCTCAGCCATGGCGGTAGTTTAAACGTTTTAATGACATTGGGAATACGGAAAATAGGCAACGACGGAGTATTTTTTATCATTTTGCGATACGATCCAAGCTTTTGTAGCAATACTTCGCCGGGGACTATTTTCCTGGCCAGATTATCGGATTCTCGTTACTGCAGGCAAATCATGATTCAGTGGTACCCGGGCCATATGCACAAAGCGAGCAAGGAATTTATAAAGATCCTGCCGCAAGTCGACCTTGTCATCGAAGTACTCGATGCGCGTCTACCTGGTTCCAGCGAAAACCCGATGCTGGAACAGCTGCGACGCGATAAGCCCTGTATCAAACTGCTCAACAAGAGCGATTTATCGGATCCCGAGCGCCTCGCCCAGTGGATCGGCAATCTGGAACGGCAAAACCTTGTGAAAACACTGGTTTGCAGCACCGGCGATAATTCCATTTTCGAGTTACCCGCATTATGCCGGGCGCTGGTGCCGAAGCGTAACAATCGGTCGTCGATGATTTACGCGATGATTGCTGGCATCCCGAATGTCGGTAAATCAACCCTGATCAACAAGCTCGCGGGCCGCTCTATTGCCAAAACCGGCAACGAGGCGGCGCTGACCCGCATGCAACAGCGCATTGAAATATCTTCCGATTTAACCTTAATCGATACGCCCGGAATGCTCTGGACCAATATCGAAAACGAGGCCAGCGGTTACCGTCTTGCCGCAACTGGTGCAATTCGTGATACCGCGTTTGAACTACAGGAAGTCGCAAGCTTTATTGCCGAATTTTTTATCGAGACCTACCCCGAACGCCTGATTCAGCGCTATGATATCGAGCCGCTACCGCAAACAGAAATCGAATTGCTGGAAGCGATAGCGCGGAAACGGGGCTGTATCATTTCCGGTGGCCGAGTAGACCTGGAAAAGGTATCCCGCCTGTTGATCAACGAGCTACGCAACGGTGATCTCGGTGGGTTCTGCATGGAAGCCCCCGATTCCTTCGCAGCAGAATGGGCCCAGGTTGAAGTTATCCGGGCGCAAAAAGCAGCTAAAAAAGAAGCGCGCAAAGCAATGCGTCATAAACAGTAGCAGAGGAGATAACATGATAATACGCACAGCACTGTCACAGGATGCTGCTGAACTCACCGAATTCAATATTAACATGGCGCGTGAAACCGAAAGCGTAGAGTTAATCCCCGAGGTAATTGGCGCCGGTGTCAAGGCCATGATCGAGAATCCGCAAATGGGATTTTACCTGGTGGTCGAACTTGACAATGGAATCCAGGCTTCATTGATGGTAACTACCGAATGGAGCGACTGGCGTAACGGCATGTTCTGGTGGATACAGAGTGTATACGTACGCCCGGAATATCGACGGCAAGGTCTTTACCGGGAGCTTTATGAGCGCGTCAAGGAGCTCGCTGAACAGGAATCCTCCGTCTGTGGATTTCGCCTCTACGTCGAACATTGGAATACCGTTGCGCAAAAAACCTACGCATCGTTGGGCATGACGGAAACCGTGTACAAGATGTTCGAAGAGCTCAAGCCAGGCCGCGAATATAAAAAATAGCAACGCCGGCGCCTTAGCACTTCGGGGTCTTGCAATAAAAGCGCATTACCAGATTCCCGCTTGCGCGGGCATGGCCGTAATAATATAGTCATCTTTCCTCAACGGGGTGCTCTAGCGAGCTGAGAGGTGTTGTTACGACACCAACTCGATGAACCTGATCCAGTTAATACTGGCGTAGGGATGTGAGCGGATCGAAGCTGTTTCCCACCTCTCCGTTTTAACTTCCCGCTATATGGAGACTGTTATGTGTTTGAATCTACGATATTGCAGCGCTGGCCTGTTGGTGTTGATAATGTCTTTTGCTGTGCAGGCAGCGGCACCTACCCTCGTCGTATATACCTACGATTCGTTTACCAGCGAGTGGGGTCCGGGTCCCCAGGTCAAGACGGCATTCGAAGCACGATGCGGCTGCACGCTCAATTTTGTCGGACTCGGGGACGGAGTCTCGATGCTCAACCGGCTCAAGCTCGAAGGTAACAACACCCGGGCGGATGTATTGCTCGGTCTCGATACCAGTTTGACTGCTGAAGCGCGTGCCAGCGGGCTTTTTGATACTCACGGTATGGTGCTTGAGAATTCGTCGCTACCGGGCCCATGGCAGGATGATTTATTTTTACCTTATGATTACGGCTATTTCGCCTTTGTCTACAACCAGGAGCGACTTACCAATCCGCCCTCGAGCCTGCGGCAGCTGGTCGAAGATGAGCAAGGTCCCAGCATCCTGGTGCAGGACCCGCGAACCTCTACCCCGGGACTGGGATTACTCCTCTGGATCAAGAAAATCTACGGCGACGAAGCTGACGCGGCCTGGGCCATGCTGTCAAAGCGTATCGTTACGGTAAGCAAGGGCTGGAGCGAAGCCTATGGCCTATTTCTCAAGGGTGAAGCCGACATGGTACTGAGCTATACCACTTCCCCGGCTTATCACATCATTGCTGAAAAAGATTCACGCTTTTCAGCGGCACGATTTAGTGAAGGTCATTACCAGCAGATCGAAGTAGCCGGACTGGTTCAGAGCAGTCAGCAAAAACCACTCGCACGGGAGTTTCTCAGGTTTATGCTGAGCGAAGACTTTCAATCGATTATTCCGACTACCAACTGGATGTATCCCGCGGCATTGGCCAGCGATCGGTTACCAGTGGATTTCAGGCAATTAATCGATCCATCTCCCGCGTTACTGATGGATGACAAGCTCGTGGCGAGCAAGCGCAAAGCATGGGTCGACGAGTGGCTCGAGGTCATGTCGCGCTAGGCGATGACGCAGCTAAACCCACGTGCAATACCTGCGGGAATCGTACTGGCACTGGTCGGGTTGATCATACTGGCGCCGCTCGCCGGCCTCCTGAACCTGAGTGGACTACCGGGCTATGAGCCCGGTGATCTGCGCTTCTGGCACAGCGGCTATATCCGTCGCGTGCTGTGTTTCAGCCTCTTGCAGGCATTCCTTTCTACGCTTTGCAGCGTGTTGCCGGCTATCCTGGTGGCGCGAGCGTTTGCACTACAAATAAATTTTCCAATGCGCGGGTTGTTGCTGCGACTGTTCGCCTTGCCGTTGGTTGTTCCCGCGGTGGTTGCCGTGATGGGCGTGGTTTCGGTTTACGGTAGCGGTGGCTGGATACCCCTGGGTAAATCGCTTTATGGGCTTAATGGCATATTGCTGGCGCACATCTTTTTCAATTTACCGCTGGCTGTGCGGCTGCTGTTGCCCCAGTGGCAGTCCATCCCCGAGCACCACTGGCAGCTTGGAGATCAGCTTGGTATGAGTACCTGGCAGCGCTGGCGTTATCTCGAGTGGCCGGCGCTGCGCGAAGCATTACCAGGCGTTATGCTGCTCGTATTCATGTTATGTCTGACTAGTTTTGCGGTCGTGTTAACGCTAGGCGGTGGCCCGAAAAGCACCACTCTAGAGGTTGCGATTTACCAGTCCTTGCGGTTTGACTTTAATCCTGCGCGAGCCGTGGTGCTGGCGTTACTGCAGCTCGTGTTATGCATGCTGGTGGCCGGCATAACGCTGAAACTGCAGCGCCTGCCCGAGGTTGAAATTACCCTGACTTCTGGTTCGCGACCTCAGGGTCTAATGCAAAAACCGCTAGATATGGCACTGATTCTGGCTGCCACGATTTACGTCGGGCTACCGCTTTCATCGATGCTTGTCGATGCCTTTAGTGGGCCATTGCTGCAGATAATTAGCAGTATTTATCTATGGCAATCAATCGCCAAGACGCTATTCATCGGTTTATCGGCCGCGCTAATGTCAGTCATTGCGGGTTGGTTCCTGTTGCAATATAGCGCGAGCCTCGCCCAGGCGGGGCAGATGAACCGGGCCAGGCTTATCGACCTTGCCGGGTCCATCGTTTACGTGGTACCGCCTCTGGTCATCGGTACCGGCATGTTCGTCCTGTTATCATCGCATGTCGATGTCTTCAACTGGGTTTACCCGATCGTGATCACGATAAACGCGTTGATGGGGCTGCCCTTCGTAATTCGCTGCCTGGGTCCGGCTTTGCGCCAGAATCATGCCCGTTACCATGACCTCTGCCAAAGCCTGGATTTACAGGGCTGGAACCGTTTTCGTTACCTGGAATGGCCATTATTGCGACAACCGTTGGGCCTGGCGACGGCGCTGGTCGCGGCCCTGGCAATGGGTGATCTGGGTGTCATCGCGTTGTTCGGAACCCCGGAAACCGCAACCCTGGCGTTAGTGATCTACCAGCAGTTGGGCGCCTATCTGATTCCCCATGCAACGGTAACGGCCCTGGTTTTGCTGCTGCTTTGCCTGGCTGTGTTCTGGTTGCTCGAACGCGGAATCGGCGGTAAATCCGATGCTTGAAATCAAGCAGCTGGAGTTTCATTATGCCGGCACATCGGCCCCGGCAATGCACTTCGACCTCAATGTTCATGCGGGTGAAGTAGTGAGCTTGATCGGCCCCAGTGGTTCGGGCAAGTCGACCTTGCTGAGCCTGGTTTCCGGGTTTCTGACACCCGACTCGGGCGAGGTCCTGCTTGACGGTGTAGCCATCGAACAGCTGGCGGTGCCCTCAAGACCGGTCTCCATCGTTTTTCAGCAGCATAACCTGTTTCCCCATCTCGACCTGTTTACCAACGTGGCGCTCGGTGTCGATCCGTCTTTACGCCTGTCGCGCCAGCAAGTCAGCGAAGTAACCGCTGCCCTCGAACGACTCGGACTGGATCAATTACAGCAACGCAAACCCGGTGAACTGTCGGGCGGGCAACGTCAGCGGGTTGCGCTGGCGCGGGCACTGGTACGCAAACGAAAAATTTTGCTCCTCGACGAGGCCTTTGCCGCACTGGGTCCGGCGTTGCGCGAGGAATTGATCGGATTGGTGAAAACCCTGGTAAGCGAAAACAAAATGGTCGCCTTGCTGGTGAGCCATCAACCTCGAGATGCATTAATTGCATCGGCGCGAACCGCTTTTGTTAGT
>Ga0265309_10000868_pt1 | contig 12785 bp, 11 predicted proteins | sample Helome_FD_192492 | JGI IMG/M metagenome (GOLD analysis project Ga0265309, IMG submission 192492) | Marine sediment microbial communities from subtidal zone of North Sea - Hel_20160524 (Illumina Assembly) | ecosystem: Environmental > Aquatic > Marine > Subtidal zone > Sediment ...
GTTGTAATGGTTACCCATTTGCGCGCAGGCAGAGGATAGAATTGCCTGCTCCGGTGAACCGCCACTCATGGCGCCGGTGCGTAAATCCGAGACGAAAGGCCAGGTGCCGAGGATCGCCGGGGCTCCCGGTTTGATCGCATTCACAAACACCAGGCCGCCGAGGCATTCAGCCCAGGCCTGGGCCACCGCGCCGGCCAGGCAGGCGGGAGCAGTCGCGCCGGACTGGCCGGCGGAAAGCAGCAGTACCGGCATACCCCCCTCGACCGCTACCTTGATGCAGCTCAGCGCTTCATCGGTAAACTTCATCGGTGGCACGACGTGGCAACAGGAAATGCTCATGAAGGGACGTTCGCGCCATTTATCCTCCCCGCCAGCGATGATATGCAGCATTTTCAAAGTGTCTTCGAGATGCAGGGCCTCGGTCCAGCTAGAACCGACATGTTTGGTGGTTCCCATCAGCGCGTTGTAGGCCGTATTGATATCCATGTCGTGGTTATCAGTGATATCGCGCAGTACACAGGTGCGCTGGAACATGTGGATATGCTCACACTTATCGGCTATACGCGCCATATCGTACAAATCCTGGGCAGTCGATTCGCGATACTCGTTTTTTACCGGGTCGGCAATCATGACTGCCGCGCCGGCGGTGGAAAAGTGCACTTTGGAGCCACTTAAATGCAGGTCATGTTTCGGGTCCTGTCCATGCAGAACCAGGTCACGCGCGCATTTATCAAGCGCGTCTTCAACCACTGCACGTGGAAACCGCAGGCGTTTGTCCTCGCCATAGATTGCGCCTGCCGCGGTACAGGTTTCGATGCAATGATCGTTGGCATCGGCAAATCCGACTTCTTCGAGAATACGAAATACGGTGGCATCGATCTGCGCGATCTCGGAATCCGACAGGGGTTTGTACTGACCACCCGATTCGCCGGGATGTACCGGCTTGAGATCTTCGGCGAGAGCTGCTTTGCGTAGTGCTATTTTTGCTTCGCGGGCATTGGATCTTCTTGCCATGGTGTTTTTCCTCGATGGCGGTAAATTTCTGGAATGGACATACCAACCAGGCATTTTCGAATCAGATTCTAGTGGATTCAAGCTATTATTTTTTATAGTATGGATTAGTTTTAATAATCCATGGGTGCCGTCATCATGGGCCGCCAATTACCACCACTGAATAGCCTCAAATGTTTCGAGGCTGCGGGTCGTCTGTTGAGCTTTACCAACGCGGCCAGGGAACTCAATGTCACCCAGGCGGCGATAAGCCACCAGATCAAGGTTATCGAAGAATACCTTGGCTTTCCCCTGTTCGCACGCTATCCGAGACGTCTGGCGTTGACAGAACAGGGTAAGGCATTGCTACCCGAGGTTATCGAAGCCTTTGATCGGGTTTCACTGGCGATTGGCGCGCTCGGCAAGGAAGCTCATTCTAATCTGCTGAGTGTCCGCCTGGCGCCGTCGTTCGCGGCAAAATGGCTGTCACCCCGCCTCAAGTACTTCTGGCTACAGTATCCCGAAATTGACCTGTGCCTGTTTCACGCCCATGCCGCGGTCGATTTCGAACGTGAAGAAATCGATATCGCAGTTACCTACGGCAAGGGCGACTGGCCCGATGTCGTCGCCGATAAATTGCTCAGCCTGGATTTTTTCCCGGTATGTTCGCCGGCATTCATGCATAACGACAAACCGTTAACCAATATCGATAACCTGAGTTACTACAGCCTGTTGCACGATGCCAATTACGAATGCTGGCGTGACTGGATCAAGTTGGCGGGCGTGACCAATATCGACGCCGATAAGGGAACCATCATCGATGATACCAACGTGCTAATTCAGGCCGCTATTGACGGGCAGGGCATCGCCCTTGGCTCGACCAGGTTTGTGGAAGACCACCTCGACTCCGGCAAGTTGATCAAGCCGTTCGATACCGTGCTGGTAAATGAATTCAGTTACTACGTGGTTTGCCCGCAATCACATTTGAAAAACCCCGCGGTGCTCGCGTTCAAGGAATGGCTACTCAGCCTGGTTGAATAGCACTATTATGCACGGCCTCAAATTATCCGGAGCAGACCATGACAGGTCATGACGAGTTGAGACAACGCAATCGCAGGCAACGTGCACAACTCGAAGCCAGCCAACTCGAGACTGCTGCGGTCGCGCTGGCCGAACGCATCCTGGCGCTGGACGAGTACCGCCAGGCGCAGCGAATTGCAGTTTATTTCGCAGTCAACGGGGAGATTGGATTAGATCCGCTGATCGATCATGCGCTGACCCAGGGTAAGAATGTATACCTGCCGAACCTGGATCAGCAGTCGCTACGATTTTCGCCTTATTTTTACTCGCAGAAGATGCGTATCAATAAATTTCGCCTGCCCGAACCGGACGTCGACGACAGTGAAATGCTACTACCCGTCGAACTCGACCTGGTGCTGGCGCCATTGGTGGTATTTGACGACGAGCGTAATCGCATCGGTATGGGTGGTGGTTTTTATGACCGCAGTTTCGCGTTTCGCAAGCAGCTTGAAAATTCGAAGCCAATGTTAATCGGAGTGGCGCATGAGTTGCAGAAAACCGAGCGGATCGTGCCGCAGGAATGGGACGTACGGCTCGATATGATCGTTACCGACCAGGCGGTGTATTCGTAATCCAGGTCCTTAGCGCGCAAGCGCACCACTATCCAGATAGACTACTGATCTCAGACTCACTGGTGACGTGCTAAGGCTAACTCGGGGGTAAGTCCGCAAAAGTCGCTCCCAAACGGCAGAAAACGCCGTTTGGTCCATCCATGGAATCGCTTGGAGCGCGGCGTCCCTGCCGCGCTACACTTTTGCGGACTTACCCCCGAGGTAGCCACCTACTGAAAGGGGAAACCGGTAAAGCCCCACGCGCCATAAAAGCCGGGTGCTTAAAAAGCATCGAATTTGACTGGTCGGGACGCAGGGACGCGGTGGTCAGATACATCGGCCGTGGTGAGTCGAAACAGGGATGTCGAGGTCCGGCGTCCCGGGTCTCGCCTTGCCCGTTAAAATCGACGCTTTCTCCGGAAGCCGCAGGCCCGAGGCGTCGGACCGACCCGCGCAGGCGCGCAGGGCCTCACCGGTTTTCCCGGGGGTCGCAGTTTAGAAGTCGTGCTTGCCAGCCGAGTACAATTTAGCGGCTTTTTCCCAGACCGGGCCGGGCTTGCCATCGCCTACCGGCTTACCGTCGAGCTTGATCACCGGAACCACTTCCTTGCTCGAGCTCGAAATCCAGACTTCGTCGGCGTCCCAGACTTCGTCCATCGTAATGACACGTTCCTCGACCGGGATACTGCCATCGGCCTTTAACACTGACAGCAACAACTGGCGGGTAATTCCGGGTAGAATCTGGTTATCGAGTACCGGCGTGGCAACCACGCCATCCTTGACGATGTAGGCATTACAGGCACCACATTCGGTTAATTCGTTATTATCGTTGTAGAGCAGAATTTCGCCATCGCCCTTGCTGTGGCCCTGCTGATAGTGCATGACATTGCCGAGCAGTGAAATCGACTTGATGTTACAGCGATCCCAGCGCATATCATGGCCGGTTGCACAGGTGAAAGGGGTGATCTGCTCACGGTCAGGCACCGGTGGCGGGGGAATTTCGAAGGCATAACCGAACACGGTGGGTTCGATGCCTTCGGGGTAGGCGTGATGACGTTTACTATCGGCACCACGGGTTACGTGCAGGTAGACGCCGAGATTGCCATTGCCATTTTTTTCCAGCAGCGAAGTGCATAGAGCGCGCCATTTTTCGTCATCCCAGCCGAGATTTATTTCAATCGCGTCAAGCCCTTCCTGCATGCGTGTAATGTGTGGCTTGAAACCGACCATCTTGCCACCGTAGGAGGGAATCACTTCGTAGATGCCGTCACCAAACAGAAAACCCCGGTCCATCGGTGAAATTCGAGCCTCTTCGAGCGGCATATAATCGCCGTTTAGATACGCAATGGTCATGTGTGCCTCAATGTTTCAATAGCGCCAGAAAATGGCTGGCAAGTTAAGCAGAAACAAGGCTTTGCCGAATAGAGCCACATTGTGAAAGTCATTATGCCAGTGGTTCTGCAGGGGCTGTTTTTTCTAGATAAATCCGCAAACCCGGCGCAGTTCCAACAGGACGGATTCGCCTTCGCTGGATTCGAGTCCATCTTCGGTTAGCTGGTTGATTCGGGTGACGCCATCGACGCTGCCGAGTTCGGAAATGTAGCGCAGGATATCGAGCGGCACAATTTCCGCGAGTAAATCACGATTGTGCCACAGCGATAGAAACGAAATGATGCCGTAGGCGCCCCAGTTGGAAACATCGGCGATAATCAGTTCGTCGCAGGTTGTCGCCGCCGGCACAATATTCAATTCCTGCAATGCCGCGGTGACATTACCCATACCGATTTCATTGCCGCCATCACCGATGGCAATGGTCGGACATTCACTTAAATTCATGAATGTGTCGAAGCAGGCGGTATTCTCGCTGATACTTTCGCCGCGCATGTTGTAGTAACCACCATCGGCCGCCTGGCCGGGGCGTTCGATTGAAATGATCGCCTCGGGTTGGAAACGTTCGAGTGCCTCCTCGGCCTCATGTTCGCGCTTGTCATGGTCACCGACCCTGATTTCATGTACCCGGTACTTTTGGCCTAGCGCCTGTGAAAGTGGGCGTCCACAGACGATAGTCGGTGTGGTGCCCAGCTTTTCAAAGGCTTCATACATCGCAATTGCCCCGACCGGGCCGTCGGTTTCAAAGGTTTTAACTACTGGAAAACCGGTGCCGATGAGGATATTACCCGTGCAATTGTGCAAAGTTCGGGCGGCTCGCAGGCAATATCCGGGCTTCAGATGAGATTGAACCGTCTTCATGCCGCGTGGGTTACGCGCCACCAGAATATCCTCGATTTTACGGCTCAAGGCCAGGTCTTCGCTCGGGTTCATTTTAATTGCTCAGCAGGGTTGCAGCGGGGTGCGTCTGAAACGCGCCTGTTCAAGGCAGTGAATATTATGGGCCTGTTCGATGCTGATCTCCTCGAAGCGGACCTGCGCTCCGGGTGACAGTTGCGCCAGACCGGCGGTATCGATTGGTATTACCGCGCCGATTTTCGGGTAACCACCGATGGTCTGGCGATCATTCATCAATACGATTGGCTGGCCATCGGCCGGAATCTGGATCGCGCCATGACAAATGCCTTCAGACAGCATGCTAACCATATCGGAATGTACAGTTTCGCCTTCCAGGCGAAAACCCATACGATCGCAGCGCTCGCTCAGGCGATACTCGGAATTGAAAAAGCGCCATCGCTGCAATGGACTAAATGCAGCTTGCTGATAACCGAGCACGACTCGCAGCCTGGCACTGTCTCCATAAGCAGGTTGCTCCTCTTCCGCCAGTCGGCAGTGAGTGGCCAGTTTGTCTCCGCTACAGGGCAGGTGATCACCGGCCTGCAGCTTGTCACCATTGATGCCGCCGATTTTCTCTCGCAGCACGGTCGAACTGCTGCCAAAACTTGGCGTAATATCGAATCCGCCGCACACCGCGAGGTAGCAGCGGGTACCGGCAGTGGTAAAGCCAATTTCAAGTTTATCGCCGGGTTGAATATCCTGGGTCTGCCAGAGGGGTATCGACTCGCCATTGAGCTTACAGGGTGCCTGCGCGCCGGTGATGACAAGGCCGGTCCCGGTTTCGGCTTCGAGGCTCAAGCCACCAAAGCTGATTTCAAGGCAGGTAGCGTTGATATCATTGCCCAGTAAGCGATTGGCCCAGTCAAATGCGAGACTGTCGAGCGGACCGCCCGTGGTCAGTCCCAGGTTGTGCGCACCGTAACGCCCGCGGTCATGCAGCAGGCTTAAAAGCCCCGGCTGGTTGACGGCGAAACCGCTCATAACTCACCGCCCCGGGCAAGAAATTCGTCGCGACCGATAGCGTTAAAGCGAATACGGTCGCCTACCTGCACCGGCATGCTCGGATCTGCAGCGGGATCAAACATCCGTGTCGGGCAAAGTCCAATCAGGTTCCAGCCACCCGGTGAAACCGCCGGGTATACCGCTGTCTGGCGATCTGCGATGGCGACTGCGCCCCTGGGTACTTTTTGCCTGGGTGTTGCCAGGCGCGGTGCGGCGATGCGTTCATCGACTTCACCCAGGTAAGCGAATCCCGGTGCGAAGCCGATCGCGTATACTCGATACTCTTGCTGCTGATGTATTGCGATGACTTCGTCGACACTGATGTTACCGCGTTCAGCGATGATCTCGAGATCGGGCCCCGACTCGATACTGTAGTAAACCGGAAGGGTGACCAGCTCGCCCGCAGCCGCATCAACGCTGTCGAGATCGGTTAAAGCCGCGCGCAGTTTTTGCCTGACCGCGAAGTGATCGCTGCGATCGATATCGAAAATGACCAGCAACGACGCATAAGATGGTACCAGGTCGATAATGCTGTCCTGCATGGTGGCTAGAATGCTGGAGACCGCAGCCTGGATCTGTGCCGATACCGCGGCACTGGTTTGCTCGGCAAAATAAACGATAAACGCGTTTTGCCCGGCGATTTCGATTTTCATGACGTGATCAGGAATTGATGATCTTGCGGATTTCTTTGATCGCGGCGACACCTTCGTCGTTATCGCCGTGCACACAGAGGGTGTCGGGTTTCAGCTCCAGTGTATGGCCGCTGACCGAGGTGACAGTGCCCTCATTGCAGATCTGCTCCACCTGGGCGAGCATTTTTTCACGCGTATGCACGGCGCCCGGTTTGGCGCGCGACAGCAGTTTGCCATCATCGTCATAACAGCGATCGGCGAAGGCTTCGAACCAGAGTTCGATACCATGGGAGGCGGCTTCATCGCGGTGTTGATCAGCTTCGGGGGTTGCCTGCAGCATCAGTCGCACAGGTTTGTGGAAGTCTGCGATTGCCTGCAAAATCGGTGCACGTACCGCTTCGCGCGACATCATGTCGTTATACAGGGCGCCATGGGGTTTGACGTATGCCAGCTCGAGAGCCTGGATCTTCGCCATGCCTTCAAGCGCGGCAATCTGGTAATGCATAAAGGCTCTGATTTCCTCGGCTGAGCAATGCATCGGCCGTCGGCCGAAGCCAACCAGGTCAGGGTAGGCCGGGTGCGCGCCAACCATGACATCGTTCTGTTTGGCCATGGCCAGGGTTTTTTCCATCACCAGTGGATCACCGCCATGAAAGCCACAGGCGATGTTGGCCTGATCGATATGTGGCATGACTTCGTCGTCGCGGCCCATTTTCCACGAACCATAACTTTCACCAAGATCACAATTGAGCATTAACATGGTTAACTCCGCTTACATCACGGCGAGGTGACTGTTGGGTAAATCGGTTACCAGCATGCAACCCGGAGAATGGGTGATGCAAAAAGGTGGTTGCGCCTGTTCGACCGCAACCTGGGGGGTAACTCCACAGGCCCAGAACAGCGGAACTTCATCTTTGCGGATACTGACCGGATCGCCGAATTCGGGATTGTCGATATCACGGATTCCGATTTGTGCAGGATTACCGAAATGAACCGGCGCACCGTGGACTGCGGGAAAGCGGGTGCAGATCTGGATCGCACGAATGGCGTCGGATGGGATCATTGGACGCATGCTGACAACCATTTTGCTGGCAAAACGGCCCGCGGTATTGCAATCTATATCGGTGCGATACATCGGTACATTGACACCTTCACTGACATTACGAATCTCGAGCCCATCGTTGATCAAGGCTTCCTCGAAAGAAAACGAACAGCCGAGGACAAAAGCCACCAGGTCATCGCGCCAGATTTCGCTGATGTCATGTATTTCATTCACCAGTTTGCCGTGTTCAAACACGCGGTAGCTGGGTATGTCGGTACGAATATCCAGGTCTGCACCCAGTTTCGGAATGTGGTAGTCGCCCGGTGTCGAGGCCATGCCGATCAAAGGGCAGGGCTTGGGGTTAGACTGACAGAATTGCAGGAATTCGTTGGCGTAATCGGCGGGAAGAATGCACAGGTTGCCCTGCACAAACCCGCGCGAATAGCCGGAGGTGTTGCTGGTGAACTCGCCACTGCGGATTTTCTGGCGCAGTTCGAGAGGTGAGGTATCCTGATTCATATTCAGCCGATGCAAAGTTTAACCCGGGTTTTACAACTCTTTGGCCCGTTCGCGCAATACATTTTTCTGAATCTTGCCGGTAGCAGTTTTTGGTAGTTCACCGAAGACGACTTTTTTCGGGCGTTTGAAACGTGCCATATTGTCAGCACAAAACCCGATCAATTCATCTTCGCTCGCCACAGCATCGACTTTAAGTTCGACGAAAGCACAGGGAACTTCACCCCACTTGTCATCTGCGAGCGCGACCACGGCAGCTTCGCCAACCGATGGATGCTTGTAGAGCACAGCTTCGACTTCGACCGAAGAAATGTTTTCGCCACCCGAAATAATGACATCCTTGGCGCGGTCCTTGATCTGGATGTAACCGTCCGGAAAGATGACCGCGAGATCACCGCTCATGAACCAGTCATCGCGGAAAACCTCATCGGTCGCCTTACTGTCTTTTAGGTATCCCTTCATCACGGTGTTTCCACGGATCACGATTTCACCCATGGTTTCAGCGTCCCAGGGTACCGGTATGCCCGTGTCGGGATCGATGACATCGACCGCTTCAGTCATTGCAAACGTACACCCTGGCGCGCCTTGAGCTCCGCCTGGCGCTCGATCGATTGCTCGTACCAGTCGTCCTGGGGTGCCGATTGCAGGATATGGCCGTAGGTCTCGGTAAGCCCGTAGACATGCATGACTTCGAAATTAAATTGCGCCATGCTTTCCAGTACCCTGGCCGGTGGCGGTGCACCTGCTGTCATCGCGTAAATCTTGTTATCGAATTTTTTCTGCTCCGCGGTCGGTGCGTTGGCGAGCATATTCAGAATGATGGGTGCTCCGCCAAAATGTGTAATGCCGTGTTCCTCGGCAAGATCGAAGAACAGTTTCGGGATAAAGGCGCGAATACAGACCACGGTGGCGGCAAGCGCGGTCATGGTCCAGGCATGTCCCCAGCCATTGCAGTGAAACATCGGCACCGTGTACAGGTAACGCGGATGGGGTGGCAAGGCCCATGAAATGACCGTGCCCATGGTCATCAGGTAGGATCCTCGATGGTGATAAACCACACCCTTGGGCCTGCCGGTGGTACCTGAAGTGTAGTTCAGCGTGAGCGCCTGCCATTCGTCTTCAGGTGGACGCCAGGTGAAACTGTCATCGCCGCGATCAACCAGGTCTTCATAAAAACTGAATTCGATATCGACTGGTAATTCCGGTTTTTCCGCAGCGTCGGCGTCATCGATAATGATGACTTCAGGACTCAGGGTGCAACTTTTCAAGGCTTCATTTAGCACCGGCCAGAGCTGCCGATCGCAGATGAAAACCCTCGCTTCGCCATGATCGATAATATAGGCGACTGTCTCGGCGTCCAGACGGGTGTTAATGGTATTCAGTACTGCGCCTGCCATCGGCACAGAAAAATGGCTTTCAAACATTTCCGGGGTGTTAAAGGCAAACACCGACACGGTATCGTTTTTGCCGATTCCGCGCGCGGCCAGGCTCGATGCGATTCGGGCGCAGCGATTGCGTGTCTGCGCCCAGGTGTAACGACGCTGGTTATAGATCAACGATTCGCGTTGCGGGTATATATCGGCGGTGCGCTGCAGAAACGAGAGCGGCGTCAGGGGTACGAAATTGGCGCCATTGGGTCCTAGTTGATCGTATTCGATAGTCATAATATACCTGTACTAGTTTCTCACGGGCGATCCGACGTCGAGCATACTGTTGATACGCTCGCGCGTCGCGTCGGTCGCAACCAGGGTCAGGAAAGAACGTCGCTCGGCGTCGTAAAAACCCTGTTCACTGCAGACTGTACCGGGTTCGACATCGCCACCGGTCACAATCCTCGCCATTTCGCTGCCGACATTGACGTCATGCGGCATGAACATGCCCTTGGCGCACGATTCCTCCAGCCATTTGACCATTTCTTCGAATACCGGTCTACCGGGCAGCGTCAGGGCAGGGCGTTCGAAGGCGATCTGCTCCGTCGGGTCGTCGATCGCCCCGATCGCCTCGGCAAGAATTCGATCGCGGTTAATCACGAAGCGATCATGGGGACGTAGCATCGCCTGTTGCTTGGCAATAATCGGTGAGGTCGCGGTTTTGCCATAGCCGAGATTCATGAAGGCTTTCCAGCAGGCGGCACTGATATCGTCAGCACAATTCAGCAGTTCGATCCAGCGATACAGGGTTTCCTTGCAGCCGCCGCCGCCCGGGACAACGCCAACCAGCGACTCGACAAGTCCGGTAACCGAATTCGCGTGGCAGATAACTTGTTTGGCATGTAACACAACCTCGAAACCACCACCGATCGACATACCCACCGGTGCTGCGACTACCGGGAATGCTGCAGTTTGCATGCGATGAACCGTGTCCTGGAAATTCTTGAGAAATTTATCCAGACCATCCATATCGTCGCGGCGGAAGAACTCGCGCACGGCCTGCAGGTTTACTCCACAGGAAAAGTGCTGCGCATCGTTATGCACGATCAGGCCGCGTAATCCTTCGCTTTCCACCTGGTCGAGGGCATCATCGAGAATCGCCATTGAATCGGCATCGAGCGCATTCGCCTTGCTGTGAAATTCAACCAGCGCGATGCCATCGAGGTCAAACCAGCTGGCGACTGCACAACTGTTGCGCGCCTGCATGGTCTGGCGTTTTTCGGTGAAGCGGATGACGCCTTGCGGACGCAGGATCGACTGCCAGATGCCACCATAGCGGCGCGCCTGCAATTCGTGATTTTCGACCCGGTAAAAACTCGAACCCCTCGCCTCGGCGAGAAAACCGGGCACCGCAAGCTGCTCCGCTTCGAGTTTGCCGATAAACGCGTCGACACCGATATCGTCGATCAACTCGAACGGACCCTTGATCCAGTTGTAACCCAGTTTCATCGCATCGTCGATACCGACCGGATCATCTCCGACCTCGGGAATCAGGGACGCGGCGTAGCTAAGGGTTCGAGACAGTACGCGCCAGGCGAATTTTCCATACAGACTGTCGTCGTCGAGCAGATGTTTCACTCCCTGTTGTTCGGCCTTGTCGGCGAGCGGCAGGCTCAGGCGGGGTGCGTCCTGGTACTGGCAGGTTTCCAGATTCAATACTTCACGCCCGGTTTCGTTATCACGATAAAAACCCTGGCCCTGCTTGTTACCGGTTTGTCCGTTGGTAATCATCTGTGTCATCAGCGGAATTTTTGCCGCCTCGGCGTGAAAGGGATCTGCCTCCGGTAAAATATTGACCAGGCTTTGCACCACATCCGACATCAAATCGATGCCGATGAGGTCATACAGGCCGAAAACACCGGTTTTCGGGATACCCATCGGGCGACCAAAAATAGCGTCGGCTTCGAGCGGAGTCAGGCCCAGTTCGAACGCGGCCTGTAAGGCGCACTGGATGGCGAACACGCCAACCCGGTTGCCGAGAAACCCGGGTGTATCGAGGCAGGGCACCACACCCTTGCCGAGTTGTTGTTCACAAAAATCGGCCAGCAGATCGATTACCGCGGGATCGGTGTCCTCGCCGCGTACCAGTTCCAGCAGGCGCATGAAACGTACCGGATTGAAAAAGTGAGTGATGGCAAAACGTCGCCGAAACGCTGCTGGCATATCCTCGACCAGTAGCCGAATCGGAATGGTTGAGGTGTTCGAAGTGATGATTGCCCGGTCGTGACAGACTGCATCGAGACGCCGGTACAATTCCTGCTTGATATCCAGCCGTTCAACCACAGCTTCGGCAACCCAGTCACAATCGGCGAGCTGATCGAAATCATCACGGGTATTACCGAGATGAATACTGGCTTCGGCCTGTTTACTGATCAGACCCGGTTGATTGGGGTCACGTAAACGCTCGAGACCGCGTTCTGCCAGCGCGTTGGGGTTGTCATCGGTGGGCAGGTCCAGCAACCAGACCTCGATGTCCGCATTGGCGACCTGGCCGGCGATACCGGCTCCCATGGTACCGGCGCCGATTACGGCGACTTTGTTAATTTTCATCAATAACCTCTAGGCGGTGTTTTCGAGTGAGCCGATCAGTTCGCGTAATTTTTGCAGCGTCTGGCGCGGTGCCTCGATCGGCAGCATGTGACCATAGCGTTCAATCACGGTAACGCTGGCATTCAATTCCGCGGCAAAAGCCATTCCGGCCCTGACCGGCGTAAGACGGTCTTTACGCGCCAGGATAAGTTGCGCGGGCACATCGATGGTCTTTGCTACTTCACTGCCATTCAGGTAATCGCCACAGGCCACCAGGTCCGCATGCAGCGGATTACTCGCCATAATCTGACGCCCGATTGCGATCGGCTGCATACCGGGCACGGCGCTGATGCCATACTGGGCGTCAGGTCCGAAACCCCACATCAAAAGCATGTCAGCGGCGTCGCCGGCGCTGTTGCTGGCGGCGGCTATCAACGCCGGGTTAACCGGAATAGCGCCTGCAGTACCAATCCCGGTAATCGACTTCAACAGTTCAGGTGCCTGGCGCGCGAGTTCCAGAACATCGAGAAAACCCTGCGAATGCCCGATTGCGTGTACTTTACTGGCGCCATTGGCGCGAATGAATTCGGCCAGCCAGGCGCCCATGTCCTCGATGCTGGTCAAGGCCTCGCCTGCGGAAAGACTATGTCCAGGCAGGTCAGGGGCCAGTACCGAGTAGCCATTGTAGGCAAACCAGCGCGTTTGCAGGGCCCAGCTGCGATGGTCG
>Ga0265309_10000870_pt1 | contig 12775 bp, 10 predicted proteins | sample Helome_FD_192492 | JGI IMG/M metagenome (GOLD analysis project Ga0265309, IMG submission 192492) | Marine sediment microbial communities from subtidal zone of North Sea - Hel_20160524 (Illumina Assembly) | ecosystem: Environmental > Aquatic > Marine > Subtidal zone > Sediment ...
CCACGATCGCCACGATCTGGGCGATGATAACGACCCCCTGGCCCACGTAGGTGTTCCAGAAAGGCCAGTCCAGCAGGGCGGCCAACTCAGCCATCGGTCCCCGTCGCCTCCGACTGGTTGGCGAGCTGGAGCGCCTGGCTGCATTGCGCCATGGTCTCCGATGCTCGGCTGATCGGGTCGGTCATGTAGTAGTTATCCAGCGCCGCCACAAAGGGCTCGGTGCCGAGCCGCCCTTCCTCGCCGAAAGGCGCCCATTCGGCCGACTCGATCTGGTCGACGGCGGCGAAGATTGGATTGAGCGCGATCAGGCACTGGCGAAGCTGCCCCAGGTTATCATAAGGCAGCCGCTGCCCGACCACTTCCGACAACGCGCGTAGGATCGCCCAATCCTCGCGGGCATCGCCCGGCGGGAAACCGGCCAAACGGCCAAGTTGGACCCGGCCCTCGGTGTTGACGTAGGTGCCGTTCTTTTCCGTGTAGGCCGCGCCCGGCAGGATCACGTCGGCCCGATGCGCCCCGGCGTCGCCGTGGTGCCCCTGGTAAATCACGAAAGCCTTGCCCAGGGCCGCCATGTCGATCTCGTCGGCGCCCAGCAGGAAAACCGCCTTGATCTCGCCGCTCCCGGCGCCCTCGAGGATCCCGGCAAGGTCGCGTCCGCCCTCGCCCGGCACGAAGCCAAGGTCGAGGCCGCCGACGCGTGCCGCGGCGTTGTGCAACAGGTTGAAACCGTTCCAGCCGTCCTTCACCATGCCGAAGATTTCCGCAACCTTTCGGCCCAGGGCGAGAACCGCCGCGCCGTCCGGCCGCCGCAGCGCCGCGCTGCCCAGAACGATCATCGGCCGTTCCGCCGCCTTCAGGGCCTTGGCGAAGGCGCCCTTACCGTCGGCCAGCTCCGTCAAGGTTTCCGGGCCGGCGCCCAGGTAGTCAACTTGGTAACTCAAGTCGGCCGGTACACCGATCAGGCCGATCGGCAGGCCGCCGGCGAGAAACCGCTTGCGCAGCCGCGCGTTGATCATCGGCGCTTCCCAGCGCGGGTTGGTGCCGACCAGCAGTACCGCGTCGGCCTGTTCGATGCCGGCGATGCCGCTGTTGAACAGGTAGCCGGCGCGGGTCCGGGTATCCAGCTTCGCGCCATCCTGGCGGCAGTCCAGATTGGCCGAGCCCAGACCGGCCATCAGATCCTTTAAGGCGAGCATGGACTCGGCGTCGCAGAGGTCGCCGGCGATCGCCGCGATCTGCTCGCCCTTCAGTCCGCCCAGCTTACCGGCGATGGCGGCGAAGGCCTCGTCCCAGGAGGCGGCCTGAAGCTTGCCTTCGGCGTTCCGCGCATAGGGCCGATCGAGCCGTTGCTGGCGCAGACCGTCGCAGGCGTAGCGCGTCTTGTCGGCGATCCACTCTTCGTTGATCTCCTCGTGCAGCCTGGGCAGCACGCGCATCACCTCGCGGCCGCGGCAGTCGACCCGGATGTTGGAGCCGACCGCGTCCAGCACGTCGACCGAATCGGTCTTGCGCAGCTCCCAGGAGCGCGCCGCGAAGGCATAGGGCTTCGAGGTCAGGGCACCGACCGGACAGACGTCGACCAGATTACCGGACAGCTCAGAGCTGACCGCCTTCTCCAGAGTGGTGATCTCCAGGTGCTCGCCACGGCCCAGCGCGCCCATCTCCTCGATCCCTGCGACCTCCGTGCTGAAGCGAACGCAGCGGGTGCAGTGGATACAGCGGGTCATGATGGTCTTGATCAGCGGACCCATGTGCTTGTCCGGCACCGCGCGCTTATTCTCGTCATAGCGGCTGCGGTCGAAACCGTAGGCCATGGCCTGGTCCTGCAGGTCGCATTCGCCGCCCTGGTCGCAGATCGGGCAGTCGAGCGGATGGTTGATCAGCAGGAATTCCATCACGCCCTTGCGCGCCTTCTTGACAGTCGGCGTATCGGTCATGATCACCATGCCTTCGGCAACCGGCATGGCGCAGGAGGCGATCGGCTTGGGCGCGCGCTCCATTTCCACCAGGCACATACGGCAGTTGCCCGCGACGGTAAGGCGCTCGTGATAGCAGAAACGGGGGATCTCGACGCCGGCGAGTTCGCAGGCCTGAATCACCGTCAGGCCGGCTTCCACCTCGATCTCTCGGCCGTCTATGGTCAGCTTCGGCATTGTCTTCCCCTACTCCGCCGCCGCCAGGCCGCCGCTTTTGTAGGCCTTGATGCGCTGTTCCAGTTCGGGCCGGAAGTTCCGGATCAAACCTTGAATCGGCCAAGCCGCCGCATCGCCCAGGGCGCAGATGGTATGGCCTTCGACCTGTTTGGAAACGTCCAGCAGCAGGTCGATCTCGTCCAGCTCCGCCTCGCCCTTGACCAAGCGCCGAAGCACCCGCCACATCCAGCCGGTGCCTTCACGGCAGGGCGTGCACTGGCCACAGCTCTCGTGCATGTAGAAGTGCGCCAGGCGCTCGATCGCCGCAACGATGTCGGTCGACTTGTCCATCACGATAACCGCCGCCGTACCCAGGCCCGACCTGACCTCGCGCAGCGAGTCGAAGTCCATCAGGATGGAATCGCAGGTCGGTTTCGGCAGACAGGGCACCGAGGAGCCGCCGGGGATCACCGCCAGCAGGTTGTCCCAGCCGCCGCGCACGCCGCCGCAATACTTCTCGATCAGCTCGCGCAGCGGGATACCCATCTCCTCTTCCACGTTGCACGGCTTTTCCACATGGCCGGAGATGCTGAAGATCTTGGTGCCGGTGTTCCTCGGCCGACCAAGCGAGGTCCACCAGTCAGTGCCGCGGCGCAGGATCTCGGGCACGACCGCGATGGTCTCCACGTTGTTCACGGTGGTCGGGCAGCCATAAAGGCCGACCGCCGCCGGGAACGGCGGTTTCAGGCGCGGCTGCCCTTTCTTGCCCTCCAGGCTTTCGAGCAGCGCCGTCTCCTCGCCGCAGATGTAGGCGCCGGCGCCGCGATGGAGATAGATGTCGTAGTCGTAACCGGAGCCGCAGGCGTTCTTGCCGATCAGCCCGGCCTCGTAGGCCTCGTCAATCGCCCGTTGGACGTGCGAGGCCTCGCTGAAGAATTCACCGCGGATATAGATGTAGCAGGCTATCGCACCCATGGCGAAGCCGCCCACCAGGCAACCCTCGAGCAGGCGGTGCGGGTCGTAGCGCAGAATCTCGCGGTCCTTGCAGGTGCCGGGTTCCGACTCGTCGGCGTTGACCACAAGGTAGGACGGACGGCCGTCGCTTTCCTTCGGCATGAAGGACCACTTGAGGCCGGTCGGGAAACCCGCTCCGCCCCGGCCGCGCAGGTCCGAGGACTTGACCTGCTCGATCAGTTCGTCGCGGCCCAGGTCGAGCAGTTTCTTGGTGCCGTCCCAGACGCCGCGCCGCTTGGCCCCGGCTAACTGCCAGTGGTCCTGGCCGTAGAGGTTGGTGAAGATGCGGTCCTTGTCCTGAAGCATCAGGCTTCACCTTCGCTCTGGTTGTTTTCCGCGGCGGCACCCACTTTGGCCAGAAGCGTGGTCGGGCCGCCTTCCGGTGCCGAGCCTTGCCGCCCGGTTTGGGGTCCCATGGGAACCTCCTTGCCGGCCTTCAGATCGTCGATGATGCCGGCCATGCGTTCGGCGGTCAGATCCTCGTAGTAGAGATCGTTGATCTGCACCATGGGCGCGTTGGCGCAGGCGCCGAGGCATTCGACCTCGACCACCGTGAAGAGACCGTCGTCGCTGGTCTCGCCGAGCTTGGTACCGAGCTTGCCCAGGCAGCTGTTGGTGAGGTCGTCGGAACCGCGCAGCCAGCAGGGTGTGGTGCGGCACACCTGAATGAAATGCCGGCCGACCGGCTTCAGGTTGAACATGGTGTAGAAGGTCGCGACCTCATAGACCCGGATCGGCGCCATTTCGAGCATATTGGCCACGTACTCGATGGCCTCCCCGGACAGCCAGTTGCCGTTCTGGCGCTGCGCCAGATCGAGTAGTGCGATCACCGCGCTCGCCTGCCGCCCCTCGGGATAGCGCCCGATGATCTCCTTCGCCCGCTTGAGATTGTCCGCGGTGAAGGCGAAGCCGCCCGCCTCGCCCTCGGGATAGCTGGTTACCTTCATCGGTCGACCTCGCCGAACACGATGTCCATGGAACCCAGGATCGCCACGCTGTCGGCCAGCATATGGCCGCGGCACATATAGTCCATGGCAGCCAGATGGGCGAAGCCCGGCGCGCGGATCTTGCACTTGTAGGGCCGGTTGCTGCCGTCGGAAACCAGGTAGACCGCGAACTCGCCCTTCGGCGCCTCGACCGCCGTATAGGTTTCACCGGGCGGTACGTGATAGCCCTCGGTGTAGAGCTTGAAATGGTGAATCAAGGCCTCCATCGAGCGCTTCATCTCGCCGCGCTTGGGCGGGGTGATCTTGCTGTTCGGCACCTGTACCGGCCCCTGGGGCATCTTCTCTATGCACTGCTTGATGATCTTCACGCTCTGGCGCATTTCTTCCATGCGTATCAGGTAGCGGTCGTAGCAATCGCCGTTCTTGCCAACCGGGATCTGAAAATCAAGCTCGTCATAGCATTCGTAGGGCTGCGACCGGCGCAGGTCCCAGGCCACGCCCGAGCCGCGCAGCATGGGGCCGGTGAAGCCCCAGTCGTAGGCCTCCTCCGCCGAGGCCACGCCGATGTCGACCGTGCGCTGGCGGAAGATCCGGTTGTCGCTCAAGAGATTGTCGAAGTCCTCGATCACCTTGGGAAAGGTTTCGCAAAAACGGCCGATGTCGTCGAGCAGGCCGGCCGGCAGGTCCTGGTGCACACCGCCGGGCCGGAAGTAGGCCGCGTGCAGGCGGGCGCCCGAGGCACGCTCGTAAAACTCCATGAGCTTTTCGCGCTCCTCGAAACCCCAGAGGAGCGGCGTCATGGCCCCGACGTCGATAGCGAAGGTCGTGATATTGAGCAGATGGTTGAGGATACGGCCGATCTCGCAGTAGAGCACGCGGATGTACTGCGCGCGCTTGGGCACCCCGATGGCTAAAAGCTTCTCGGTGGCCAGCGCGAAGGCGTGTTCCTGGTTCATCGGCGCGACATAGTCGAGCCGGTCGAAATAGGGCACGGCTTGCAGGTAGGTTTTGTACTCGATCAGCTTCTCTGTGCCCCGGTGCAACAGCCCGATGTGCGGGTCGGCGCGCTCGATCACCTCGCCGCTCATCTCCAGCACGAGGCGCAGGACGCCGTGGGCGGCCGGATGCTGGGGCCCGAAATTGAACGTCAGGGGCTTGATCTGGGTTTCGGCCATCAGGCGCCGCCCTCTTCACCCGCCGGCTCCGCCTTCTCATCGCCGGGCAACTGCAACATGCCCTCCCATGGGCTCGCGAAATCGAAACTGCGGAACTCCTGGACCAGTTTGACCGGCTCGTAGACCACCCGCTTGGTGTCCTCGTCGTAGCGCACCTCGACATAACCAGTCAGCGGAAAATCCTTGCGCAGCGGGTGCCCCTCGAAGCCGTAGTCGCTGAGCATCCGGCGCAGGTCGGGATGTTCGGAGAAGAAGATCCCGTACATGTCCCAAACCTCGCGTTCGAACCAGATCGCCGAGTTGAAGACCCGGCTGGCCGAAGGCACCTGCGTCTCCTCATCCGCCGGCAGCTTCACGCGGATCCGGAGATTATGCTTGAGGGACAAGAGGTTGTAGACCACCACGAAGCGCTGTTCGCGATCCGGATAGTCGACCGCGGTCACGTCCATCAGCTGCTTGAACTGGCAGTTCTGATCGTCGCGCAGAAAGGTCAGCACCTTGATGACCGAAGCGTGCGACGTAAACAGCGCGAGCTCGTCATGCATCACGGCGAGGTCAGACACGTCTTCCGGCAGCGCGGCGCCTAGGTAGTCGCCAAGATCGATCAAGGCCTGGTTCATAACCCTCAAACCGTAGCAATAATCAGATTTGCGAGGTAGCACTCATCAAGCGATGCCGCCAGCGCGCCTGATCTTCTTCTGGAGCAGAAGAATGCCATAGAGCAGCGCTTCGGCCGTCGGTGGACAACCGGGTACGTAGATGTCGACCGGAACAATGCGGTCACATCCGCGCACCACGGAATAGGAATAGTGGTAGTAACCGCCGCCGTTGGCGCAAGACCCCATGGAAATGACCCAGCGCGGCTCGGGCATCTGGTCGTAGACCTTGCGCAGCGCCGGCGCCATCTTATTGGTCAGCGTGCCGGCGACGATCATAACATCGGACTGCCGGGGGCTAGGACGGAACACCAACCCGAGACGATCGATGTCGTAACGGCTGCAGGCCGTGTGCATCATCTCGACGGCGCAACAGGCCAAACCGAAGGACACGGGCCAAAGCGATCCCGAGCGCGCCCAGGCCGCCAGTTTGTCGAACTGGGCGATGACAAAGCCTTTATCTTCCAGTTCGCCGGTGACGGCGCGCAAGATCGCATCCTGCGCGGGCCCTGGCAGAAGCGGTGCTTGGAGCTGATTGTCGCTCAGCGTCTTCACTCCCATTCCAGGGCTCCCTTCTTCCACTCGTAGACAAAGCCGATGGTCAATATGGCGAGGAAGATAAACATCGACCAGAATCCGAATACGCCGGTCTCGCCGAGAGTCACCGCCCAGGGAAACAGGAAGGCAACCTCGAGATCGAAGATGATGAAGAGAATAGCGACCAGGTAGAAGCGGACATCGAACTTGCTGCGCGCGTCATCGAACGCCTCGAAACCACATTCGTAGGCGGACACCTTCTCCGAGTCCGGCCGCTGCGGCGCGACGATGTAAGAGGCGATGACCATCAGTCCGGCCAGCGCGATGGCGATCCCGAGGAAGAACAGGATCGGCAGATATTCCAGTAAGAGAGCCTCCATCACCCGATCTCCCCGTACCCAACTTCCGCTCGTCCATACCGCACCGCAAAAAGCATCCTGAAATTGCGCGCGACAGAAACCCCAATGCGAAATACTAGATCATATATAAAGCCAACATGTCCGTTGGGAAAGGAACAAACGCCGGCTGATCTGATGGTGCCGCGGATCCGATAGACGGCGCTGCGCAACGCAACATGCTCGACCAACCTCGTGTGGAAATGGCGGGAGTGACGGGACTTGAACCCGCGGCCTCTGGCGTGACAGGCCAGCGCTCTAACCAACTGAGCTACACCCCCAATAGGCGAACCCTCTTCAGGGCCGCCGTGGTGTACTCCACGCCCCCATGGGTGTCAAGCCGGCTGCTGAAGGTTCTGCCGGGCCCGAGAAGAGTTTTACAACCTAGGTTTAGTCGCCCGCGCTACCTATCTGATATCGTGAAAACACCTGCGCCCGAAACGAGCTGCACAAAAAATCCATGGCCGACTCGGAGTCTGGTGTTAGATAGAGATTAGTGAGTGCCATTGGACGGCGGCAAACGGATGACCGAACCATGTACCGGGGGCGCGGCGAAGGAGGCGAAAGTCGCCATACCCACGCCACTCAGTGAGCGCCGGATCAACATGCGGCTCATGGGTTACTGGCAGACACTGCGCGGGTCGGGGGCCGATGTCCCGGTCGAGCGTTTCGACCCCGCGGCCATCAGCGACCTTTGGGCCCACTGTTTTGTGATCGAATTGGCCGGCGATTCAAAGGATCCGAGTTTTCGTCACATCGGCGAGAAGATCGCTTTCGAATCGAGGGTCGATACCGAGGCACGCAAAGTGTCGGAAGTTCCCGACGGCACACTGCTTGGCATGGCCGCCCGGCTAACTTCGGAAGTTAAGCAGATACACTTTCCGGTCGTCGACAGCGGTGAATTTCAGGATAGTGAAGGCCGCCGGCGGCTCTATCGCAGCATTCTTGTGCCGTTCAGCGACAAGGCCGGTGCCATCACCCTTCTGGTCGGCGCGGCCCGCTGTACGGTGCCATCCTAGCTCAAGGGTTCGAAAGGGTGGTACGGCTCGGCGCGACCTTGCGCGGGCGGCTCCCCAGTACCGAGGAGCGGTCGAAGCGGCGCGCATAGCCTCGCATGAAAGGATAGCAGACAAAGTAAAGGCCCCGTCATCGCGACGGGGCCGACTGCTGAATATCTCAACGCTGGAACGGCATGCCCCCGACGTCCTGGGTTTGGCCGCGAGGGCATGCCCAAAGTCTTATCTCGAGCAAATTACCTCCTCGTTGTGTGCGTCATCACCCGACCAGCTAATCCAAATATAGTTAATCAATCGTTAACACAATGATCCGGTGGCACCGCCGCTGTCGGCACAGTGTTGGCGGATGCGGTATGACGCACAACACGGCCGATGTTCAAAAGGTGCTTGATCAATGCCGCCCGATTGATCTTGCGCGTCGAGGCTTGCCCTTGGAAGGCTCGCCACAGGTCCACGTGTTCTGCTCCCCGGGGCCGCGTTCGAACCTCGGTTACAAGGCCCAGGCGCCCGCCCGGACCGGGTTCGGATAGATATATGCGGTAACCCAGGCGTTCGGCCCAGATCAGCCACTGGCCGGCATCGAAGCGCGGGGATTGTGACGTGCACGGAATATGGTCTTTCGGCATGGTTGTGTCCGATGCGTGTGTGATAGGCATGCCTTTCGGCAGGGTGAAACTGCCCATTCCAGCCGCGCACGGCGTTGACCGTCGTCACAGTCGATCGTCATTTCGTTGAGGGCCGGCCCATCCCGGCACAAGAAAGCCAGCCGAAAACGGCTGGCTCTCAACAACAAAGGTCATTTTGAACGATCTTTGCCATAGGTCAAAAATGGTGGGCGATGACAGGCTCGAACTGCCGACCCCCTCGGTGTAAACGAGGTGCTCTACCAACTGAGCTAATCGCCCGTCTTAGCGGCCCCTGGCTGATCCCCGTCCCGCCAAAGAAATCGGCCGCCCCAGGTGTGCCGTGGCGGCCTGCCTACCTGGCTTGAAACCGCCTGATGCTAGTTCACGGCCTCTTTCAAGCCCTTGCCGGCCTTGAACTTCGGCTGGTTTGAAGCCGGGATTGTTATGCTTTCGCCGGTGCGGGGGTTTCGCCCCTGAGATTGCTTGCGGTGGGTTACATTGAATGTACCGAAACCCACGAGACGCACCTCCTCCCCGGCCTTGAGTGAATCGGCGATGGCATCGAACACGCCGTCGACAGCCTTTAAACTGTCGGCTTTCGAAAGCCCCGTGTTGTTGGCGACGACAGCAATGAGATCGTTTTTGTTCACGTCAACCCCCCTCTGAAAGACAAGAATTCGAACCGGCCGCAGACCACCGGATAGCCCGGAAGAAGTTTAGATCGTGCAATGGCTTAGCGTCAATGGAATACACGTAAAACGCGCATTCAAAAGCACGCAAGCACGCACATTTCTGTCAATGCCATATCACGAACCTTAGCCTCAGTGGGTTATGAGGCCGCCGTGTTCACCCTTGTTCTTGGTCGTCGATACGGGGTCCACCGGCTCGGGTTCGATCCAATCAATGGGAGTCGGCTTTTCCACCAACGCGTGTGCCAAGACTTCGTCAACCGTGGCCGTCGGGATGATCTTCAAGCCGCGCTTCACGTTATCCGGAATGTCGGCCAGGTCTTTCTCGTTGTCCTTGGGAATGACCACCGTCTTGAGACCGCCGCGCAGGGCCGCCAGCAGCTTTTCCTTGAGGCCGCCAATCGGCAGCACCCGGCCGCGCAGAGTGATTTCGCCCGTCATGGCGACATCCCGGCGTATGGGAATGCCGGACAGCACGGAAACGATCGAGGTAACCATGGCGACACCAGCCGACGGACCATCCTTCGGGGTCGCACCTTCCGGCACGTGAACGTGAATGTCCCGCTTCTCGAAAAAAGTCGGCTTGATGCCAAAGGCCGTGGCGCGGCTTTTGATGTAGTACTCGGCCGCCTGAATCGACTCCTTCATGACGTCGCCCAGCTTGCCGGTGGAACTCACCTTGCCCTTGCCGGGCACGGTAACCGACTCGATCTGAAGCAGCTCGCCGCCGACCTCGGTCCAGGCCAGGCCGGTCGCGACGCCCAGCAGGTCTTCCAGCTCGGCCTCGCCGTAGCGGTAACGCTGTATGCCGGCAAACTTGTCGAGGTTGCGCCGGGTCACCTTGACCGTCTCGCACTTGCCCAATGCGATCTCCTTGACCGCCTTGCGCACCAGGCCGGCAAGCTCGCGCTCGAGGTTACGGACCCCGGCCTCGCGGGTGTAGTAACGAATCAGATCACGCAAGGCATCTTCCGAGATCGACCACTCCTCTGGTTTTACCCCGTGGTCCTTGATCTGCTTTGAGATCAGGTGCCGCTTGGCGATCTCGACCTTCTCGTCCTCGGTATAGCCGGCCAGGCGAATAACCTCCATGCGATCAAGCAAGGGCTGAGGCATGCGCAGGGTATTCGCCGTGGTCACGAACATCACGTCCGAAAGGTCGTAGTCGACTTCCAGGTAGTGGTCGTTGAAAGCGTTGTTCTGTTCCGGGTCCAGTACCTCGAGCAGTGCCGAGGAAGGGTCGCCGCGCCAGTCGTTGCCGAGCTTGTCGACCTCGTCCAGCAGGAACAGGGGATTGGACGATTTGGCCTTCTTCATGCCCTGAATGACCTTGCCGGGCATGGAACCGATGTAGGTGCGCCGATGGCCGCGAACCTCGGCCTCGTCGCGCACGCCGCCCAGGCTCATGCGCACGAAGTTGCGCCCGGTGGCTCGTGCAATCGACTTGCCGAGAGAGGTTTTGCCGACGCCCGGAGGACCGACCAGACACAGGATCGGACCCTTGACCTTGCGCATACGCTGCTGCACGGCCAGATACTCCAGAATCCGTTCCTTGACCTTGTCGAGGCCATAGTGGTCGGCGTCCAGGACCTTGTGGGCGTCGTTGATGTCCTTCTTGATCTTGGTCCGCTTCTTCCAGGGAATACTCAAGATCCAGTCGAGATAGTTACGGACCACGGTGGCCTCGGCCGACATCGGGCTCATGTTGCGTAGCTTCTTGAGCTCGGACAGCGCCTTTTCGCTCGCTTCCTTCGACAGCTTGGTCTTGCGGATGTTTTCCTCCAGCTCGGACAGCTCGTCGCGGCCATCCTCGCCTTCGCCCAACTCCTTCTGGATCGCTTTGAGCTGTTCGTTCAGGTAGTACTCGCGCTGGGTCTTCTCCTTCTGGCGCTTGACCCGGTTGCGGATCCGCTTCTCCACCTGGAGTACGCCGATTTCGGCTTCCATGAAGGCATAGACCTTCTCGAGCCGGGCGCTGACGGTCTCGCTTTCCAGCAATTCCTGCTTCTCGGCGATCTTGAGAGACAGATGCGAAGCGACCGTATCCGCCAGCTTACTGGATTCGTCGATCTGGTTGATCGACACCAGCACCTCGGGCGGGATCTTCTTGTTCAGCTTGATGTACTGTTCGAACTGCGCCACCACGGTGCGGCAGAGGGCGTCGAGCTCGCGCTCCTCGCCCGGGTCATCCTCGGCGATCTCGGCATAGGCCTGGAAGAACTGCGGATTGTCGGCGTACTTGACGATGCGCGCGCGTTGTCCGCCCTCGACCAGCACCTTAACCGTACCGTCGGGCAGTTTCAGTAGCTGCAGCACCGTTCCCACCGTGCCGACAGAGTAGATGTCCGCCGGGGTCGGATCGTCCTGCGTGGCGTTCTTCTGGGTCACCAGCAGAATCTGCTTGTCGTCCTTCATCACGTCTTCGAGCGCCCGCACGGATTTCTCGCGGCCGACGAAGAGCGGCACGATCATGTGAGGGAAAACCACGATGTCACGTAGCGGGAGTACCGGAAACAGATTGCCCCTTGGGAGTTCTAGCATGTGTCCTCTTGGCCGCTTGGGCGCTTGGGTAAAGCCTGTGGGGATTCGGAACACTGTCTAACATGTGTTCCACTCTCGATGTAGCAAATTGTAGATATTGCCGCCGAGTTCAAGGGGTGTTGCCGGCGACCCGGGCTGACAGGGCTAAGCGCTGCTGCCCACATCCTCACGCCGATCGGTGTAGATGTAGAGCGGCTGGCCCCGCCCCTCCTCGACGACATCGCGGTTGATCACGATCTCTTCGACCCCTTCGAGGCCCGGCAGGTCGAACATGGGCTCGAGCAGGATGCTCTCCATGATCGAACGTAGACCGCGTGCACCGGTTTTTCTGGTGATTGCCTTGCGGGCAATGGCCTTCAAGGCATCGTCGGTAAACTGAAGCACGACGTCTTCCATCTCGAACAGGCGTTCATACTGCTTGACCAGGGCGTTCTTCGGCTGGGTCAGGATTTCGATCAGCGCGGCTTCGTCCAGGTCCTCGAGCGTGGCGACCACCGGCAGGCGGCCGACAAACTCAGGTATCAGGCCGAATTTCAACAGATCCTCAGGCTCAACGTCCTTGAGGATCTCGCCGGTCTGGCGTTCATCCAGGGCCTGCACGTCCGCGCCGAAACCGATCGAGGAGCCCTTGTCGCGCTGGGCAATGATCTTCTCCAGGCCGGCAAAGGCGCCGCCGCAGATGAACAGGATGTTCGTGGTATCGACCTGCAGGAACTCCTGCTGGGGATGTTTGCGACCGCCCTGCGGCGGCACCGACGCGACGGTGCCCTCCATAATCTTGAGCAGGGCCTGCTGCACCCCTTCACCGGAAACATCGCGGGTGATCGAGGGGTTGTCCGACTTGCGGCTGATCTTGTCGACCTCGTCGATATAGACGATGCCGCGCTGGGCCCGTTCCACGTTGTAGTCCGCGGACTGCAAAAGCTTCAGGATGATATTCTCGACGTCCTCACCGACATAACCAGCCTCGGTCAAGGTGGTCGCATCGGCCATGGTGAAAGGCACGTCCAGAATTCGAGCCAGTGTCTGGGCAAGAAGCGTCTTGCC
>Ga0265309_10000874_pt1 | contig 12754 bp, 14 predicted proteins | sample Helome_FD_192492 | JGI IMG/M metagenome (GOLD analysis project Ga0265309, IMG submission 192492) | Marine sediment microbial communities from subtidal zone of North Sea - Hel_20160524 (Illumina Assembly) | ecosystem: Environmental > Aquatic > Marine > Subtidal zone > Sediment ...
CGTGTCAGCATAGATGGTCCATCCCCATCCACGAATATACCTAACTGGGCAGGTGGTTCATCGGTAGCGTTAAGGCTCATCCCCGGAGCATGACGAAAGGGAATGAGGCTACTCTTTACCACCGTGATCTGCCCCAGCGGACTCGAACTTTCCTCTATTACCTGTGTCCCGGTAATGTTTAGGGTCTGATTTAAATCCTTATAAGTAGAAGAGTGTATTTGTAACCAAGAATCGCGAAACGTAACAGATACTATCAGAGCAAGGCCAAGGAGCACCCCAATTAACCATTTCGCTTTCATCTTTAGTTCGACAATAGCGATGGCTGTAGCAAGCAGTGAAACTGCTGTGACTGTGACAAGAGCCTGGCTGGGTGGCACTAAAAAAAGTAGCCCAATAACGCCTATGCTACCAACTCCTGCACCCAATATGTCAATAGCATAGACGCGTCCGGCTTCTCTGCCAAAGTGAAAAAAAATTAGACCAATGCCAAGCCCACCACAAAAAAAGGGTAGTATCATGAGAAGATAAATGATCAGTAGTTTTGCTAACTGAGTTTTATCCCAAAGCAGTTCAAGCGGATTGAAAGGAACCTGTTGTGCCAGTAGAAATGACAAAGGCATCAGAAAAACTACCCCAATGGCAGCTACAACATATGCAAAACTAAAGTTCAGCGCAATTTTGTCCTTTAGCAAAGTCAGCGCCGTGCCGCTTGCCCCATAACCCAGCATTGCAGCGCTGATGATCATGTAAGCAAAATGATGCCACAACACAATGCTGAACAAGCGCGTCAGTAATACTTCATACGATAGTATGCAAGCAGAGAGCATCCCAATGGTGACAAATGGGGGACGCAATACTTTCACAGCTAATGTTCTCTGGTAAATGGAACGAAACGTACTGGCAAAATCTGGCGGCTAGTTACTGAACCATCCATCTGTTTCTCTATAAGCATCAAATACTGAGTCATGAAATGCATGCCGAGTGGGATTAATATACGACCACCCGGTTTTAACTGTTTAAGTAATGCCGGAGGAACATGACTCGCGGCAGCCGTCACTATAATTGCATCAAACGGCGAAACTTCCGGCCAACCATAATATCCATCACTTATTCTTACATGTACATTGTCGTAGCCAAGTGATTTCAACCGTTCAGCTGCTTGTTCCCCTAATGGGCGAATAATTTCTATGCTATAAACTGATTTGGCTATTTCCGCCAAAACAGCCGCCTGATAGCCTGACCCTGTGCCAATTTCAAGTATCCTATCGCTAGCCTTAACCTGCATCAGTTCGGTCATCATCGCTACAATGAGTGGCTGTGAAATTGTTTGTCCATAGCCTATGGGAAGGGGGCGGTTAAGATACGCGCTCATAACCTGAGAAGTAGGTACAAAAAGATGGCGTTCCACTTTTTGCATCGCCTCCATAACACTAGTACTGAGGGTGGAATTTCCTGTGTTTGGAGCCTCGAGTGCAATATCGGCTAATACCTCTTCCATCATTTTATGGCGTAATGCATCGTATTCCCCACCTTGGGCAGGGAACGCGCAACAGAAAAGGAATATGCCTAATACAAAGTAACCCCTCATACTTATATTATGGGACTGCAATAGACAATAAAAAGACCCTATGTTTTTATTCATAAGGGCTTAATGGACTTTATAGTACTTTCTAAGATACTAAATTGGCGGCGGGAATCGAACTGAAACCCATAAATACTTTAATAATTAATATATTAGAGCGGAAATAACTACTCTGATCTTCTTGAAATACCCCCATCCCTACTCCCAAAATCACTGGCTGTTACTGGATCCTATTGGAAGCTAATTTTATTCACTTATTTATAAAGAATTGGCAGTCACAAATGACTATCTTCTGTGCAAAATCTAGTCACTGATGACTGCTTTTGACACAAAGTAGGTATTAAGTGTCAACTATTTAATCTCTAAACTAATATGATGCAGTTATATAACAAACTACATCTTATTAATTCAAATCTATTTTTCCTCTTTGTAATTATCAATCAGATATTGGTATGCAATATCTACAATATAGTCAAGAAGACTTTTATCTGTCATGCCAATTGACCAGGCTCCTGCAAAAGAATCTGCGCTTCTCTGAATACGCGTTCTTCCAACCTCTACTCCTGTTTCCCCATCTACCAGTATAAGATCCATACGAATCTCTGACTGCCCTGCAAAAGCACCAGCAAAAAATCTTGTAGTGCCACTAATCACCCTCAGTGAAATTATCTTTGGCCGAATTTCTACTGTCCGTCCATTTTGTAATTGACCGGATTTGGTGTTCCAACTACTAATTAACGGATCCAATTTTGCCTTAAGCTTTCCTTCAAGAATCTTTGCCACCTCTACCTTCTCTGGCTTCGATTCCATGGAAGAAGCCAAAGTCATATCAGTTAATTTAAAATTATCAAAAGATTCTAGAGACTTAATTGTAGGCCTCATTAAACTAGACTCTGTGATGGCAACTTGTCTTCTTTTTTCTGGATCTGAAGCACAGCCAGCAATAAATACGCAAATAAGAACTAAAATTATTTTCTTCATATAGACCCTTTACTAAAAATTAGTTACAAACCTATCATCAAAATTTCAATTTGAGAAATCTTTTAAGAAAAAATCTATCCATGGTGAGCTGTTCTGGATTTTGACATATGCTAGTTGTATCTTTTGATCGCTGTGATGTACACAAGCTAGAGAATAATTGTGATTCATATGGATTACGGTAACCTTGTTAGTATCATTTTCATTAATTTTTGTGCCGAGAGTGCTTAAGCTAATACCATCTCCATTTGCCTTTGCTGCCGCTTCTTTGAGCGTCCATTTACGATAAAACCATTTTATCTGTTTGCTCTCTACCAAGGTATTAAAATAGCTGATCTCATCTGCATGAAAACAATAACTTACCAATTTATTCATATTTCTCTGCTTATATCTTTCAATATCTAAACCAATTGCACCGTAAGTACTATAACCAACTGCAATGGAATAATTACTATATGAAATACTACAGAATATAGGTTGCTCTACAATGAAGGGTTGCCCTGAGAGGTATGAATCTATTGTTACTCTTACACCTAATTGCCTATATATTGCTTCTGATAACAGGAATCGAGATATTATAAACTGGCGCCGTCTCTTTAGATTCTTTATTTTATTATGACGCTGTATTTCAGACTTACTGAGCAGGTTTAAACAACGATTAATTGCTAAAGTAGGAAACCTTGCACTATCCTCTAGCACAAAAATAGATGCAAAGTCTTTAGTATCTTTATCAATCAAGTGAAACAACCGTACCCTTGAGCGCCACACCAGTCCTTAATATTCCAACGCGACATTCAAATTTTGTTTTGCTATTTAGCTCATTTCTTTTATAGAAACTTCGAATATTGATTACCGCATTACCTCCTTTAGCTACCACTCGTTTTTGCAAAGATAATAACGCTGACAAAAATGCCCATTCACATGCTTCACGGTCAGACGTATGCCTAAATGAATTTGTTCTTCTCTGAGCAATAACATTTCCCAAATTTTTATTTATTTTCTGATCTGATTTACCCCCAAAATAAAACTTAATTTCTTTTCTCAGGCGTCCGTCAAATTTTTTAGAAGCAAACGCTTCTTGTATAGAAAAAAGATGTTTAGTATCTTCTGCTTGTAGTTCAGTACAAAAAACAAATGAAAGTATTAAAAAAAACAGAAGATTTCTCATAATTGATGCCTCTCAACAAAACTTTCTAAAGTTATAGCAAGTTGAAATGATTTAAATCAATCTATCAACATATCATCTTTTCTTAAGATAAAACTGGCTCGTCCTAAATCCTCTGCCAACACACTATTATAAATTTTAATATGACATCGCTATGTAGTCTCTGACTTTATACCGATTCGGTCTCTAAATTATCGGATAGAAAGGATTACTGTTAAAATTAATCAATATTTGCCTATTATATATATAAAAACTATTTACTTTGTCTGCATCAGTACACCAGGGTAATTACATGGCAACTTCATTTACAATTTCTGAATACTCCGGATGGCAGGCTATGCCTTCTGATGGATACCTTACTAAACAAGAAGCGTTGACGATTTCAGAAACACCTGATGTTTCTATTATTCCCCTTATGCTACGTCGGCGACTTAATCTGCTAGGACGGGCATGTGGAAGCGAAATACTAAAGCATCTAAAAAATAATGAAATTATGCCAATTGTATATTGTTCCCAACATGGAGACATAGAAAGAACAACGAAAGTGCTCAATGAGCTGGCTGATGATCAACCAGTTTCACCGATGCATTTTAGCCTGGCTGTTCATAATGCAATTTGTGGTATTTTATCTATACAAACTGGCCTTACCTCCAATATAAGCACTATTGCCGCAGGTCAGGAAGGATTGGTACCAGTTCTACTTGAAGCCAGTGGTATTTTATTATCTGGTGCTGAAAAAGTACTTTGCGTAATTTGTGATGTAACTTTGCCAGAAATTTATCAGGATGAACAAAGCTTACCCAAGAGCCCCTACGCTATAAGCTTTGTAATTTCTAAATCAGAGGGCATTAATCTTACTCTTACACAGCTACCGCAATATACAGATAAACAAACAATCGCACAGTTACCAATTTGCTTGATTGAATTCCTTTCCTCAGAGGAAACAGATTTACTAATCAATCACAATGAGACCACCTGGAAATTAGCCAGGCATTAATTGGGTAGCCATGCTAAATCTTAACTATTGCTGGCGCTTATTCGCTACATCTATTGCCTATTTACTGTTTGGTATTGGTGGAATACTTATGCCACTTCTAGCCTTACCAATCTTTTTTTTACTCCCAGGAGGTATGCCTGAAAGACAAGTGTACACACGCAAACTAGTTCACCGGACTTTTCTAATTTTTATTAAGATGACACGTTTATTAGGACTGCTGTCATGGGAAATTAATGGATTATATAAATTACAAAAACCAGGTATTTTAGTGCTCGCCAATCATCCAACTTTACTTGATGTTGTGTTTCTTATTGCATTTATTCCTAATGCAAACTGCATTGTAAAAAGCCATTTGATGAAAAACCCAGCTATGCGTGGTTTCGTCACTCTTACTGGATATATCACTAATGATAATGCAGATGATTTGATTGATAATGCTAAATCCTCACTTGAAAAAGGTAGCACATTGATTATCTTTCCAGAGGGTACCCGTACTAAACCTGGCCAAGATATTATATTTCAAAGAGGAGCAGCTAATATCGTTGTCCGGTCCGGATTTGCTCCTACACCAGTGATTATTGAATGCACACCTTTAACGTTAAGTAAGCAACACAAATGGTACTATATCCCTGAACATAAGCCTCACTTTACATATAGAGTGTTAGATGATATTCAAATCGATAATTTTATGGAAATGAGCCCTAGTTTAGGGGCAAGAGATCTGACACACTATCTTGAAAACTTCTTTAGAGAAAAGTTACCTGTTACGAAACATGAAATCACTTGAAACTGAGTTAAAGCAACTTATTATTGATGCACTCGAACTTGAAGATATCACTGTAGAAGATATTGTCAGTTCAGAACCTTTGTTTAATGATGGGCTATGCCTTGATTCAATTGATGCGCTAGAGTTAGGAGTTGCACTTCAAAAACGCTACGGGATTAAATTAAATGCTGAAGCAGAGGAAACAAAGCGCCATTTTTCCAGTATCAGTAACCTAGCTTTATTTGTTGAAAGTCAGCGCCAGGACAAGGTCTGAAGCATGAAATCTAGAGATGATATTTACCAGAAAGTTACTACTATTTTAGTAGATCTATTTGAAATTGACCCAAATTCTATTTCTGAAAATGCACTATTGTATGATGACCTGGATATTGACAGCATCGATGCAATTGATCTTATTATTGAGTTAAAAACCTATACAGGCAAAAAGGTTCCACCGGAAGAGTTTAAATCGATAAGAACTGTTGGAGATATTGTAAATAAGGTCTCTGAGCTGTTAGAGCATGACTAGAACATCATTATTAAGAGCGGGTACAGGCTTAATCTTTCTGCTCTATCCATTCTTAATCTACTTAGGTTTACAAGAATTTCAACCCAGAGTGATTGCCTTTTTGCTCTTAATCGTAGCGGCCCTACGCTTAATTGCAAATAAATATGGTGGGGGGAAAGATGGAGAAATAGGAACCTCATTGTATTTGATTGCTGCTGCAATTTTGATAACTATATTCACTTTTGTAACAGATCTAAAGCTCGGCCTTTATCTTTATCCCCCGCTGGTGAATCTTATTTTCTTCGCTTTCTTTTCAATCAGTCTTTTTTATCCGCCCACTGTTATAGAAAGGATAGCTCGTCGTCATCGTTCTGAAATGCCGATGAAGGCAATTGTCTACACACGAAGAGTAACCGAGGCCTGGTGTCTCTTTTTTCTTATAAATGGTGGAATTTCTATAATGAGTATCTATTACTCTGAAGAGTGGTGGGTACTATACAACGGTTTTATTACTTATATTCTAATCGGGCTAATGCTGGCAGGTGAATATCTTATTCGTATAAAGGTTATAGGTAGCGGAAATGACTAAATCCCTTCCCCTATCCCTAAGTACTAAAGAGTTTTCTGATACTCATATCATTGCTTATCTTATAAATGGACAACCCATCACCTGGGCAAAAATTCGTTTACGGCTGGAAGCCTTACACTTGGAATTACAAGGAATAGATAGGATAAAGGTTGCCGTTTACCATAGTGACAAGATTGAGTTTCTATGTCTTATTCTAACGCTATGGCACATGGGAAAGATCCCTGTTATTCCAGTGAATACACTGGATTCCACATTACAATCAGTAGAAATGGAAACGGATTGCTTTGTTGGAGAATTTTCTGGGAGAGATTACCCTTTTCCTCATGATTTAGATAAACAAGAGACTAATATTGAAAAGAATAAAGATAATAACCAACCAATAGCGTTAATGATGTTTACCTCTGGCTCATCTGGTGTGCCTAAAGCGATTTATAAAACATTTGATCAGATCAATACAGAAATTAGAATACTGGAAGAACATTGGGGAGCAGACTTAAAAAATACAGTAGCTATTGGAACAGTATCTCACAACCACATGTATGGATTGCCATTCCTCTTGCTTTGGCCTTTAGTAGTCGGAAGGCCTTTTTTTAATTTTAATTTGGTTTATTTTGAACAGCTACATTCAATACGCCAATTTGATCTAACACTTATCTCCAGTCCCACACTACTTGAGAATGTTCCTGATATTCTTGATCTGCAAAAATCCATAAAAATAATTTTCTCAGCGGGTGCGCCATTGTCTAGACCGGGAGCAGAAAACGCCCGAAAAAAATCGGGGGCAGAAGTAGTTGAGATTTATGGTAGTACAGAAACAGGAGCTGTAGCATATAGGAACCAGAATCTAACAGAGTACTGGACACCCCTAAATGGCATTAGTGTACAAAAAAATAATAATAAACTAGCGGTAAACTCACCAATTGCTACAAAGAATAGCTGGTACGTAACTGAAGATCTATGTGAAATATATCCAAATCACCAATTCTCACTATTGGGTCGAGCGGATAAGATCATAAAGGTAGGGGAAAAACGCATCTCGATAAGTGCTATCGAATCATGCATTAAAAATCATCCATGGATAATTAAAGCATGGGCTTTGCAGTTAGATAAGCACAAAAATAGAGTGGGTATTGTTATCCAGTTAACCGGTAAAGGAAATGAATATCTGATAGATCAGGGTAAACCTGCCTTGATCCGAGAATTAATGCCTATATTTAAAAGAAATATAGAGAAGGTCGCCTGGCCAAGATACTGGCGTTTTGTATCAAAATTTCCGGTTAATCAGCAAGGTAAAATTACAAACCAGGAATTAAAAGTACTATTTGACAATAAAACCCACTCTCTCCTGCCGCAGATCTTAGAGACTTCAGTAGATAAAGAATCCGGGGCTTATATACTTCATTTTATAGTGCCATATGATTTGCTTTACCTTGAAGGTCATTTTCCGGGTAAATCAATTCTACCAGGGGTTGTTCAGATCCAATGGGTCATGCATTTCTGTAATGATCTATTTGGTATTTCTGATAAAAGATTTCTCCGGATTGAAGTACTCAAGTTTCAGAAAATCATACTACCTGGAGAAAGCATATATCTGGTTATCAGTTGGGATAACCAAAAGAATGCAGCAACCTTTCGTTACACCAAAAATGACCATTCACTCTCAAGTGGCCGTATAGTATTTATGGGAGAAAATTAACTTGCCTGCAGAGGAAATTAATCTTTGTGCAATTATTCCGGTTTATAACCATCCAGATAAACTGAACTATCTGGTTACACGATTAAGTAAATTAAATCTTGCAATAATCATGATTAATGACGGTAGTAACATGCAATGTTGTCAAACTATGAAGCAACTCGAGAAAGAAAATTCCAATGTATCGGTGCAAACCCATTTGGTGAATCTTGGCAAGGGTGCTGCGATAAAAACAGGAATTAATGCAGCACTAGAAGCAGGATTTAGTCATGCTTTGCAGATTGATGCGGACGCACAACATGATCTAAATGATATCCCTCGTTTTACCGAATTAATGAAAACACACCCCGATGCGCTAATTGCAGGCTACCCTCTCTATGATGAAACAATACCAAAGCATCGCTATTTTGGACGGTACGCAACTCATATTTGGGTATGGATAAATACTCTTTCAATGTCAATTAAAGACTCAATGTGTGGATTTAGAATCTATCCTGTACAGCAAAGCTGGAACTTGATTAACAAGGAGAGGCTAGGAAACAGGATGGAGTATGACATTGAATTTATTGTACGGTGGCAATGGACCGGGCAGCCATTAGTGCAAATACCAACAAAGGTAATCTACCCGGAACACGGATTATCACATTTTCGATTAGTGAATGATAACTGCCTAATTTTTTGGATGCATACCCGACTATTCTTTGGCATGCTGCTCCGTCTGCCAAGGCTCTTAATGAATAAATGGAAAGGGCTATGAATTCTTCCAAACATTGGGCGGACATCGCTGAAACTACAACCGTTATCGGGATCCGTATTTTAATCTCTGCCTATCGTATCGGCGGACCACTACTATTCAAAGTTTTCCTGTTTCCAGTAATTTGTTTCTATTTTTTATTCAGGAATGATTCCAGGCAGGCTTCAAAGAATTATTTAGAAAAGGTTCAAAAAAAAGCAGCTCAACTTCCTTCAGTGACATGGCAGCTAAGCTTCAAACACTTCTGGCAATTTGGTTTGGCGCAAATAGACAAATTTGCTATCTGGACCGGGAAAATACCTATTGGCAATGTTGTTATACATAATGCTGAATTAGCTGAACAACTAATTCAAAATAAACAGGGAGGTATTTTTGCTGTTTCTCATCTTGGGAATTTAGAAGTATGCCATGCTTTAACCCAGAGCCAACCTGGTCTTAAATTAACCATGCTGGTTCACACCAAACACGCAGAAAAATTTAATCGCATACTCAATCAATACACAGATAGTAGTACTGTTGAAATAATACAAGTAACAGATATGGATGCCGCTGTTGCCATGCAGCTAAGTGAGAGAATCGAACAAGGAGGGTTTATTGCAATTGCTGCGGACCGGGTGCCAGTCCACAATCCAGCAGCAATAATTCCTTGTGAGTTTCTAGGAGAACAGGCAAATTTTCCACGTGGCCCTTTCGTTCTTGCAAGCATATTAGCAGTACCTATGCTTTTGCTTGTTTGTATCAAACAACAAGGGATATATCACATGTATTTTGAAAAACTAACGGAAGGAAACAAAGTAATGCGCTCTAACCGCGAAGATTTTATTTTACATACTGCTCAAACATATGCGCGGAGACTCGAACACTATACGGTTAAAGAACCACTTCAATGGTTCAATTTCTATGACTTCTGGTATAAAAAATAAACCCCTCATACAATAAACAACGATAAGATGTTGAAAACCGATTTATTCGGAACTACCTTTTAAACTGAATAATTAGTAATTCGATATGGATTAACAATGGCTACAAGCAGAGACCTTAGCGCAAAGACAATTATTGAAATTCCTTTTCATGATATCGACTCAGCTGAAATCGCGTGGCATGGACATTATGTCAAATACTTTGAAATTGCCAGGTGTAAACTACTTGAAAAATTTGACTACAATTACCCACAAATGAAAGCTTCTGGATATTTTTGGCCAATTATTGATATTCATCTGCGCTATGCTCACCCGGCAAGGTTTTTACAACTGATAAATGTGAAAGCTAGTATAGTAGAGTGGGAGAACAGACTAAAAATAGATTATCTGATCACCGATGTAGAAACGCATAAGCGGTTAACTAAAGGACATAGCATCCAGGTTGCGGTTGATATAAAAAACGATGAAATGTTATTAGCATCTCCTGATATTTTGTACCATAAGCTAGGAATTCCAAAAACCTAAGTTTTGAAAATAGGACTAAATTTTCAAAGATCCATGATGAGACTCGCTATCTCACTGCTGTTATTCTTTTGTCTTCCCGTATTAGCTAATGATAGCTTACTTGGAAGTCTGTCTAGTAAAGCAAGAAATATTGAAAGTTTCAGTGGCACATTTATCCAGCATCGAAAGATTGTTGTGTTACCTCTTGCATTAGATTCAGAAGGTACATTTAGTTACCATCACCAGTCCGGTATGGTTTGGACTACGCTACAGCCCGTTCAGTCAACAATCACCATTTCCAGCCAGGGTATTCAAACGGAAGATACTAATTCTGTAAATAGAACTATCGGTTCCCCACAAATTGCAAAAGCGTTATTAGGATTATTTTCAGGAAAACTAGAATCCTTATCGGAGCAGTTTAATATTATAGCCAGCGGAAATATCACAGACTGGCGATTACAACTTAAACCCAAAAATGATTTATTGGCAGCTGAGATAACATCGATTGATATTCGCGGTAAGGAAATAACTGAATCAGTATCTATTGCAGATGCAAATGGTGACAAATCTGATTTAACTTTTAAAACCCATAGTATAAAGTTCTTTAATAAGTGAAGAGCGAACAGGGCCTAATGTCAATATCAGACACCCAAAATCGTAAAGCATTATTCTCTGCTTTCTTTTGGGGAATATTAATCCTTATATGTGTTACATATTCTTATCTAAAGATCTCATCTGGAAACAGCTTTGAAAGTAATGTCCTTAGTCTACTCCCGGATAAATTTATTCCTGTAGAAAACCAAAAAATCAGTGATCAACTTAAAAAACAAGCAGAACGGCGCTTTATTATTCTTTTAAAAGGAGAAAGCAGTGCAAAAGGATTGAAACTAGCAAAAGATCTTAAAGAAAAGATAAATGTAGTACCAGGTGTAACGATCTCTGCTCTGGATTCCCAACGCGGAAAGGCAATTAAAGATTTTTACTTCCCATTTCGTTTCCAACTATTATCCCGGGAAATACGTAATCAATTATTGACACTTAGTCCACAGCAAATAGCAAATAATAAATTGCAGGCATTGTATAGTCCGGTCAGATCTTATTCTCCCTATAAACTTGAAGATGATCCTTTTAATCTTGGAGGAGACTGGATTCAGTCGATGCTCAGCTTTGATAGTAAATTTGTTGCAACAGAAATCCCCTCCGTTACAGAAGGAAAAGAATCCTGGTATTTAATTTATGGGGAATTACAAAAAAGTCCCTTTGAAATGAAGCTGCAAAAGAATCTGCTAAATTTACTGGATAACTTTAAAAGACAGCATAGTGCACAAAAACCGGCGATTTTAACGTCCGGCCTGGTTTTTCATGCTGCACATGCTGCGAGCGTCGCACAATCTGAGATTTCAACCGTTGGGCTTGGTTCTCTTCTCGCCGTAATTACACTAGTACTTATTGTATTTCGTTCAATAAAAAGTTTTTTATTTGTTCTTATTGTGTTGGCTAGTAGCTCACTGTTTGCGATTTCTATGACCTGGCTATTATTTGACAAGATTCACCTTGTAACCATAGCTTTTGGTTCGACTTTATTAGGTCTTGCTGCTGATTATAGCTTTCATTTCCTGGCGAAAATGCGGGCAACTGGAAGTGCTCAGAAAGCACGTGAAATGCTGTTTAAGGGTCTCATCCTAAGTTGTCTATCAAGTGTTGCCGCTTATTTGCTCCAGCTATTCTCACCGTTTCCCGGGTTACAGCAGTTTGCTGTTTTTGTTGCATCCGGGTTGGTGGCAGGCTGTATTACAGTATTAGTTTTTGGTGTTCTTTATAAAACATCCTCACCAACAGTTATTCAAGCTAGCCGAATGTATCAATCACTCATTGAACCAGTATATCGTTGGATTGCAGGTATAGGTATCTGGATTGTAGCTGCTATTTTAGTCATTACTTTGTTAGCTACACTGAGTCTATACCAACAAGGGGTAGTCGATGATGTGCGACTTCTGAATACTTCTGGTAGCCGATTGATAGAGTCTGAGCAAAAGGTTCAAAAGCTATTAGGTCATTTTAGTGGACAACGCTATTTCATTATTGAGGGTCGATCAACACAGCAGGTACTAGAACGGGTAGAGTTATTTGAAAAATATATTACTGAAAAGAGCCAGATTAATGCTGACCAAATTCTGGTTTCACCTACTTCAGTAGTTCCTTCTCTACAACAACAGCAATTGGACTATCAATTAATTCAGGATAAGATTTTCTCTGAAGAGGGTGCAATGGCCATACTATGCAAAGCACTACAAAGTG
>Ga0265309_10000876_pt1 | contig 12744 bp, 10 predicted proteins | sample Helome_FD_192492 | JGI IMG/M metagenome (GOLD analysis project Ga0265309, IMG submission 192492) | Marine sediment microbial communities from subtidal zone of North Sea - Hel_20160524 (Illumina Assembly) | ecosystem: Environmental > Aquatic > Marine > Subtidal zone > Sediment ...
GTCGTTTTAGTTCGCCGGCGCAAATCATTGGAAGGGGGGAGGATGTCAAACGATATTGGAAAAATCGGCTGGGTGGATATCACGGTCGATGACGCCGATGGCCTGAGAGATTTCTACAACAAGGTCGTCGGCTGGCAGACAGAAGAGGTTGGCATGGGTGATTACGCCGACTATTCCATGACGATGCCCTCGAGTCGCGAAGCTGTCGCGGGTATTTGCCATGCTCGCGGCAGTAATGCCGAGCTGCCGGGCGGCTGGCTGATGTACATCGTAGTTCGTGACGTTAATGCCAGTGCAGAGCTGTGCCGGGATAACGGTGGCAGGGTTATTATCGAGCCGCGCGGTCTCGCCGGCGGACAATTCTGTGTCATCGAAGATCCCAGCGGCGCTACGGCGGCGCTATACCAGCCCTGACTGGACACGGGCGAGCGATGAGTCGGCGATTCGAAACACCCGAATGGCACACTGCGGTCGCCGCATTGGTCGCCGCATCGGATGACCAGGGCATCGCCGACGCGCTGGGTAAAGTCATCGGCGCGGCCGTCGACTACGATGCGACCTGCCTGCTGGCTTTTCATAAGGATGCACCGCCCGAGGTCCTGCATCACACGATGAACGAGCGCAGGTCGCGGCACTACCTGGATCGTTACCTGGCCGGTCCCTACCTGCTCGATCCTCTATACCAGCTCGCGCTGCGTGAGAAAAAACCGGCCATGTGTCGCTGTCGCGACGAAACGCCGGACCGTTTTCGATCGAGCGAGTACTACCGGCAATACTACGATCGCACCCATCTCGCTGACGAGATGGACTTCCTGCTTGATATGGACAGCAACACGGTACTCGTGCTCGTTATTGGTCGTTGGGAAGCGCGTTTTTCGAGATTGGATGTCGCGTCGCTGCGAATAATGGAGCCGATCGTGCGGGCAGCCATGCGGGGCGTGTGGAAAGCCTGGGCTGCCCGGCATTCCGGGGCGGTGCGTGACCTCAGCATGCATCAGCGGCTGACGCAGTGTTTCGAGCAGTTTGGCGAATCTTCGCTGACGCAACGCGAGCGTGAAATTACGCAGCTGTTGTTGCGCGGGCACTCTTCGAAGTCGGTCGCAAGGGAGCTCGAAATTGCGCCTGGCACTGTCATGGTGCACAAGCGCAACCTGTTCTCCAAGCTTGGCATCACCTCGCAGTACGAACTGTTTTCGCTGTTCATCGACCGCTTGTCGGCACTGTAAGCGGATCGTACCCCGCGAATGGTATTCAGCCGCGGGACGTCGGCGCCGACAATAGCAAGTCCATAGGATTTGTTGTCGAGGATGGCATGTTTGAGTTTGATTTCGGGCACGGCGAGGAGCTGGAGCTGCTGCGTGAGACTGTTCGCAGCTTTGCTGCCGACCGCATCGCACCTCGTGCCGCCGAGATCGACAGCAATAATGAATTTCCACGTGACCTGTGGCCGGAGCTGGGCGATCTCGGCCTGCTGGGTATTACCGTCGAAGGCGAGTTTGGCGGCTCGGAGCTGGGTTATCTCGCGCATGTCATCGCGATGGAAGAGATCAGCCGGGCGTCTGGTGCCGTTGGGCTTTCCTACGGTGCGCATTCAAACCTGTGCGTAAACCAGCTGCGTCGCTGGAGTAGTTCCGGGCAAAAGGCGAAGTATCTGCCAAAGCTCGTCTCGGGTGAGTATCTCGGTGCGCTCGCGATGAGCGAGCCAGGCGCCGGATCCGATGTAATGAGCATGCGTACGACCGCCGTTCGGGATGGCGATGACTACGTCCTCAATGGAACGAAAATGTGGATAACGAATGCGCCCGGTGCCGACGTTCTGATCGCCTACGCCAAGACCGATCCCGCGGCCGGATCCCGCGGCGTCAGCGCCTTCATTGTCGAGCGAGGCATGGACGGGGTTTCGACGCCACAGAAACTCGACAAGCTGGGCATGCGCGGTTCCGACACAAGCGAAGTCGTGTTCGAGGACTGCCGGGTGCCGGCAGCAAATCGCCTGGGAGAAGAGGGCAAAGCGGCGGCAATTCTCATGAGCGGGCTCGACTATGAGCGCGTGGTGCTGTCGGGTGGATCTCTAGGCATCATGGCCGCGTGTATGGATATCGTCATGCCCTACGTTCACGAACGGAAGCAGTTCGGCAAGGCCATCGGGGAATTTCAGCTCATGCAGGGCAAGATCGCCGACATGTACACGGCGATGAATGCAAGCCGTGCGTACGTCTACTCGGTTGCGAATGCTTGTGACGAAGGACGTACGACGCGTTTCGATGCGGCGGGGTGCATTCTTTTCGCCGCTGAAAAAGCGACGTGGATGGCTGGCGAGGCCATCCAGGCACTCGGTGGCAATGGCTATATCAACGATTTCCCGGCCGGGCGCCTGTGGCGGGACGCGAAGCTATACGAGATTGGCGCTGGCACCAGTGAGATTCGGCGCATGCTGATCGGCCGGGAATTGTTCAACGCGAGCAGATAGCGGCTATAGTTCAGGTTCCATGCCTGTCATCAAAACAAAAATAGATCGCGCTGCCGACGACTTCAAGAAGAACGCCGAATCACACCAGGCGCTGGCCGACAAACTGCGCGAGATCAACGAATACGTCATGAAGGGTGGTGCCGAGCGCTCGCGCGAGCGGCATCTTTCGCGAGGCAAACTGTTACCTCGGGATCGTATCCGTGCGCTTCTCGACGAAGGCGCGAACTTGCTCGAAATCGGGCGCCAGGCGGCGTGGCAGGTTTACAGTGACGATGTGCCGTCGGCGGGGCTCGTCGCCGGAATCGGCCGCATTCACGACACCGAGTGCATGATCGTAGCGAACGATGCCACGGTCAAAGGTGGCACCTACTACCCGCTAACGGTCAAGAAGCACCTTCGGGCGCAGGAAATCGCCGAGCAGAACGGCTTGCCCTGCATTTATCTCGTCGACTCGGGTGGCGCGTTCCTGCCACGCCAGGACGAGGTGTTTCCGGATCGCGATCACTTCGGGCGTATTTTCTACAACCAGGCGAGGCTGTCCGCGAAAGGGATCCCGCAGATTGCGGTCGTCATGGGCTCGTGCACAGCGGGCGGTGCCTACGTGCCGGCGATGTGTGACGAGTCAATCATCGTGCGAAACCAGGGCACGATATTTCTCGGCGGCCCGCCGCTCGTCAAGGCGGCAACGGGTGAAGTTGTGGACGCGGAAACACTGGGCGGCGGCAGTGTGCACTCGCGAGTATCGGGTGTAACCGATCACCTGGCCGACGATGACGAAGACGCGCTGCGCATCGCACGGGACATCGTCGCCAATCTCAATCGCAGGAGCGACGTCAGCGTTGCAAGAAGCAAGGCTGAAGACCCGATCTACCCGCCAGACGATATCTACGGCATCGTGTCGCGCGAGTACCGCTATCCGTATGACGTGCGCGAGGTCATCGCCAGGATCGTCGACGCCTCCGAATTCCAGGAATTCAAGAAACTCTATGGCGCGACGCTGGTCTGTGGGTTCTCCCGCATAGACGGCTACCCGGTCGGCATTGTGGCCAACAATGGCATCCTTTTTCCTGAGTCCGCACAGAAAGGGGCGCATTTCATCCAGCTGTGTAATCGGCGCGGCATTCCACTCGTATTCCTGCAGAACATCACGGGATTCATGGTGGGCAAGCGTGTAGAGCACGCTGGAATCGCCAAGGACGGTGCCAAGATGGTCAATGCCGTGGCTACGGCGACGGTGCCGAAGTTCACGGTCGTAATCGGCGGATCTTTTGGCGCCGGTAATTACGCCATGTGCGGTCGTGCCTACGGACCGCGGCTGATGTGGATGTGGCCCAACGCCCGCATCTCCGTCATGGGTGGCGAGCAGGCGTCCCTGGTGCTGTCCACGGTCAAGAACGACGGCCTCGAGGCGCGCGGAGAAGAATGGTCCGAGAAAGACCGGTCTGACTACGAAGAGATGATTCGCCAGCAGTACGAAACCCAGGGAAACCCCTATTACGCCAGCGCAAGACTCTGGGACGACGGTGTGATCGATCCCGTCGACACGCGCGCCGTGCTCGCGCACGGTCTGTCGGCCGCGCTGCACGGTCCGGTCGACGCGGAATCGCCGTTCGGCATTTTCCGCATGTAAGGTACACTCCGTACCCAACCAGCAACCAGGCACGGCGTGGACGCGCCCGTACGGATGGAAAATGGCGCTTAACTACGAAGAGCTGATGGCGAGATCGGAATTCGATATCCCGTTCAGCTACTCCGATACCGATAGCATGCTCTATGCTCTCTGCGTTGGCATGGGGCGAGACCCGCTGCATCGGAAAGAGCTCCCCTATGTTTACGAGCAGGGCGGCGCGCCCAGCACCGTGCCGACGCTCGCGACGGCGCTGGTGCCAGACATGTTTCCACAGGACCTTGGCTGGGACTACAGCCAGGTCTTGCACTCCGAGCAACGGATGCAGCTTTATCGGCCGCTGCCGGCCGCGGCCGATCTGCTGATCAACAAGCGCGTTGTCGATGCCTTCGATCGCGGACTCACTCGTGGGGCGCTGATCCTCCTGGAAGCCGAGGGTCGCCTCGCGAGTGACGATACAGTGTTGTTTACGCTTGGTTGCACGATCGTTGCGCGAGGCGACGGTGGCTTCGGTGGCCCTTCGGGCAAGGGGCCGGTACCGCATCGCGCGCCGCGGCGCGAACCCGATCTTAGCTGTGACCTTGATACGCGGGTTGACCAGGCCCTGTTCTATCGCCTGACAGGTGATCGAAACCCGTTGCACGCGGACCCGGGTGCGGCTTCTGCCGTCGGATTCGAGCGGCCAATTTTGCACGGCCTCTGCACCTTTGGCGTTGCCTGCAAAGCTGTGCTGCAGACGATTTGCGATTATGACTACACGTTGATCGAGCAGTTCGATGGCCGCTTTTCCGCGCCGGTCATGCCCGGTGATACGATTACTACGGATATGTGGCAGGACGGCAATATTGTATCTTTCCGCTGCACGGCCAGGGAGCGCGACGTCGTTGTGCTACGCAACGGCAAGTGCGCGCTCAGGGTGTGACGTACGGAGAACCCCGATGAACGACCGCGTAACCATCAGCGTCGACGGACATGTCGCTTATGTGATGCTCAATCGGGCGCACAAGTACAATGCGCTGGACCTGAAGATGTTCGGGGCACTTGGTGATGCGGCCGACAGCGTGCGGCAGAATTCGGCGATTCGTGCGGTTGTACTGCACGGCGACGGTGAGAATTTCTGTGCGGGTATCGACACCAACATGTTCGCCGATCCGGGCATCAGGTTTGACGCTGCGTTGATGGAGCCTGTCGAGCCGTCGGTTGCGAATCTGTTTCAGCGCGCGGCTTATGCGTGGCGTGAATTGCCGGTCCCCGTGATCTGTGCGTTGCAGGGCATCACCTTTGGCGGCGGGCTGCAAATTGCGGCGGGCGCCGACCTGCGTATTGCTTCGCCCGACGCGCGATTTTCGATCATGGAGACGAAGTGGGGGCTAGTCCCGGACATGGCGATAAGCACAAGCTTGCGCGGCATCGTAGCGCCTGATCGCGTCAAGGAACTTGCGTGGTCGGCCCGGGTGTTCGGGGCCGAAGAAGCGCTGGGTCTCGGTATCGTGACCGGAGTTGAAAACGAGCCGCTGGCCGTAGCCGGCGCTATGGCGGCAGAATACGCGGCAAAATCCCCCGAGGCGATCAGAGGAATCAAACGGCTCGTCAACGAGGCCTGGCAGATCTCGGAAGCGGAGGCGTTACGGCTGGAGGCAAGCCTGCAGCTGCCGCTGATGGGGTCGCCTAACCAGATGGAAGCAGTTGCGGCAAATCTGCAGAAACGGGATCCGGTTTTTGAGGACTGAATCCCGGGTATTTCTTCTGCCGCGCAGGAACTTTGTCGGCGTGTGTTGACTCAAAGTTATTGTTTGGTCATACAGTACGGTTAGCAACGTGTTGAACTTACGTAAAATGCTCTTTGTGATGCTGGTGCCTTTTCTGTTGAGCACCGCGCAGGCGCAGGATGAATCGGATCAGACAGCCAAGACACCCGATGCACGCACGCTGTCAGTGCAGCGCAAGGTCGACGAGTTGTTCGAAAGCGGCAAGTTCGAACGGGCCTACTTTATTTATCGCAACGAGCTGGCGCCGGTCGGTGACAAGTACGCGCAGTACATGGTGGGTTACATGCACCTGATGGGTATGGGCGTCGAGGAAGACGAGGTTCGTGCTTCCGCCTGGTACAGGCTTGCCGCCGAGCGCGGTTACCCGGAATTCGTTGGAGTGCGCAAGCAGGTGCTGGGGTCGCTGGACGAAGACGAACTCAAGCGCTCCGACCTGGCCTATATCGAGTTGCGACGGCAATACGGTGACCTCGTGCTGATGATGGGGCAACTACACCGCGACTTCGACATCCTGTCGACCCCTAAAACCGGCTCTCGCCTGACGCGACGAGGAACTACTGTGACGGATGTCGACCCCGTTATGAGTGTTAGCATGTCCGGGGAAAGCTACCAGCGAAAGGCGGAATACCGCTTTCGTTCGGGTCTCGACTACGTTACGGGGGCATTGGGCATCGACCGTTTCAGTGGACAGGTCACCAGCAAGCTACTCAATGACCTGGACGCCCAGGTGGAAGAGCATATTTCACAGGTTGACGATCGTTAGCGATCGGGTCGCAGGCCCGCGCTCAGGATGCGCGGGAATTCCTCCACGACTTTTTCGGCGACGGCCGTGTCACCATGGAACCATTTTGGCACCCAGTTGAGTGCCCCCATGATGGCATTGCCAGTCATTCGGACGTCGCAGGGCGCGACACTGCCATCAGAAATTCCTTGTTCGAGTACCGCCTCGAAATGTGCGCCATGTTCGCGGGATACTGCGAGAATTTCGTCGCGGTGCGCTGGCTTAAGTGACGGAATCTCGCTCATAATCGCTATTGGTCCGCGCTCGCCGACCATAACCTCGACGTGGTAGCCGATATAGCGCACCACGATGTCGAGCCCGTTGCTGCCCTCCTCAATCGCCCGGTCGAGCGACTCGCGACCGACGTCAGCGGCGCGCACGTAGCACAGGTATACAAGCTCTTCCTTGTTGCGAACATAGTAGTAGAGGGCGGCATCCGTGAGGCCCAGGATCCTGGCAACGTCCTTGAGCGATGCGCCGCTATACCCCTTCTCGTTGAAGCAACGCGCAGCGGCACGCAGCATACGTCCTTTCTGCAGCTGGAAGCGCGTTTCTTCGGTTTGTTGAGCGAGTCGTTTCCCCATAATGTCGGGCCGTGCTTGAGTTCTGCGCGAATCTCGATTATTTTAATCTAGATTAAAATTTTTTCAAGACCGAAACTGGTTGATTTTTAAGAACTTTCCACCTCCCGGGTGGTCTGTTCTGCTGTGTTTTCGCGCAGGAGACTGCCTATGAGTACTGCCGCAACCGACCTGCCCGCCGCCGGGCACGATACCGCACCGCTGCGCTTCGTGACGGCAGCTTCGTTGTTCGACGGCCATGACGCGGCGATCAATATCATGCGTCGCCTGATCCAGGCGCAGGGTGCCGAGGTCATTCACCTCGGCCACAATCGCAGCGTCGACGACATCGTGCGGGCTGCGATCCAGGAAGATGCCGACGCGATTGCCGTCAGTTCCTACCAGGGCGGGCACAACGAGTTTTTTCGCTACATGGTGGATCATCTCAAGGAACTCGACGCGGGACATATCAGGGTTTTCGGCGGCGGTGGCGGCACCATTACGCCCGAGGAAATCCGCGACCTCATGGATTATGGCGTCGAGCGTATCTATCACCCCCACGACGGGATGGAACTGGGACTCGAGGCGATGATCAGCGATCTCGTCGATCGCACCGAGGCTGCACGACAGCCGACGATCGCCGCGGCCAGGAACGAGTCGGTTATCGATATTGCGACGACGATTTCCGCGATCGAGGAGGGAGTCTTCGACGATATCGAGCTCTCGCGGTTGCGCAAGGAGTGGCAGATGAAGTCGGGTGACGCCCCGGTGCTCGGTATCACGGGTACGGGCGGTGCAGGCAAGAGCAGCGTCACCGACGAAATACTCAATCGATTTCTGGCCTGTTTCGAGGACATGCGCATCGCGGTCCTGGCCGTGGATCCGACGCGCCGCCGTACCGGAGGTGCTCTACTGGGCGACCGAATTCGGATGAATTCACTGCGTTCGGAGCGCATCTATATGCGTTCGATTGCCACCCGGCGCCAGCACCTGGCGACGAGCGAGATGCTGGCCGATCACATCCTGTTCCTCAAGTCGCAGGGCTTCGATCTCGTGATCGTCGAAACGGCCGGCATCGGCCAGAGCGACAGCGAGATCGTCGATATGGTCGATTACTCGGTGTACGTGATGACCTCGGAATACGGCGCCGCGAGCCAGCTCGAAAAAATCGACATGCTCGACTTCGCCGACCTCGTGGTGCTCAACAAGTACGACAAGCGTGGCGCCGAAGATGCGCTCCGCGACATTCGCAAGCAGTGGAAGCGTAATCACACGGCGTTCGAGGTTGCCGACGAGGACATTCCCGTTTACCCGACGATCGCAAGCCAGTTCAACGATCCGGGCGTCAGCTGGATGTTCGCCGAACTGTGCCGGCGCGTCGCCGAAAAAGCCGGGCTGGACGAGGCCAGGTGGACACCGAAAATCGATACTTCGCTGCGCGAACCCCGGTCGACTGCGACAATTCCGGGCGCTCGCATCCGCTATCTCGCCGAAATCGCCGAGCAGGGACGCGAGATCAACAGCGAAGTAGAAAGACAGGCCGCAAGCGCGACGCTTGCTCAGCATGCTTACGAGGCATTGAAGCTGCTGGATGACTCGGAATTGCCCGTCAATTTCGAGCGCTATCCCGGCGCCGCGTTGACCGATGGTGACGATCGCAGCCTGCTCGTGCTGAGGCAGCGCTACCAGGAAGCGATCGGTGATCTCAGTACCGAATCGCTGAACCTTTTGCGCGAATGGCCCGAACGCAAAGCCGGGGTAAGGTCGGAGACGTACAGCTACACGGTGCGCGGGCGAGAGATTACGGGCAACAACTACCGCGAGTCCCTGAGTCACCAGAAGATACCCAAGATCGCGGCGCCGGATTTCTCTGGCTGGGGTGAGCTGCTCAGATTCCTCGGTCGTGAAAACCTGCCGGGTGCCTATCCGTACACGGGCGGCGTTTACCCATACCGGCGACTCGGAGAAGACCCTACCCGCATGTTTGCCGGGGAGGGAACGCCCGAACGCACCAATCGGCGTTTCCACTACCTGTCGCTCGGCCAGGAGGCCGCCAGACTCTCGACCGCCTTCGACTCGGTCACGCTTTACGGCGAGGATCCTCATGAACGGCCCGATATTTACGGCAAAGTCGGTAATTCGGGCGTCTCGATCGCGACCGTCGACGACATGAAGAAGCTGTACTCGGGTTTCGATCTTTGTGCCCCGACGACGTCGGTATCGATGACCATCAACGGCCCTGCGCCGATGATTCTCGCGTTTTTCATGAATACGGCGATCGACCAGCAGGTAGAGAAGCACCTGCGGGAAACGGGTGGCTGGGAGGCGGCTGAGAAGAAGATCGACACGTATTTCGGGAGCCGGCCGCGACCGCGATACGTTGGGGACCTGCCCGACGGCAACGACGGCCTTGGATTGGGCCTGCTGGGTGTATCTGGCGAAATGGTCGTCGATGAAGAAACCTACGCGCGCATTCGCAGGGAGACGACGGCTACCGTGCGCGGCACCGTGCAGGCCGATATCCTCAAGGAAGACCAGGCTCAGAACACCTGCATTTTCTCGACGGAATTCGCGATGAAGATGATGGGCGATGTGCAGCAGTTCTTTATCGACAACAACGTCCGTAACTACTACAGCATCTCAATCAGTGGCTATCACATCGCTGAAGCCGGGGCGAACCCGATCAGCCAGCTGGCATTCACACTGTCGAATGGCTTCACGATCGTCGAGTACTACCTGGCGCGCGGTATGGACATCGATGATTTTGCGCCGAACCTGAGTTTCTTCTTTTCAAACGGTATGGACCCCGAATACACGGTCATCGGTCGGGTTGCACGTCGTATCTGGGCGCGCGCCATGAAGGAGCGTTACGGCGCGAGCGCACGTTCGCAAATGCTCAAGTACCATGTACAGACGTCGGGTCGCAGCCTGCATGCGCAGGAAATCAGTTTCAACGATATTCGCACGACGCTGCAGGCGCTATACGCGCTGTTCGACAACTGCAACAGCCTGCACACCAACGCGTTCGACGAAGCGATAACGACGCCTACCGAACAGTCGGTACGGCGAGCCGTTGCGATCCAGCTCATTATTTCGCGCGAACTCGGGCTCAATTTCTGCGAGAACCCGTGGCAGGGATCTTTTGTTATCAACGAGCTAACGGATCTCGTTGAAGAAGCCGTTTACGAGGAGTTTGAGCGTATTTCCGAGCGTGGTGGCGTGCTCGGCGCCATGGATACGATGTACCAGCGAGGCAAGATCCAGGAGGAGAGCCTCTACTACGAGAGCAAGAAGCACGACGGATCGTTGCCGCTGATCGGCGTAAATACATTCCTGCCGAAGGAAGGACAGGAGGACGAAGTGCACGAACTCGAGCTGATCCGCTCGAGCGAGGGCGAGAAGCAGGACCAGATCCGTCATGTGCGAGAATTCCAGGCTTTGCACAGCGATCAGAGCGCGGCGGCCCTGAAGAGCCTGCAGGAGGTGGCTCGCGAACGCGACAACGTGTTTGCCGAGCTCATGGAGACCGTAAAGTCGAATTCGCTAAGCCAGATCTCGGGCGCGCTGTACAACGTGGGCGGTGAGTACCGCCGCAACATGTAGTCGTGACGCTGGCCGAAGGAGCAAGTATGAGCGGACTGGTAAAGCAGGAACAACGTGGCGCTGTTGCCATTATCACATTGAATCGTCCTGACTCGATGAACGCGTTCACGACCGAACTGTCACTCGAGTTGCAGCTCGCGCTCGAACATGCGGCGGACGACGAAAGCGTGCGAGTGGTTGTGCTCACGGGCGAAGGTCGCTGCTTCAGTGCCGGTGCGGACCTCAAGGCAGGTTTCGAAGGACGCAAGGTATTCGGCAAGCTGCAATACGAGTATCGGCCCGTACTGTCGGCAATCGAGACAATGGGCAAGCCCGTGATTGCGGCCGTACCGGGTTCGGCCGCCGGAATCGGCATGTCGATGGCGCTGCACTGCGATCTCCTGATCATGGCCGACAATGCATTCCTGCTGTCGCCATTCACGACCATATCGCTGCTTCCTGACGGAGGACTCAACTGGCTGCTGGTCAGGCAACTCGGCTACCGCCGGGCTTTCCAGCTAAGCGTCGAGTCGGAGCGCATTCCCGCTGAGCGGTGCGTCGAGCTGGGGCTCGCCAACAAGGCGGTGCCGGCCGGGGAATTGCAGGATGCTGCGCTCGAATGGGCGCAATCGCTGGCGAATCGCGCGCCGCTGTCGCTTGCCGCGACCAAGAAAACGATGCGCCACGCAATAGACAACGACTGGGCGAGCACCTACAACATGGAGGCCGACTGGCAGCAGGCGCTCGCCGGTAGCGACGACAACCTCGAGGGCGTGCAGGCATTTTTCGACAAGCGCGCGCCGGAATTCAAAGGTAAGTAACGATGGACAGAAATTTATTCGACGAAGAGCATGAAATGTTTCGCGACTCGGTGCGGGGTTTTTTTGTCAATGAGATCCAACCGCATGCTGACCGCTGGGCAGAACAGGAAATAGTGGATCGGGACGCATTTCTGAAGGCCGGGGAGCAGGGCCTGTTGTGCATGTGGGCCGATGAAAAGTACGGCGGCGCCGGCGTTAGCGACTTTCGATTCGAACAGATCCTGCTCGAGGAAAATGCACGTTATGGCGACGTCGGTTTTTTCATTTTCCTGCACAACCGACTCGTGGGGCCTTACATCGGCGATCTGGGTACCGAGGAACAGAAGGCGCGCTGGCTTCCCAAGTGTGTGTCGGGCGAAAACATCCTGGCCGTGGCCATGACGGAGCCGGGTGCCGGCAGCGACATATCGGGCATCAGGACCAAGGCCGAAGACAAGGGTGATCACTACCTGTTGAACGGTTCGAAAACCTATATCTCTAACGGCATTCTGGCCGACCTCGTCGTCGTTGCTGCGCGGACCGATCCCGCCAACAGTCACGCACTCAGCCTGCTGGTCGTCGAACGCGGCATGGAAGGGTTCGAGCGTGGCCGCAATCTCAAGAAGATGGGTATGCACAGCCAGGACACGGCCGAGCTGTTCTTCAACAACGTCAAGGTGCCGAAGGAAAACTTGCTGGGCGAATGGAACCGGGGTTTTTATCATCTCATGCATTTCCTGGCCGAAGAACGGCTGCTGAGTGCCGTCGGCTCGCTGGCGAATGCCGAAGCCGCGTACGCGGTAACGCTCGAGTACGCCAGCGAGCGCAAGGCATTCGGACGCAGCATTGCAGACTTCCAGGTGAATCGATTCAAGTTTGCTGACATGCGCACCGAAATGGACGTCTGCCAGGCATTCGTCGATCGCTGCGTCATGGTGCATAACGACGGCAAGCTAACGGCCGAAGACGCCGCCAAGGCGAAGCTGTTTGCGACGGAACTCGAGGACCGCGTGACCGATCATTGCGTGCAGTTGCATGGCGGCGCCGGTTACATGGACGAGTACCCGGTCAGCCGTATGTACACGGCGGCGCGAGTGTCGCGCATTTACGCGGGAAGCTCTGAGATAATGCGCGAGATCGTGGCCCGATCCATCG
>Ga0265309_10000880_pt1 | contig 12729 bp, 8 predicted proteins | sample Helome_FD_192492 | JGI IMG/M metagenome (GOLD analysis project Ga0265309, IMG submission 192492) | Marine sediment microbial communities from subtidal zone of North Sea - Hel_20160524 (Illumina Assembly) | ecosystem: Environmental > Aquatic > Marine > Subtidal zone > Sediment ...
CGACCCAAATTTTCAACGACGTCGATAAGGCGTTCAATAGAGATCCTTGTGTCATGCGTTCAACGATATCTGAACGAAGCCATTCTTTGGCATGTTTCAATTCAGCGATCACCTCTGGAACAGGACGGCGGCGTGTCGTTTTTCCATTGAAAGGCGACACGCTACAAAATTCGCAATCAAAATGACAGCCGCGAGTGGTAAAGCTACATAATCTGGTCATGTACGAATCGGGACTCAGCAATTCAATTCGAGGAGGTTTGTAGTTGTTTAAAGCAGGAAATTGATCCATACGGTAGATGCGTTTCAACGCACCTGCTTCGACATCCGACACAACTTGGGGCCAAAGGTCTTCGGCTTCTCCACACACAATGGCATCGCAATGCCGCAGGGCTTCATCAGGGCAATATGTGGGATGCACGCCTCCCAGAACAACCTTTTTGCCTCGTGCACGAAACTCATCCGCAATTTCATAGGCACGTGGAGCATAACAAGTCATCACGGACAAGCCGACCAAATCGCAGGGTGTCTCAAAATTGATGGGTGTGGCGGCTTCGTCGACAAGTTCGATATCCCATGTCGATGGTGTGTAGGCCGCAATGACAGGCAGGCTGAGTTTGGGAAACCAGATAGAGCGGCGTTCGCTTGCCGTCATATGGTATGGGTTATTGGTGGGGTAAGGATCCAATAACAGAAGCTTGGGGCGTGTCAGACTGGGGGATTCCTTAGTGTGCATTTTGATGATCCTCACAAACAGGTAGAGTCGAATAAAAAGTAGTTGATTGTACCGTGTAAGCAGTACCTTGAACAAATATTTTTGACCTGGCATGTCTCATCGCGTACCGATGGGATAGAAGGTAGGAAGTTCAACGGTTTCTTCCTCGCCCGATGTGGCGGGATCTTCCGAAGCTTCTACATTGACTTGGGTCGTCGCTCGTTGTTGCTTTCTAATTTTGGCTTCAATCCCTACGTCTTCTGGAGGAATAGGTGGTCCAACCGCTCCACATCCCATAGGGAAGGTTAATAACGCTAAGAAACCTAGCGACATCATGAACCGGCGAGATTTCAGAGGCCGGAGAATCATGTTATTCGCTTTTTCTTGCTAGAAGTTTTGGATTCTGATCGCAACATTTTCTTCCAGAACTTGATTTGTGAAGTCACTTGAGTCTCAGCCGTCCCCCCAACGATATTTTTTTGGTTAATAGCAGCTTCTGGGGTTAGGACCCGAAAGGCTTTTTTGTCAAAGGATGGAGAGGCTTTGAACATTTCAAGTTCTGTGAGTTGCAGCAGGTCTTTGTCTTTGGCCAAGCATTCCCTGACTAAATTCCCGACAATATGGTGCGATTCTCGAAAGGGAACTCCTTGTTGTACGAGGTAATCTGCTAGTTCGGTCGCCAGGAGAAAGCCTTCCGAGACAGCTTTGTTCATGGGTTCCGGACGTACGGTAAGTTGAGCCAGTAGTTCGGCATAGATTTTGACAGATGTGGTGACTGTATCAATTGTGTCAAAGAGCGGCTCTTTATCTTCTTGAAGGTCACGATTATAGCTGAGTGGCAAGGCCTTGACTGTCGTCAATAGACCAAACAAATGCCCGTACACTCGCCCGGTCTTTCCTCGAATAAGTTCGGGAATGTCGGGGTTTTTTTTCTGAGGCATCATACTGCTGCCTGTGCAAAATCCATCGGGAAGATCGATGAACTGAAATTCTTGGGAAGACCACAAGATGAGTTCTTCGCTCAGACGGGAAAGGTGCATCATGAGAATGGCGCATCCACTCAGGACTTCTATCACGTAATCGCGGTCTGACACCGCATCCAAGCTGTTTTGGGTAATCTGAGGAAAATCTAATAATTCCGCGGTATAGTGGCGATCAATGGGGTAATTGGTTCCTGCAAGCGCACCGGAGCCAAGTGGCATGACGTTGATTCGAACCAGAGCATCACGCAAACGGCCTTTATCTCGCTCCACCATTTCAACATAGGCTAGGGCATGATGTGAAAACAGGACAGGCTGAGCCCGTTGTAAATGGGTATAACCCGGCATCATCACGCCTTTGTACCGCTCTGCGAGGGTCACAAAAGACTGTTGGAGCCGTCTGAGGTCTTCTTGCAGATGTTGAAGGGCATCTTTAAGGTAGAGTCGAAGATCAAGAGTAATTTGGTCATTTCTGCTTCGGCCCGTGTGAAGCTTCCCACCAAGTGGTCCAATGAGCTGGGTAAGACGTCGCTCAATGCTCATATGCACATCTTCGTCTTCTACCTTCCAAGTATGTCGGCCCGCTCGAATGTCTTCTCGAATTTGGTGCAGTCCCTTGATAATAGTGTGGCTTTCGCGTTCGGATAGCACCTTCGCTCGTTGCAAGGTTTTGCAATGTGCCAAACTGCCTTCAATATCGTATTCATAGAGACGACAGTCAAATCCGATAGAAGCGGTGAAGGATTCAACCAATGCTTCCGTTTGGCCTAGGAATCGCCCCCCCCAGAGTTTTGTCTTGTCTGGTTTTTTGTTGGGACTAGATTGAGCGCGAGTCAAGGAACGAGGTTGAGCCTTACGAGGTGATTTCGGTCGAGAAGTCTTCATCCGAGAGAGATGTGGCCAGGTAGAAAAAGTGGATTTACCACGTGGGTTTTTGCACCGCTGTTTGTGTGGCTAAGCGTAAGGCATTCAGCCGGATAAAGCCACCGGCATCTTGTTGGTCGTATCCAGATCCTTCTTCAAATGTCGCGAGGTTTTGCTGGTAGAGCGACCGATCAGATTTCCGGCCGGTGATGGTGCAATTGCCCTTGTAGAGTTGGACGCGAACAGTACCTGTCACGTTTCGTTGCGCGCGGTCAAATGCGGCCTGCAACATAAGGCGCTCTGGAGAAAACCAAAAACCATTATACACCAGTTCCGCATAGCGAGGCATAAGACTATCTCGCAGGTGTACGACTTCTCGGTCAAGCGTCAATGATTCCAACGCCCGCCGAGCAATATGAAGAATCGTCCCACCAGGTGTCTCGTAAACCCCACGGGATTTGAGTCCCACAAACCGATTTTCTACTAAATCGACTCGCCCGATCCCGTGTTTTCCGCCTAATTGATTGAGTCGGTGGAGTAGGGTTGCGGGGCTCAGCAGTTTGTCATTAACCCCGATGGGATCACCCTTCTTGAATTGAAGCGTAAGAGTTTGAGGGGTAGAGGGTGCATCTTGAGGGGACGTGGTCATTTGAAACATATCTTTTGGGGGAGACACCCATGGGTCTTCAAGCACACCACCTTCATAGCTAATGTGAAGCAAGTTGGCATCCATGCTATACGGCTTGGCTTTGGTCACCGTGATGGGAATGCGGTGCTGCTGGGCATAGTCAATGAGGTCTTGTCGAGAGGCCATTGACCATTCTCGCCAGGGGGCAATCACTTGGAGGTTTGGAGCCAGGGCGGCGAATGTGAGTTCGAAACGGACCTGATCATTCCCTTTTCCCGTGGCACCATGGCTGAGGAAGCTGGCTTTTTCCTTTTTTGCTAGTTCCACTTGTCGTTTGGCGATGAGAGGTCGGGCGATGGAAGTACCCAGAAGGTAAGAACTTTCATAGACCGCATTTCCTCGAAGCATGGGGAAGACGTAGTCTGACACAAATTCTTCTCGTAGATCTTCGACATAGGCTTTGATCGCTCCAACTTGAAGGGCCTTTTTTCTGATGGCCGATAAATCTTCGCCCTGTCCCAAGTCGGCACAGAATACGATGACGTCGCACCCTTTTTCCTCTTTAAGCCAATGCAGAATGATCGACGTATCTAATCCCCCTGAGTAGGCCAACACGACCTTGGGTCTGGCTGACCGGGTTGCGCGGGAGATTTTCAGGATGGAACGATTCGAAACCGGACGATGTTTCATGAATTCTACTTTCCTAGCCATTCAAGCAAGATAGCTTTTTGTATATGCAAACGATTTTCTGCCTGGTCTAAGACGACGGATTGGGGTCCATCTAATATCTCTGCAGTAATTTCTTCTCCTCGATGCGCGGGTAGGCAATGAAGAACCACAGCACTTGGTTTAGCCTGTTTCATTAACTGATTGTTGACTTGATAGGGCGCAAGGGCTGCCATGCGGGGTTGATGTTCGTCTTCTTGTCCCATGCTGATCCACACATCGGTATAAATCGCATCTGAATTTTTCGCGGCAATCATTGGATCCCGGGTAATTTCAATTGTGGCTCCAGTTTGAGCCCCTTCGGCTCTTGCCCGCTTCACAATGTCCTCATCAGGTTCATAGCCCTGGGGACATCCCACAGATACGTGCATCCCAACCTTAGCCCCTACTTCAAGAAGCGAGTGCGTTATATTATTGCCATCTCCAATGTAGGCCAATTTTAATCCTTTTGCCCGCCCCTTATTTTCTACAATGGTGAGAAGGTCCGCCAATGCCTGACAGGGATGACAATGATCTGTGAGGCCATTAATCACCGGAATCGAAGTATGCTGAGCCCATTCCTCCAACGCAGATTGGTCAAAGGTTCTCACCACTAACCCATCTACGTAACGAGAGAGCACTTTGGCGGTATCAGCTAAACTTTCTCCTCGGCTGAGTTGTATTTTTTCCGAGGCCAAGAATAGGGCTTGACCACCCAATTGGTTCATCCCTGCTTCAAAGGACACGCGTGTGCGAGTCGAGGGCTTTTCAAATATTAATCCTAGCGTTTTTCCTCTTAGAGGAAAAGCAGGCCTGCCTTTGCCATGGGTAGCTTTCAATTTTTTAGCCAAGGCAATCAAGTCTTGGACTTTTTCCCTCGGAATATCCGCAACTGTCAATAAGTCCTTGGGAAGCGGCTGCGCTTTGCTTCGTGAGGCAGACGTGGAGCGACGGCTTCGGTTGGACGGACTAGTTGGGGCCATGACTTATTTCCGTTTAGAAAAGACGTCAGATAGCACGGCCAATAAACGATCAATTTGGGAGTTGCTGATGATGAAGGGCGGCACAAAGCGGAGCACCCGGCCCATTGTACAATTTATGAGCACGCGTCGTTCAAGGCAGTCCATGACAAAGGGTTTTCCGTCAATATTTAACTCCAATCCTTGCAAGAGACCCATCCCTCGAGATTCCCGAATAAAGGAAAATTGTTCAGAAAGCTTGGCTAAACCTTTGGCTAGGTATTCGCCGGCTGCGCGGCCCTGTTCAAGTTTGCCGCCATCGATGAGCAAGTCCAACACTTTCAACGCGGCGGCACAGGCCAGAGGATTACCGCCGAATGTGGAGGCGTGCGTACCGGGTTCAAATGCAGCGGACACCGTGTCTTTGGCTAGACAAGCCCCAATCGGGACTCCTCCCCCGAGGCCTTTGGCCAACGTCATGATATCAGGCTGAATGCCGAATTGTTCATAAGCAAATAGGGTTCCTGTGCGTCCCATTCCTGTCTGGACTTCATCAAAAATCAGAAGGATTTGCCTTTCGGTACAAAGCTTTCGAAGGTTCTTCAAATAGTCAACGTCGGGAACGACCACGCCCCCCTCAGCCTGAATGGGTTCAAGCATGATAGCGGCTGTTTGTGGCGTAAGGTTAGCCTTCAATGTTTCTAGGTCATTGAAGGGAACGTATCGAAATCCCGGCACCATAGGGCCGAACCCTTCTTGTAAGGCTGGTTGACCAGTTGCCGTGAGGCTCCCCAAGGTCCGTCCATGGAAGGAATTCAGCATGGTCAGAATTTCGATCCGTTCTGGGCCGAAGGTCTTAGTTGAATAGCGCCTAGCCAACTTGAGGGCGGCTTCATTGGCCTCTGCCCCGCTATTGCAGAAGAATACTTTGTCAGCAAAGGAATGCTCGACGAGGCGTTTAGCCAGCTGCGTTTGTGGTTCCGTAAAAAACAGATTGGAGGTATGGATAAGCTGCCGGGCTTGGCGAGTAATGGTTTCCACAATATCCGGATGTGCATGTCCCATGATATTCACGGCAATGCCGGCTAGGCAGTCAAGATATTCGCGGCCTTCAGCATCGTAGACCAAGCACCCTTGGCCCCTTTCCACGGTCAGCGGTAAGCGGGCATACGTATTCATCAAATAATGCGCCGCGTTTTCTTGAATTTCAGTTGCAATCATTTTTCTAAAACCCGCGTAAATAGAGGCGAATCTATCACACGACCTCTTCTATCTGCAATTATGCCCTGAAGGGATAATCAGAAAAGCCATAAGCTGAGGAAAAGAGATCCAACGCGAAGGCGATTTCGAGGAGTACGTGAACCTGAGGTTTAGAGAAGATTAGGTTGGGTGCTAGTTTTCGCTGTTTGATTGTCGACGAAGTTCGTAGGCCAGCCCTAGTTTGCTTAACATCCAAATCAACCATTTCGACGGATCGAAATTATACCACCGGATGCCATTGCGATAATCACTTTGATACATGTGGTGATAGTTGTGGTAGCCCTCCCCAAAGGTCAGAAGGGAAATCCACCAACTATCCCGGCTGGAGTTGGACGTCCCGTGAGGTTGATCGCCCCAAATATGACAGATTGAATTAATGAAAAAGGTGGAATTTAAGACAAAAAACGTGCGAGCCAAGCCTGCTAAAAGGAAACAGCCAATTCCACCTATCCATCCATTGTAGATTAATCCGACCACAAAGGGTAGGAAGAGCCCAGTCAAAACAATCGGGAGGTAGTGTTTATTTTGCCACACAATCAACGGATCTTGTAGAAGACGAGTTGCGTATTTGGGATCCCGGTTGGGGTCCTTCCAAAAAATCCACCCACAGTGACTATGCCAAAACCCCAATGTCGCGTTATAGGGATCTTCTTTTTGGTCACAACGCGCATGGTGCCTGATATGATCACCAGCCCATCGCAATGCTGAATTTTCTAAGGCCATCCCTCCAGCGATTAAAAAAGCAAATCTCACCCATTCTGGGCATTTAAAGCTCCGATGGGTAATCAAGCGATGATATCCAACCGTAATGCCAAGTCCAGTGATCATGTACAGGGAAACAAACATCGTCCAGTCGACCCAGGTAAAATCGTAGAAATAGGCATACATTGGTAGACCGACGATAGTAGCCAACACGATCAATCCAAAAAGGATCATGGTGGGGTAATCTCGCTGAGGAGTACCTGCTTTGGAGGGGTCTATGGTTCTTGACATAACGGCAATGTCCTTATGCATCTCTCACCCCCACATACAGGAAGCATCCTGTAATGGGAACGATCCATTAGGTGAGGGATCAGTTAATCAGTGAAAACATTTAAAATGGAGAATCTTTTACAGGAAAGTGGTTTGCTATTATCAATATCTACAGGTTAAGACCTGCCCGTGTAAAAGAGCTAGGAAAGAATACACGCTAACAGGCTAATTGTAAAGAGGAAGGCGATGAGTGCCACCTCCCCATTTTTAATATCTTAACAGATTTATTTGAAAAATCCAGTCGTTCATTCGACGGGGCCGACCGGCGCGGGTTGCTTTGATCGCTTTCCTAAGAGGAAAGCGATCAAAGATAGGGCAATTTAATACTTGTAGGTATCTTCTTTGTACGGGCCATTAGTAGGCACATGAATGTAATCAGCCTGCGCTTGAGTCAGTTTGGTCAAGACCCCGCCAAACCCACGGACCATATGGGCCGCCACTTCTTCGTCCAAAATCTTTGGGAGAACCTGAACTGTTGGGGTTTCTGGTTCGGCGTGGTCAGCAAATTTTCGTTCATACAAATAGATTTGAGCCAAAACCTGATTGGAAAATGAGCCATCCATTATACGTGAGGGGTGACCGGTGGCATTACCCAAATTTACCAATCGTCCCTCTGACAATAAAATCAAGTGATCCTTGGCTGCTTTATTCCGATAGACTTTGTGGACTTGGGGTTTGACTTCTTCCCACTCCCAATTTTTCCGCATATAAGCAGTGTCAATTTCATTGTCGAAGTGTCCAATATTACAGACGACCGCACCATTTTTTAACGTTTGTAACATGGCTGAATCGCAGACGTTCAGGTTGCCGGTAGTGGTAACGACCAAATCAGTGTTGCTCAGGAGGCCGGCATTCGTGTCCGCGACTTTTCCTGTATTAATTCCGTTGTTGTAGGGGGAGACGACTTCAAATCCATCCATGCAGGCTTGCATGGCGCAAATCGGGTCGATTTCAGAAATTCTGACAATCATGCCTTCTTGTCGGAGCGATTGGGCAGAACCCTTCCCTACATCACCGTAGCCAATGACCAACGCCTTTTTGCCGGCGAGCAAATGATCGGTTCCGCGCTTAATCGCATCGTTCAAGCTGTGTCGGCACCCATATTTATTGTCATTCTTAGATTTAGTGACAGAGTCATTCACGTTGATGGCCGGAACTTTTAATGTGCCATTTTTCAACATTTCCTGTAATCGATGAACTCCTGTCGTGGTTTCTTCGGTAATACCATGGATGTGATCCATCATGGCGGGGAATTTTTCATGGAGCATAAGGGTGAGGTCGCCTCCATCATCCAGGATCATGTTGGCTTCCCATGGCTTGCCATCTTTTAATATGGTCTGCTCTAGACACCATTCATATTCCTCTGCGGTCTCTCCCTTCCATGCAAAAACGGGAATCCCTTTTGCTGCAATTGCGGCTGCGGCGTGATCCTGCGTTGAAAAGATATTGCAAGAAGACCAGCGCACTTCAGCGCCTAGTTCAATCAGGGTTTCAATCAACACCCCAGTTTGAATGGTCATGTGAATGCAGCCCAAAATTTTGGCTCCTTTCAGAGGTTGCGAGCTACGGAATTTATCTCGGAGAGCCATCAAAGCTGGCATTTCCGTTTCAGCAATTTGCAGTTCTTTTCGGCCCCAGGTGGCAAGGTTGATATCCGCAACTTTATAATCTTGGGTGGTAGTCTCTAGTGTGCTTGCTGCAGTGCTCATAATTCTCGCTCCCCTCGTTTGTCTGTTTGTCTAATGATGTGTCAAATACAGAATATAAATATATGGATTAAGAGAAAGAAGCCTGTCTTTCCCCCTGGCTACACGAAACGTTTCATTGAAGAAAATTATAACCCGGATTCCCGTCGTAGCAGGGCAGCTTTGTCCGTTTTTTCCCACGTAAAGCCAGGTTCGTTTCGGCCAAAATGCCCATAGGCTGCCGTTTGTTTGTAGATGGGGCGCCGTAATTTGAGGTGCTCGATTATCCCCTTTGGCGTTAAGGAAAAGTGTTTGCGCACTAATTTTTCAATGCGCTCCACGTTAGTTTTCTCGGTCCCTTTCGTGTCAACCAAAACCGAGACAGGTTCGGGAACGCCAATGGCGTAGGCTAATTGCACTTCGCATTTTTCAGCCAATTTAGCCGCAATGATATTTTTGGCAATGTACCGAGCCATATAGGAAGCTGATCGATCTACTTTGCTGGGATCTTTTCCAGAAAAAGCTCCTCCACCGTGGCTACCTACTCCACCATAGGTGTCGACAATAATTTTACGGCCTGTTAGTCCGGCGTCACCCATTGGTCCTCCCACGACAAATCGTCCTGTTGGATTAATGTGGAATTTGACGTTTTTAGGGTTAAACAGCTTCTTGGGCATGACGGGAATAATCACTTTTTCCATGATATCTTTTTCAATTTTCTTTGATGTCACCGCATCACTGTGCTGTGTAGAAACTACGATCGTATCGATTCTGACAGGCTTGCCATTTTTGTATTCAATGGTGACTTGGGATTTCCCATCCGGACGAACCCAATTCAAAATGTTTTTCTTTCGCACTTCAGCTAATCGTCGAGTCAGTCGGTGGGCGAGGACAATGGTCATAGGCATCAGTTCGGCGGTCTCATTGGAGGCGTAGCCAAACATGAGGCCTTGATCCCCGGCTCCTCCGGTATCCACGCCCATCGCGATATCGCCAGACTGGTTATCAATTGAGGTCAAGACCGAGCAGGTACGATGATCAAATCCCCATGTTGCATCTGAATACCCAACGCCTTTAATGGTCTCTCGAATAATATCAGGTATTTCGACATAGGCTTTGGTGGAAATTTCTCCAGCCACAAAGGCCAATCCTGTGGTGATTAACGTTTCACAAGCTACCCGGCAATTCTTGTCCTTGGCCATAATTGCATCCAAAATTCCATCCGAAATTTGGTCGGCAATTTTATCTGGATGTCCTTCTGTGACTGATTCCGACGTAAACAGAAAACTGGATTGTCTCATCAAATCCCCCTACCAAGTTGGTTGAGCCTTGTGTTCCTCTCGGAACAAGACCTTAAGTGAATAATGCAAAACCCAAAACGCTTACTATACATCAAGGAATAGGTATTGCACAATTTCAAAACAAAAAATGATTAGAATTAAGGAAGCGTATTGAAGAGCGATAATGATGTTTTCTCGGAAAAATTTGGAAAAACTTGAAAAGACGGTAGGCGAATTTCAGAGTACTGAAGGTTGAAATTCTTAAGCAAATTAAATATGGGACATACCTGCCTTAGGTTCGGGGGAAATTCTCTTTTCCTTGCCGTCGTCGCAATAATTGATAAATGGAAATACTTACATTTAAGGTAAATTTTTATACGTAGGTAGTTGCCTGAAATTCATAATGGGCAGGCTTAAAAAATAAAAAGCGAAAGCAGTTGAAAAATAAATAATTTTCCCCATGGGTTGCAGGCAGTTTGACTGATAGCCTTGGCTTGCGTAAGGGAAATTCGAGGTGGTAATATCCGCTCTTGTTTTGCTGAGAAATCTTAGGCATAGGGGCGAATTTCCTGGCGATAAAGGCGAGAGGTTTTGTGCTGCTTTTTTCATGGGAATTCAGGTAAGGAGGCGAGTGAATGTATAAGACAATATATGTACCAGTTGATAATTCAGACCATTCGAACATGGCTGTTGAACTGGGCGTTCAGTTTGCAAAGGTGTTCGGGTCAAAAATGGTGGGGAGCCATGTGTATGCGGCTAAAATGCACGATAAGCGGTTTAAGCAAATGGAAGCCGGTCTCCCTGAAGAATACCATGATGAGAAAGAATTGGATCGACAGCGCCAAATCCATGATTCTCTTATTACTCGAGGTCTCCAAATCATTACGGATTCTTATTTGGATTACGTTGGTGAAAAGTGTGACGAAGCCAATATTCCTCTGGAGCGGCGTTCATTAGAAGGCCGAAATTGGAAAGCGATCGCAGAAGATATCAACAAGAATGGCTATGATCTCACGATTATGGGAGCCTTGGGGGTTGGAGCGGTCAAGGACTCGCTTATTGGGAGTAACACCGAACGGGTGATTCGGCGTGTTCGCAATTCGGACATGTTTATTGTGAAAGATACTAAGCCCATGAACGGTGGGAAAATTGTGGTCGCTGTGGATGGCAGTCATTATTCCTTTGGGGGGTTAAAGACGGCATTGGCTCTTGGAAAGGCTTTAAATAAACCGGTCGAAGCGATTTCCGCATTTGACCCATATTTCCATTATGCAGCCTTCCACAGTATTTCGGGTGTTCTGAACGAAGAAGCGGGGAAAGTCTTCCGATTCAAAGAACAAGAAAAATTGCATGAAGAAGTGATTGACAGTGGATTGGCTAAAATCTACCAATCACATTTAGATGTCTCCCGCGATGTTGCTCAAGACGAAGGGGCCGACATTAAAACCACGTTGTTGGACGGCAAGGCCTTTGAGAAAGTCATCCAATATGTCCGGAAAGAGCAGCCGTGGCTCCTCATTGTTGGGCGTATTGGTGTTCATAGTGATGAGGACATGGATATTGGCAGCAATACCGAGAATCTCTTGCGTTCCGCCCCTTGCAATGTCTTGATCTCAAACAGAAAATTTGTGCCGCCTATTGATACCCAGGCGGAATACACGATTGCCTGGACGGAAGAGTCCCTACGACGTATGGAGAAAATACCCGTTTTTGCCCGAGGTGTGGCGAAAACAGCGATTCATCGCTATGCCATTGAAAAAGGCCATACCATCATTAGTAATTCAGTCATTGATGATGCCGTCGGTGATATTCTCCCCGCTGGTGCCATGGATGCGATGAAAAGTCTTGGTGGAACCCTGGATGCGGCCGGTGTTGATCGGAATGCCATGCAAGCGGACAATCAAGTGGCGCAAGATTTAATGGGATCAACAATGAGTGGCATGATGTCTCAGGTGGTTGAAGAAAAACCAGCTGCCGCCAATCCATTGAGTGCTGGGAATCAAAACTATTTGGATAGGATGTCCCGAGATTATTATGTGTGTGGGGGATGCGGCTATATTGGAAAAGGTGCCCATCCCGTCATGTGTCCGGTTTGTAGCCTTGACGGGGCCCAATTTAAACAGGTGGATAAATCTATTTTCGATGCCGCGGCTAAAGCGGAGGGTGGCCTGGAAACCGAAGTCGCGTACGACGATATTCCCATGCAATGGACGAAAGATGCACGAGAAGCCATCCGTGCGGTTCCTGCGGGATTTCAGCGTCGGCGGGCAAAAGCAAAAATTGAAAAGACCGCGAGAAAGCTAGGAATAACAACGATTAGTTTGGAGTATGCGGCCCCGATGATCCAAGAGGCGGCGGCCGAAGACTATACCCCAATTTTTGCTAATAAAACTGCTGGGGAGGCCTCAACTATGGGTTCTGATTCCAAGAATGATCAAGCGCCTGAGGCCAATGAATCTGATCCGTATACCTGGGAACCTGATGCCCTCCAACGACTGGAACGGGCTCCGGCTGGTTTTATGCGAGATTGCACTAAAGCGTTAATCATTAAGCATGCGGACAAAATGGGCATCACGACCATCACCCTTGATGTGGCGAACGAAGGTATTGAGCAAGCGAAGGAA
>Ga0265309_10000884_pt1 | contig 12704 bp, 12 predicted proteins | sample Helome_FD_192492 | JGI IMG/M metagenome (GOLD analysis project Ga0265309, IMG submission 192492) | Marine sediment microbial communities from subtidal zone of North Sea - Hel_20160524 (Illumina Assembly) | ecosystem: Environmental > Aquatic > Marine > Subtidal zone > Sediment ...
GCTGTGCCAGTAGTATCCGAAATCGGTACAGCCGCTCAGCAAAAGCAGTAAAGGAATCGAAATTAAGCAGCGCATACAGTATTCTCTCACACCGAATACCCAATTTTTACTCAGAGTAAAAAATTTACTCTGAGTAAAATATAAACAGGAAGCCAGATGATCATTTCCAGCCAGTTCGACGGTGGCAATATCGAGTGTGTCGACAGCAGCGACCCGGGCAGGGTGTTGCTCAAAATATGCAAGGATAACCAGTCCGATTTTTACCAGTGGTTTTATTTCCGCGCGGCGAACGTCAGGGATCTCGACTGCAGGTACCTGATCGGCAACGCCGCCGGCGCAGCCTATCAGAAAGGCTGGCAGGACTACCAGGCGGTCGCGAGCTATGACCGCGAGTTCTGGTTTCGAGTCGGTACCAGTTTCGATGGCGAAAACCTGGTGATCGAGCATAACAGCACGGAAGACCAGGTTTATTTCGCCTACTTCGCGCCTTACTCGATGGATCGCCACGCCGACCTGATCGCGTTCGCGCAAACCAGTGAGCGCTGCCGGGTCGAAACCCTCGGTATGACGCTCGATGGCCAGACCATGGATTGCCTGCGTTTCGGCGAGCCCGAAGCGTCCCGCAAGACGGTCTGGATGGTGGCGCGCCAGCACCCCGGAGAGACCATGGCGGAATGGTGGATGGAAGCGATGATCAATCGCCTCGTCGATCACAGCGACCCGGTCGTCAATGCCCTGCTCGACAAGGCGGTTATTTACCTGGTGCCGAATATGAACCCGGATGGCAGTCGGCGTGGACATCTGCGCACCAATGCCGTCGGTTCGAACCTGAATCGACAATGGGACAGCCCGAGCCTCGACAAGAGCCCTGAAGTATTGTGCGTGCTCGACAAGATCACCAGTACCGGGCTCGATTTCGGACTCGATGTGCATGGCGACGAAGCCCTGCCCTATAACTTTATCGCCGGCACCGAGGGAATCCCGGGCTGGAATAGCGAACGTCAGCAACAACTGGAACTAACTTGACTGTTGGCTAGCGTCACTTAGCTTTTCGTGAATCTCTCATGCCTACTTTAGTGCCTTTGCGCGTAACCAGGCACCCAGTTCGATTTCATCGACAATTCCTCGAGCCGCACTGATTATCAAATCGCCTACTTCTCTGTGATCGTAATTGAGTTTAAAATCGTTTAAAGACAGACAAACATCCATACAGGCGAATGCAGTACGTTTATTTGCGTCATTGAAAACATGTCCAACAGCGAGAAAGCAGACATAGCAAGCAGCCAGATCGAACTCATCATTGATCATCCCGAACGTCATTCTGTTTTCGATTTGTGACAGGAGGGCATCCAGTGATTTGTCGCCAGTCATGCCCTGGAGTTCGTTTTCGCCTATGACAAGATCGTGAATTTCGATCACGTCCACCTGGGTAAGAAATTTCAATACTATTTGTCTTTTAAATATTCAAGGGTTGAAGCCAACTGTTGCTTACGGCTATTGAATTTCGCGGTTGCTTCGCCGGGTTCAGTGGATTCAAAGCTCAAAATTTCGACAGCGGAGGCAGGTACAAAATAACCTTCCAGATGATCTCGATTCAGAATAGCAACCGGTTTACCTCCTGCTTGTTTGATGACTTTTTTGGGATTTCGAAGCTCGGTGAGTGAAGCAGTTTTGTTAGTGAGTAAATTTTGCATGATTATCTGTCGCACTGTTCATTACAGTTGCATACTTTAATATACATTTAAATATACATCAAATTGGACATTTTGTTGTCTACCGCGGCTTCAACTCAATTGCCCTGAGCAACCAGTTGGCGAAATCACGCGCTGCAGGCTTGTCGAGCCCACGGTCTGAAATCGAGCAGAAAAAGCCCCGCCTGGTTTTTACCCGCCGGTTACTGGCCAGGCAGAGTCGGTTCGCCCGCAGCATGTCGTCGATATAAACAGACAACCCAAGTCCGACGCCATCCCCGTTCAATGCAGCTTGCAGATAGGTCGTATAAGCGGTGTAGCGATTCGATGCGGTTGATGGCGGTGCCATTGCAGCCGAATCGGAAAAGAAGGTATTCCAATCCTCCAGATGGTTTGGCTCATGCAGATAGAGCAAACGTTCTTTTGCAAGTTCTTCGTCACTGAGCAACTCTCGCCCTTGCAGATAGTCAGGCGCACATACAGCAATCATTTCTTCGGGAAATAGAAGTCTGACATCGCGTCCAGGGATATTTTTCTTTTCCGACAACATGATTGCGACATCGAATTCATCCGGATTGTACTTTCGGTAGATGTCGCTGGTCACCAGTTCCAGCTCAGCGTCAGGATAGCGTGTGTTGAAATCAGACAACCGCGACATGAGAAAGCAACTGGCAAAACCGAGAGACGCAGTGACCACGAAAGACTGCGTGCTATTGCGATCGCGAATAATATTGGCCGCATGCGCAATTTGCCCAAATCCACTGGATACTGCGGTAAGCAGTGTTTCGCCATCGCGGGTTAATTCCAGTTTCGGTTTTTTTCGTATGAACAGGGTGGTTCCAAGGTCACTTTCCAATGCCGCGATGTGGCGACTAATCGCAGGCTGCAGAATGTCAAACTCTTTAGCGGCCCTGGTAAAGCTGAGATGTCGCGCCGCAGCCTCGAAGGCGCCCAACGCATTGAGAGGGGGTAACAGGTTTTTCACATACATTCCTAAAACAAATGATTTGCATCACTATTCAACTCTTTTCACCTGGTATTTAAATGAGTACATTCTTTAAACGAACTATACAAAAAACAGGATCGACAATCATGAGCATCCCAAAATCCAGACGCCTCGATTTTACTGAAATCCCTGTCATCGACGTGTCATCCCTAGTGGCCGGGGAAGATGATCCAGCCACTGTGGCCGCCATCGGTCAGGCTTGTCGCGATGTCGGCTTCATCTACATTAAAAATCATGGTATCCCACTATCATTGATCGAAGATATTCTCACAGCCGCCCAGGCGTTTTTTACTCGACCGATGGAGGAAAAGAAACAAATTATTTTGAGTGATCGAATACGCGGTTACCTGCCATTGCGGTATAGCTCGTATAAAGGCGAAGCCAATGAAGCTGTTAGCAATCAGGAGGGTTTCTGGATTGGCGAAGATCGCCCGATAGACCCGAACAATCGACTCGATGGCCCAAACCTTTGGCCTGAAAACGGCGACGACCTGAAACAGGCCATGGAATCCTATTACACTGCCGCGACTGGCTTATCACTGGTGTTACAACGCGCCTTTGCCCTTGCGCTCGGTCAACCGGTCGAGTTCTTTCTGGATCTTTTTCAACGCCAGTCCTCGCTGTTAAAGATCAACCACTACCCACCGCAGGATAATCCTCAAACCGTCAGTAATATTGGCGTGGTACCGCACAGTGATGAAATTGGTTTCACCATACTCTGGCAGGATGACAACGGCGGACTCGAAATAGAAAGTAAGAGTGGCGAATGGGTAGAAGCACCACCTATACCCGGTACATTTGTTATTAATCTTGGCGATCTCATGCAAATATGGTCCGATGGTGAATTCTCATCGACTCCCCATCGGGTCATAAACCGATCCGGCGTTGATCGCTATTCCATTCCCTTTTTTGCCAATCCTCGCTGGGATGTAGTGGTTAAACCGCTCATCGGTGATTCAGGGTCAGACGATAATGGCGAGAGTTATGAGCAATACCAGCTCAGGCACTGGCGTCGAATTTTCCCGATTGCCGGGGTTTCGGGTTAAAAGGTGACGCAACCAATGTCATTAAGTTAAAGTTTGTGGTCATTGCGAGGAGAAGAAGAGGATGTACGTTTCAGGATATATTCACCCAAAATGGTTTGAAAGCGACGGGGACGAGGATCTTTACTACCTAAAGCAGATCGGTATCGATCATATCGATGTCAGTCTTGATCTCATCGGCGGTTATGAGGAGACAGGTCTTTTTGCGCAAAGCGATCTTCAGGCACTGGTGGATCGTCTCGATAAAATCGGCTTGAAGATCGAGCGAATTACCGCCCGCGGGCACGTGATCAACAACGAGTCGGGAAATGATTTTGATCTGGATCAGGAGATCGACAACTACTGCAGTATGACTGAAATAGTCGGCAAGGTTGGTATTCCGGTAATGTCTCCCGTCCCGCCGGCATACGAAAAGAGCCAAAGACTGGGGAATGCCATGGGTTCCGGTTTTTTTCAGGGGCAGTACTGCGGAGATTTGATCGATCCCAGTATGTCGGGATGGGAAGAGCGTACCGGTCGTGGTGGTTACGCATTCCCCGCCTATCGGCATGGTGAAGAGGAAGCCGTCGCGGTGGCAGAGCACGAAGAGGTGTATGACCGACTCTGGGACGAGACGATTGGTTTTTATAAGATCCTCATGCCTGTTGCTGAAAGCGCCGGGGTGCTTATGGCCCAGCACGGCGTCGGTTACGACAGGGCCCTGGATTACGACCACGTTGTGAAAACCAATGGTGATTCGTATATCGGGCGTCAATCCGTGGCATTTTCCGCCGGTTATATCAGGGGATTGCTCGCCGGGTTGTAGTTAGTAGTTAACCGCCATGGGTTTAAACCGGCCCAACCCGGCTTTTTAACAACGCTACGAATGCTAATGCGCTGGGCTTGGCCGGCGCATGCCGGTCGCGATACACATTGATATAGTCGGGTAACGGCATCGAAAGACCGGGTATGCGGACCAGGCGCCCGGCGTCAAGACGGTCCTGCACCGTGCGCGCCCAACCCAATGCGACACCTTCGCCGAGTTCGGCCAGATCCAGATACATGGCGTAGGTGTTTAGAATCGTAATTGTCGAGGTGATGGGAAACTTGATATCGAATTCAGCAAGAAACTCACTCCAGTCGGGCCAGTCCCTGCCGCGTTGCTGAAGGCTCAGCAAAGGCTTACCCGCGAGCTCGCCGGGATCACCCGGGTTTTTCAAGCTGTCAAACAGTTCCGGCGAACACACCGGAAACAGCAGGTCATCACCAATTGACTCGGTCTCGAATCGCTGTTGGGCCCAACGACCCTGCTGTAAACCGATATCAAATGCCTCGGGGGTATCTTCGATTGGTTCCGGAGAAACGACAACCCGCAAGTGCACATTGGGATGTTGACGCTGAAATTCGCCCATGCATGGGGTCAGAATGGCGCTGCCCAGACCCATGTCTGAATAAATCGTAAGTGTCTCCGAATCCCGGCTTTCCAGCCGTAACCGATCGGTGGTCTGTGCGATATCAGACAGCGAGTGGCGCACGGTGTGCGCCAGTTCCTGGCCGGCTGGTGTCGGTGTTACGTCGTAACGGCCACGCGAAAACAATTTCACGCCAATCGATTCTTCCAGTTGCCTGATCAATCGGCTGATGCTGCTTTGTGTCAGCGCCAGTTCATCGGCAGCGCGGCTGAAGCTGCCCAGTCGGCAAGCAGCCTCGAAGGCTGTGAGCGTGTTCAACGGCGGTAAGCGCTTTCTGAAATTGGACATTCTACAAATTCCCCCGGCCAGGCGGGTGTTAAAAAAAAAGATTGCCCGCGTAGTATAAACAATCCAGATATTTGTTTTCCAGATATCTCAGGCAGAATTATCGTTTCTCTGGTGGGCAGAGAACCCTTAGAGTGCGATATCTGGTCTAAACATCAAGCAGGTCGAACGAATAACCATGTCTGCAAACAAAAAAGCCTGGAACTGGCTGCCGCCATTACCGATTCAATACGTACCGATTTTTGTATGGCCTCCGCGTGCACTCGATGCCCTCAAGTTTCTGGTCTCGAGTCCTTTCATCGGCTCGATCATGCTGCCCTATGGTCTGCTCGCCATGCTTACCTGGTATTGGCTGCAACCTGAACTCGCACGTTGCGCCGAGTTCGAAATTGGCTGGATTCTGCAGCTGCTGGGCCGCAATGCGTTGTTGATCTTTGTCGTCGCCGGTGGGCTGCATCTCTATTTCCACGTGTTCAAGCTGCAGGGAACCGAGCGGCGATACGAATCCCGTGAATTGCAACGCGACAATCCGCGGTTTTTTCTGCGCGATCAGGTAAAAGACAACCTGTTCTGGACCATGATCAGCGGCGTTCCCGTGTGGACTGCCTACGAAGTGTTCTTTTTCTGGGCCATGGCCAATAACCACTTGCCTTACTACCTCGAATGGCGCAATCACCCGGTTTCGTTCGTGCTGATCTTTCTGATGATTCCCTTTTTCCAGTCGCTGCATTTTCACCTGGTGCATCGTCTGTTGCACTGGAAGCCGTTGTTTCGAATCGCCCACGAGGTACACCATCGCAACGTCATTCTCGGGCCCTGGTCCGGGTTCTCGATGCATCCGATCGAACATCTCATTTATATGAGCAGCGTATTGATTCATGTTGTGCTGCCGTCGCATCCATTGCATATCATTTTTCATAACCATTGGAATTCAATCGGCGCTGCAGTTACCCACAGTGGTTATGAAGCCCTGACCTTTCGAGGCAAGCCGTTCCTGTACCTGACCGCGTTTCACCACCAGTTGCACCATCGTTTTCTGAGCTGTAACTACGGTAGCCCGCTGGTGCCGGCTGATCAGTGGTTCGGCTGTGACAATAACGGTGCCAAAGAAGCGAACAAGTTAAGGACCTGAATCTATGTCTACAAACCTGTCATTAACCCGACTAAACAGTGCAGGCAACCTTGCCGCAGACTGGGTCTGCGAGAGGTTGAGGTTAGCGGCCGACGGCAGTTTTCCGGGTGTCGAAAATGAAATTGATGCCTATTACAAAATGCCGGTATTGTTCGCGCTCTCGGGTCGAACCGGTGAAGCGGACGCCGTAGTAAATTATCTGCGCCAACGCTTTTACGACGGCGGAGATTTTCACGCGGACAGCGATGTTTCGGTGCTCAGTTTCAAGAACTATCGCAATGGCTGGATAGCGCGAGGCCTGCAAATGCTGGGTAGTACCCAAATGGCAACTGCAGCAGGCGACTACCTGGAAGGCGAGACAGTGCAAACGTTTGGCGCGGTTGTAACCGAACCATGGGAACCTGGAGTCAAGGTCATGGATTGGGGTACAACCTGTTCTGCGGCCAAGGCATTCCTTTGCCTGGGTCGCGTTGAGGCTGCGATTCGCTGTGGGGAATATCTGCTTGAAACGCTGGCGAATCAACCGCAGGCGGAACGTTTTTTGTTGAAGCGAGATCTGAACGGGGACTATCTGAAAGACGATGACCCAACCTTCGTGATTGAAATCGGTGGCACCGGTCAGGTCTACTTCCCGCTCGGTTTCGGGATGCTCGTGTTTGCCGATCTGTATGCATTGACCGGGGATGACAAATGGCTCACAGCAGCGGAAAAGCTTTATGACACCGTGATGAAATGTCACGACGAAATCTATTCAGTCATTACCAACCGCAAAGCAGCCTGGGGTGCGGCTCAGTTGTACTCGGTAACCGGTGATGCCAAATACGCGAAACTCAGCCTGGATATCTGGCAATGGACGATGGATACACAAACACCAGAAGGTTTCTGGTTGCGTCATCCTGAGTATTCGTCGCTCGAAGAACAGCCATTGGAATTTACCGTGGACGCCGCGGTTGAAAGCGGTTTGTACATGTTCGAACTTGCCCGTAGCCTGTCCAGTTACCTGACCAAAGATCAATAGATTCATGCGTTCGTCATATGACTATATCATCGTCGGCGCCGGTTCCGCGGGCTGTGTGCTGGCAAACCGTTTGAGCGAAAATCCGGACGTCAGTGTGCTATTGCTGGAAGCTGGCCCTGCCGACAGCAGTTTCTGGCTCAAGGTTCCCGCCGCGTTTATTTACGAATACACCAGCCCACGACACAACTGGCTGTACCAGACCGATCCCGAACCGCAACTCGATGGGCGCCGCGTCTACTGCCCGCGCGGCAAGGTGCTCGGCGGCTCGTCGAGTATCAATGGTATGGCCTTCGTTCGTGGACAGGCGCAGGATTTCGACGGTTGGGCCGCGCAGGGCTTGCCGAGTTGGTCCTACGCGCATTGTCTTCCCTATTTCAAGCGCATGGAAACCTATAGCGGTGGAGAAGATGAATTCCGTGGGGGCAACGGGCCGCTCAAGATTCATCGTCCGGCGCACGCAAACCCGTTGTACGATTATTTTCTCCAAGCGGTGCAGCAGGCCGGCTACCCGCTGTCGCAGGATACCAACGGTGGCCGCCAGGAAGGATTCAGCCCAATGGACCAGAGTATTCATAATGGTCGCCGCAGCAGCACCTCAACCGCCTATCTCGACCCGGTTCGAAGGCGCGACAACCTGACTGTCACGACCGGCTGCCACGTCACGCGGATCCTGCTCGACGGCAACCGCACCCGGGGTGTCGAAGTTCTGCAGGCCGGTCAACAACATCGGATCGAGGCCGGCGAAGAAGTCATCATCGCCGGGGGCGCGACCAATTCGCCACAGTTGCTGATGCTGTCCGGCATCGGTCCTGCCGACGATCTGCGTCGGCATGGCATCGACGTGGTTGGCGACCTGCCCGGGGTCGGCGCCAACTTGCAGGACCACTGGGACTTTCAACTGCAGCAGGAATGCACTCGACCGCTGAGCGTCAATCCCGAGATGTCACTGCTGAACCGCGCAAGGAGCGGCCTCCGCTGGTTACTGAACAAGGATGGCCCGGCGGCAACTAACCAGTCCGAAGTCGCGGGTTATATACGTAGTCGATCGTCGGATCGGCCGGACCTGCAGATCTGTTTCATGCCACTCGCGATCAATTACGAAAAAATGCAGCCCCTTGCGCCGCACGGATTCCTGTTGTTTGCAATGCCGCTACGGCCGACGTCGGTCGGCCGCGTCAGCCTGAAATCCGCCGACCCGTTAGAACCGCCGTCAATCCTGTGCAATTACCTCGAGACCGAGGAAGATCGCCGGGACATGATCGATCTGCTCGAGGTTTGCCGCAATATCGTCGCCCAGTCGGCTTTCGACCCGGTGCGCGGCGGCGAAATCGACCCGGGTCCGGGAGTGCGCAACGAAGCCGATGTACTTCGTTTCGTCAAGGACCATGGCAAACCGACCCACCACCTCTGCGGGACCTGCAAGATGGGTATAGATACCATGGCGGTCGTCGATGAGCAGTTGCGCGTGCACGGGATCGAAGGATTGCGGGTAATCGATGCATCGATCATGCCCTCGATAACCAGTGGCAACACCAATGCGCCGTCGATCATGATTGGTGAAAAGGGCTCCGATTTGCTCGCCGGGCGCAAGCCATTAGACGCACAGGAAGTTTCAACTGAGAACTATCTATGCAAGTTTCTAACCAAATAAGGATGTTTGGCTTTTAATAGCTCGCTTGGACAAGCGGCAAAATTTCGACCCTGAGGAGGGAAAAATGACAAATAAATCAAACGATCCTGGCGCTGACATTACCGATCGGGAGTCACTGGACAAATTTAACGATCTACACTCGTCTTTCGAACATGGAAAAGTAAGTCGTCGCGGATTCATCACAGGTGCTCTCGCGCTTGGTGTTTCACTGTCAGCAGCGTCTGCACTGGTGAATCAGGCCGAAGCGGCGACCGCTAAAAAAGGCGGCCGATTGCGCCAGGCGGTGACAGGTGGCGCAACCAGCGATGTACTCGACCCGGGCCTGATTCTCGACCAGTACATGATTAACCTGCAGTTCGGCCAGTTGCGCAATAACCTCACCGAAGTGGCAGCTAATGGCGAATTGGTTCCCGAACTGGCGGAAAGCTGGGATGCCAGCCCAGACGCGAAGGTGTGGAACTTTAAAATCCGCAAGGGCGTCGAATTCAGCAATGGTAAGTCAATGACATCGCAAGATGTGGTCGATTCGTTAAATCATCATTTGCACGAAAATTCCAAGTCCGCAGCTAGAGGTATCCTTGGTGGTATTGCTGAGGTCAGCGCTGATGGTAAGCATGCTGTGAAAGTAACACTGAAAGGTGGCGATGCTGATTTTCCTTTTATTCTGAGTGATTATCACCTCAATGTGTGCCCCTCAAATGGTGATGGCACTATCGACTGGCAGTCTGGTATCGGTACTGGTGGTTACGTTTTAAAGGATCACGCTCCGGGTGATCGTTCGCTCACTACGCGTAACCCTAATTACTGGAAAGAAGGGCACGCTCATTTCGATGAAGTGGAAACCTACCAGATTGCCGACGTCAATGCCCGTACCTCAGCATTACGGTCCGGTGCGATCGAAGCCATGCAGGGTGTGGAAGTGAAAACCGTTCACTTGCTAAAGCGGGTTCCCGGAGTGGTTGTCAAATCCGTGACGGGTAACAAGCAAATTACGTTGCCGATGCGTACCGATACAGCGCCATACGACAACAATGATCTGCGTACCGCGGTCAAATACATCATTGACCGTAAACAATGGCTCGAATCTATTGCATTTGGATTCGGTGAGCTGGGTAATGACAGTCCTGTTGGGCCTGCCAATATCTATCGTGCGACCAATGAAGAACTGCCGCAGCGCGAGTATGATGTCGACAAAGCCAAATTCCATTTGAAGAAGGCGGGCCATTCGAAGATTAGCCTCCAGTTTCACGCGGCTGATACCGGCTTCACCGGTTCACTCGATGCAGCGCAATTGATGCGGGAGACTGCCGCACCTGCCGGCATCGATATTGAAATCGTTCGTGAACCTAACGATGGTTACTGGTCGAATGTGTGGATGAAAAAGCCATGGGTCGCATGCTACTGGAGCGGGCGTCCGACCGAGAACTGGATTTTCTCCCAGATCTACGCTGCGGACGCGAGTTGGAACGATACCTACTGGAAGCATGATCGTTTCAACGAGTTGCTGATCCAGGGTCGCGCCGAACTCGACGCGGACAAGCGCCGGGAGATTTATGTTGAAATGCAACGGATCGTGCACAATGAAGGTGGCGTTGCTCTGCCATTATTCATGAGTGATGTCATGGCCCATAGCGACAAAATCATGACGCCGGATACGATAGGCAACAACCTGGAAATGGATGGCGCCAAGAGTGGTGAACGCTGGTGGTTTGCCTGATCGCGGTTCAATGATAGCCGAGACTGAAGAGTGGCAGGTATCCCTGCCGCTCTTTTTTTCGCCTGGAGAAAATTTCTGACCCGGGGGATTAAATGTGGGGAACCTCAGACCACGTATTTAACGGTCGGCGGTCTACCCGGTTTGTCTCGGATAACTCGACATCCCAAGGTATCCGCAATCTGGTTTTTGAACCTCTAACGGCCTATGACATAGTTTCCTTTGGTCGCCTGTCAGACGATCTACTGCCGGGACACACCTGGTACCAACAATGAAATCTTCAATCTTGTCTGAGATTACTATTTTAAACCAGTCGCATTTATTGGTAGATAAAGCCTACCAATCAGTGTATTTTTTTCATTTTTGTTTCACAAGCTTGATCGGCAAAATCATCTGCAGTATCAAACCAATAAAACATCAGTTGCTTGCATAGCAATGTAAAACCGATGCGAGGATAAACCAATGGCAATGAGTGAATCATTAAAAAGCACAGACGAGTTGGTAGCGGGTACGCTGGCCGGTGAAAGCAAAAGCTGGAAATGGCACCCGGATATTCCGATTAAGACTTCCCCGCTGTTCGAGTTTCCACCGAACCCGGTCGCTATAATCAAGTGGTATGCCGGGGCCTGGTTACCCGTCACCGAGTTTGGCGTCTATGTTCTCCTGGCCGTAGGTGTCTGGTTCTGGTTGGTCCCGCCACTGGCCGAAATGCAAACCCTGGGCGTCGACTGGATAGCTGCCCTGTGGGCACGCAATTTGTTCATGATGATTGCAATCGCAACCTTGCTGCACCTGTGGCTTTACACCTGGAACCGGCAGGGCGACCACACACGCTACATGCGCAATGCACCCACTGCGAAACATCAGCGCTACTTCCTGGGTGATCAGCTCAAGGACAATATTTTTTATACCCTGGTCAGTGGTGTTACCGTGTGGACCGCTTACGAATCCCTGATGTGGCTTGCCTACGCGAACGGTGTCATCCCCATGGTGACCTTCGCCGATAACCCGGTATGGTTTGTCGGCCTGTTTCTGCTGATTCCGGTCTGGCAGTCATTTCACTTTTATTGTGTGCACCGCTTACTTCACTGGAAGCCGTTGTACGATCGGTATCATTCGGTGCATCACCGCAATATTACCATCGGCCCCTGGTCCGGTTTTTCGATGCACCCGGTCGAGCACCTGATGTATTTAACCTCCCTGTTCATATTTCTACTCGTACCTTCACACCCCTTGCATATGTTGTTTCTGGCTTACTGGTTGACGCTTGCAACCGCGACTTCGCACTCTGGTTACCAGGAACTCCTCATCGGTAATTACCGGACGACTATTGCCGCTTTCTTCCACCAGTTGCACCATCGTTATTTCAGCTGTAACTACGGTAATGTCGATATACCGCTGGATCGCTGGTTCGGCTCATTTAACGATGGCACCTCAGCCGAGACCCGGCGGCTTTTCAGAAAGGACCGGTAGCGATACCCCGAACCGATGCCACGACAGGGTGTGAATGAACGAAAGCGAATTAAAAGATTTTCTCGTCAGTGTTGGTCTGGCACAGGGCTCGCTCAAGCTGACCCGGCTTAAAGGCGGTTATTTAAATTCCGTCTGGAGGTAGCGTATAAGGAGAATAAACGCGGCATTCCTGGCGTCCAAGCAGAAAATCAGTGACAGGATGCGCCTGAATCAACTCTCTACCCGACCATTTAATGGTTG
>Ga0265309_10000885_pt1 | contig 12691 bp, 7 predicted proteins | sample Helome_FD_192492 | JGI IMG/M metagenome (GOLD analysis project Ga0265309, IMG submission 192492) | Marine sediment microbial communities from subtidal zone of North Sea - Hel_20160524 (Illumina Assembly) | ecosystem: Environmental > Aquatic > Marine > Subtidal zone > Sediment ...
GTTGTCACGACGAATCCCAGGTCGGGTACATATGCGGGACGTCTAAATAATACGGTCCGCCCGTCTGCTTCCATCATCAAGCAGGCGAACCGGACGCCGGCTGCGATTGGGCAGACCGCTACTATCACCTTCTCAGCGCGTGGCATCCTGGCAGATGGTGGTGTTGCATTTGCCGAGTTCTTTACCGAACTGAGCGGAGGCGGCGCATCGAGTTCCGTAATCCTTGGCGGAGGACCTCTCGCCCTGAACGCCGACCCGAATGTGTGGACCGATTTCAGCTTTGACGTCGATATCACTACTGATGTTTCCGGTGGCGTAACGCTGCAGTTGACAGCGACCACGGGAGGTGCTGGAACCAGCACCGCGGATGTTTATTACGACGACATTTCCATAGTTGTCCAATGAGCGGCCGGATAAAGACGATGCAATCATTCGACATTTCGCAAGAAACCCAATCAAAAAGAGTAGTCGCTATGGCGGGATCAAGTTTCTTAAAGAGCATGAACAAGGTCTTCAGCATCCTGGCAATCATGCTGGTCTTCAGCGTGCCACAAGCAGGTTTCGCGCAGGGCGCAGACGTGGTTACGACCCAAAAGGACGAGAGCGGCTGGAAGCTCAAGGTCAATGGCAAAGACTTTTACGTCAAGGGTGTCGTCTGGGGTTATTCGCCACGCAATGCGAACTATTCCTACAACCTCTGGAATGAGTCCGACGATTTCATCAGGAAGGTGCTCGACTACGAGTTCGGACTGATGAAGAAAGCTGGTGTTAATGCGAACCGAAGCTTCACGACGATACCGCCCGAGTGGGTCACCTATATCTACCGTGAACACGGGATCATGTCGGTGATCAATCCGCTAATGGGTCGCTACGGCTATACGATCGGTGGCAAGTGGGTTGCGAATACGGATTACTCGGACCCGCTGACCCGGGCGACTCTGAAGAAGGATATGCTGGAGATCGTCAACCAGTACAAGGACGTGCCGGGCGTACTGATGTTCGCGTTTGGCAACGAGAGCAACTACGGCTTGTCCTGGTCCAGTTTCGAGATCGAGAACCTCCCCGTGGGCGAGCAGAATACGGCCAAAGCCAGGCACCTATACAGCCTGTTTAATGAGGTCATGTCAGAAGGTAAGAAGATCGCGCCCAATCATCCGTTCTCGATCGTCAACGGCGACATCCAGTACATCGATTTGATCAGGGAGCTGTGCACGGATATGGACGTGCTGGGCGTCAATGCGTATCGCGGTCCGAGTTTCACTGGACTGTGGAAAGACGTCGACGAGAAGCTGGACTTGCCGGTCGTGTTCTTCGAATTCGGTAGTGACGCTTTCAACGCGCGCAGCTTCGAAGAAGACCAGGTCGCACAGGCGACTCTTCTCAGGGATCAGTGGCAGGAAATGTACAACAAGGCTGCGGGCAATGGCGAAGAGGGCAACTCCATTGGTGGTTTCGTCTTCGAGTGGCGTGACGAGTGGTGGAAATACCTGCAGATCGAGAGGCTCGATATCCAGGACACTAACGCTTCCTGGGCCAACCAGGCGTACCTGTTCGACTGGGCTGAAGGCAAGAACAACATGAACGAGGAGTGGTTCGGCATAACCGCTCTCGGAACAACGAATTCCGATGGCGTTTACGAGGCGAGGCCGCGCATGGCCTACGACGTGCTGTCCGAAATCTGGCACATGGACCCTTACACGTATAAGAAACAGGCGTACAACCAGGCGATCAATAATCTCAATATGGACTACTACGCTTTGAAGGGCGAGGTCCGTTTCCTCAAGACCGAGAACAAGGAGAGGAAGCAAAAACTGAGCTTTACGGGCGGAAGTTTGCTCGGCGAGTTTGCCTTCAAAGGCGATGAACAGGACATCGACGAATTCGGCGAGAACGGTGACGAGTTTTCAGACCAGCAGATGATCTTCCTGGATCTCGGCTTCCAGCCGACCCACAACATTAGCGGACAGATGTCGCTCAATATTCTCGGAAATGTCGCCGAGAAGGAGCCCCTTGAGATCGCCTACGGTCGACGAGGGCTGACGACCACGGAGGTGATAGAAAGACCGGCTTTCCAGGAAGAAGGCGATCCCGCCGAGGACCGTGTCCTTGCGCTCGAGGACTTCAACGATCGGGAGCGCGTCGAGATCTATGACTTCGATGCGACCTACGAGGGTGAGCGTTTTGATATCAACGCGTTCTATCACACGCCACGCTACCACTGGAAGAATGAAGGCGATTTCTTCGGCCTGATACGCGAAACGACGGATATCGCCGGCCAGGATATCTGGAACGCGAAAGCGCCTTCCGGAGTAGAGTTTGCAGGCAAAGGTGTGTGGGAAGGACTGAAGATCCTGGCAGGACCTGAGGTTTATTGGGGTGCCAACCCTAAGGTCGTGCTGAAGTACGGCTGGAACTGGGGAAAGACCGCACTTACATTCATGTACTCGGAAGACGTTTCCAGAACGGGTGAGTCGGCGTCGGCGACAGCATCAACGGAAAGAGAAACGCGCCAGTCGACACTGTATGCGAAGCGCGACATCGCCGATGGTGTCACGCTGGAACTCGGCGGCATCTTTGCCAGCAACGAGAAGGAGGGCGATCAATTCACTCGAATCGATGGCGCCGGCAATGTCATTCTCGATGAAATCGAGTTCAAAGACACGCTCGGTTTTCGGGCCAAGCTGACCTTCCCGCTCTGGGGTACGAAATCCTATATTGCGACCTACCAGGCGGGTCTCGTGGCCGATGGCGGCGCCGTACTCAAGGACTTCGGCGTGCTCGACCCGACGGGGCTGCCGTATTCCGATTATGGTAACAAGCAGGAATACGAAGCCGGCATGATGATCAACTTCGGCGATTTCATGCTCTATCCCCGGGTGATGTACCGTGACAACCTCGTTCACGCGAACCCGAACATCGAGCCGTCCACGGGTCCGGGTGGCGTTGTCGAGCCGGGCATAAGCACGCGTAACCGCGACGCTGATCCTTTCGCGGTTCTTGGTAACCGGGAGGCTCGATCAGGCGAGATATTCCTGACGTACGATCCGACCGGCGCCTCGTTTTTCTACGATTGGGACAATGACTACAAAGAGGACGCGAAGTTTGCCTTCAACATTGGCGGCAATTACACGGAATTCCCGACCCCAACTGATTCTTACCAGTTCTTTTCCTTGCTGACGGATTCGAACGCGGCTTTCGGTGTAGGGCTGCCGGACGAGGACGTCTGGTTCCTTTCCAGCAGGATGGTGTGGAACCCGAACCCTCGGGCGAAGTACATCATGAACCTCAAGAGAGGTTACCAGCAGTCAACCGGCGACCCGGACGGTGGCACGCGCAAGTTCTGGGAGCTGGCAGGCAAAGTTGTACTGCGCAACAAACACATCATTGAAGGTTACGCGAAGAAGGATGCGTGGGGACCGTACGATTTTCAGCGGCAGTTCAATATCACGTTCCCGGAACAATACAAGATTGACTATTCGATGATACTCGATGGCAGTGGAGACCAGGCAGGCACCACGGCTGGCACCGGAACCCGGATCGGTGTCCGGGCGCTGTACCGGACACTTGACGAGAATGAACCTGGTTTCTATGAGCCGGGCGTCAACGAATATCAGTTCCTTACCGTCTTCTACTTCACCTACATGTTCTAGGGCCTCAAAATGCGTGCTCGAGGAAAAATTATTATGAGAATTGCATATCGAAATCAGGATCTCCTTGCGCTCGGCAGAGGACTGCTGGCGGTTGTTCTTGGCCTTTTCGTCCTGAGCGGCTGCGAGGAGCGCGACAGCGGCGACGGCGAGGTGATTAACGAGATCATTCTGCCGACCGACGTCGTACTCAGCCTGTACTGCGAGAATGTCGGCATCAACGCTGAGCAGTGCGTGCTCGATGATCCCGAGAATCCGTATGCCCTAGTCGCGACTGGGGAGTTCGACCCTAACGATCCGCTCAGCCCGCGGAAGTTCGCACTGCTGGAAAATATTCCACCGGGGCCCAGTGGTGCCAAAGCGCGATTCTATCTCTGGGCGACGGCACTCGCCCGGTTCCCGTCGGGCGAGAACCAGTGGTATACCGCGCGGGCACTGTATGAATTGTTTGATGCCAATAGCAACCCCGTGTCGAAGGACGAGATCGTCAGGGCACAGGCGCTGAAAGCCTACGAATCCGTACTGGACAATTTCTATGGATCCGTGACGTTTTTCGGCACTGTTCCTGCCAGCCTGAACGAGCAAACGGCCAGGGACATATTCTTCCCGGACGAAACGGGCTACCGACGACTGCCCCCCGACGATGTCACTGCTCCAGAGCAGCTCGCGGAATGGGGATACCGTTACGATGTTGAAAACGACCTGGTCTTCCCCATCAATTTCTAGGTTGATCTGCAGAACGTATTGCATCGTAGTTCTGGCTCTCAGCCTCGCGCTAATGCCTTCAGGTGCCCAAGCCGAGGCCATCAAGGTTGAACTGGGACAGACAGAAGAAGGCTGGCAGCTGCTGCGCGGTGGCGCGCCTTTCTTCATCAAGGGTGCCGGCGGCGACGCATCGCTCGAACAACTCGCGGCGGCCGGCGCCAACTCGGTCCGAACGTGGGGTTCCGACGGCGCCGGCGAGATTCTCGACAGAGCGCATGAACTCGGACTGACTGTCACGGTCGGAATCTGGCTCGGCCACGAACGGCATGGCTTCGACTACGGCGACGAGGCGCAAGTTGAGGCGCAACTGCAGAATGCGCGCGAAGCCGTACTACGCCACAGGGACCACCCGGCATTGCTTGCCTGGGGCGTCGGCAACGAGATGGAGGGCTTCGAGGACGGAGACAACCCCCTGATCTGGAAGGCTGTCAACGATGTCGCCGCCATGATCAAGGAACTCGATCCCAACCACCCAACCATCACCGCCACGGCCTTCGTGCATGGCGGGCGCATCGAATTCCTGCACAAGCAAAGCCCGGCCATCGATATCCACGGCGTCAATGCCTACGGCGGCGCGCAGGTCGTCCCTGAGCAGCTGCGTGCGGGTGGTGCGACGAAACCCTATATCCTGACCGAATTCGGCCCCGTGGGTCCCTGGGAGATGCCCAAGACAGAGTGGGGCGCGCCGTACGAACAAAGCAGTACCGAAAAGGCGGCGTTTTACAGGCAGAGTTATGAGAAGGGCATCAGCTCCGCACCTGGCCTTGCGCTCGGCTCCTACGCATTTCTCTGGGGCCACAAGATGGAAGGTACAGGGACATGGTTCGGCATGTACCTCGAGGATGGATCGCAGACCGCTGCCGTAGACGTCATGACCGAGCTTTGGTCAGGCAAGCCGCCCGACAACCTGGCACCAACTGTCGAGCGACTGACGGTTGACGGCCCCACGCAGGTGGATCCGGGGCAGAAGCTACGCGTCACGACTGCCGCTGCGGATCCGGAGGGCGGCGAGGTTCGCGTCCGGTGGGCGCTGCGTGCGGAGTCCGATGAACACGCCACAGGCGGGGATTTCCGGCCGTCGTTGCCCGACATCGAGGGTGCAATTCTCGAAGGCGACGCTGGCGGCGCTATGGTACAAGTGCCCGACGAGCCCGGTCCGTATCGGGTCTTCTTTTATGCTTACGATGTCGGGGGTAAAGCGGCGACCGCCAACCTGCCGTTACTCGTAAAAGGCAAACCGCGCACACGCCTGCCGGTGTCCGTGTACGAGGATCGCTTCGAGGGCATGCCCTGGGTCCCGTCGGGCTGGATGGGCGGAACCGATGACCTGACGCTCGATGGCGACTATGCGGACGACGTATACGAGGGTGCCCGCAGCATCCGCGTGCGCTATGAGGGCAAGTTCAGCTGGGCCGGCATCGCCTGGCAACATCCGCCTAACAACTGGGGCGACCAGGAAGGTGGCTTCGACCTGACAGGTGCAACCGAGCTCGAACTATGGGCACGTGGCGAATACGGCGGCGAGCGGGTCAGCTTTGGAGTCGGCCTTCTGGAGAAAGACAAGGCGCATCCCGACTCGGGCATTGCCAGGATTGATGGCATCGAGCTAACGCGCGAGTGGACGCGATACCGGATTCCGCTCAAGAAGATCGACCTTTCCAGTATCAAGACCGGCTTCGTCGTGACCCTGACCGGCCGCAGCACACCTGTCACGATTTACCTGGACAGTATTCGCTTCGTTCGTTGAAAAGACCTAGTCGGGGGCAGGCCCCGTGGATTCCCGGACCTTGAGCTCGGCAGGCACGACTTTGGTGCCTTTCGTCGAATCATCTTCGCTCTCGCCTTCCAGTAACATTGTCGCAGCAAGCTCGGCCATGTCGTCCAGCGGCTGCTTCACGGTCGTCAGCGCCGGGAAGACTTGCCTGGCGAGAACGATATCGTCGAAACCCGCGACCGACAGCTGCTCGGGGATCTTGATTCCAAGGCGGTCAGCAGCGCGCATCACGCCAACGGCCATGTCGTCGTTTGCAGCGAAGATTGCAGTCGGTCGGAGTTTGCGTCCGAGCAGTTTTTTGGCCGCAGCCTCTCCGGAACCCAGTGAGTTGTCGCCCGACACGACAAGCTTGTCCGAGAATTTCAGGCCACTGTCCTTGAGCCCATCCTGGTAACCGAGGACACGGTTTCCGACGGCTTTGTGATCCGGGTCTCCGGTGATGAAAGCGATTCTCTTGTGGCCCAGCGACGCGAGGTAACGGGTCATCTCCGCACATATCTCGCGGTCGTTGGTTGCGACAGAAAGGTGTTTGCCGTTTTGCTTGCCCGGGGATATTTGCACGCACGGCGTGCCCGTGGATTCGATGGCACGGACAATTTTCGGCATGTTCGACAGCGGTGGCGCGACGATGATGCCGGCCGGTCGAGTTTCCTCGATCAATGACGTGAGCTGGGCGGCTACTTCTTTCTTGCGGAAGTTGCACGGGTGGATCAGTAATTCCGAACGTTTGGATCGGCAAGCCTCGAGAGCTCCTTGCTGCAGATTTATGATATAGCCCGAGCTTGGCAGCTCGTAGGCGGCGGGATCGTCGTATACGAGACCAATCAGGTGAGAACGCCGGCTGGCCAGGTTGCGCGCGGACTGGTCGGGCAGATAGCCGAGTTCCGCCACCGCTTTCTCAACGCGTTCCCTGGTTGTTGCCCGGACGTTCGGCTCGCGGTTCATGACACGAGAAACGGTCTTGATCGAAACCCCGGCAAGCTTGGCAACGTCGAATATGGTGGCTCTTGGCATTGGCGAAGAATTCTTGTTATGAATGGATGTCGTTTGTTGTTAACGTTCATTAAAACCCGGATTGACAGCGCTGTCAATCCGGGTTTCCGCGCCGAATCAGTTGCTTGACTCGACGACGCGTGTGGCCGGTTGGGGCAGAATCTGGGCGTAATGTTCCTGCATAACGAGCTTCGGTGTTCGGTCCAGATTGAAAAGCCCCCAGTGCTTCTCCGGCTCCAGCGGGTCGGGGGAACCTTTCCAGGGCTCGTCGAAAGCCTCAAAGACAAAAGTCAGAATTTTCTCATCCGTTGTCCACTCGAGTAGTTCCGCGTAGTACTTCGCTTGCAGTTCCTCGGAGGCATTCCACGGTTCGATGCCGCGACCGTTGGACGCCGTTGTCCACCCTGCTTCCGTAATCACGACGGGTTTCCCGGGATAGTGATCGACGACCGAATGATAATTCTGCTTGGTGTATTCGAGCGCGTCTTCGACGGATCGATATTCCCAGGCCGGGTAGGTGTGAATCGAAATAAAATCGAGCACCTCCGCCAACGGCTCCAGCTTGTACGTCCACGGCACATAGTTTTCGCAAAAAGTGACGGGCTGTTTGATAGCGCATTTCATGTTGAGTACATGGGCAACCAGGCTGTCGACCGGCACCATGTGGTCGGTCCATTCGACGCTGGCTTCGTTGCCGACCGATACCGAGAACACAATGTCCGGGTAGCGGTTTGCCAGCACGATGGCTTTTTCGATTTGCTCATCATTGGCCTTGCGGTTAGCCGCCAGCGTCTCATCGCTGAAATCGGCTCCCCACGGGCAATGCGGATTGCTCATTTCGGCCGCCAAATCGACACCCAGCATTATCTTGAAATGCAGCGCTTCATTGGCAATAACTCGCAGCACCGTTTCAGCATGGGGAGTGCAATCGTAGAGCCTGAGGTATTTCCAGTTTTCCGCCAGAATGAAGAGATCCTCCCTGATCTCCTCGTATGACGGATAGGTGCCGCCCGGGTACTGACCTTCGCGATAGCCGGAATAGCAAATCGCGTTGCCGTAATCCAGATGCATTTTGAGTTCTTCAAACATATTTTGGGTTTCCATCCTTGTCCCAAAGGCCCCAGTAAGCGCCCACGTCGCCTTCGGCATCCACCTTCCAGGTTTCGTCAAATGATGAGAAATAGAAGAATTCGATCCCGTCCTGTTCGGCCCATCGGCAGGTGTCGATGAAATACTTGATTGCGTTCTCGAAGGAAGGCACCGCGCCGTCCGTCGGTGTACCGATGTTTGGCCAGCCGGTCTCACTGATGATGACCTTCTTGCCATTCGCCGCCGCCTGCGCGCTGCGGTACATCTCTTTCATGTACAGCAGGGCGTGCTCGGCCGGGCAGCCCTCCCAGAATGGGTAGCAGTTGGCAAGAATGACATTGCAGGCCTCCGTAACACGCGGGTGAACATGAAATTCGAAATACGCGTCGACGTAGCCAACATCGACCCCGGGCGCCGCTTCCTTGGCACGATTGATGTAGTCGATCAGCTGGTCTTCGGTAAGGTCACCGCGTAGCAGCACCTCGTTACCGACCCCGAGGATGTCCGCGTGCCCGGCATTGGCGATCTCGATGGCGTTCGCCATTTCGATTTCGTTTTGCTCCAGGTTGTCATCAAGCCAGACACCGACCATCGTGCCCAGCCCGTTTTCCTTGGCAATCGCTGGAATCAGCTCGTTGCCCTCGCTGCAGGAAAACGTCCGTATCCAGCGGACGTACGGCTGGATGAACGCGAGGCGTTCTCGGATCTGCGCCTCGCCGAGTTGCGTCCCCGGTCCCTGGCCCTCGACGTAGGGACTGAAGCAGATCCCGTGGATCTCAGCCTCGAGAATCTTGCGCACAAGTGATCGCAGGTCCTCCTCGGAAAGGCCGGAAATATCGATTCCGGCCAAAGACAGTTTTCTTTGATATAGATTTGACATGTGGAGTCCTCAGTAAACTATTCGGCAAACAACATGTTTGCGTGAAGCGTCAGGGTAAGTTTGCGGATGCGACCGCTGCGCCGAAATAGTTCCGCGCTATCTTCTTCGAAGAGCTCCAGCTCTACGAGCCGCTGCTCCTCACCATCATCCCGCGTTATCGTCAGGGACGGTTCGCTGCCGTCGTCCAGTTTGTAAATGACCGGAACCTGGCACCACGTAAATGCGAGACCCGCACTTGGTATTTCCAGCGTCTGCCAGTCACCATTGACATCGAGAAAACAGAATTCCCGCGGCTCTGCCACAAACTCGCGCGCCCGCAACAGCTGTGGCTGGAAACGCACCGTGCCATCGTTCACTCGTATGCCCAGTTCGGCGAATCGGCACAGAACCTCTTCCTTGACCTGTCCAGTCATTCCGGGTTGCTTGGCGCCGCCGTGCTTCGGAGTGTGCGAATAGGGGTCGGTCGGAAAGGCGCCGTACTCGTCCGGCGTCTTGTTGAAGCCTATGCCTTTACGCACCCGGTAGTAGAGGTCTCCGAGCCGCCGAACGACAGCTTCGTCGGCGCCCTGATCGATGGCCGAGAAAAAGTTGTCCTCTACAGCCAGCATCAGCTTCGACACCATGTGCCAGTAGATCGAGCCCAGTCCTTCGAAGCCGAACATGGTTCCGGAGCGCCCGGTGAATGCCTTGTGATTGAAGACCTGTTCGTAGAGTGCCTGCAACGGGCCGCGCGCCGCATCCACTTCGTCGCCATAGATCGGCGCTAGTTCGTCGAGTTCGGTATTGAGATCGCCCACGTTCGTGAACTCCGCACTGAAGCGATAGCAGCCGTCTGCGTCGCGGACGATAACGCGCTCATCGTTATCTTCCAGCATGCGTTGCAGCAACGGGATCGTCTCTACCTGGTCGGCCGGCACACGATTCTTGGCCAGGAATCCGGGCAACTCGCGATCCGGATAGAGCATGAAACTCCCTTGGTCGGCGCGGTAGATGTCGCTTTGGAAGAGGGCTTCGAGCACGTGTATCACCTCTTCCAGATTGATGGCACCGGCGCTAAGCGCCGCAACCTGTCCCTCGAGCATCGGGTACAGGGTATCGACTGCGACAGCACCGTGTTGCAGCTCGATGAGGTTGTAGGCGTGGTACAGGCCGTCATCGCGGCGATTTGTGTCGATGCTGTGATCGATCGCCGCAAGCGCATCCCTGAGCATGCCCAATATGGGTGCCACGGGCTGCGTAACCTTGCCCGAGAAGCCGTTCTGCCTGTAAACGGTCGAACGATATCGGCTTGCCGAGTCGCCGAGTTCTGCCAGCGACTGGTAACGCTGCGCCCCGCTTATCGGTCCCGTGCCCAGGAACGGGCGGACTTTGGCCAGCGCCGCTCCCGTCTCTGCCAGCCATTGGCTGACCTCTCCCGACAGGACCGTCGTACCCGACTCACCCTTGAGCAATTCCTGGAGGAAGCTGATGTAACGGCGCATGTAGTAAAGAGTGACCATCGACAGCCCCTGGCCAACCAGTGCGTTGTTGGCATCATTCCACTCCGGGCGCTGCGTGTTCATCCAGATGCCGCCGTCGATCACGAGATTTCCCAGCTTTGAAAGCAACGGGACCAGCAGCTTCTCGAGCAGCGTCACTCGGTAAACGAGGCCGTTGCTGTCGAGCAGCAATTTGCCGTCGGCGCCGATTTCAGTGACACGATGTTCGATCTGTTCCGCGAGATCATCGTCATAGGTCACAGTGTCTTTCGGATCATCGAGCAGCGCCGCGAAAGGCTTGATCCTGTACGGCACGTTGGCATAGCAGAAGATTGGTGCGTGCAGCAGCTTGCCGAGCCGTGCCGGGTGAAACCGGACAGACAACTCGAGCAGTTTCTGGAGGTAGATGATCTGATGGTCGCCCCAGTAGCCGATATAGCTCCAGGGATCATCAGGCTCTTCGAGTTCCCAGTCGATGCCTTCCTTCGTGATGCGGTAAGGATTATAGCCGTCAGCCGTCGAGGCATTGACGAACTTGGCGATGATGTTCTCTACGAATTCCGGGTAGCTGAACGTCAGCGCCTCCCAGTTCTGGAAGATATCGCGCCAGTTACCCTGGTAGAAGAGCAGCCGGTCGCCGCGCTCGTCCCGAATTTTGATCGCGAACTGGTTCCACGGGCGACTGGGATCGCCGTGGCGGCGGCCGAAGGTAATCGGCAGATACTCGCAGCAAAGCCGCTCCAACTGCGGATCACCTTGCTCCCTGACGGTCGTAAGCAGCTCGGTAAAATCGACCCGTTCCGGAAGTCCTTCCAGGAGCTTCCGGCTTCGCTCATAGACACCGCGGTTGAAGTTCTCGATCGTGGCAGCGAAGTCCCGCGACGACACCTTGTACTGGTCGTTGACGATGCCGCCGCGCAGCACGTTGAATAACACGTTGGCATAGTGGTGCGTCGAGACGTTTTCCTCGGCGGTTGCCTGGAAGCCGTCGGCCGCGGCCATGATGCGCGCGAGTTCATCCGATCCCTTGTTGATGGACTCGTCGATTGCCTCCTCGAGCCTGGCGGGATCTGCGAGCTGCCTACGCAAATCGACGACCTGCGCCTGGCTTTGTTCGATGTCGGCCACAATCTGCCATTGCTTTGCGGACTCAGGGGGCAGCTCGAAGTCCAGGTTGACGAAGTACGCGCCGCGAATGCCGCGTTTGTGGACTTCCTGATCGATGGGGACACCGGCGCGCAGCTTCCAAAGTTGCTCCGAAGAGATCATTGTCCGGTGGCCCTCGAGGCCAAGGCAATACGCGGTGTTAGCCTTGAGGGACTCCGATGGCTCGGCGCGATCGGTGATAGCTGAATACAAGGTAAAGCATGCGAGACCGGAATCTTCGTCGAGTTCGGTCCACTTGTAGGCATCGACCAGGTTGCTCGTGTTGGTCTGCGTGAACCCTGGTGTCCCGGCCGGCAGGATGTTTTGCAGGCCATCGACAAGTTCGACTGTTGCCGATTGCTCACCGAGATTCCGCAACTCGCAGCGACGGACGAAACCGAATCGGTCACTCGTCAGCCAGGTGTAGCGGAACACGAGCTCAAGATCATGATTCACTTCCTCGAAACAGAGCTTGTTACCCAGCAGGTTCTTGTAAAGGTTGCGACTGGTGGAATAGAACCCGTCGTGTTCCCGGTTGAACGGTTCCCAGTCGCGCTGTCGGCCATCTGACTCGATGCGCAGCAAGGTCTTGCTGCCTGTATGCGTCGTGCTCTCATGGACCTTGTCGACCGTGATATAGGGAAACAAGGTCGTTGCAGGCGATACGCGGCCTGCCGTCAGTCCTCCGGTCGATGAGATAAACAACCAGTGATCGACGTTGGATACCACGCTGATAAAGAAAGGCGGCATTTTGTCGACGTTGCGTATCGCGTAATAGCGTTCACCGAAGATATCGATGAATTCGCCGCGCACGGCGGCGTTGTTTGTTACACCTCTGTTCAAGGTCCAATCCCCTTATAATTATTCGTCGACCAGCAACAGTGCGCCGAACAGGCCGGCGTCAATCCAGCCGCGATCC
>Ga0265309_10000887_pt1 | contig 12683 bp, 18 predicted proteins | sample Helome_FD_192492 | JGI IMG/M metagenome (GOLD analysis project Ga0265309, IMG submission 192492) | Marine sediment microbial communities from subtidal zone of North Sea - Hel_20160524 (Illumina Assembly) | ecosystem: Environmental > Aquatic > Marine > Subtidal zone > Sediment ...
CAGGGCACGGCAAGCATCGCTTGGCCTGTCAGAGGCCGACCTGGAGGCGGTGCGACGCCGGGGGGCCGAGGGCTGCGCAGTGCTTGGGCTGCGATTCACCGAGGACCCTTTTGTGCGGCCCGCCCGCTTTGCAGCACTAGCCGACCTCCTGGGCGATAACTTCGTTGCCGTGGAGATCGACTCCTCAAAGGGCAATCCCCACGGCTTCAAGAGGATGGCCCATTCGGTCCTCACCGAAGAACTGGTCGATGAGCCCGGTAATCCCACTCGTGAAGCGCTCGAGCAGGTCCTCGGCTTCTTTGGCAGCAACCTCAAGCCGTAGGCGGCGTTGCGACGGTTAGGCGGAGTTGTCCAGCTGGGCGAACAGGTCGATTGGGTTGCCGTCCGGGTCTTGCACGATGGCGTAGCGCTGGCTCCAGAACGCATCCCAGGGTTCCTTGTGGCTCCGGTAACCGGCGGCGGTGAGATCGGCGTAGAGGTCGTCGACATCGGCCTGGGAGTCGCACAGGAATGCCAGCCCGATCCGGTGCCCACCGGGTGCTCGGCGCCAATCGGGGTCGAAACTGGTGACCACTTCTTCGGTGTCCCAGGCAATCCGCATACCCCCCGCCATGGACTCCACGTGACCTTCGGTGTCAGCCTCGGGCGGGATGTCGAACCCGAGCCGACGATAGAAGGCGAGGGAAGCCGCCATGTCCTTGACGATGATTCCGACGAGATCGAGGCGCGGGGGCATTCGGCGATTCTAAGAGGCGATCAGTCCTCGATGTGTGCCTGGAGTTGACCGTTTACGCACACGACTTCGATTTCGGACTCTTCTTCCCCAGACTCGAAGTCGACGCGCACCTTCTCGGGGCCGGACGATTCGACCTCGACGCTCCAGCCGCCAACCGGACTGGTGCCCAGCAGGGTGATGGTGTTGGCTCCGGTGCAGGCGACCGTTACCCGGCCACCTGTCGCCACAAACGAGCCCGAGTCGAGAGGCGGGGGAGCAACCGTCGTGGTGGTGGTTGGGGCGGCTGTCGTTGAGGTGGTAGTGGTCACCAGCGTCGTGACCGGGGAAAGCGTTGTGATCGTTACGCCTGAACCTGAAGTGGTTGTCGTCGTTGGTGGGATGGTGGTGAGTGTGGTGGATGGTTGGCCGGTCGTCGTGGTCTGGAACACGGTCGAGGTGGATGAGTCGAAGGACGCGGGTCCCGCCACGGCTATCGGTACCTGAACCGGGATCTCGACTGCCCGGTCCGCCACCAGACCAACTGCTTGAGAAGCCACACCCATCGCCAGTGCGGTCGCGAGCACCCAGGCTCCTATGAGGCCAATACGGTTTTTCATGACCAAATCAGTATGCCCACAGTCGGGATAAGGGCGGGTTAAGACCCGACTAAGAGCGGCCGGGGTTGGCCACTGGGCGTTTAACGTGACCCCATGGCATCCATCCTTCTGATTGAGGACGATCACCGGATTCGCGAGGCGCTGGCCCGGGCCCTGGCGACGCGGGGTCACGAGGTGAGGAGCTCGGCCACCGGGCTGGCCGGGGTCGAGGATGCGTTGGCCGAGGAAGTTGATCTCGTCGTGCTCGATCTCGGCCTTCCGGATGTCGATGGCATCGATGTCCTCAAGATGATCCGCTCGGTTTCGCCTTTGCCGATCGTGATCGCGACAGCCCGCGACGAGGAGGCCGAGATCGTGAAAGCGCTCGATGCCGGCGCCGACGACTACGTGGTCAAGCCGTTTTCGTCAGACCAGCTCGACGCTCGCATTCGAGCCGTGCTCCGCCGGCTTGGCTCAGAGGAAGAGGGGGGCCCGGTTGTGGTCGGGCAGCTCACCATCGACCAGCGGACTCGCAGCGCGTCGCTCGGCGATGAGTCGCTCGAGCTGTCACGACGCGAATTCGACCTACTGCTATTCCTGGCCCAGCGGGCCGGTACCGTGATCGGCAAGCGGGAGATACTCGCCGAGGTGTGGCGTCAGCCGTACGGCGGAGCCGACAAGACGGTCGACGTTCATGTCTCGTGGCTCCGGCGCAAGCTGGGAGAATCCGCAGCCGAGCCCGTGTATCTCCATACCGTGCGCGGAGTCGGCATCAAGCTCGTCGATCCCGACGCGTGAGACGCCGGCTCATCATCCTGGCCGGGTCGATCGCTGCGATGGTCGTGGTGGCCTTCTTGGTTCCTTTGGCGTTCCTGGTTCGCGACCTCGCCAGCGATCGAGCGCTGTCCACCGCCGAGAGAAACACCCAGATCGTTGCCCAGAACCTCTCGTTGGTTCCTTCCAGCGATGTGGCCCGCATCGAAGCCGTTCTGGCCACCGTCGCCGCACGGTCGGATGAGCAAATGTCGGTTGTGTTGGGTGACAACACGGTCCTCGGAGTCGACTTCCAAGTTGGTGAGCTCGAGATGTCGGCTCGCTTGGGGGAGTCGATCACCGCCAGCGTGCCCGGCGGTGCCGCCGTGGTCGTACCGGTCGTGCAGGCGGCGGGCACGCCAATCGTCGTGCGGTCGTTCGTGCCCCGGGAACTGCTCACCCAGAATGTCTGGTCCATCGTTCTCCTCCTGGGGGTGGTCGGTGGAGTTCTCATCCTCATAGCCATCGGAGTGGCCGATCGCCTGAGTCGATCGCTCGTCGATCCAGTCAGGGACTTGTCCGACGCCGCCGCCCGAGTGTCGCTGGGGGACCTGACCGTCCGGGTGAATCCCGCCGGCCCTGCCGAGGTGGTTGAGGTGGGTGCAGCCTTCAATCGCCTTGTCGAGCGGATCGGTTTCTTGTTGTCCTCCGAGCGCGAGTCCGTCGCCGACCTGGCGCATCGGCTCCGGACGCCGCTCACCGCCCTCCGCCTCGACGTCGAGGCACTCGGCGACCGCGAGGCCGCTGCCCGGCTACAGGACGATGTCGACGAACTCGAGCGAACGGTCGACTTTGTGATCGAGCAGGCGAGGCGGCCGGTCCGGGAGGGAGGTGGCGTGATCACCGACCTCGGTATTGTCGCCCAGGAGCGAGTGACCTTCTGGGGGCCGCTGGCGGAGGATCAGGGCCGGAGGTGGGAGCTCTCCGTCGAACCGGGTCCACACCCCGTTGCCGTCAACGCCACCGATTTGGCCGCGGCCATCGATGCGCTCATCGGCAACGTGTTCGACCACACTCCAGATGGAACCGGCTTTGCGGTGCTTGTCGCCAGGGGGAAGGCCGGAGCCCGCCTAGTTGTCATTGATGAGGGGCCCGGATTTACCGACGACTCTGTGGTTGAGCGGGGCGCCAGCACCCGGCAGTCCACCGGTCTCGGGCTCGACATCGCCCGCAGCACCGTGGAGGCCGGCGGTGGAACGCTGACGCTTCCTGCCGACCCCGGAGGCGCCCAGGTAACGCTCGAATTCGCCGCCGTTGATTAGGCGGCTTCGGCCTTGGCCGGCTCGGGAGCTGGCTGCAGCTTTCGCTTGGGCCGAGCCTTGGCCCCGCCGGCTGCCACCCGCATGGCAGTGAGACCAATAACGACGGCTGTCGAGCCGACGTACAACCCCCGCACATAGGCGTTGCCGCTGTCGGTGCCGGCCATCAAGCCGTGGACGGCCGTGGCCAGGTAGATCCCGAACGTGCTGAAGTGGATGTACCGCCAGGCTTTTTGACCGATGTGCTTGCGCACGTAGAAGCTGCCGCTGACGATGAGCATGCCGTAGAAGGCGACGATGCCGAACGTCACCCACAGTGGCTCGAAGGCCGACGCTCCAGGGACGAAGAGATCGCGCCAACCGAAGTCGATGAAGGTGTCGAGCGACAGGGCTACGAGGTGAACGATTGTGGCCAGGATGGCGCCCACGGCCAGGGATTCGTGCATGTAAGTGAGGGGCTTGGCCTTGACTAGTCGGCCCAAGAAGCCGCTCGACACCATCAGGCCCCAAATGGTCGATGCCGCCAGCAGACCAAAGGCCGCCAAACCGGAGCCGCGAATGATGATCCAGGTCATGCCGCCACCGCCAGGCCGCTGGTGGCGTACACGTTGCCGTCGTTCCAGATGGCGACAGCACTTCTCACCCAGCTCTGACGCTCGGCCCAGGCCAACCCGTCGGTTCCCAAAAGCAGCACGGCCTTGGCGGCGGCTTCCGCCTCGGCGGCGGTGGCCGCCAGAGCGCTGGCGCTGAACACCGGCGAATGAGAGGGAGCGCCGGTTCGCGGGTCGATGAGGTGATGGGCGTCGTCGCCGTCAACCCGCCAGCGGCGCCTGGTCACCGAGCTGGTGGCTAGTGCCCCCACCCCCAGATGCACGGTGGCGGCCCGATTCGACCACGGGTCGATGATCTCGACGGTGGTCTCGGGGTCTGCCGAACGCACATCGCCTCCGGCCGACGCGACAGTCGCCAACCCTCTGGTGACGGCGAGGTCGCAGGTCCACCCTTTGGCGATTCCACCCAGGTCGATGGTGACCCCAACCGGGCGTCGCAACCGACCGCCGTCCACCGACCATTCGCCCGGTCGACGGGTAACGGGAGCTTGGCTCAGGTCCTCGACATCTAGAAAGCTCCGGTCGTATCCCCAATCTGCGACCGCACCGCCGACGCCGACGTCGACCAGACCATCCGTCTGTTCTCGGGCGAGAGCGGCGGCCTCCAGCACCGAGCGCATCATCGGGGACACCTCGACGGTCAGATCCGGATGGCGGTTGATGGTGGTGAGTTCGCTGTCATCGCGAAAGCGACTGCACGCTTGTTCGACATCCTCGAACAGGCGCCGGTTGGCCTCAATGTCGTCCTCACTCCGGATCATGACCGTCGTGCCCATCGCTCGAAAGCTGCCGGAGATCACGATCCGGAGCTCTGAACCGGCGGGGCCGCCGGCAGCGGGGCCGGTGCTGGTGCCGGAGGAGGAGGCGGCGTCGGAGTAGCCGTGGCCGGTGCGCTTGGGGCTGGCGACGAGGCGGCTGGAGTCGCCGCTGTGGTTCCTCGCGACGCAGGCTGGGCGGTCGGCGAACCGGTGGACCCGACGACCCGCTCCTCGATGATGGTCCGCCGCACGATGGTCGGCGGTGGCGGCGGAGGAGTCGGCTCGAACCGCAGCACCAGCAACCCGTCGGCGGGCGGGGCCGGAAGCTGGGCGACCGTCGTCGAGAACTGATCGATCGGCGGGGGACTATCCGGCGGAGGGGCCGCCTCGGTCCCCGCACTCGCGCTCTGATTGCTGAGGATGGCGGCTACCGAGGTGATGGCCGCCAGAGCCCACGCCCCGATGCGAGAGAGCCGCCCGGAGTTGAAGCGCTGGCGAATCACAGGCCAGCACCGGCCTCTGTCGACTGGGGGACCAGCAACACGGCGCCGTTGGCGATGAGGATTCGCTTGACCGACTCGGGAACGCTCTGACCCAGGGTCTGGCTCGACGCGGTCTCGAGAATCCGGGACACGGATGCCAGCTCCGGGAGCAAGTTGGCGGTGGTCTCGGTCACCTCCGTGGTCGTTGTCGCTGCAGCCGGTTGCGCCTCCGGCTGTGTCTCCTCTGCTCCGAACACGAAGCTCTGCAGTGACACCCACACGATGGCCAACGCGGCGATCGGTGACAGGATGTTGATGGCTTTGCGGACCATTAGTCGTCGTCCTCGTGCTCGTCGTGCTCATCCTCTTCGTGCTCATCGTCCTCGTATTCGTCGTCGTCCTCGTATTCGTCGTCGTCCTCGTATTCGTCATGGTCTTCGTGCGCTTCGAGCTCCTGCTGAGCTTCAATCGCCTTGTGCTCGGCTTCTTCAAACGACTCCTCGGCGTTGTCGTAGTCGCCGGCCTGGTATGCGGCGTCACCACGGTCGATCAGCGCTATGGCCTCGTTGATCTTCTCGACCTTGCCTCCGACGGCGATTGCCGTCTCGATGGCCGCCAGCGCTCGCTCGCGAGCCGCAAGGGCCTCGGCCGCCTCGCCTTCCTCGTATTGCGAGGGTGCCGCGCCGGCCAGGGTGCTGGTCGTGGTCGATGAGGTGGTGGTCGGTGCGGCCGCGGCGGCCGCCGGGCCCGGAACGGTGCGGACTACGGTGACCGTTTCCACGATCGTCTCACCCTCGACCACCGGGCCGGCGGGCAACGGCAAGCTGGCCTCTTCGCAGATGGGGCGGAGGGCATTGAGAGCTGCTTGTTGGATGTCATCGGTCGCCCCCACAGCCTCAAGCTCGACCAGGTAGTGACCTTCGACACCGCAGGCTCGGACCAGGTCCTCGGCGCTTATGGCGGTGCTGTCGACTGTTGTGCTGGTGGCCACCTGCGTCGAAAGCACCTCGGTGTACTCCTCCGGCTCGTCACCGCTCAGGGCACTGTTGGTTGCCAGCGCCAGTCCGGGGATGGCAACCAGGCCAACCACCAGCGCTAACACGTATCGGAATCGTTCGCTCATTCGTCGTCCTTCTCTTGGTGGTCACATCATCGGCTATCGACGATTAAGGCCGTGTTAAGACAGCGGTAACGGTGGGCTAGCCCCCTTTACAGCTCGCTGGACGTCGCCGATGGTGGGCAGACGCAACGCGAGGACACCGAAATGAAGATATGGATCGACCAGGACCTGTGCATGGGAGCCGGTACCTGCGAACAACTGGCCCCCGACTTGTTCGAAGCAAAGGGAGACGGGCTGTGGGTGGTGAAGGAGGAGGCCCGCCATTGGGGTGAGGGCACCGTGTTTGATGGCGGCTCTGGCCCAGGGCACGGACCCGCCGGTTCGACCGGAGCGGCTCGAGTGCCGGCGGCCCTGGTTGATGCCGCCCTCGAAGCGGCCGACGAATGCCCGGGGGAGTGCATCTACGTCGACGTATGACCGTGCGACCGACAATACGTGGCGGCGCCTAGGATTCGGTCACGCAACGAGGGAGTGACATGGTCGCGGCAATCGGATTGGGATGGGGCGAAGCCATTGTCGTCCTCGTCGTTCTGCTTGTACTGTTTGGCGCCAAGCGCCTGCCGGAGCTGGCCCGCTCCCTCGGATCGTCAGTCAAGGAGCTCCAAAAGGGCCTTGAAGACGGCGTCGTCGACGAAGACGAAGAATCCACCGACTCGAAAACCTAGGGAACGCTTGTCCTGCAGTCCTGCCAGCTACCAGCTATCTCTCGCCGTAGCTGCGGTGGTCGAGGGGCAACCGTCATTGTTGCCCCTGTTGAGTCTCAGGCCAGGCCAGAGCCAACTGGAGACCGGTAGCTGGCAGCCCTGTTGCTAGAACACAGGAACGCGCTTTCACCCACCCCTGGCCACTTCCGCGAGCGGGAGGGGTAGCGCTTTCACCCCACCCCGCAGCAACCCGAAGGGTTGCCCCCCTCCGCAAGCGGGAAGAGGGGTAACCCCAGACGCGACCGAGAGACGGGCCGTATGGGGAGGAGCCCGTCTCTCAGTACTGCCTCAGAACCCGAACAGGAGATGAATCTCCAGTGCTCTGAGTCGCCATTTCTGACGATAACGAACGAAGCATCACTCATTCGCGATACGCCCCATAGGGCCGAAAGTCACCGAAAAAGGGCGACCAGCTGCCAGCTACCAGTTATCTACCTCGGAAACTGCCGTGATCGAGGGGCAGCGATGATTGTTGCCCCTGTTGAGTCTCAGGCCAGTTCAGAGCCAACTGGAGACTGGTAGCTGGCAGCTCTGTTGCTAGAACACAGGAACGCCGTCTCACCCCACCCCGCAGCAACCCAGACGCGACTGAGGGACAGGCCGTATGGGGAGGAGCCCGTCCCTCAGTAACCGTGTGCGATCAGGTGAAGAGCAGTTGGGCTCCCTCGTTGATCTCCATGAAGTCGCCGGCCGAGATGATGTCTTCTACTCCTTCGAAGAAGTCATCCTTGTCGAGCTTCATCATGTCGACCGACATCCGGCACGCCCACATGTGCACGCCCATGTCAGAGAGCATCTCCATGAACTCGGGAACGTCCGGGACGTCGAGGTCGGAGATCTGCTTCTTCATCATCTTGGTTGACATCGTTGCCATTCCCGGCATGGGCGCTAAGGCCTGCGGGATCGGCATCGACGTGTTGCCGACCGGCGTTACCGACAGCTTGCCCATCTTCTTCTTGGTGATGACGTCCATCCCCCAGAAGGTGAAGAACAAGTGGGTGTCGATTCCCTCGGCGGCCGCCGCGTTCGCCATGATCAAGCTGGGATAGGCCCCGTCCAGGGTTCCGTGGCTAACGATGATGCAGAGTTTGCGATCAGATTCAGTGTCGAATTTGTCCATGGTGACTCCTACACGCAGCCCTTGGGCTTGGGAACGCCGGCCACGTAGCTCATTTTCTTGGCCGGCTTCTTCGGGAACAGCTGGAACAGCTGCTTGGTCGGAACACCGGCTTCGGTCGATACCCGACGCAACGTCGGGCTCTCACCCTTGGCCTCGAAGTCGGTACGGCAGAACTTGATGACCGTCCAGTGGTCCTCAGTCAGTGCGTCCACGCCGACGTGGGCCGCCAGTTCGGTGGCCATCGCCTCGGTCCAGTTGCTCGGATCGACAAAGAAGCCTTCGTCGTCTACCTGGACCTCAGTCCCGGCGAGATTCTCGGTTGCCATGTTTCCTCCTATCAGGAATGGTTGTTTGGTGGTTTTGAGCCGTCTGCGCCCATGGTGCGGAGCATCCCGAGTAGGCGGGCGAGTCCCCGCTTGATCTCCGGATCACGCATCTGGCGGGCGAGTTTGAAAAAGGACGCCGACTCAACATCGGTCGACTCCATCGAGTCGAAGGTGCGGCTCAGCATGGTCATGATCTCGGGCTGGGTCATCTGTTTGACGGTGTCGAGGATCACCACGATGTTCTCTCCGAGGGCTCGGATGTCGTCTTCGTCATAGGTGGCGACCACCCGGTCGAGCACTCCGAGACCTTCCTTGGCGAACGTGAAGTAGCCGCGCTCTTCGAGGTCGGCCAGGCTTGATGTGACCTTGAGGAACGCGTCGCCGGTGAGCGGCATGATGTCTTCGACGAGGCCGTGGGCCGATTGCAGTTGGGCGAGAGTGGCGTCTAGGACCTCGGCGCTCTCGGCGAACCGTTTGAGCAGCCGGATGACCGTCGCCATGTCGAGGTCGGTGGTGGCGAGCTCCTCGGTCATGGTGCTCATCGCCTGGGCGGCAATGGGGCTCATGTCTGACATGAGCTCGCTGACCATTTCCCGACGCCGGGCCTCTTCCCGGGCATGGTCGGCCAGGAACTCAACATGCTCGGTGAGCCGGTCGAGCTTGGCCTCGAGCTGAGAGAGCCGGTCGGCATCGATGGTGGTGGTCACGCGCCCACCTCTTCCCGGACCTTGCCCGCCATCGACATCTGCGCCTCGAGCGGGAGCTCACGTCCCGGCAGGAGCATGTTCCAGTAGGTCCACTTGAACATCATCTTGCCCCAGTGGTTGGCTTCGGTTTCTTTCAGCAACGAGAACGGGCCGATGCCGGGCAGCGGGTACTTGCCGGGCAGGGGCTCGGTGTCGTAGTTGAAGTCGATGAGCAACCCCTTGCCGAAGCCGGACTCGATGAAGCAGTTGGCGTGCCCATCGAACTTCTTGGTCATTGGGCGCCCGGCGATGTGGTTCGGGAAGTTTTCGGCGAACATCTCGACCGCGAAGTGGGCCACCGATCCCGCCTTGGAGGTGGGAAGGTCGGCGGCGTCTCCGATCGCGAAGATGTTGTCGTAGTCGGGCGACAGGAATGTGTGCTTGTCCACCGGAACGTGGTTGAGCTCATTGCCCAGCCCGGACCGCTCGATGAAGTCGGCCCCCATGTTGATCGGGATCACCACGAGCAGGTCGTAGGGGATCTCCCGTTCGTCGTAGGAGATGATCACCTTGCGCTCGGGGTCGACTCGCTCGGGGTAGTAGTCGGTCTCGACCGCAATGTCCTTGCTTTCGAGCACTCCCGAGAGGTGCTTGGCGGCCACCGGCTTGGTGAAGGCTTCGGAGGTCACCGTGGAGTACGTGATTTCCACCTTGTCTCGCATGCCCTTCTCGTGGAAGAACGAGTCGGCCAGGAAGTTGAACTCCAGGGGGGCTACCGGACACTTGAAGGGCAGCTCCATCACGCTGACGACGAGCTTGCCGCCTTCCCAGTCTTTGAAGGTCTCGCCAAGGGCGACGGCTCCGTCGACGGTGTAGAAGTCGTGGACCGTCTTGCGCCATTCGTTGCCGATCAGGCCGGGGGTCATATCGGGGCGGGGGCTGGTTCCGGTGGCGATCACCAGCTGGTCGTAGTCGAGGACATTGCCGCCGGCCAGGTGAACCTGGTTGGCGTCGGGGTCGACCCGCTCGATCTCGGAGATGATTAGGTCGACGCCGGCCGGGATGAACCGCTTCTTCGACTTAACGACGTCCTTCTTGCCGTACACCCCGAACGGGATGAACAAGAAACCGGGCTGGTAGTAGTGGGTTTCGTCCTGATCGACGATCGTGATCTGCCATTCGTCACCGAGGACGGGACGGAGCTTGTTGACCACCATCGTTCCGGCGGTGCCGGCGCCGAGGACGACGAGCTTTTTCACTTAGGCACTCCTTTGGTCGGGTGATCCCGCCAGCGATGCGATGGTGTCGAGGCGATCGACGAGTCGCGAGCGCTCGCGGGCGATACGGGAAAACAGACTGCTGATGCGGGGTAGGTACTCAAGGACCCAGGTCTGGTGGCTGCGGTCGAGGTAGAAGACCTCGTCGATGTGGTCGGCCAGTTGGTCGGCCGGGACCTCAAGCTCTGTAGCAAGCTCGCGGACCCGGTCGGCGGCGGGTGGCCACTCGGCTGGTGCGATCCCCCCCATGACGACCATGCCTTTGACCTCTGGGCCGACCCGGATGAAGCCGCGTGCGCATTCGAAGCCCAGGGGGGTAGGCCGGAAGCGAGGTTGGCGGTCCGGGTCGGCGCCGAGGTCGCGCCACGTCTCGGCGCACCGAGCGTGGGTGGATGGGGTGTCGTGAACGAATTGGAACAAGCCACAGGGGTTGGCCGGCTCGATCAGGGCGGTGCCATCGAGGTCGGTGACCAGCACCATGACGCCGAAAATGCTGGCGAGGAGGTCGGCGAGCGGGGCGGCGACGCCGGGCAGCAACATGTCGGCCAGTTCGCCGAAAGCCGCCTCGGGCTCAGCCGGGGCGGGAGTGGTCCGTGGGCCGGCCAGCCAGGCGTTGAATTCCTCGGCCGGGAACCGCCACTGCCGGCCGACTTTGATTGCCGGGATCTTCCCGGCTTCGGCCATCCGGTAGATGGTGGACCGGTCGACGTTGATGAGCTCTTGCACGTCTCGGGTGGTGAGCATGGCGGCTGCCGTCTTCTGCATCTCCTGCATACTCTGAGTATCGGTGAGCTGCAGGAGAGGGCACCAGGGCCGAAAGTCCTACTTTGTGAGAACATTCACAAACTGTTCAGCGCACTCTCAGCATCGACAAGCCATCGGCGATAGGCAGCATCACGGCATCGACTCGCTCGTCGTCCCGCACGAGATCATTGAAGGCAGCGATCGCCCTCCCGTCGGCTTCGTCCGGTTCGAGTACCCGGCCAGACCACAGCACGTTGTCAACAAGGATGACGCCGCCGGGTCGGATGATCCGAAGGAACTCCTCGTAATAGCCGGCGTAGTTCGTCTTGTCGGCGTCGATGAAACCGAGATCGAATGAGGGCGTTGACGGCATGGCAGCCAACGTTTCGAGAGCCGGCCCGATCCGCAGGTCTATCTTGTCGTCGACACCGGCGGCCTTCCAGTAGCGGCGTCCGATTGACGTCCACTGCTCGCTGATGTCACAGCACACCAATTCGCCACCGTCCGCAAGTCCGCGGGCGATGCACAGGGCCGAGTAACCGGTGAAGGTGCCGACCTCGATCGCCCGAGTGACGCCGAGTAGTCGTGTGAGCATTGTCATGAAAGCGCCCTGCTCCGGAGCGATTTGCATGCTGGAGGCGCCGCCGAGGGCAGCGGTCTCGGCGATCAACGCCTGCTGGATCTCGTCTGGCGGCGTGCCATGCGACACGACGTATGCGTTGAGAGCCGGATCCATCTTGATGCTCGAGTTGGACACCCGCCCATTCTACGAGTGCCGGAGTGAACAGTCCCCAGTCCACAATTGCTGGTTCCGTAGGATGCCCGCATGGAGCAGTGTGGCGAGTGTCGGTTCGAGTTCGTGCTTGCGAATGCGGTGCGGGCCGGCCCTGAGATCGTCGAAGGTGCAGCCCGTCTCTCGCACTTGCTCACGGACTCCCGGACCGATGTGGTCGAGCGCCGGTCGCCGCCTGTTTGGTCTCCGCTCGAATACGCCTGCCACCTGCGCGATGTGTTGCTCGTGCAACGGGAGCGGGTGTTGCTGGCTCGCCGTGCTGAGCGCCCGTCTCCTCCGCTCATGGGGCGAGAGGAGCGAGTCGAACACGACGGCTACGCCGATCAACGCCCGGAGGACGTGGCCCGCCAGCTCGAAGATGCCGCCCTCCTGTTTGCCAACGTGTTGGCCAGGCTGGGCCTCGAGGATTGGGAGCGCCGCGTGTTGTACGACGGCTTGGAACCTCCTGACCGGTCGCTGAGATGGGTAGCCCTCGATACCTGGCACGAGGCGCACCACCATCTGCTCGATGTCGAGCGCCAGCTGAAGTAGCCGGTGTCAGCGCCGGGTCGATCGGCGCGCCGGGCCACCGGGCGTCCACGCATCCATCACCAGCTCATCGCCGGCCACCCGTACGAGAGAAGCGCCGGCCAGGTCCAACCGGTAGAGGGACATTTCGCTTGGTGGGGGCCCAGGCTCC
>Ga0265309_10000889_pt1 | contig 12663 bp, 9 predicted proteins | sample Helome_FD_192492 | JGI IMG/M metagenome (GOLD analysis project Ga0265309, IMG submission 192492) | Marine sediment microbial communities from subtidal zone of North Sea - Hel_20160524 (Illumina Assembly) | ecosystem: Environmental > Aquatic > Marine > Subtidal zone > Sediment ...
CATTGGCAATTATCGCAATGCGCCACCCGGGTTTCGTATCTGGGGTGGTGCCACGGTTGAAACCAGCGATCTGCAGGCGTTAACCCCGTGGCTGGACTGGGCGTTCGCGGATTTCAAACAATCAATACAGGAGCAGCAGCATGACTAAGCCGAGAGTTTTGATTTCCGACTCGATGTCGAGTCAGGCCGTGGCCGTGTTCGAAGAACGGGGTGTCGAGGTGGTGCAGTCGAGCAAACTCAGCGAAGCCGAGTTATTCGAAACGATCGGTGAGTTTGACGGTCTCGCGATTCGTTCTTCCACCAGGGTGACCGCGGAGTTGCTCGAGCACGCGAAGAATCTGAAGGTGGTCGGGCGGGCCGGTATCGGTGTCGATAACGTCGAAGTCCCGGCCTGCACCCGGCGCGGCATAGTGGTCATGAACACCCCGCTGGGTAACGCGATCACCACCGCCGAGCACGCGATGGCGATGATGTTGGCGCTGGCGCGGCATATACCACAGGCGAATAGCTCTACCCACGCTGGCAAATGGGAAAAGTCCCGTTTTATGGGGGTTGAACTGACCGGCAAATTACTGGGGCTTATCGGAGCCGGCAATATAGGTTCCATCGTCGCCAGCAAAGCGATCGGTTACGGCTTGCACGTGCAGGCTTACGATCCCTATCTGACCGAGGATCGTGCCGCCAGGTTGGGCGTTACAAAGGTCGATCTGGATACCTTGCTCAGCAGCTCCGATATCATCTCGCTGCACGTGCCTAAAACACCTGAGACCGCCAACATCATTAGCGCCAGCGCGATCAACAAAATGAAAAAGGGGAGTATGTTGATCAACTGTGCACGTGGCGGCCTGGTCGATGAACTGGCCTTGCTGGCCGCACTAAAAAGCGAACATTTGAAAGGTGCGGCACTCGATGTATACGAAGTTGAGCCGGCGCGAGAAAATCCGTTGTTCGAGCTCGATAATGTGATCTGTACGCCGCATCTCGGTGCTTCCACGATTGAAGCGCAGGAGAAGGTCGCGATTCAGATTGCCGAGCAAATCAGTGACTTTCTGCTAACCGGGGCGATCAATAACGCGATTAACGCGCCCAGTATCAGTGCCGAGGAGGCACAGCTATTGCACCCCTATCTGCAGCTGGCGCAATGCCTGGGTTCTTTTGTCGGACAGCTAACCCATGATCCGATCAAGACGCTGACGGTTACCTATGGCGGTGAAGCGAATGATCTGAACGTGTCCCCGTTAACGGTGCAGGTGGTGCAGTCGATCCTCGAGCACCACAGCAGTTACGTTAATTCGGTTAATGCCCGCGAAGTCGCGCGGGATCGCAACATCAACGTGATCGAGGCGCACAATGAAGGCCGCGACGAGTATCCTTGCCGGATTACCGTTGGTGTTGAGACCGAAACAAAGTCGCGCAGTATTTGCGGCACACTGATTCAACACCGACCGCGCGTAATCGACGTCAAGGGAATTCCGCTCGAGTCGAAACTCGGCGAACACATGCTTTACATCACTAATGATGACAAGCCGGGTGTTATCGGTGATATTGGTACTTCTACCGCGGAACGCGGCATCAATATCGCGAATATGCACCTCGGTCGCGATACGCGCAACGGTAACGCGATAGTGCTGATTGAAATCGACGAGGAGCTCGGTAATGAAGATCTTGCACATCTGCGATCGTTGCCAAACATCAACGACGTTCAGTATCTGCATTTCCCGTCCCTGCAATGATAGAAGACAGCTCCGTACAGGCACCAAGATGGTTAGGGCGCAGCGATTCCCGGCAGCCATTCGTGGTTACGATCTGTACGATCGGTGAGCTTGACGATGCCCTGGCTCTGTTTGACGCCGAGCTGGGTAATTTGCAAATCCGTGAACATCGACCACTGGCGACCAATGCCTGCGCCGTGACTATCGACTGTGACCCCGATACGGCATGGTCTCTGTTGCAGGCGTTGCGTTTAAAACTGGTCGATGCAGATGTCTATATGCAACCACTGGAAGCCTGTGGCAAGCGTCTGTTGATCTGCGATATGGACATGACCATCGTTGCCGCAGAAACGCTCGATGAGGTTGCCGCGATGCTTGGTATGGGCGATCGGATCGCCGCAATTACGACGCGTGCGATGCATGGCGAAATTGATTTTGACGCAGCCTTGAGCGAACGTATCACGATGCTGGCAGGGCAGCCTGAGCAGGTGTTTCACGATATAGTTGGACAATTGCGCCTGAACCCGGGAGCAGAACAGTTACTCACCGCGGCACGCGCTGCGGGAGTACATACCATTCTGGTCAGTGGCGGATTTACGCAGGTTGCGGAACCCGTTGGCCAACGACTCGGATTTGACGAGATACATTGCAACCGCCTGGAGATTGATGCGGGCAGACTGACAGGAAAGGTAAAGCAGCCGATCATCAATGCCGATTTGAAATGCAGTTTGCTACAGCAACGTGCACAGGCACTCGGGCTGGCGCTTAGCGACTGTTGCGCCATTGGCGATGGCGCCAATGATCTGCCGATGCTCAGGGCGGCCGGCCTGGGCATTGCTTACCATGCCAAGCCGGTTTTGCGCGCAGCGACCAGCTGCCATATTGACGTCACCGGTCTCGAGAGCGCGATTTACTTCATGGGCCTGGATTGCGCTAGCGATATTTGACGCCGCGGCGATTACAATTCAAACAGGATATCGGAACGGATGATGTATTTCGTACCTGATGTGATTTCCTGCGAACTGTGCATGCAGTGCAGTGGATGCATGCCGTGGGGGAAGCACAGGGCGCCACCGATCGGTGTACGCAGATCAATAATGTCAGCCTCCGCGGGCCGCCGGGCAGGTCGGGCAGGGTTAGCCTTACTCACGTAGAACTGGGTCGCCCCACCCGCGTAGTCCTCGGTCAGAAACAGCAGGAAACTCAATTGACTCCAGCGATCGTTATAGGCGTTGTCGATCAGATCACCGTCAATGACACGCGATCCGGGCCAGGAACCATCGGTGTGCGGCGCGAAGTAGTCTCCCCGGCCGTAGCGATAGAAGCGGAAGCGTGAATTGATTCCAAGAGCCGCTTTGCCGGTATTGAATTCATGGTCATCCTGTACCAGCGCCTGGCAGCGTCGCCAGATGATAGCGTTGGTTTCGTCATCGATGACCCAGGTCAGGCTGTCATTATGGCGGATCGAGCGCGGCAACGAGACCGCGGCGTCTTCCAGGTAGCCGAAGGTTTCGGTAAGGCTGACCAGCCGCTGGCATTCCTCTATCGATAAAACATTCAGCAACTGGAAAGCGCCCGGGACTGTGTCTATGTCGAGACGTTGCACGCAAGCGCTGTAATCGTACTCGAGATTTGCCGGATTGTTGTCCCGACAGGCCCAGGTTGGAATCGCGGGGTTCTCGGCGCCCGCTTCGCGCTCGACGATGTAAAAATCAGCTTCAGTCATACCCGGTTAAACAACCATTCTGGAATCGTTCGGCTGATTAAACCAGAAGCAGCACCTGGCCGCCATGGCCAGGTAAAAAACATTGAACATGATCGCTATCTGTGACACTTTCGAGATTCTGGGGCATGGACAACAAGTTCCCCCGGGTAGAACACTAAAGAGTCTTATCGAGATACCGACCAGATGAGCAGCCGAAGCGCAGAGATAGAAAAATTTACCCCGCTTGCACCCGGCATTCCAGGGACCGATGCGATCGAGGCTTATCAACGTGATGGTGTGGTTTGTCTGCGTAACGCGTTCAATGATGAATGGGTCGAAAAGGGTCGCCGCGCAGTAGCGGCTGCATTACGCGCACGTTCGCGGAGTAAGCAGTATTCCAGCTATCGCGAGGCTGGCGAAAAAGGTAGATTCTTCTTCGACACCTTTTTGTGGAAACGGCTACCATCTTTTCGTGAATTCACTTTTGCATCTCCCGCCGCAGAACTGGCGCGCCGGGTGATGCAGTCGGAATCGCTGCTGTTGTATTTCGATATGGCAATTGTCAAGGAGCCCGGTACCAGTGCGGAAACACCCTGGCATTACGACGAGGCTTACTGGCCGGTGTCGGGGACACAGGTGTGTAACCTGTGGATGGCGCTCGACCATGTTCCGGTTGATACCGCGTTACGCTTTGTCGCCGGCAGTCATAAGCTCGATCGTGATTATCTCGCGGTCGACTTTTTTACGCGCGAAAATATGAAGAATCATCGCGATTCGCGTCCACCGCAATGGGACCAGATAGAGGGGGATCATCGTATCCTGTTGGCACCGATGGAACCCGGTGATTGCGCGATCCTGAATTTGCGTACACATCACAGCGCCCCCGGTAATCTGCAGCGTAAAAACCGGCGGCGCGCGATCTGTACCCACTGGTTTGGCGATGACGCGCGTTTCGCTGAAAAATCCTGGGAATGCAATCCGGATGAGCGAGGCGAGAACCTGTTGCATGGCGGTCCTTTAGAGTGCGCTACCTTTCCTCGAATTTGCTAGTGGAGGGCAAGGCAGGGCGTCATGCTGCTATGCCCTCGAATATGACCCGGGGAGCCTGAAACCCGATGAAAGCGATACAGCAACCCTGGTTTCAGACACGTAGTTTGCTGTTTTTATGAATCGGCAAAATGCCAGCCACAGGCGCGGATTGTCATCGAAGTTAATGTGTTGTGCCCACAGTCCGCACATGAATAATTGGAGAAATACGTGAAGAAAATACTGTTCCTGTCTCTGCTGCTTACTCAACTGATCGCTTGCTCGGCGGAAGTAGGTAGTGATGAGTGGTGTGAAAATCTCGAGCAGAAACCAAAAGGTGACTGGACTGCTAATGAAGCAACGGATTACGCCAAGCACTGTATTTTTAAGTAAGCCCATGCGATCGGATCTCTACCGATTACGCCTGCATCCTGGAAATCAAAATCAAACAAACTGATATTTTAATTATCGGCGGCGGACTTAGCGGGCTCGTCGCAACCTGGCAACTGCGGTCTGCGGCGGTAAACGCAAGCGTGATCGAAGCCCGTAGTCGGTTCGGAGGCCGAATTCTGACAGTTGGGAATGATGATGGTGCCGATTGTGATCTTGGCCCTTCCTGGTTCTGGCCCGGGCAACCGCTGGTAGCTGGCTTGTTGGAACATTTCAGAATTCCACACTACGCTCAGTTTGCCGACGGCGATTTATTGTTGCAGCGGCCGGGAGGTCATATCGAGAGAAGTAGAGGTCCGTCGCCAATGACTGGGTCGCGGCGCATCGAGGGCGGTATTAATCACCTGGTTGACGAAATAGTCGCTCAAATTGATACCTCCCATCGTTTTTTGGGCCATATAGCTACGGGACTTTCGCTCGATGGAGACGTAATTACCGTCGATGTAGATGGGCCATCCGGGCAAACCCGGTTACGCGCGAAGCATGTCGCCCTGGCGATACCACCCCGTCTTGCGGCAGAGCTCGAATATTCTCCCGAACTGCCGCTGGAAGTTATGCAAACACTGGCCGCGACACCTACCTGGATGGCGGGACATGCTAAATTTTTCGCGGTCTATGATGAACCCTTTTGGCGGCAGCAGGGTCTCTGTGGAACCGCCCTCAGCCAATCTGGACCCCTGGCAGAAATTCACGACGCGTCACCAGTTGCTGCAAACAGTTTCAGCCTGTTTGGATTTTCCGGCCTGGATCCGCAGAGTCGGGCGGGTCTGGGACGAGCTGAATTTATAAAACAGGCAACGGCGCAACTCACGACCTTGTTCGGAGATCAGGTGAATAACCCGAAAGTGGTTCATTTTCAGGATTGGAGTAGCGAAGGATTTACTGCCACAGTGGCTGATCACAGGCCGCAAATCTATCATCCACAGTATGGGCTCAATCTTAAAATGGGTAGTGGCTGGGATGGAAAGCTCGAATTTATTTCCACTGAAACATCTTTCAGTAATGGTGGCCTGATTGAGGGCGCATTGGAATCCGGACTAGGGTTTTACAGGCGGATTACAGGACGCAATACTCCTTCCCATCCATGACTGCGGTGCACTACGTGGCGCAACCGGGATTAGCTTAGAAGCAGGCGACAGGCGAATCAACATGCAGCAGGAAATCTGTGGTTAGCATCAGCAACCTGGAAACATGGTTGCACATTAAGCGTCGTTTTTCGGGGTAAAGGGGCCGGATGTAATCGATAACCGCGTTTCAGCGTCCCATTTCCTTTTATTTATAGCTGGGGTTTGCCAAAGGTCTACGTTCCATGTCGGCGCTTCGTGTATAAACCGTTGCAAGGTTACGCGGCGCGGTCTTAGAGCCGAACTCCACGGCTTTGCGATACATTTCTGATGCCGCCTGAGTATTTCTTTTCGTGCCATATCCGCTTTGGTACATGATGCCCAGACTGTTATAAGATTCAGCCAGAAATTCTGTGGTTATCTGCAGGCTATGGGGCTGAAAGGCCAGGGATGTCCGGGTAGCTTGTTCGAAATACTCTAACGCCTGCACATCATTCTGTTGAGCCCCTACACCGGTATAATGCATGTAGCCCAGCTTGTATGCGGCCAGTAACGAACCATTATCTGCGGCAGTACTGTAAGCCATTGAAGCCTTAAGGTAGTCAGGTGGCGAGCTATTAAAATGTGACTCGGCGATTTCAAAAAACTGGTGTGCCTCTTCCAATCTCCGTTTGACCTTTGCGCTGACTGCATTGTCTTCTGCGCGGTCTATGCCGGGTAGGCTGAAATCTATTGAATCTAAAAACTCGGCGCGCTCCGGTTTCAGGTAAACCAGTGACGCAACGAAAATGAATGCAAATATATAAACGGCTACACTGGATGTGCCGGCGTTATTTCTTATCCAGACAATTTTATCCTGATGGTCTTCAAACAAACGATTTGCCGAGCGGATGACTTGCTGTGCCTTCCTGTAATAGAAATAGTTGCCAAACAGTGCAACAAAAATAAATGGCAGGTAACAAACAATTGCGATTGGCAGTACGGATAAATAATCATTGTAGAGTGCCTGCAGAGCATAGGTGTCAAAAATTGCGAAGCTCGCCAGGTAAACAGGCCATAAGAAAAGTGTAACCAGCCACAATTTCCGGTATACCGTCCAGATAAACATCAATGAAAGTATGCCGAGTGGAATTTGCAGCAGCATCGCATCAGGCAAAAGCTTGTACTCAGATTCCCCGGGATAATAGTCTATCGCCAGGATCATCGCAGCGAAAAAGAGAACCGAGAAGTTCAGGATTCTCATCAATCGCTTGTTTGTGTTTATCAGGGAAAAGGGATTCGAATTTGCGGTTTGCCTGAACTCGCTAAAAACTACCAGGTAGTAATCAATGGTGTCCCTGGGGCTCAGAAAAATATTTCGTCTTCCAATGAAGGCCCTTTGTAACTCGGCTTCCAGTCTTTCCTCTTTAAAGGTGGATTTATCGGTACCGTGTTTTCTTTTCTGTCCTGAATTGGCAGCGTAATGAGCATGGATATTGAAGGCTTTGTCGGCAATAATCGCGGCCAGCTTTTCCTGGCAACCGTTTTGAACGAGCTGGCTGGAAATTTGACTCTCCTGCAATCCGGTTTGTGCAAGTTTGATGGCAAAATCCAGCATGGCGTCCCAGAAAACTGTATCGGCGAACTCGTCCCCGGACCGGTTTCTGGAATATCTGGAATTAGAGTAGTTGGCCGATCGCGCGGAATCTGAACTTTTATATTGGCGCTCCCTGGAGGATTGTCTCGAGGAATTGCCGGTTCGATCAGCGGAGTAATTCTCAGATAAGAATTTGTATGCTTCTGCTGCCTGGTGAAATCGCTCCTTCGCTTCAGCCGAGTTGTTGCTTCTATCCGGGTGCCACTTCATGGCCTCCCTGCGGTAGGCTTTTTTTATCTCCTCCAGGGTTGCGTTTTCGGGAATGCCGAGAATATCGTAGGGATCCATCAGGTCTGCCTTGATTGACCTGGCTTGTTGTTAATTCTGCTGAATCCTGTTTTTAGCAAGGAAATTACCCGGGTAATGTTTGCACGAATGAACCTAATGATCAGCGCGCCGCCGATGCCACTCTCTCGACAGGTCAGCTTCGATGTCGACGGCCCTGTTTTAAAAACCACCGGAAAAGGGAGCAAACTCAAACACCCCATGCCTTCTGGCGATGCACTGGGTTAATCCATTTACTGTCATTAATCATACAATCAGATAAAAGTCGCACAGCTATGCACAAGAGCATTAATAGTATGGCTGTCAAATTAAATGAACAGATCAGGGCAGCAGTTTCCCCTCTGGAACTGAATGCCTGAATAATTAGACGAATTATAGTACCAAGTTATGTAAGGCGGTAATAGAAACCTCTTTGCAGCAAAGAGTTTTTCAACAGAGCCTGCGGATAACAGAAAACAGGCCTGAACAGGGCCAACCCGAAGGTTTTTCCGTTTATTCGCAAATGTAAACCGGTAAATGCCCTGATTAAGTATTTTTGAAATTTGCTGTCAATAGCCAATATTTCACCGAATCTATTTATACATATAGCTATACTTAGAATCCTTTTGTTTTTTCATGACTCCTGCGAAAACGATAATAATTATGGAAAAACAACTCCAAACCCGTAGCTGGAAAGGTTTTTTTAGCGATTTTAAGTGAGGCGAGTAACGCCGTTGGGGCCACTAGTCATGTCAAAAGACAACAGAATCTGCTTACTATAGCTTTCGTTATATGAGAACTTCCCTTGTTTTGAGCCTGCTGTTAATTGCTCTGGGTTATTTCGGCCCGGGCGCTCAGGCGCATGAAAGCTTTCGGGTCCTCGCGATTCACGCGTACAGTCAGGAATACCCCTGGACAAAATCGCAACATCGGGGATTTGTCGAAGAACTGACCAGCAATTCCCTGATACCCGTCAATATCAGTACCGAGTACCTTGATACAAAGCGACGTGCCTATAACGATGATTACGCACGCCAGTTCAGGCGTTATCTGCAGGTAAAGTACACCGGATATAAGCCGAATTTAATATACGTGACCGATGACTACGGATACCTGTTTGCCAGAAATTACCTGTTGAAATTATACCCGGATGCTCCAGTCATTTTTTCCGGTGTTAACGATTACAGTGTTATCGACGACATCGAAGCATTGCGCATTCGCGGTGTGTTTGAAAAAAAGGATATTTTAAGAAATCTTGATCTAATACATACCCTCGATAAGAAAGATGCAGAAATTATTATTCTGGGTGATGGGTCCAGCACTTATCGGGTCATTGAAACCGAGATCAGGCAACAGCTGGAGAGATATCCCGATATCCGTGTTGAATTCATCGTTAAGAACAATATGGAGGAACTGATCGAAGTTTTAACCAGTCGCCGGCAGAAATACCTTTTCCTCACTAGCATTGGTGAAATCAAGGGGCATACCGGTTTGTTACTCAATCCGGAGACGGTCGTTGCCGAAATTGTCGAGCTCGGTAAATTTGCTATTTTCACGATGGAGGATTCTTATTTTTTTGATGGTGTCATCGGCGGTTATGTAACCAGTGGAGAACTGCAAGGTGTGAAAGCTGCCGGACTGACCCTGGGCATGCAAAAGGATAGTGGCATTCATAAAGTAGAAAATATTCTCGACAGCCCCAACACCTATATCTTTGATCAATCAGAGTTAATAAAGTTGCGCATAGCGTTGCCGGACGAAGTTATTCAAAAGGCCATATTTCACAATATTCCACCCACCTTTTATGAAAAGAACCGAACCCTGATACTGGTTATCTCCACTTTGTTGATAGTCACAACAATATTAATTGTCAGCCTGGTATTCTTTTTGCGAATCAAGAAGAGAAAAGATAAAAGGAGGCGAGAGGAAAGACGAACGGCTCAACTCGAGCGTTACCAGAACGCAATGATTGCCTGGTCTGAAGCCAGCCATGAAACTATCGAGCACGCCTTCAAAATGGCGACTGAAATCTCGGCAACGACTCTGGATGTCGGTCGGGTCGGCATTTGGCTGTATGACGAAGATAGAACGAGCATGGAATGTCGAGCCATGTATGTTAGTGGCGAGGGGCATTCAAGTGGCAGTGTACTTTTAAAAGCCGATTTTCCGCGTTACTTCGCCACCATGGAAACCGGCAGGCGAATCGTTATAAATGACGCGAGAAATGATCCCGCAACCCGTGAACTGACTGAGGCATATCTGTTAGTTAATGATGTTTATTCCGTGCTCGGCGCCCCGATATTCTATGACGCTAATATCATTGGCATGATATGTCATGAACATATCGGCGATGCGAGGAAATGGACAGTAAACGAACAGGAATTTTCCGCCCTGATTGCCAGCGACATCTCCCTGTCACTGGAAGTAGACAAGCGCAAGGTGATCGAGAAAAACCTCGAGCATCAGGCCTATCATGACTCATTGACCGGTCTTCCAAACCGGGCATTGCTATTAGATCGTATCGACCAGGCGATAAGGCATGCCAAACGCAATAAAGCCCTGCTCGCGGTTCTTTTCCTGGACCTGGATAACTTCAAGCAGATCAATGATTCTTTTGGTCACTCGGTTGGCGACACGGTACTGGTTTCAGTATCTGGAATGCTGAAGGGCGCCCTGCGGGATATGGATACGATCGCGCGTTTAGGTGGGGATGAATTCACGATTCTGTTGAGCGAGTTTGAAAAGGAAGAAGAAATCAACGAAATCACTACGAAACTTTTTGATATTTTGCGGCGGCCACTGGTGATCAAGGGCAGTGAGCTTTTTGTCACTACCAGTATTGGCATAAGTGTTTTTCCAAACGACGGCATAAGCCCTGAAATCCTGTTACGCAATGCGGATGCGGCGATGTATCGAGCGAAAGAGAAAGGCCGCAATGGATTTGAGTTTTATACCCATGACATGACAGAAAGAGCACTGGAGAAAGTACACATGATTGCAAGTCTGAATCGTGCGCTTGATCACGGTGAATTCGAAGTGTATTACCAGCCACAGTATGATCTTCAGCAAAAACAACTAACCGGAATGGAAGCATTAATTCGGTGGCACCATCCTGATTTTGGTTTGCTTGGTCCCGAACAATTTCTACCTGCCGCGGAAGAATCCGGATTGATTGTTGCCCTGGATCGATGGACGATGGGCCAGGGTATGCAACAAATGAAGATATGGGAAAACGAGGGCGTTGCGGCGGGTCGTCTTTCCCTGAACTTGACTATGCAGCAAATTGATCAGCCGGATTTCCTGGAGTTTTTGATGGAGCTGATGCGACAAAACGACTGTGATGGCGATTCGTTAGGGTTTGAAATAACGGAAGGCCAACTGATGAAGAACCCTGAAAGAACGATTGAAATACTCAACCAGGTCAGCGAATTAGGCATAAAGATTTCGGTAGATGATTTTGGAACGGGGTATTCTTCTTTGGCTTATCTGAAGAAACTCCCGGTAGACACCCTGAAAATCGATAAGGAATTTATTCGAGATATTCCAGGAGATGAAGATGACGTATCAATCGTGAAATCGATCATCGCGTTGGCAAAAAGCATGAGGATAGATGTCCTGGCCGAGGGTGTCGAAACCGAAGCCCAAATAGATTTCCTGAGCAAAGAGGGCTGCACTCTTATACAGGGATTCCTGTTCTCACATCCAAAATCAGCCTTCGAAATTCCTGATATAGCCAGTTACTGGGTGAAGTCTGCAAACTGGCGATAAGGCTGCGCTTAAAGCGATTGCGCGACTGACAATCCGGGTTTTATTCATGCTAAAGTATGCGCAGTCGCAATCCCGAGTAAAGTGAATTATGAGCCAGGCAGCCAGCAAAGTAATCGAAGATACTCTCCTGATAGAGAATTTATCCTATGATGTTGACGCGGGTATCGCGAGTCGGGCCTCGATTGGACTGATCGTGCTGGCCACCGATTACACCATCGAACATGAATGGCGCCAGGTTTTCGCCGGGCTGGATGGCGTTGCACTGTATGCGAGCCGGATTCATAACGAAAACAAGATAACACCGGAAACCCTGCGCGCGATGGAACCACGCATTATTGAATGTGCACGGGTGATAACGCCCGATACCCCGGTGGACGTGATTGCCTATGGATGTACCTCGGCATCGATGGCGATTGGCGAGGAACAGGTTTTCGCCAACATCAGGCGGGCCAGGCCCGACGCCAAATGCACCACTCCGATTACCGCGGCATTTGCCGCCTTCGATGCTTTCAAGGCAAGGCGCATCGGTGTCCTGACTCCGTATCCGGCCGATGTCAACAAGATCGTTTCCGGTTACATCGCCGCGCGTGGATACCAGGTGCCAGTGTTCGGCTCTTTCAATGCCGACCGCGATACCGTGGTCGCGCGCATCACGCCGCAATCGATTGAGCAAGGCGTGCGCGAAATCATCAGGCATGCTGAAGTCGACGCTGTTTTTGTTTCCTGTACCTCGGTACGCTTAATGCAAGCCTGCGCCGAACTGGAAAAGAATCTCGGGATTCCGCTGACCTCGTCAAATCATGCCATGGCCTGGCACGCGTTGCGGCTTGCGGGTATCGACGATAAGCTGGGTCAGTTCGGCAGCCTGTTTGAACTGGCGCTAGATTCTTAGGTTTTCACCCCGGTTAAATCCGGTTAGCCGATGTTACCGCTTGTAACGCCACCCGATAGTATCTGTATCGTCCGGCTTTCTTCCCTGGGCGATGTCACGCACGCGGTCCCGGTGCTGCGCGCGATTCAGCAACACTGGCCGCAAAC
>Ga0265309_10000892_pt1 | contig 12656 bp, 8 predicted proteins | sample Helome_FD_192492 | JGI IMG/M metagenome (GOLD analysis project Ga0265309, IMG submission 192492) | Marine sediment microbial communities from subtidal zone of North Sea - Hel_20160524 (Illumina Assembly) | ecosystem: Environmental > Aquatic > Marine > Subtidal zone > Sediment ...
TTTTTATAAATTGGGAAGTATTTCTACAATACACAATTCTTTGGGCAGTAAGGTAAAATTAACCTTGATTTTACCGTCAGAATAGGTAGTTATAAACCTTTTCCCTTCAGCATCAATAATATTTATGGTACCTGATAAAGGAAGTTCATAATCAATAGAATTGATACTAAAATTAACAGGATAGGGGTGATCACTAATACTTGCCAACGCTATGCCTACCTGATTGTCATCAGATTTCCAGGTCCCGGAATATATTAAAGGATATTTTTTTTGAAAAGTTGTAATTGATTCTCCCGTTTTGCCAGCATAGATGGATAGCCTGGACATCTCTAATTCTTCTTCAGGAAATTCCATATCTGGAGATCGTAAGAATTTACCGTGTAATAAATATTTTAATCCACGATATCTTACCCTTGCTAGATTTAATAAATAATCGATCTCTTCTTTTCTCTCTGAAGACAAAAAACCTTGATAATTTGAAATTGTTGGCTGAAAACCCCATACGAATGACCTGGCTTGCTCCATCAAAAATTGCTTATTATAACTTTTGTCTAAAAGCTTCATTTGATCTTCTGGTGCAAATTCTTTTGGCCAAAGTTCATCATAGGGAGGAACAATTAGAGAAGAGTAATTCCCATAAGTAATGGCATATTGATGATAGACAGCTTGAAAGAAAGGGATAGGTTCCCATCCATTATCTCCGGCATACCTTTCCATACTTACTTGCAAAGTGAGAAAAGCGTCTAGATATGGAAGCCAGGCTTCACTTACACCTTCCCCTGCCAGAAATGTATCATTATTCTGAGGGAACTTTGAACGAATCTGGTGGGTAAGTTTAGCGAAATTTTTAAGCCAGTAATTACCTCCTCCAATACTATGCCCATGAGTCTCGTCATAACACAAAATGCTAAAACACGCCTGATCCATATAGACCCCACTAGTTTGATAGGTATTTATGGCACTATCACATAAAGAAGAATATTTATCTTTCCAAAATTGTGTACCCATACACATAGTTGTCAATGATTTATTAGTAAACACATTGTATACATGGGTTCTGGTATTTCCATTTATATCTTTAACCGCATATGACAAGGCGTTTTCTTTTTCCCAACTTTCAGTATTGGTTCCCCATTGCATTTGATTCATATAAACGATAGGATTTATGCCTTCATTTTTTGCAGATTTAACAGCCGTTATAAAAGATTCTTTCCCTTCTCTAGGTGGAAAATATTCTGGAAACCCGTCATCATAGGAGCATCCATGCCACCAGTGCCAAAAAACATTTACCGGTAAATTCAGTTTTTGCATTAAGTCTTTTGCCGGCACAAGCACATTAGAAGATTTTCCTCTATTCCATTCCCAAAGGGCAGTTTTTTCTAAACTCTGTGGAGTTAATCCTTTATTAAACCTACTCTCTGAAGACCATTTCTGTTTTGAACCCCATGCCCGGTATTGCTCAGCAGCGGTTATCCAATCTCCTTCTAACGACCCGATTATCGCCTCGTAGGAAGGAGAATAAACGTTGGCCGAAGAATCTATTGAAGGGTAGTTGGTCATTTTATAAGTCAGACTATTCAGGCTGTCTAGTTTGTATGAAAAGTTTTTTCTATAAGCTAAAGAGTCATTACAGGAAACATACAATCCGAATTTCTTAGCATCATTATATAATGCAATACACTGTAATGACATTCTTCCCGGATAATCCCATTCGTATTTTTTTTCTTTGCCTTGAATTTTTAAAAGATGATCTCTGGGGTTTTTCATTTTCTCACCCATCCATTTAGGGGCAGCCAAATTTTCATTACCCATATCTTTTATACCACTAATTATTGGGAATACAACCCTACTTACTTTTTCTCCTTCGCAGCCTTCAACAGCTATTTTCCATGATGATAAAGGTTCGTTTTTTTCAAGCTTAATGGTTGCAGTGATCTTAATATCATTATTTTCAATTCCAATAAAATTATCCCAAGTTAAAACGAGGTTATAAGGATCTTGTTTTGAGAAATGAAACTCTGATGGAGTCGTCATATTTATTGTTTCTTTTCCTGAAGGGCGAAGTAAATCAATCTCCCAAAGTGACTTGGCGATAATCCTTGGATCAAGAAATTCATATGAATTATCAGACTTCAGAAAACTAGTAAACTCTCCGGTGTTCTTATCAAAACTCAACGTTATCTGGTCATTTTGTAAAGAGATCTGTTGTCCTGTATTGTTATGATTACACCCTAACAAACAAAAGAAGGTACAACCACAAAACAGTAATAAGAGAATTATGTTTGTTTTGTTTTTCATGTTTATGATGTTTAAATAATTGTTATAGTGTTAGTTTTGTTGTATCCATTTATTTTTTTTGATTAATATTAACCCGATTACTGTCAACGTAGCATTTACGGCAATACTTATAAATCCAAAATTGAAATTATACTCATTTTTTAAATATATGCTTAACAAATAAGTAACTATAGGAGCCATGACACAAATTATTGGTACCCATTTATCTTTTATGTGAAGTTTGGTAAACATTCCAAATAAATAAAGTCCTAATAGAGGGCCATAGGTATACCCCGCTACGTTGAATATTAAGGAAATTACATCGCCTCTAGTATTTGAAAACAGCATTATAATAATAAAAATAACAACTGAAAATCCGAATAATACCCGGTTTTTTAATTTTTTCTTTTCTTCACTCGATTTATGAGATATATCTAAAAAGTCATAGGTAAAAGAAGTAGTTAGTGCCGTTAAAGCGGAATCTACACTTGAAAATGAAGCCGCAATTATTCCCAATAAAAAGCTAACCCCAGCCAGCAAACCCAGATAATTCAATGTCAAATTAGGAAATAGAGTATCAGTATCTATAAATTTTCCATCATCACCAATTGGCAATGTAATATTGTTGTTTTCGGCATATATATATAGTAATACCCCCAGGCCTAAGAACAAAAATTGGGTTACTGCCAGAATTAAACTAAATGATAAGGTATTTTTTTGTGCGTCCCATTGGTTTTTACAAGTTAAAGTTTTTTGCATCATATTCTGATCTAAACCCATCATGGCTATCGCAATTAGAATTCCGGCAATGAATTGTTTATAGAAATTATTGCCTGATTTGTTATCCCAATTAAAAATCTTAAAGTATTTATGGTTTGTAACTTCAGTAATAGAATCTGCCAATGATAAGTTTAATGAAGTGGTAATGACATAAATAGTAACAACAGCTCCAAGTATCAAGAAAAATGTTTGCATCGTATCGGTCCAAACAATTGTCTTAATTCCTGATTTGTTAGTATATAACCATACCAATAATAAAATAATGATAACAGTAACGAAAAAGGGAACATTAAATTTATCAAAAATTGCAAATTGTAAAATTTTCACAGCAAGCAATAAGCGTAATGCTGCTCCAAAAGACTGTGAAATTAGAAAAAATAGCGATCCTGTTTTATATGTTTTCACTCCGAACCTTTCGTTTAAGTATCCATAGATTGAGACCAATTTTAGTTTGTAATACAACGGAATCAAAACGAACGTAATGAATAAATAACCTATGACATTACCTAGGATAAACTGAAAGAAATAAAAATTATTATTACCGACCATTCCTGGTACTGAAACAAAGGTAACACCAGAGAGTACTGCGCCTACCATACCAAAGGCAACTAAAAACCAAGGTGATTTTCTATCTCCGGTAAAGAAAGATTCGTCACTTCTGTTTTTAGAAGTGAAATGGGAGATTATCATTAGCAAAGCAAAATAAATGACAATTATTAATAAAACTAAAATTGGGCTCAAAGTAATATTGTTTTAATTCTAATATATTTTTATTTCATTCAATTGATGTCTATAGCCTTCTAAATTTTCAAAAGCGGTAAGTTTTTCTATTGGGTCGTTATTTTCTACCCAATGCCTTAGTTTGTCAGTACCATTAATAATATCAATTGGTTTTTGAGTATAATTATATTCATAAGGAGGCTTTTTCCACTCAAAATTATTTTCTAAATGGTGATATAATTCACGTAATAGAAGCTGGCCTACTCTCCAAGGTTTAAAAGTTTTTTTGTCCGTAACGTGTATTTGAAATCCACCACATACATTATCCGCCTGTTTATGAAAAGTGGGGAGGAAGTTAATTGGCCTAAGAACAAAACCATCTAAGTTGGAATTTTGAATCACTTTTGATAAATGATTTTTATAGAACGAATAGGGTTCAATTTTAGGATGTCCAACAATTTCCAGCGGTTGTGATGTTCCGCGCCCTTCACTCAAATAAGTACCTTCAATTATAACCGTTGCCGGAAAAGTACAAGTGCTTTCTGGTCGGGCAATGTTAGGGGAAGGTAAGGCCCAAGGTAATGCTGTGTCTTCAAAATACATAGATCGTTGCCACCCCTGCATTTTTATAACTTTAAGGTTAATTTTTTCAGGAGCCCAAAAACGTTGGTGCATTAATGCTACTTCACCAATTGTCATACCGTGCCGTACAGGAATAGGATGTAGTCCGATAAAGGATTTAAATTCTGACTCTAATATATTTCCTTCAATATCATTACCATTAATTGGATTTGGACGATCGAGTACAATAACCTGAATATTTTTATTTATACATTTTTCTAGTAAAAGTGTTAAGGTATAAATATAGGTGTACATACGACATCCAATATCTTGTAGATCAACAAAAAAATGATCAATCCCTTCCAACATTTCATCAGTAGGGATTCTTGTTTCAGAATACAACGAGTATACGGGAATCTTAAGGAAAGGGTGAATAAAATGATCTGTCTCGATCATGTTATCTTGAGAATCTGTTGAAAAACCATGTTGTGGTCCAAAAATTTTAACAAACCTAGATCCAAATATTTTCTTAAAATTTAATATGGCATGAGTACAATTAGAATCTATTGAAGCATTATGAGTTAATAAAGCCACATTACCTTTGAATTTATTCTGAGTGTTGCTGTCTCTTGTTAATATATCAAGACCTGTTTTAACTTTCATTTTTTTAAAGGAGATATTTATTGATAGACACTTTGAATTGTATTTAGAGCAACAAATTTGTTGCTCTAAATACACATTACACTAACTCAAATATTACTGGTAATGAAATTATCCTATACAATAGATTTTCAGGAATTATAATATTATCATCTCTTTTTAATTTTGATAAGATAACAACGGTTTACATATGACCTTATAAGGTTTTAATTCTTGGGTTTAATTTACATCCCACCACATTCTGGTAGTTAAAAGATCTCCACCTTGTTGCTCTATTCCTGCAGCAACATTGTCAGGGTTATTTAATTTTTCAGAAGCCGGATATGGCAATCTTCTTGGCAATTCACCTCCTGTAAGATCAGCCGCAACATCTGCCGCAACTAAAACAGGATACCCAGACCTTTTCCAGTTTGAAAATGTTTCTGCACCATTTCCAAAAGTAGCTACCCAATATTGCTCGTTAATCATTTTTAAAGCATCATTAGCAACAAAAGGGTTTGCAGTTAAATAATCGTTAATCTGAGTTGGCGTAATGTTTACACCATGACCATACATAGCCAAATATTCCATTGCAGCAGTTACACCAGCATTATAATGACCTTCGACATCACCACCTGCTAGCCCCCAACGTTCGGCGGCTTCAGCCAACATAAACTCTACTTCTGCATAGGTTTGGAAGAAAAACGGTGCATCATAAATAACAATTCTAGATCCATCGTTTAAGGCTCCTCCGAAAATATTGACATTTGGTTTTGAATTTGCAGGGCCCCTGGTAGGATCATTAATATCTTGACCAAATTGTAATGCCGGATCAGTATCACCATCTGTAGTTGAAGCTAATACAGAAACACGTGGGTCGTTTCTATCTTTTAAGAAATCCATAAAAGTTTTCGAAAGTTTCACCTGAGCTGATGATCTTGAAGTAAAACATTTAGTAAGTGGATTTACGTTCGGTCCTCCATCATTTGCAGAGTTTTCATATTGTGTATAAGCAATATCATCATTACTGCTCATTACTCCGCCAGTAATTGCTTTTGTTGCCCAAGCTTGAGCACCAGCTGGATCAACATTTACCATGCGCATAGCCAAACGGAGCATTAACGAATTAGCAAACTTTCTCCATTTCTCACTATCGCCACTATACAATAAATCTGCCGAACCATAAGAACTAGTACTACCTGAACTTAACGTTGCAGCAGCACTTTCTAACGTTGCTAACATATCAGCATAAATATCACTTTGCTTATCGTATTTTGGAAAACGAATACCTTCTAAGGATCCTTTGCCCGCTTCACTATAAGGTATATCTCCATAAACATCCGTAATTCTACTAAAAATCAAAACCCTTTGTATTTTTGCTATTGCTAAATCAGCGGCAGCAGTAGGCTCTACACTAACTTCCAGTTGAGCTTCTAAGTCGGCAATGTTTTTTACTGAAGTTCTAAATTGCTCTTCAAAGAGCCAATGTGTGTTTCCGGCTTTATATAAAAAAGAGACATAAGAGGTGTTATTAAGATGTTGAATATTTTGCATTAAATGAATGACATCCCAAAACAAATATGCAACATAATTACTGCCTCCAGTATGTAACTGAATATAGGTCAATTTTGTTGATGGATCAAGTTGAGTTGGTTTTGTAGGATTAACATTCAATTCATCAAAACCCTCATCACAAGACCCGAATGCTAATAGTATTGCTAGTATTATAACTAATTTTTTCATGTTTATTATTTTTAAAATTTAACATTTACTGAAAAACCAATGCTCCTGGTTGATGGTATTCCAAATCTTTCAATACCTTGAGAATTAAGGTTATTTAAAGCTGCCTCAGGATCAACATTATCTATATCTTTTGAGAGATAGAACAAGTTTCTGCCTATTAATGAAAATCTTGCATTACTCACAAAAATATTTTCTAAAGCACTTGCGGGTACATCATACGATAAACTTAATTCTCTAAATTTAATAAAATCAGTACTATAAACAAATTCTTCAGAAATACCTGAACTTTGTTCTCCAATAAAACCATAATACGTTCTTAAGTCTTCTGGTGCTACTGTCATAGTAAATGGCTGACCTGAAGCATCATCAATTCCAGATACTACTAAACCAGTTTCACGACCTTCAAGAGTCTTTTTGTGCAACCCTCTCAACATTAACTCTCTGTTAGTACCCGAATGTACACTTCCTCCAAATTTAGCATCAATTAAAAACCCTAATGACACATTTTTGTATTTAAATGAGTTAGAGAATCCCATGGTAAGTGGAGCAACACCTTGACCTAATATCTTGTTTTCTCCTTGTATAGGTTTTGGAATATCACCCGTAATATTATACATAATATTGCCATTGTTATCTCTTTTATAAGATGAGCCCCAAATTACACCATAGTGTTCACCGGTAATATGAGAAATAATTGCAGTTCTAGAGCGAGTTTCACTACCATCAACATTGATAGGAGTATTTTCATCATCAGTATGAATAATTTCACTATCATTATAACCTAAATTAAATGACGTATTCCATGAGAAATTTTCGTTTTCAATTGGTGTACCACCAATCAAAAATTCAATTCCTTTGTTTTCTAATTCACCAATATTAAGTATTGATGATGTAAACCCTGATGATTGAGAAGCGGCCGCTCTTACGATATCATTAGTTGTCTGATTTGAGTAATACGCAATATCGAGATTCAAACGACCCTTATAAAATCTACCTTCAAAGCCAATTTCAAATTCATTTTTTTGAAACGGGATTAAATTAGGATTAGGGATAGAATTACCATTTAATTGTCCAAAAGATTGTCCTTGAAACGACCCAGTAACAGCATAGTCTAAATTTAATGCATAAGCATCTCTGGCGCCTCCAGCAACCTGTGCGTAACTAGTTCTTAATTTAGCATAGCTGACCACTTCTGGTAATTCAAATGCCTCATTTAATAATAAGCTACCACTTAAGGACCAATAAAAATCATTGTTTGGGGTTGTTTTACCTGGAAAAGATAGTGTTGAAAACCAATCATTTCTACCCGTAAATGTTAAATAAAAGAAATTATCATATGCGACTTCAAATGATCCATATACAGAATTAGTTTTAGTTTGAAAATAATTATTTGTAGGTTCTGGCAAAGTTGTATTATTTATATCTTCTAAACCTATAACTATAAAACCTCTACCAAGCGCACTTAAGGATTCAAAAGTAGTTGTTCTGGTATTTGCACCAATAATTGAATTTGTTGAAATTTTATCTGTTATCTCTTTATCAACACCTAACATAAAATCAGCATCAAATGATGTGAAGGTAGTTTTACTTTGAGATAATTCACCTGTAGGGCGATAAGCTGTTCCATAAGGCGTTACTTTCTTTCTAGTTAAATCATAGGTGTCTATACCTGCTCTACCTGTTGCAAACAACCAATCTGTAATATCATATCTTATGGTTGTTGACCCGGTGAATCTATTCTTCCTATCATTATTATTAAAATCATTGACTACCCAGTAAGGGTTTGAAATAAATTGACTTGGTTGAAATAAAAGTTCAGTTCCTTCTTCATTGGAACCAGGCTTTAAATCGTAAATATCCAAACTACTTGGTAATGCATATGCCACAGTATTTGCATTCCCAGGAGTATCTCCAATATTAATACGGTTTTTTGCTTTTTCAATAACGTATTTTGCATTAACTGTTGAGGTTAATTTTGGATTAATCTTTGCTGATGCATTTAATGATAATGACTTTCTGTTTAAATCAGAATTTGGAAAAATATCTTTACTCTCTAAATCTGAAAAAGAAAAACGATAATTATAATCTTCAGCCCCGTTAGATAAAGCAACTGTATTAACGAAAGTTGTACCAGTATCATAAAATTTATCTAGATTATTACCTGTGTTGGAATAAGGTCTTTTTTCACCATCCCAATTATAGACTGACGACCCGTCTAATGGAGCCCCCCAAGACAGTAGTGAATTAACAAAAGAATTATCAATAGCATTTGCCTGATCAGCAATCTCTACAGGATTACCACTAATATCGTATTCAAAACCGGGCTTTAGCCCATTAGTTCCTTGTCCATATGTAGTTTGTACATCTTGAAGGCTAGTGTTTACTTTATCAAAAGTATAAGAACTAGAATATTCAATATTAAAGCCTTTTTGGCCTTTACCAGATTTTGTAGTGATCATAACAACACCATTAGAGGCTAATGAGCCATAAAGTGCGGCTGCCGAACTACCTTTTAATATAGATACAGATTCTATATCATCTGGGTTAATTGAGGATATATCATCTCCACCATCTCCAGTTCCATCATTAGTGGGCCCTACTACAGAGCCATTGGTATTGTTAATTACCGGAATGCCATCAACTACATAGAGTGGTTGATTGTTTCCTGTTAATGAACTTGCACCCCGAATAATAACTCTACTAGAACCAGCAGTACCTGTACTACTGGTAGATATGTTAACTCCAGCTACTCTACCCTGTAAAGAATTAACTGCGCTTGCAACTTTCACTTGGGCTAATTCGTCACCTCCTACTTCGGTTAATGAATACCCTAAAGCTTTCGCCTCTCTTTTAATCCCGAGTGCTGTAATAACTACTTCATCAAGACCCAATGCATCTTCTTCTAACACGACATCAATAATTTGATTTTCGCCGGTTAACTTTACAGTAAATGTTTTAAATCCTATGTAACTAAAAACAAGAGATTTGTCATTAAAATTTTCTGAATTAATAGAATATTTTCCATCAAAATCAGTAATACCACCATTAGCAGTCCCTTCGATAATTACACTAACACCTGGTAATGGATCTCCGCTTCCTTTTTCAGTAACAGTACCTGAAACAGTTTTTAATTGCGCAAATAAACTTTGAACAAAAAACACCATCAAGAGAGTTGAAATTAGATAATAATTTTTTTTCATTTGAGTTAGAATTTATTATTAGTATGTATCAAATATATAAAACTTATTTTACAAAATGCAATAAAAAGCTGCAAATAATACAGCAAACATGATATTATTTTAGAAATATATGCATATATTAATTATATTTGCGTTATTATATTGCAAATAATTAAAATTTTCTTTTTTTGAAAAAAACGCAACGTCATCAAATTATTCTTAACGAGGTACATATTCATAACAGAGTTTTATTAACTGATTTGTCTGAGATAATAAATGTTTCTATAGACACTGTTCGAAGAGATGTCAAAGAGTTGGATGGCTTAAAAAAATTAAAAAAGGTACATGGCGGTGCTGTTTCGAATGGATTTAACATTTATACCGACCGTGAAAGAGAAATTTATGAATACTCTAGTAAAACTATGATTGCGCAAAAAGGAATTTCTCTATTAAACAAAGGAGATGTTGTATTAATTAGTGGAGGTTCTACCAATTTAGAGTTTGTCAAGTTGCTTCCTCAAAAATTGAACCTGACGATTTTTACCCCCAGCTTGCCGATGGCAATAGAATTACTAAATAATAGATCGAGTGACGATGATGTAATCTTTGTTGGAGGAAAATTATCTAAAGATTCTCAATTGGCAACAGGGGGAAGCGCTATTCATTTTTTATCCGAAATTAAAGCAGATATTTGTTTTTTAGGTACTGGTTATCTAGATATAAATGAAGGAATAACGGCTAATCATTGGGAAATTGCACAAATTAAAAAAGCTATGATCAGAGCTTCTAATCGGCTCGTTTCACTTACTATTTCTGAAAAATTAAATACATCTAATAGGTATAAAATTTGTGATTTAGATACCCTGGATATTCTAGTAACTGAACTTGATCCAACTTCGAAGACTCTTGAGGAATATCGTAAAAAGAATATAAAATTGCTTTGAAATTCAAGAAAAAATGACTTCCCTGCATTCAATTCTGTGGTTATCGACGTATGTTATTGACAAGGTTGATTTAAAATATTTACTATAAATCAGACATTAACTTATCTGTATTTAATAGCGTATTTTTATTTTATTAAATTGAAGTTTATAAGTTTCAATACTATCATTAATTATGATCTCAACTTTTTTGGAGCCTTGTAAAATACCTATTGGTAGTTGGGTATGTTTAAGCCTAAAATAATATCTCTGTTGCCTGTTAAAATACCGTCTTTTAACGTTGGCATGATGATACCAGAACCACAGCGTTTTTTTAATTCTCCTCTTTCTTCTTGTGTTAACAGCGGGTCATCGTCAAATACAAACTCATCAATGTAGTATTCATTTATTGAAGGTTCTTTAACAGTGATATGTATGTGTTCAGATTCTACTCCGTTTGGGTAAGCAGCGGGTCTAAAAGTGTAAAATGTGTATTTTCCTGTGTCGTCTGTTTTGACCCAACCACGAATATAGCCATGTCTTTTTGCCCAACTTTTCTCGTCACCTTTTTTTGCGTAAATTCCGTTTCGGTTAGTTTGGTAGATGTAGAGAATTACATTTTTTGCCGGTGTTTTTCCGTCTTTTTCAAAAACGGTACCTGTCAATTTTAATTTTGGTTCAGTTTGTTCAAAATCGGGGAGGGTATCGGTTGCAAAAAGTTCTTTGTTGTCATACTCAAAGATTGCTTCACACCCTTCACAAGGTCCGCCAACTATTTTGTTCAAATTGGCTTTTTTAGTCTGCGACTGACAAGAGCTTACTATTAAAAGTAAAATCAAGATGTTTATTAGTTTTCTCATAGTTTCTTCAATTTAAAGCTTAACATTGGATTCAAAAAAATCATTTGAAAATAGAAGAAAATTATTCTATTTTTTGGGATCATCAAAAAATGTTCCAGCAACCATACCAATGATCAACCCTATTAAGGTACCAAATGATATTCCATAGGCAATATTATCTGATACAACACCGTAGATCAAACCTGCAATTAAGCCAACAATAAATCCGATAGGAATATATTTATTTGTCTTCATAATGAATACTTTATTGTAATTAGACTTACGCTTTATAAACAAAATACATATCAATACTTCCTTTACCTTTTGCTTCTATTTTACCACGATGTACAAATGAAAAATCAGGATCATCTTTAAGCAATTCATAGGTAGAATGGCCGATGTTCACTTTGGCCACCTCACCGTTGCTTTCCACTCTACTCGCTGTGTTTACGGTATCTCCCCAGATATCATATTGAAATTTCTTGACACCTACAATTCCGGCCACAATAGGCCCTGTGTGGATGCCCACTCTCATTTCGAAGGCCGGTAAACCTTTTTCATTCATTATCGCCTTGCGTTTACCAATAAAATGTTGCATTTCTATAGCGGCCAGCACCGTATTCTTGACGGAATTGTCAGTAGGTACGGGAAGTCCTCCGGCAGCCATATAGGCATCACCAATGGTTTTGATCTTTTCTATGCCGTACTTCTCAACGATTGAATCAAATGCTACGAAGCAGGTATTGATTTCTTCAACAAGATCATGGGCACTTAACTGAGAAGAAGTTTCAGTAAAGGATTTAAAATCTGTGAACAGAATAGAGACCAACTCAAAACTGCGAGCATCAGCCCTTCCTTTTTCTTTGAGTTCGAGCGCAATTTCTTCAGGAAGTATATTGAGTAGCAAGTTCTCAGATCGATCTTTCTCTATTTGCAATTGGCCTTTTGATTTTCTCACGTAACTAAGCCTGCTCCACAAACCTCCGGCAAGGACTAAG
>Ga0265309_10000895_pt1 | contig 12631 bp, 10 predicted proteins | sample Helome_FD_192492 | JGI IMG/M metagenome (GOLD analysis project Ga0265309, IMG submission 192492) | Marine sediment microbial communities from subtidal zone of North Sea - Hel_20160524 (Illumina Assembly) | ecosystem: Environmental > Aquatic > Marine > Subtidal zone > Sediment ...
AGACTCCGGTGGGCCTACCACCATCTTCCAATGAGCTTATACACAAATACAGCAGTACTTCCTGTACTACTCACTTGTGTGCCTACGGCACACTTTCAACAGAATAGGCCAGGAACAGACGCCCGCCTATTAATTGATTTTTAGGTCATTTACCTAATAATACGGACATCAATTAATGGGGATGATATTTGTCTATGCGATACAGCAACTTACACTCATTACTATTTCTCATTCCCAATTATCAAGTCAACTCGATAATATATATTAAAAGGTCGAAGACCGTTTAAATGGGCTTTAGCATTCACTACTTCAACCCAGAGACCGAATGGTGAAATTTCTCAATCTGAAATACCCGATCTTACAGGCACCCATTGGTAGTGCTGCCACTGTTAATCTTGCCGCAACTGTTTCTAACATGGGCGGAATGGGATCGCTTCCGCTTACCTGGGAAGACCCAGATGAGGTCAAACAAAGTGTTAGTGAGCTGCTTGAACAAACAGATAAACCGTTCTTTGTTAATTTTGTTATAGGGTTTCCGTCTATTTCAATTGAAGAGAATCTCGAATCAGCGCTAGAAGCAGGGGCACCTGCAGTAACCTTCTCATGGGGACAACCTGGAAAATTGATTGACAGGGCACATCGAGCCAATTCACTGGTCGGTGTTCAGGTGGGATCGGTAGCGGGTGCCAAACAGGCAATTGATGACGGGGCGGATTTCATCATCTGCCAGGGCGTAGAGGCTGGTGGTCACGTCCAATCGACAACGCCGCTATCTGACTTGCTGTCGGCTATCGTTGAAATAACTGATTCGATACCAATTGTGGCTGCCGGCGGATTGTCAAACGGCAATGATTTAGCCCGAGTTTTTAATCAGGGTGCAAGCGCCATGTTGTTAGGTACTCGTTTTGTTGCAACCATTGAGAGCATTGCTCACCCTGATTACAAACAGGCCATCATCGAAGCTGAATCCAGGGATTCAATAAATACGCAGTGCTTTAATCGTCTTTGGGCCAATGCCTCTCACCGTGTATTGCGCAATAGGACCATAGATGATTGGGAAGCTGCCGGCTGCCCTCAACCCGGGCTGCGTCCCGGAGAAGATGAAATTCTCGCAGAGTGCAGTATTAACGGCAGGATTGTGCGATACGATGACTCACCCCCAGTAGAGACAACAGAAGGGCAAATTCTAGAATGCTGCCTGTACGCGGGAACTGGATGTGGCGACATCAGCGATATTCCGAATGTAGGTCGATTGCTGTCAGACATATGGTCGGAGTATCAAGCTATATCTAACCATGAATGCTAACAAAGCGCATGCAGTCGGATCAAAATGCCCGCTACGCGTTCATTTTGACCGCTGATGCGAAGCGTTATGTGTTTCTAAAATGAAGCAGCCTGATTTAAAGACAGAAAGGCTCCTACTCCGGAGGTTCCGCCTTGATGATGCGAGTGAGGTTCAAAATCTAGCAGGGAATTTCAAAGTTTCAGAAATGACGTTGAACATTCCTTATCCCTATAAGCCAGGGATGGCAGAAGAATGGATAGGATCGCATCAAGAAAACTGGGAATCAAAGACCCGGGTAGCATACGCAATAGTCAAACTGGACTCCCAACAATTGCTAGGAACAATTAGTTTGGTGAGAATAGACCGATCACAAGCAGAATTAGGATATTGGATAGGAGAACCATATTGGGGAATGGGTTACTGCACTGAGGCAGCAAAAGAGCTAATACAATTTTCATTTCAAAAATTGGGATTGGTAAAAATAATAGCAGAGCACCTGACATCAAACCCAGCCTCAGGCAAAGTAATGGAGAAAGCAGGCATGAGGCACATCACAACGACACAGAAAGTTGATCGACACGGGGAAAAAGTGAGTATGGAAGCCTATGAAACCCGAAACACATAACAAACGCATGCAGCCGGCCAAAGTGCTCGCTACACGCGCAAAATGCCGCTGATGCGAAGCGCTATGTTGTTGGAATAAATCGTGAATAGAGAAAAGATCGATCAGCTCTGGAAAGATGATTCGAATTGGACTTGGGGCATCATATATTGTTGCTCTGCTGATCCTCGTGTGTTCGTCCCTCGACGCTGGCGCTGGGGCGGATGGACAATGAACTTCTGCCATCCGAGAGCGTGGATTTCGGGACTCGCTGCATTTGCACTAGTTACTATTCCGGGCTTAGTCACGATAGCTCTTTTCAGAAACTATCACGCGGCGTTAGTGGTCATGGTGTTATCGATAGTGGCTGTAATTACCTGGGCTCACTTGGAATCGAGAGGGAACCAATAATATGCGAAGCTTAAGCTAAGGGCATTCTCAACAATTATGCCAAATCAACAACATTACAAGGCGCTGCAGTCGGACAGAGTGCCCGCTACACGCGCACTTTGCCGCTTATGCGGGGCGTTAGGAGGCAAAATGGAGAAACCAAGATGGCAATAAAAGGTGGATGTTTGTGCGGCAAAGTCCGCTACGAAATTACCGGGCGACTATATGATGCAAGTCACTGTCATTGTTCTATGTGCAGGCGACAGCATGGCGCTGCATTTGCGACTTATGTTGATTTCAATCCCGACGACTTTAAATGGATTTCAGGTGAAGACCTTGTAAAGGTATACGAACCATCACCTGATGGTGGCTGGTGTTTTTGTAGTGAATGCGGCGCGTCACTAGCAGGGACCGTCAAAGGTAAAATTACTTCGATAACCCTGGGGACCGTTGAAGGAGATCCAGGCATAGAGCCAGAATCACATATTTTCGCAGGATCCAGGGCTCAATGGCATACAATTAATGACAATCTCCCACAATTCGATGAATGGCCACCAGACACATGGCAACCACCAAGCAAAGCCTCTTAGTATCAAGTTTGAAGTGCAACAAAAGTAGTTTTCAGCCATAGAGTATTTCCTTCGGTGTTTTGAAACCATGCCGCTGATTTGGGCGTTATGCGAAAGACAATGGGATAACGATAAGATGAAACTAAAAAAATCCATATTGCGAATTTTTGAGGTCCGGGCTAAACCAGGAAATGCTGAGTTACTGAGGCAGAAACTTTCCGATACTTCCGTTTCTGTTGTAAACGGCAAGCCGGGTAACCTTGGATATTTCTTCGGCGAGAATTTATCTTCTGATGAAAATGATTTGATGTTTATTTCAGTATGGAAAGACTTGGAATCTATAAAATCACTTTTTGGAAAGGAATGGGAGGAATCATTCCTTCCAGAAGGATATGATGAAATTATAGAAAGCTGTTCTATCAAGCATATTGAATTCGATGGCAACCTGGTTTCATAAGACCAAACTGACACCGCTAACCAATAAAACTTTCGCATAACAATCGTATACAAATGGACAGCTCCACTCGCTACGCGAGCGAAACGTCCGCTGACGCGAGGCGTTATGAATGTTTCTACAAACATATATTTGGTGAGAATATTTTAGGTGTTTGAGCTTTTTGAAATAGCAGGATACCTAATAGGCTTTTGGTTATTCATCTTCAGTAAAAAATTTAGAAAAGTATTAATAGCGGAATACAGACAGGGCGGCTTTATAGGAAAAACATTTATTATCTTTCAAGCAATTACATCCACGATTGTGTCAGTGTTGTTGCCAGCAGGCCTTTTTTACTATGCTTATATTGAATAACAAACACATGCAGTCGGATCAAAGTGCCCGCTGCGCGCACACTTTGCCGATGATGCGAAGCGTCAGGTGTTTTATCGGATTCTGATGAACAAAATAAACCCAAAGAAATTGCTCAATAGTAAATGGACGGCGATGATACCAATGAAGAAAGAAAAACACTTCATAGTTTCCGAAATTGAATTTGATGAAGAAGGTATAGTCGTTTCATGCTGTATAGAGGCGGTTATATCAAAACGTTCTATTCCAATAAACTGGCAAGATTTAAAAGATGACAGTAGTTGGGTTCATGGCTGGAAATCAGGTTGAACAGGGACAGACACTTTCAAATAATTGTTTCCAGTCTGGCCTTTCGTCGCGTTCAGTTTCTTAAATATTTGCCATTGAACAATCCATCCTTACAAGGGTGACAGTCAACCTGGCCCGCACTTATCAGCCAGATAAACTGCAGATAACAAGGTTTCCTGTCACCCATCGATAAGGGCACCATTACCAGTGATAACCCACCGTGACACCAGTGCAGAGTCCACCCACTTCCCGGTCTTCATCAAATAACTCGACTTCGGCTTCCGAGTAGTGCAGGTCAAGACCAAAATTCAAGCTCTTTGTTGCCGCGTAATACATTCCGCCACCAATCCAGGCACCTGTGGCAGTTTCGTCATCATCGGAAATGGTCGAGCCGCCGCTTCTGTTGCTGACGGAAGTCCCGATGATAGCGATGCCGCCACCGATGTAGGGTTGCATCGGAGAATTGGAGAGCTCAAAAATCTTCCTGACACCGATGTGGGCCTCCAAAGAGCCACCTTCCGTTTTGATACCGTCATCTTTATCTTCGTAGCCAATCTGGAATCTATCCTGCTGGGGACGCGAGAAAACCATGCTGCCAACCTGTCTCAAGGCACCTACTTTCTTATGGAACAAGAGATAGCGGACACCCGCGAAGCGCAATGACCAATACTTTTGGCACAGGTCAATCAAGGTGATGGTTATCCAGTGGAGATTCTGCCCCTGGATTCATTGAACTTTTCACCATAAATTTTGCGCAAATTTGATCGGGGCGAGGTAGTTCTAGCTGACGTATTTGACGCTGTATACAGTTACAAGAGAATCACCAACAGCGAGTTCGTATTATAATTTCCGTTTGAGCAATCGGGTTATCAACATGAGCAACGGCTGATAAACAGCACGTTTAATCTGATCGAACAAGCTTTCTACGAGCACCCATCGGATGAATGGAAGGCAACGCTTGAATCCTTGAATCTGCAATTTACTTTCCCAGTCGAACTCGTCAAACAGGATGAGGTCAAGACGCTCACTAACGAGTCGCAGCGATTAGCGGCCGGAGAAGTGGTGTTTGCCGTGCTTGCCGACGATTCCGAACCGTTCTATCGAAAAATGAGTGATTCCCCTTATATTCTGCAATTGGGTCCGTTTGAAGATTCTGTAACCCTGGAAAACCTGCAACTTATTTTAATGCTGATCTTTTCAGCACTAGTAGCGTTAGCCGTGTTTCTGTGGGTTTGTCCGTTGTCCCGAGACATGAAGCGACTCGATTCCAGTACTCATGCATTTGGCCAGGGTGACTTCAGTATTCGTGCATATGACGACCAGCCCGATATGCGTACAGCCAGGTCCATGTGATTTTTGTGTTAGAAAATGGAAATTTTCAGTTGATTGTCGATGATGATGGCCCGGGATTTCTGAAGCGGAACGAGATACCATTTTTGATGCCTTTAAACGGCTGGACTCAAGCCGCGACAGAGGATCGGGTGGCTACGGGTTGGGGCTTACCATCGCGTATCGTATAAGCGAATGGCACGATGGCGAAATCTGTGTATCCGACTCACCCCTGGGTGGTGCCAGGTTCGAAATTCGTTGGCCACAGGAAAAGACAGTTCAGCAGTTGCCTCATCGACTTTGATGCATATCAATTCGGCTAACCGGCGGTTTCGGACAAGCACTCATTAATGTTCTAGGGCACCTGAATGGAGGCCATGTCATGAACGGCGCATCAGAAACCTTTCCAGTATCGATAAGGGTAGTCCCGGCCGTAATCTTCAATTGGCAGTTCGACATAGCCGCAGGCTTCGAAGAAGGACACTGCCTCACGCTTTGCCTTCACGAGCAAGCCATCAAAATCTCGCGAAGATGCGATCACAGCCATTTTTTCGAGTAAAAGAAAGCCGATACCCTGACGGTGACGACCTGGCAGCATGTAAATTCCGTGGAGTAATGCACCATTACAATTGCCGGGACATTGAGAAGTCTCCGCCGCTTCGATGGCGGCGACACCGACGATACCCGAATCCGGGGTTTCAGCGACCAGGACAAACAAATGCTCCAGATCATGCGCTCGGTACTGATAGAGCGGCAAGCTGATGCGTCTTACCCGCTCCGTTACATCCCAGGTAGTCATAGCGGCAGCGATGAGTGGGTTGATACAACCAATATCCTCGGGGCCCGCTTGCCTCAAAGCCACGTCGCTTGAATGCGCGGAGTTCGGAAATTTCACCGCGACCCGTTGCGGCGTCGTAGCCAGAGTTCGTAACAACGATGACTGACCAGGCTGATCACCGGCCAGTCCAGCATACGCCAGAGATAGCGGAACGGCGTATGCTGCCAGGCCCGGATATTAGCTTTTAAACCCGTGATCCATTCACCGTCCGCAGTTTTGAGATGCAGCCTCGATAACAACAAGTCTTTGTCGAGCCTGGCTTCGTCATCGCCAGGTTTGTGTATATCTTGAAGGTTCAGCTTACCCCTGGAGAATTTTGCAAGCTTGCCAACTTCTGTGCGGCAAAGGGGGCATGCCCCATCGTAGTAAAGAGTATCTTTATTCATAATACAGTTACGCTCGATTTAGGATAACAGATCAATCTGTTTATTATTAAATTCCCTGATTGGTAGGCTTTCTATTTTCCCTTAAACTGGCACCTCATGATGAATCGTTTTCTACACGCACACAGCACCGGCCACGCAGGCAACCAGCTACTCGCCGATTGTCTCAGACAACTGGGTAGTATTCCGCCCGAGGCTAACTTCGGCTTTTTATACCTCAGCGATCATTTGGCCGATGAGTCCAAAAATCTGTTAACCCGGTTGAAAGAGGAAACCGGTATCACTGCCTGGACAGGCACGGTCGGTATCGGCATTATCGCCAACGGCAACGAGTACTATGATCAGCCAGCGATGACCATCATGCTCGCCGACTTCAACGAGGCAGATTTTTATCTGCTGCCAAACCTGCGGGCGGACGACGCAACGCTAACTACCGAGCTGGTCGACTGGTGCGGGGCCAATGATTTTAACGTGGGCCTGCTGCACGCCGACCCGGAAACCGAGAATCTGCAGACTTTGCTGGCACAGCTGGATAATGAGATCCCGGCCGCCTTCCTTGTGGGGGGCATCACCTCGTCACGCAAGTACAACGCCCAGTTTTCCGGGGAGGCCCTGCAAGGTGGTATTAGCGGTACGCTGTTTTCGCAGGCAATACCAATTATGACCAACCTCACCCAGGGTTGCACGCCGATCGGGCGACGCCACGTCATCACCCAGTGCGAGCGCAATATCCTGCACAGCCTCGACGACCGACCCGCACTCGACATATTGACCGAGGATGTCGGCGAAGTGATTGCGCAGGACTGGCAACAGGCCGCGGGCTACATATTTGCCGGGCTGGTGAACAGAAACTCCGACCTGGACGACTACTCGATCCGGCAGCTGGTCGGCATCGATCTGGACACCAGGTTCGTCGCAATCGGCGATTACCTGCAACACAACGACGAAATTATTTTCTGTCGGCGCGACGGCAACTCCGCGCTGGAAGACATGAAGCGCATGCTGCTCGAATTGAAATCGCGTTGCCGCTCACCGATCAAGGGTGGCGTTTACGTCTCCTGCCTGGGCCGTGGTCGGGAACAGTTTGGCGATGATTCGGAGGAAGCTCGCTTTATCCACGCGGTGCTGGGCGATTTCCCGCTGGTCGGCTTTTTTGCCAATGGCGAGATTCACAAGAGCACGCTGTACGGCTTTACCGGTGTGCTGACACTATTTGTTTAGCTGAATTTAATGTGCTGTGGAGATTGAAATGGTCTGTTTCCTGTGGCAGGAGCGTATCTATTGACATGGAACGGCGATGCTCAGGCAGGAATTTTCCTCATTAAAATTTGCTGCCGGTCCGTGGAATTGTGATATTTTAAGCGGTTCGATGAAACCCGTATTCCGGTTTTACAGCGTTAAGGCATCAGGTATGAGAGAACGGCAAAATATGCGTCTGGCCCGTCAGCTGGCCACAAGCGCTTTGGTCAGTCTGCTATTGGTGACGCAGCTTGCCGCGGCGCCGGTGGCGCCGGTGGAACTTGCACTGGTGGAACGCCGCGACATCATTGAAACGCTGCGTCTGTCGGGCTCCTTGACCTCGCCCTACTCCTCCAGCCTGTCACCTGACTTCGAAGGTCGCCTGGTCAGCCTCGCTGTAGACGCCGGCGACCGGGTGCAACGGGGCGATATTCTATTCAAACTCGATGATGAGCTGGCGCGGCTCGAGCTGGCCCAGGCAACTGCCGCCGAGCACGAGGCCGAGGCCGCGCTCACCGATGCCAAACGACGCGTCATAGAGGTGCGCAAGCTGGTCAATGAAAAAACTTTTCCCGAGAGCGAGGCGCTCAGTCTCGAGGCCCTGGTGACGCGCAACCAGGCTATCCTCGAGCGTCGTCGCGCCGAGCGCGCCTACGCCGCCGCGACGCTTGAGCGGCATGCCGTTAAAGCCCCGTTTAGCGGCGTGATTGCCGAACGCGGCGCGGACCTTGGCGAGCGCGTCGATACCGATTCCAGGGTGTTGCTGCTGGTGGCGATCGATAAGCTGCAGCTCGATCTGCGCGTGCCGCAGCAATATTTTCAACGTGTCACTCCCGGCACGGAGCTCAGCCTGACGCTCGATGCCATGCCCGGGCAAACCATCGCCGCGCGCGTCTCGCAGGTGGTGCCAATCAGCGACCCTGATGCACGCACCTTCCTCGTGCGAGCGCAGATCGATAATACGTCAGCGCGCCTGACGCCGGGCATGTCGGTGCGCGCGGTGATTCGCATCGGCACGGATCGTCAGGCCGAAGTCGTGCCGCGCGATGCCCTGATCCGCTATCCAGACGGGCGCACCGTCGTCTGGGTGGCCAGGGTCGATAATGACCGTCACCTGGTCGAGGAACGCCAGGTCAAAACCGGCGTGACCTTCGACGGCAGCGTCGAGATTCTCGAAGGCCTGAGCGAGGGCGAGCGCGTAGTAATTCGCGGCAACGAGGCGTTGCGCCAGGGCCAGCAGGTCAGGGTTACCGGCTAGCCGCCTTGTTTGAGAAAATCATCAATCGCGGCACCCTGATGACGGTCATCGTGGGTGTCGTCGTCGTACTCGGTATCGTCGCTACGCTGCGCGTTCCGGTGCAGATGATTCCGGACCTCGACGTGCGCACGGTACAGGTGCGGACTTCATGGCCGGGCGCTACCCCGCAGGATATCGAAAAGGAAATCCTGATCGAGCAGGAAGAATACCTGCGCAGCACGCCGAGCCTGCAGCGTATCGAGGCAACCGCATCGTCCGGGCGGGCCCGCATCCAACTCGAATTCCCGTCAGGCGTCGACATCAACGAAACCCTGATCCGGGTTAACAACGCACTGTCACAGGTGCCATCCTACCCGGACACCGTCAACCAGCCGCGTATCTTCGCCGAATCATTTTCCAGCAACTCGTTCATGTACTTCCGCGTTGCACCGCTCGACGGTAACCCGCGCGGGCTCGATATGGACATGATGCGCGACTTCGTCTCCGACAATGTGCGCACACGCATGGAAACCGTCGAGGGCGTTTCCAGTGTCGAGGTCTGGGGCGGCGCCGATCGCCAGGTACAGATTCTGCTCGACGCGGCGGCGCTGGCAGAGCGCGGCCTCACCGTATCCGATGTGCGCACAGCGCTGCGCGCGCGCAATCGCGACGTTACCGGCGGCCAGCTCGAGGCCGGCAAGCGGCAGTACCTGTTGCGCACCATCGGCCGCTTCAACGATATCGAATCACTCGATGAATTAATCCTCTCTCAACGCGGCGACCAGGTGACCCGGCTTGGCGATGTTGCGGGCGTGCGTCTGGATCACTTCGAGGTTGCACGCGAGGCGTTCGTTAACGGCAAGCCGGTGTTGTTCCTCGCGGTCAATCGCGAACTCGGCTCCAACGTCATCGAGATCAAAGACTCGATGTTTGCCGAAGTGGATCGCATCAACGAGGAACTTTTGCAGGATGCGGGCATGGAATTGCACCTGAACGCGACCGATACCGTTTACGTCGAACAATCGATTGCCACCGTATGGCGTAACCTCGCGCTCGGCGCCGTGCTGGCCACACTGGTAATGTTCCTGTTCCTGCGCTCGGCCCGGATGACGCTGGTTGGCGTGATCGGCATTCCTATCTGCACCATTGCCGCCTTCCTCGGACTATTGCTGGCCGGACGCACGATCAACGTTATTTCGCTGGCCGGGGTCGCATTTTCGATCGGTATGACGCTCGACAATACTATCGTGGTGCTAGAAAGCATCGAGTGGGAACGCCGTAAGGGACTCAAACGATTACAGGCCGCAGTGACCGGCGTGCAACGCGTATGGCCCGCTGTGCTGGCATCCACGCTCACCACGGTGCTGGTATTCATCCCGATTATTTTCATCGAAGAAGAGGCCGGGCAGCTATACGGTGATATTGCTATCGGCGTCTCGGCCACCATTCTGGTGTCGATGCTGGTCGCGATTACGGTAGTGCCGACCGCGGCGGCGAACTTCGCGCTGCGTGATGAAACGGGCGGCGAGGCATCGGCCAAAGCCGCGCCAACGGGGGCGACGGGCGGCACGCTGGCGATGATCAACTGGCTGATCGCGACGTCGCTACGGCGGATTACGGTCATGCTCGTCACCGCGGGTCTGACCGCGGCTATCATCGTCGGCCTGACACCACCCGCGGAATACCTGCCGCCGGGTGAGGAGCCCAAGGTATTCGGACGCATGAACGCGCCGCCCGGATACAATCTGCCAACCATGCGCAAGATCGGCTACGACGTGCAGGACTATTTCCTGCCTTACCTCGATGATGAGCCCGGGCAGTTCGAGCGAGGCGAGACCGCGGTGCCAGCACTCGACTACCTGATTATTTCGATTCGTGCCAGCGGCCTGTTCCTGATCGCCGAACCCAAAGACAAGAGCCAGGTCAGCGCGCTGATGGATGCGATCGACACCAAATACAGCGAGTATGCGGGGATGCGAGCCTTCACTACCCGCGGCTCAATTATCACCAGTAACAATGGCGGTACCCGCAGTATCGACCTGGATATTTCCGGGCCGGAGCTGGAGCCGATTTATGCCGCTGCTAGCGCAACCTATAACCGCGCGCAGGAAGTCTTTGATAATCCACGCATTCGCGCCAACCCGGCGACGCTTTCGCTATCGCAGCCGTTGATCGAAATTCACCCGGATTGGGAGCGTGCGGCCGAGCTCGGTATGAACACGGCCGATATCGGCTTCACTGTGGCCGCTTTGACCGATGGCGCTTTCGTCGATGAATTCTTTCTCGCGGATGACAAGATCGATATGTATCTCTATAGCCGCGCCGGGCCGGACGCGTCGCCGCAGGATCTGCCCGATATGCCGGTCTATACACGCAGCGGAATCCTGCCGCTGTCGAGCATTGCCAGGGTGGTCGAGACGGTCGACACCAGCACGGTGCGTCGCATCGACGGCCGCCGCACGGTGACCCTGAGCATTATACCACCGGAGACCGTAGCACTCGAGACCGGGGTTGGCATCGTGCGCGAGGACGTGCTCGAACACCTGCGCAGCAGCGGTGCGATACCGTCCAGCGTCAGTGTCGATATTTCCGGTGCGAGCGATCAGCTCGAAGCGACGCAGCAGGCGCTAATGGCCAACTACCTGGTCGCGTTAATCCTCGTATACCTGGTGATGGTGGCCATCTTTACCCATTGGGGCTTGCCGCTGTTGATCATGACGACGATACCGCTCGGGGTGGCCGGCGGCCTCGCCGGCCTTGCACTGATGAATCTGGTTGGCGCATCGTTGCCGTTGGTTGGCCTCACCGCTATTCACCAGCCCTTCGATATGATCTCGATGCTCGGTTTCCTGATCCTGATGGGGACGGTGGTGAATAACCCGATATTGATCGTGCATCGCGCCTCCGACAACTATCGGCAGGGCAGCATGAGCGCCGCCGAAGCGGTGCAGGAAGCGGTCGAGTCTCGCCTGCGACCGATCGCGATGTCGGCGATTACGACTATATTCGGTCTTGCTCCGTTGGTTTTCATCCCCGGGGAAGGCACCGAGCTCTACCGCGGCGTCGGTGCGATTGTCCTGTTCGGACTGGCCGGTGCGGCCGTCGTAACGCTGACTTTCCTGCCGGCGGCAACGGTCACGGTGCTGTCGTGGACGCGTCGCGATCCTGTCGCGGCCTCAGGTGTCGTTGCCAAAGGAATAAGTGCCGATTGACTTCCAGCGATACTGACCGTTTGACTCATACCGGGTAATGTGGAAAATATTTTTTGGCCAGGCAGGCACGCGAATGAAGTGGCGTTCGACGAACCCGCCAAACTGCGAGCATAGTTAATGCTGCTAACGCTCCGGTCGGAATGCGAGTTATAATTTTTCGGTTTGTTATCAGTTCGAAAATATCGAACTGAGGCATCATTAAATACGAACTATTTTTGTTTCTAAAAAACTTTAGAATCCCCACCAACATGAAGAGCAGCACTAGTGACTGCTCGTTATTCGGAGCGATCCTGTGACCTATTGGACAAAACACTTATTAATCGTCACTTTGTTAGGGGTGGGCATTGCTGCACAGTCGAACGCGGTGGAAACCCTGTCTAGCAAAGAACTGGCTTCGCATTGTGTGCACTATGCCGAAGATCCCGGCAGTAAGGATGGAATTTTCTGTCTGCGTT
>Ga0265309_10000896_pt1 | contig 12631 bp, 11 predicted proteins | sample Helome_FD_192492 | JGI IMG/M metagenome (GOLD analysis project Ga0265309, IMG submission 192492) | Marine sediment microbial communities from subtidal zone of North Sea - Hel_20160524 (Illumina Assembly) | ecosystem: Environmental > Aquatic > Marine > Subtidal zone > Sediment ...
CCCGCCCGCTCGATGGGCAGCCATTCGAGTGCGAGGAATGCCACATCCTCGTCGGCACCCATCGCAAGTACCTCGGGAACACGCACCGCTTTGGCCGATGCAAGCTCGGACAGGCCTTCCGCTTCTGCCGAAAACATGTCGGCAGCCTCAGCGGGTCCGGTCTTCAGGAAAAGCTCGCAGCCGTCGGCGGCGAGATGCCATGCTGCACTGATATCGCCACCGCCCACCGGTCGCGGCGTCGCTGTAGTACCGACCGGAATACCGGCGTCATTCAAATGCCTATTGATTAAGGACCAGTCGGGCATGGCCGGGGCGGCTGTCAGTGCCTGTAGATATCGGACACGCGTTCTGCCTGTCGGCGAAGCGCCGTGCCAATGCCAGCCTCGTCAAACAAGGCATTGATCTCCCCGAGTCTCGGCGCAGAAGGCTGCATGGAATCTTCCGCGTTGTCGATCGGTGCGTCGCAGGCAATGCCGGTCAGGCGCCGCGCGAGCATGGCATCATCCCGGTGCGTCTCGAGCCGGGTGCCCAGGGTTTTCGCACCGCGCACGTTGACTTCGTGCACCCTGTCCAGATTGTCGTAGATATCGTCCAGGCTGCCGAAGTGTTCCAGCAACACGGACGCTGTCTTCTTGCCAACGCCGGGAACGCCTTTGATGTTGTCAACAGCGTCGCCCGCCAGCGCGAGAAAATCCGCAATCTGTTCCGGCCACACGCCGAACGAATCGGGAATTTCCTCGTACCGCAATTTCCCTTTGCCGGAGAAATCCCAGAACACATCGTCTTTCGTAAGCAGCTGGGTCAGATCCTTGTCGCGACTGACAATCGTCGATGGGCGACCTTGCGCGCGCCCGTGCGTCACCAGGGTACCGATCAGGTCGTCCGCTTCATACGTTGGGCTGGCGCACTCCATGACACCGAGTGCACGCACGTATCGACGGCATTGCTGGAACTGTCGCTTTAGCTCCGGTGGGGCCGGGTCACGGTTGGCCTTGTATTCCGGGTAGATCTCGGTACGAAACGACTTCGACAAGCTCTCGTCGAACAACACGGCCACGTACTCCGGTGTGACTTTTTCCATGAAATCGCCAATGAAACGGCAAAAGCCGTACAGTGCATTGATCGGGTTACCGTCATTGTCGACCATGTCGTCGGGCATCGAGTAGTAGGCCCGGAATACGTAAACGCTCGCGTCGATCAGGTATTGCATCAATCGTGGAAGTGCACTTCAACGATCTCTTCACCGTTGGACAGGTGATCGCTCAATCGCGCGTGCAACGGGCTGGACCGTGGAATATGGGCCAGCAAATACTGCATCTGATCGGCCAGCACGCGCCGGCCCTTCAAATAGATGTACTCGGCATAGTTCGGTGTGAACGGCACGGCGATCAACTGCATGCCCGCCTGTTCAGGCGTGCGTCCGCCCTTGTAGTTGTTACAGCGGCGACACGCTGTAGCCACGTTGTTCCACGCATCACCGCCGCCGCGAGACACCGGCGTAATGTGGTCTCGAGTCAGGTCGCGTGTCATATAGCGCATGCCGCAATACAGACACAGGTTTGCGTCACGCTTGAACAGGGTCCGGTTGTTTAATGGCGGCACATATTTGTCGCGATTACGTGCGAGGCTTCGGCTGGAACCGCGCGTTGCGATGATGGAATTCACGTCGATTCTGCTGCGGCTGCCGTCGACGGAACTGTATCCGCCGAACACCGAGTACAGAAGCGTGCCGCAATCATAGGCTACCTGCTCGGCGTGATAGAGACGGACGGCTTCGCGGTAATCGATCCACTCGAGCGGCATTCCGGCAACATCGGTCCGGAGGACCTGTTGCGAAATATCGGATGCGAGACCTGCGAGCATGGGAAAACCTCAAACGCTTCTTCGACTACGCCCCGATTATGACGAAACTTCAGTTCGCCGCCAAGATTATGTTTGCAGGCGACTACAGCGTTTTTAATACTTCGTCGAGAGTTGCCTTTGCGTCACCGAACAACATTCGCGTGTTTTCCAGGAAGAACAGCGGGTTTTGAACCCCCGCATACCCGGTGGCCATGCTGCGTTTCAGCACGATTGACGTAGTGCCTTTCCAGCACTCGAGTACCGGCATGCCCGCGATCGGGCTGTCCGGATCTGTCAGCGCCGACGGATTCACGATGTCGTTTGCGCCGATGACGACGGATACGTCAACATCCGGAAAATCGTCGTTGACCTCATCCATCTCGAAGACGATGTCGTACGGCACGCGGGCCTCGGCCAGCAACACATTCATGTGTCCCGGCATACGGCCTGCCACCGGGTGGATACCGAAGCGCACTTTGACGCCCTTTTCCCGCAATGTGCGCGTAATCTCGAAGACCGTGTGCTGCGCCTGCGCGACCGCCATGCCGTAGCCCGGGATGATCATGACTTCTTTCGCGCTGCTCAAAAGCTCCGCGGTTTCCAGCGGGTCGATCGGTGCGACTTCGCCCTGATCTTCGCCGCCACCACTTGCGGGTGTCCCGCCGCCTGTACCAAAACCGCCGGCAATGACCGCCAGGAACTTTCGATTCATCGCGCGACACATTATGTAGCTTAGAATTGCGCCGCTCGATCCGACCAGGGCCCCCGTAACGATCAACAGATCGTTATTGAGCATGAAGCCTGTCGCCGACGCCGCCCATCCGGAGTAACTATTGAGCATCGAAACGACGACGGGCATGTCCGCACCACCGATCGCCATGACCATGTGGATGCCGAACAGCAAGGCAATGATCGTCATGATAATCAGCGGCTGGACGCCGCCGCCGGCGGCGGACTGCAGCACGAATTCGCGGCCGAACCAGATCGCGCCAATCAACAACAGCAGGTTGAGCCAGTGGCGCGCCGGCAAGAGCATCGGATTGCCGCCAATCCGTCCCGACAGTTTTCCAAACGCGATGACCGAACCCGAAAATGTCACAGCACCAATCAAGACACCAAGATAGGTTTCGATATCATGAATCGTGAGCTCGACGCCCTCGAAGTGCACCGAAGGGTCCATGAAGTTGGCAAACCCGACGGCGACAGCAGCCAGGCCGACAAGGCTGTGCAAGATAGCCACCAGTTCCGGCATCTGCGTCATCTGCACGCGGTGCGCTAACAGCAAACCGATACTGCCTCCGATCAATAGCGCGACAAGCAATATCGTGTAGTTCGCAGTGACGACACCCAGAACCGTTGCCACCAGGGCAATGGCCATGCCGGTAATGCCATACCAGTTACCGCGTCGAGCGGTTTCCTGGTTGGAAAGGCCGCCAAGGGCCAGGATAAAGAGAATGGTCGCAGCGATATACGATGCGGTTACGACACCAGCACTAATCATCTCGATCTCACTTTCTGAACATTTCGAGCATGCGACGTGTCACTGCGAATCCGCCCGCGATGTTGATGCTCGTTATCAACGCCGTGGCGATGGCGATCCACATGATCACCTTATCGGCCGAACTGACCTGTATCAGTGCGCCGATAATGATGATGCTCGATATGGCATTCGTAACGCTCATCAGGGGTGTGTGCAGTGCGGCGGTTACATTCCAGATCACCATGTAGCCGACGAAACACGCCAGCACGAATACCGTGAAATGCGCCATGAACGAGGGTGGTGCAACCGCACCAAGGCTCAGCAAAGCGACGCCGGCAATGACCATTCCGATGGTCGGGCCCACGAGCGAGCGTTTCTTTTCTTCAACCGGGGCAGGTGCCGGGGCCGGGGCCGGCTCGGCTTTTTTCGCCGGAGCGGCCGACAGCGTCGGTGCCGGCGGTGGCCACGTCGTCTCCCCACCCTTACAGACCGTTGCACCGCGAATAACTTCGTCGTCGAAGTCGACGACAATTTTTCCGTCTTTTTCAGGCGTGAGGTCGGTCAGCAGATGCCTGAGGTTCGTCGCGTACAGCTGGCTGGACTGTGCGGCCAGCCGGCTCGGCAAATCCGTGTAGCCAATGATCGAGACACCGTTCGTCATCACGACTTCGTTCGGCTTTGTCAGTTCGCAGTTACCGCCCTGTTCGGCGGCAAGATCGACGATTACGCTGCCATCCTTCATCGAGCGAACCATGTCGGCGGTTATGAGCCTCGGCGCCGGTTTGCCCGGTATCAGGGCAGTGGTGACGATGATGTCGACGTCTTTCGCCTGCTCGGCAAACAGCGCCATTTCGGCCTTGATGAACTCGTCACTCATCACTTTGGCGTAGCCACCTTCGCCTGCACCGTCCTCATCGTCCTCGAAGTCGAGCATCAGGAATTCGGCATCCATACTCTCAACCTGCTCCTTGACCTCAGGCCGCGTGTCGAACGCCCGGACGATCGCACCCATGCTCTTCGCGGCGCCGATGGCCGCCAACCCGGCGACGCCGGCGCCAATGACCATCACCTTGGCGGGCGGGACTTTGCCGGCTGCCGTTATCTGTCCGGTGAAGAAGCGCCCGAAATGCTGCGCGGCCTCGACGACAGCGCGGTAACCCGCGATATTGGCCATCGAGCTCAGCGCGTCCATCTTCTGCGCACGGGAGATTCGCGGCACGCTGTCCATCGCCATGACGGTCGCGCCGCTGGCGGTCAACTGTTTCAGCAGGTCCGGGTTCTGGCCAGGCCACAAGAAACTGATCAACGTCTGGTTCGGACTCAGTTTTGCCGTTTCTTCGTCTTCGGGTGCCCTGACCTTCAAAACCACGTCGGACTGCGACCACAGAACGTCGCTGGATGAGACGACATCGCAACCGGCTTCTGAGTAAGCCTCATCCGAAAAGCTCGCGGCGACACCTGCGCCTGCCTCAACGGCGACCTCGAAACCGAGCTTGATAAGCTGGGCCGCTACGTCGGGGGTCGTGGCAACGCGTCGCTCGTCGGGATAGATCTCTCTTGGAACACCGATTCTCATTAGTACGCCTCCATTTGGACTGCGGCAGTGTATCGAAGGCTATCTGCGGGTACAAAGAAAAAGGCCCCCAAAAAGGAGGCCTTTTAATAGACATTTTCCGAAGGGTGCTTACCGGCGATCTGACGGTCGCGGGTGCCGCCGGAGATTGTCTCGTAATCGTTGTTTTTGCTCAGGTGACATCCGTCTGTAGCGATCTCTCAGCTGTTCGCGGCGATCCCGGTTCAGCTGTCGATACTGTCGAAAGTTCTTGCGAATGCGCTCCTGCTCACCGGGTGGCAGACCTTTAAAAATCTCGGCCCGCTCCCTGATCAGGTCGCGCCGCTCATCGCTCAAATCGCGCCAGGAGGCGAACCGGGAACGCGCTTCCCTGCGTTCCTTGCGCGACATTCCGTCCCATCGCTCGGCGCCTCTTGCGAAGCGAGTCTGACGCTCTGCCGGCAATGTGTCCCAATTTGCTTCGAGCTGACTCAACACCTCGCGCTGATCATCGCTAAGACTCTCCCAGCTAATGCCGCTGTCCTCGGAAAAAGCCGTACCAAGGAACAACAGGCTCATGATCGCGACTATGGCTTTAACTTTCATTTTCGTCCTCCAACGATTCTTCACCTTCCGGTACGGGATCGCTCCGCTCCTCGTTGTCTGCTGTCACGATCTCGTCGATCAGCAGCCAAACCTCATCCGATTCTTCCCACAGTCCGAGATACTCCAACAGCTCCACATCCGGTACGTCTTCCTCCTCCGCGAGCGCCGTGCTGCTGCCGCACATCAGCAAGCCACACGCCAGCATGCAAAGCGCGTGATCAGCCAACATCGCTCTCCAGATCGCCGACGTCTATCCAGCTGTAAAACTCCAGCTCCTCCAGCATTTCAATGCTGTCCTCACCCAGCAAAATCTCCATGTCCATCACGTTCACAGGGCCGGCGGCATCTTGAACCGCCGTCGGACTCTGCAGCCATATCACCGCAAGCAGTGCGGCGGCAGCGACGCCCGTTGCCGGTGCCCAGCGAGACCACTGGCGTGTGGGGCGCGTGAGCTCTTCGAGCGCCCTGTGACGACTGGCATTCAACTTCGACAACGTTGCTGCATCCAGTTTATCGACGGAAGCGTCAAAAGCTGCTTTCGCTTTTTTGCCGAACTGATCGTTAGGTTCGTTCATCGTTTACCTTCCAGAGACCGGACTATTCCGGCCTGTGTTCTTCCAGTTGCTCCCGCAATGCGTGCAAGGCCCGCGAGTAATGCGTTTTGACACTGCCCTGGCTGCAACCCATCGCAACAGCAGTTCCGGCAACGTCCAGACCCTCGAACATCCGCAGCATGAACGCTTCGCGTTGTCGCGCCGGCAGCTTGTGCACGGCAGCTTCCAGACCCTGCATCGCCTCGCTGTTTTGCAGCTCTTCCTCTGGCGTTCGCCCGGTCGGATCCGGTGACGCTGCGACAGGATCGTATTCATTCTCGTCGCCTGACTGACGGCCAAACCAGACCATGACGCGTTTGCGGACAACCTGTCGACGATGCCAGTCGCGAATACCATTTTGCAGGATACGATAAAACAGCGGCGCCCATTCCTCGCTGCCTCGCTCCGAGTAGTTGCGCACCAGCTTGATCATCGCGGCCTGTACGAGATCGAGCGCCTCGTCACGATCCCGCACGGCAATTTCGGCGATGCGCAGCGCACGCCGCTCTACCTCGGCCAGAAACCGGTTGAGTTGCCGTTCTTTTTGCAGTGCTCGCGTCCCTGTTGTCGCTGTGCCTGGGCACGATACCGCAAAAACCGCGGTGCTGACGTCCATATCTCTTGACTCCACGACCTGGTCATCTAACGTGTCTCTCTTGTTAAACGGTCGAGGTTTGCCAGCGGTTGACAGTCTCCGGAAACCTTTTCGCCATATTATGTAAAATTCGTGAGTGATACCCCGATGAGCGACGGCCTTTTGCTCAATATCGCCGTAAACGTGCCGTTGTCGCGTGAATTCGACTATTTGCCACCTCGTGGCGGCACAATTCCGGCGCCCGGGTGCCGGGTTCTGGTGCCATTCGGCCGTCGCCAGCAGGTTGGGCTCGTACTCGGACACTCGGACAGCTCCGTATTGCCGACCGGGAAACTCCGCCACTGCGACGCCGGCATCGATGAGTCACCCCTGCTCGGTGAGTCCGACCTCGAGTTGATCCGCTTCACGAGCGATTACTACCACCACCCCATTGGTGAAGTCGTTGCTGCCGCGCTTCCTGCGTTGTTACGCCAGGGTAAGACCCTGTATCCAACGGTAGAAACGATTGCCGTATCGGATTCTGGCGCGTCGCAGGACATCGAGACCCTGGCCCGAAGAGCCCCGAAGCAGGCACAGCTGCTCGAGTTTCTTATCGACGCCGGAGGCAACGGCTGTGACGCAGACCGACTGACGGAAGAACTGCCGAACTGGCGCCGTGTTGCCAAAGCGCTGTTCGAGAAGGGCTTCATTACGCGCCGTCAAACGCGCTCCGAGGATTTTGACGAGACGCTCGCCACCGATGTGGCCGAGCGGCTCACCTTGAATGACGATCAGCAGAAGGCACTCGACATTCTGAGGACAGGAGACGGATTCGGCGCGTACCTGCTTGACGGCGTTACCGGCAGCGGCAAGACCGAGGTCTACCTGCAACGCATGCAGGATGTCATCGACCAGGGCCGACAGGTGTTGGTTCTAGTACCCGAGATAGGGCTGACACCTCAGCTTGTGGCGCGCTTGCGGAATCGTCTGGGAATCGACGCGGCGCTGTTGCACTCGAGCCGCACCGATGTCGAGCGCCTGGCCGCGTGGCGTGCGGCACGCTCGGGGGCTGCACGCCTCGTCGTCGGTACTCGCTCCGCAATTTTCACACCACTCAGAAACCCCGGTCTGATTATCGTCGACGAGGAGCACGACCACTCGTTCAAACAGCAGGAGGGCCTGCGTTACTCGGCGCGCGATCTCGCCATCGTGAGAGCCAAGCAACTCGACGTTCCGATCGTACTTGGATCGGCAACACCCACTTTGGAAATGTTGCAGCACTGTCGCGATGGCAAGTATCGCCACCTGAACCTGCCGATTCGTGCCGGCGGTGCGAAGCCACCATCCATCCGCCTTATCGATACGACCCGCGCACCGGCGACGGACGGCATCAGTCAAACCCTCGGCGACGCGATCGGCAGCCACCTGAAGGCCGGCGGCCAGGCGCTGATATTCTTGAATCGACGTGGCTTCGCGCCGACGCTGATCTGCGCCAGTTGCGGACACGTCTCGGGCTGCGATCGCTGCGACTCTCGCCTGACCGTTCATGCGCACGCCAGGCAGTTACGCTGCCATCATTGTGGCGCCTCCCGACCTCTGGACACGTGCTGCAGCGAGTGCGGAGAAACCGTCAAATCGCTCGGCGAGGGAACCCAACGACTCGAAGAGGCATTGCGCACACGGTTTCCGAACTACACGATTACACGCGTCGATAGCGATAGCATCCAGCGTAAAGGTGCTATGCACGAGGCTCTCGAGCGAGCAACCGGGGGCGATGCCGATATCCTGGTGGGCACGCAAATGCTCTCGAAGGGACACCATTTTCCGAATCTATCGCTGGTGGGCATTGTCAATGCCGACCAGGGCCTGTTTGGCACCGATTTTCGGAGCGCGGAACGCATGGCGCAAACGATCGTGCAGGTTGCCGGTCGTGCCGGTCGTGAAAGCCGCCCCGGTGAGGTCCTGATACAGACGGCGTTTGCACAGCACCCGTTCTGGTCAACCTTGATCGACGGTGGCTACGGCCAGGTTGCCGATGAAGCGCTGACGGAGCGCGAGATTACGCGATGGCCACCATTCACTCGCCTTGCACTTATTCGATCCGCCGCGCATCGCCACGACGATGCCCTCGAATTTCTCGATATCGCAAGGCGAGCCGTTGCCGATCAGACCGACGATACACTGCGTGTCCTCGGGCCGGTTGACGCGCCGATGGCGCGCAAAGCCGGTCGCTACCGTGCACAATTGCTACTGCAGAGCAGCGATCGCAGGGCGCTGCACTGCCTGCTACGAGACTTGCGCTTCGCATTAGAACAGGAGCCCCTGGCTCGCAAAGTCCGCTGGTCCATCGATGTTGATCCGATCGAATTATTCTAGCCCGGTCATCCGGGGACCAGCGATCAGAAACCCACATCAGCGGAAATATCCGGGTAGAATTGCCGGCGCGACGCGCCTTGCCAGAAGCCCTGAACGATCTCGTTGAAGCCACTCGAACCCATTGGACAGAACACCATCCTCAGATGAAACACATTGTCGCGAAACTTGTTGAGAACGCCCTGGCCAGCCTGCCGGAGCTCGCGGATGCGGCCGCTGAATTGTCCATAGAAGGCACTGTCGAGCGTACGCGTGACGCCAGCCATGGCGATTTCGCCAGTAACATCGCCATGCGTCTTGCAAAACCGGCAAGAAAGAACCCGCGTGAAATCGCGGCGAGCATTGTCGAAGCGCTGGCCGACGACGCCCGGGTCGACAAGATCGATATCGCGGGGCCGGGTTTCATCAATTTTCACCTTAGCCCGTCGGCGTTTCATGCTGAGTTGAAGACCCTGTTGTCCCAGGGCGATCAATACGGCACACAGCCCGCAAGAGAACGACCGAAAATTCTCCTTGAGTTCGTGTCTGCCAACCCGACGGGGCCATTGCACGTCGGCCATGGCCGCGGCGCATCCTACGGTGCAACGGTCGGCAACCTGCTCGAAGCGGTTGGCTACCCGGTACATCGCGAGTACTACGTGAACGATGCCGGCCGGCAAATGGACATCCTGGGTCTGAGCGTCTGGCTGCGGCTGCTTGAAAAAGACGGTATCGCTATTCCATTTCCGGCCGGTGGCTACCGCGGCGATTATATTCGGGACATCGCCGCAGCCATTAACACGGATGGCGTTACTGCAGTTGGCAAGAATGAGGTGCTCTCCGACCTTCCGGCAGATGCGCCGGACGGCGACAAGGACGCGTACGTCGAGGCGCTGATCGCGAAAGCCAGAACATTGTTAGGCGAAAGTGGTTTCGACCACATTCGCCAGCAGGCGCTGGATTCCATCCGAGATGACATCGAAGACGATCTCGCCGAATTCGGGGTTGCGTTTGATTCCTGGTATTCCGAGCAGCGCCTGACAAAAGGCGATGCCATCGATAAAGCGCTGGCCGTGCTCGAAGAACGCAACATGTTGTATGAGAAAGAGGGTGCCAAGTGGTTCCGGGCAATGGACTTCGGCGACGAGAAAGATCGCGTCGTCGTGCGTGAGAACGGCGTAAGGACCTACTTCGCTTCTGACATCGCCTATCACTTCGAAAAGCGAGAACGCGGCTTTGATCACCTCATCGACATACTCGGCTCCGATCACCATGGCTACGTCACGAGAGTCAAAGCCGGTCTGGAGGCCATGGGCTACAAAGGCGAGGACCTCGAGGTCGTGCTCGTGCAGTTCGTCACGCTCTACCGCGGCGGCGAGAAGATGCAGATGTCGACGCGCTCGGGCGAGTTTGACACCTTGCGACAACTTCGCGCCGAGGTCGGCAACGATGCTGCGCGCTTCTACTATGTGTCGCGATCAATCGATCAACATCTCGACTTCGACCTCGATATTGCCAAATCGCAATCCAGTGACAACCCCGTTTATTACATTCAGTACGCGCATGCGCGCATCGCGAGCGTGTTTCGGCAACTCGAGGAGAAGTCACTCGAATGGAGCTGCAGCGATGGTGAGCGCAATCTCGCTCTCCTTGTCGAACCCAGAGAGAAGGCATTGATGACATCGCTGAGCCGCTACCCCGAGGTCGTTGAGCTGGCAGCGAACAACCGAGCGCCGCAACACCTGGTGCATTACCTGCGCGATCTCGCCAACGATTTTCATACCTATTACAACGCGCATGCCTTCATCGTCGATGACGCGGAGCTGCGAGACGCGAGGCTCTACCTGATTGCCGCAACACGCGTCGTCATTGCAAACGGACTCGGCATTCTCGGCGTATCCGCCCCGGTGAAAATGTAATGGCAAAACGCAGGAAACGCCGCAAGACCACGTCGAAGAAGTCCGAGTATCCGCCGTTTGTCTGGATGCTCTTCGGGCTGGCAATCGGACTGTCGGTCGCGTTTGCCGTCTACGTCAAGGATCGTGAGCCACAGACTGTTGCGCGCCGCGCCGCACCGCAGCCGGCAAGCCTGCAGGATTCGCTTGATGAAAACAGGAAAGAAACGAAACCACCGGTCGTCGTTAAGAAGCCGGAAGACAAACGCTTTACCTTCTACGACATCCTGCCGAACTTCGAAGTTGTCACCCCCGATGAAGCACCGGATACATCACCTGACGCGGCGCCACAAGCCATCGACGAACCCGGCGTCTATGTGCTGCAGGCTGGCTCTTTTTCCAGCAATCAAGACGCAGATCGACGCCGTGCCGAGCTTGCTCTGCACGGCATCGAATCCCATATACAGCGGGTAAAAGTCAATGACCGGAATTACCATCGCGTTTACATCGGTCCAACCGACGACCTCGATGAATTGAACATGCTGCGTAGCCGCCTGCGAGCCGCGAAAATAGATGTCTTCCGTATCCGCCTCAGCGATTAGTCAATCAGCGATGTTCCGGCTGTTCGCCGTTCTCCTGGCACTACTACAACTGGCCGCCTGTGCCACAACCGGCCCGACGGCGGAAGCGCCACCGGAGCCCTTAGAGCCGCCTGCGACGCCTGCCGAACAAGTACCACCAGAAATGCCTCCGCCTCCGCCAGAACCCGACAGGTCGGCGATGCGCATCAGCATCGCTTCGGTGGGTGACATGATGATTGGCACGGACTACCCTCAGGATCACCTGCCGGACGACGACGGCATCAGCTTTCTTGCCGACGTCGCGCCCGTACTGGCGTCAGCCGATCTCGCTTTCGGTAACCTCGAAGGCGTGCTGATGGATGGTGGCGAACCCGGCAAGAAATGCAGCAATCCCAACGCCTGTTACCTGTTTCGCTCACCGACGCGCTACGCAAATCACTACCGCGCGGCGGGATTCGATGTGTTGAGTCTCGCGAATAATCATGCACGCGACTTCGGAGAAGAAGGCCGCACCAGCAGCATGGAGGCAATTGCCCGGGCCGGTATGCACCACTCGGGTCGCGTCGACGATTTTGCGAGTCTCGAGATCAATGGTATACGCATCGCCGTCCTTGCCTACGCCGTTACCAAGAACTCCAACATGATGCTCGATTACGAACTCGCGTTCGAAACGGTTTCGCAGCATGCGGCAACGCACGACGTCATCCTGGTTTCGTTCCATGGGGGCGCAGAAGGTGCCGACGTAACACATGTTCCGTTCGCCGACGAAGAATATTATGACGAGCCACGCGGCGACGTCGTCTGGTTTGCTCGCGGTGTCATTGATGCCGGTGCCGATCTCGTTATCGGTCACGGTCCCCACGTGGTACGCGGCATGGAGCGTTACAAGGACAGGCTCATCGCCTACAGCCTCGGCAACTTTGCAACCTACTACGGCATCAGCGTCGCAGGTATCAAGGGAATTGCGCCAATCCTCACGGCAATACTCGATGGCGATGGGGCTTTTGTCGAGGGCAAAATCGATTCAACGATTCAGTTGCGGCCCGCCGGGCCGAGCTTCGATCCGAAACAGCGGGCGCTGAACCTGATTCGGGGCCTGAGCATCGAGGACTTCGGTGAGCCAGGCCTCGAATTCCTTCCCGACGGCCGCATTCTT
>Ga0265309_10000897_pt1 | contig 12624 bp, 15 predicted proteins | sample Helome_FD_192492 | JGI IMG/M metagenome (GOLD analysis project Ga0265309, IMG submission 192492) | Marine sediment microbial communities from subtidal zone of North Sea - Hel_20160524 (Illumina Assembly) | ecosystem: Environmental > Aquatic > Marine > Subtidal zone > Sediment ...
GCGAGCATGACCTGAGCAGGCTCGATGGCAAAGGTACGCGCGACACCGAGGTAAGTATCGGGATGCGGTTTGTACTTATTGAAATTCTCGGCGCTGAGAATGCAATCCCAGGGTATCGAGGCGTTTTTGGCCATCTCGGTGAGCAGGCCGATATTACCGTTGGATAGCGAGCAGATAATAAACTTGGATTTCAGGCGCGTAAGCCCTGCAACCGAATCCGGCCAGGGATCGAGCCGGTGCCAGACCAGGTTCAGTTGCCGTCGTTTGGCTTCCGGCAGTGAATCCAGGGCAAAGTCGTGCAGAACCTTATCGAGGATGCGGCGGTGCAGATCGTCGAGGATTACCCATTCACCCCGATCCATAACCTCAGCCATCGCGGGTTTATACCCGGCCCGCCAGGCGAGGGCGAACTGGTCGGGATCGACGCCGAGATTCATCGCGGCTACCTCGCGCGCGACCGAACCGTGCCAGTCGACCACGGTACCGAACACATCGAAGGCGATCACTTTTATTCTGTCTGCTATTTCAGTCATAACTACCCTTGCATTTCTCGTTCCGCAAAGAATTCGATTTTGGCGATGATCATTGCCGGTGGGGGAATTCTACCGGGGATGCCGCTTTCGCCATAGACCAGCTGCGGTGAAATCTTCAATCACCCGAATTTCGATTGCTGACGCAGATCGCCTGCCTGCCATAAATAATAAACCACGAGGCTGTTCCCGGTGGTGCGGAAACCATGTGCTGTGTTCGATTCGACATAGATAACATCGCCGGCGCCATGCTTGTGTTCCCCGGATGCGCCAACCGTGAACTCTGCGGAACCAGCTAGTAAGATATAAACTTCTTCAGCCTCATGTCGATGGCATGGGTAAACGATATGCGGACCCCAGATGGCGATGCCGGCTCGAATGCGTTCGCTGACGAATGGCCCCTGCCGACCGATAATTTCGGCAAATCCGTAGCCGGCGAGCATCTCATCCGGGACCAGGTCTTCATCTTGCTTATAACTCTGCTCCCAACGCAGCCGGTTTTTATGACGCTTGAACACGGCCAACAGGGCCTGGGCCCGTGTATGAGCAGATGCGCTGCCAGCCCCCAGAATATCTGCAGCGGGCAGGTGCGCGGGTGTGACCGCCTGCCAGGTGTCGCCCCAGTCACGCATCGACGCCTTGAATCTTTCGATTTCGGGATGCGGGTGGTCAAGCGTAAAAGCGCGCACCGCGTCGAGCAATTCCAGGTCATCTATCTGTACACTCATATCATTCCTGATTGCCCCGGGGATTGTCTGCTACTGCGCAGGTGGAGACTCGCTCATACCGATGCTCTGTTTGACGTCGTCCACCAGGCTGGTACGACTATCGTCGGATGCAAAGTACCAGATCAGGACCCAGCCCAGCAGCACTAGTATCGTCATGGTCCTGATGAATGCAGATACTTTTTCATTCGCCTTGAGTCTTGCTACGCGTGCCCGGTTGGCAGTGAAGACACGATAAAAAAACCCGATGATCCTGAAGAAAGGGCCGTAGAGAATTTCTATCCATCTGGAATAAGGTTTTTGCACGTTATGAGCTACGGATGTTGGTCAACAATACGCCCTTGAAGTGGCAGGACATTCTACCTTTGGCGCTTCGTGTTTGACAGAAAAGTCGCTACTTCGGGAGTGTTGCGATCCAGCGACTGTGGCTGTCGGAAACGAATGAGGATTATATCCACGCTTGGGCCTTTGTCAGCAAAAACATCCCGACCGTGATCATGACGCCCCCCGCGAGCATGTTGATACCACGAATTGCGTGCGTGTTTTTAAACAGCAGGCTGGCACGATCGGCCAGGTAGGCATAGACCAGTTTGGCGCCGCCGACGCCGACGATTGCAATAGCAATAATGATCAGTGTATCGGCGGGGGTCATCCTCGACAGATCGATAAAGGCAGGAAAGAAGCCAAGGTAGAACAGGATTGCCTTCTGGTCACCGAGGGTGATCAGAAACCCGGTCAGAAAACTCGAGCCCAACGAGGACTGTTTAACCTTATCGGGTTTGTGTACCCTGGAGTCGGCACGCCACAGTGAAATGCCCAGCCAGATCAGGTAGGCGCCGCCGATGTATTTGATCAGCGTGAACTGCTCTCCCATTAGCTCGGCCACCAGGGCCAGGCCATAAACCGCAAGTAAAATGAAAATGATATCGGCAATGACAATGCCGAACGCGGTGAACATGCCATGGGTGAAACCGAATGCCGCTGCGCGCGCCGACACCGCGAGTACACTGACGCTGGGAATAACGGCAAGCACGATCATTGTTCCCAACAAGGCAAAGACGCTAGCCAGGGAAAGGGAAGATTCGAGCATGCTATACCTGAGGGTGCTCTGCGCCGGGAGTTACCCGGCTAAAGAATTCAGCCGGTGCGAGTCATATCCTGTCCACAACACATCGGCGATTTGATCATGCCGTGCCCGTCGGGACATTTGGATACCTGGATTTCGTCACCACTGTCAGTGGTAATACTGCCGTGGTCGAGTTCCTGGTCACAGGTACCGCAGGTCATGGTGCCGATGCTCATGCCGCAGGCTTCACATTTGTAAACTGCCATAGATGGTTCTCCTTTGTTGGTTTCCGGTGCAGTTTAGCAGCTTGCGCCCGGCTGTGCTGCTCCGGGCTGAAACCGATGGGACGAGGTCAACGAACCTGTCCCAGCTCCCGCGTCAGTTGCGCCGCTGGAATCTCGCGGCAGCCACTCGGGTTCTGTCCTGACCAAAGGGGTGAAAAATCACCGAGATTCCTGGCCTCCGCAGCGCTGCGCAATGGACCAATCGCGGTTGCGGCAAGGGGAAAGGCCGGAACCTGGCCAAGCGGACCGAGCTCGTGCATGACACGGTTGACAATGGAGCGCGCCGGGCGCCCCGAAAATCGATTGGTAAGTGCTGTGTGCACGGCGCCAGCATCTTTTAACGCGGCACGATGGACCGGGCTGGTAATGGCTTCGTCACAGAGCAGGAAGGCGGTGCCGATCTGTGCCGCGGCCGCCCCCAGCGCCAGTACCGCGGAGACCCCATTAGCGTCGGCGACGCCTCCTGCGGCGATAACCGGCAGGCTGACCGCCTCGATGACCTGAGGCAGCAGCGCCAGGGTGCTAACCTGGCCGGTGATATCTGTGCTCAGAAACATGCCGCGATGCCCGCCGGCTTCGACGCCCTGGGCAATGATCGCGTCGACTCCCTGCGACTCAAGCCATCTGGCCTCGGCGACGGTCGTCGCACTGCTAAGCACTTTCGCACCCATTGCCCTGACGCCTTCGAGCAAATCCGGCGCGGGTAAACCGAAATGAAAACTCACCACCGGTGGTTCGAATTCGCGAATTACATCAAGTGCTTCGGTACTGAACGGATCACGGCGCGCTCCCGGCGGAATCGAATTCGCGTCTATTCCATATTCTGCATAGTATGGCGCCAGTTCAGTCCGCCAGGCTGCTTCACGTTGTTCGTCAAGTGTCGGTGGAGTATGGCAAAAGAAATTGACGTTATAGGGCTTGTTACAGCCAGCCTTGATCGCGGCGAGCTCTGCGCGCAAAGCATCGAGACTCAGCATCGCGCAGGGCAACGAACCAAGCCCGCCGGCATTGGAGACTGCAATCGCCAGTGTGCTATCCTGCACGCCGGCCATCGGTGCCTGAATGATGGGTAGTTCGAGTTTGAGCAATTCCTGTATTGAGGCGGTCATTATTAAGCTTTCCTGAGTCGTTGCATTATTTCCGGTATTGACAGTCCGGTGATTTCAAGTACCTTCACGCGAATCAGCCATGGCGGGTAATTATTTTATCAAGCTGGTCGGCGAAAGCCTTCCGATCACCGTGATTCAATGGTGCCTGCCCACCGGAATCGATGCCGCTGGAACGCAGCGATTCCATCAGGTCGCGCATGGTTAGTCGTGCCTTGATGTTGTCCGTGGTATAGAGTTCTCCGCGCGGGTTTAACGCCCGGCCCTGGTTTTCGATTATTTCCGCAGCCAGCGGAATGTCGCCGGTTATCACCAGGTCACCCGGGGCCAGTCGCTTGACGATTTCATTATCGGCGACGTCAAATCCGGCAGCCACCCTGAGGAAACTGATGTGACGTGATGGCGGAACCTTGACGATATGGTTGGCGACCAGCGTGAGACTGATTCCAGTGCGCTCTGCCGCGCGGAACAGGATGTCCTTGATCGCATTCGGACAGGCGTCGCCGTCAATCCAGATCTTCATTGGTTAATCATGGTTTTGCATGGGTGGGCACTTAACCGTGCCAAAGGAACAGAAAACGCAACAGTCGCCGGCTTCAGGTTTTAGCAGTCGTTTGCAGGATGTGCATTCGTAGTAGTACTGACAGGCGTCGGTGGGCATGGTTTCGAGTTTGCTGTGACCGCAGCCGGGGCAGGTTAACAACGACTCTGGAATTATTGCTGGCATGTATGGGCTGTCCTCAAGATAATCCGGCACCGGGTCAGCGATATTCAGGCGTTACATTAACTTCATCTGGACATCTACTTATGGCGATGACCGTTAGGCCTCGGTAGCATCTTGACATCAATCACGCCTCATCATTCAGCTTGCTGTTACTCAGCTACGTAACGCGGATAAGTCGATTTGCTCTGGCGTGCAAATTCGAGATCGATTTCTACACTGGCAAAAGGCGACTCCTCGCTGGTTTGCGCCAGTACATCACCATCGGGTGAAATAATCCAGCCGAGACCACCACAATCGGCCTTACTTCCGAGCGGGTTCCAGATATTCGAAGACAAACAGTAGGCGCCGGCACACAAGGCAGCTGCCTGGCCTCCGGCCAGCCACTTTTGCAGGCTGCCATGTGGGGTTGCTCGTGGAACACACAGCAACTCGGCGCCTAGCTTGGCAAAATGTCGTGCCCATTCGAAAAACCACATTTCGGTGCATATCTGCACCCCTATCGATACTTCGAGCGCGTTACACAGGTCGAATCTGCGCTCGCCCCGCCCGTACCAGCTTGCCTCCCAGTATCCGTCTTCATCTGGCAGGTAATACTTTTCGTGTACGGGTAAAACCCTTGGTTCGGCTGTCCACAGGTAGGCCTGGTTACGCAAATCGCCTGCGTCGTTGATGATCGGTCGCGTGCCGATAGCCGCTCTTACCCCCAGCTTGCCGAGCTTGAGGATGGCGCTGGAATGGGATTCTATCGCCGCCATCCAGCGTTCACGATCGGGTTGACTATCCGCCGCCAGCCATTCGTGGAAACACATTTCCGGGAGCAGCAGGAAATCGGACTGCTGCTGACGGATGTGTACCGCGAGTTCATCCAGCATTGCCTCGAGTCGCTGTGGGCGGTTATCGAGTTGGCAGACGGTGACTTTCACGCCGTGACCGGGCCGAGGTAGAGTTCTGTGTCGTACTGGAAATCAATGACATCATCGATCGCAAACTGCTCAAACAGTGCGGCCAGTTCGGCAACCAGGGAAGGGTACTGGGGCGAGTCTTCAGCGGGACAATAAGATGAAGACTTCAGGCGGCCGAGCAATGCTGAAAACGACAGCTGCTGGCTATTATCAAAGCGCAGTACTTCCATCTGTCCGTCGGCGAAGAACCCTGCGATGTCTGTCTCGCGCAGGTTCATGTGATTTACGACCCCGTACTCGGGGACATAGGTCCGCAGGACGGCATCGTAGGCCTGTTGAAAGGCATGGCTGATTTTACGTTTGTTCCAGATCAGCGCTAGTCGGCCGTCGGACTTGAGGATGCGGCTGAACTCGATCTTTGTCGGAGCGTCGTTGAACCAGTGAAATGCCTGCGCTGCGGTTACCAGGTCGACCGATCTATCGCCGAGCCCGGTAGCTTCGGCCGGCGCAGCGACACTGGTGAAATTCGGATAGTCGGCCATAATTGTCTCGGCTACCTTACGCATATTTTCGTTGGGTTCGATGGCAAAAACCTTCAACCTCTGGTCCAGCAGCAATTTGGTAAAGATACCGGTGCCTGAGCCGACGTCTGCAACCACGGCACCTGCCTCTAGCCTGGTTTTTTGCAGCAGGATTTGCATCAGCGCATCAGGATAACCAGGTCGAAATTTGACGTAGGCTTCAACGCGGTTGGAAAATCTTTGAGTAGAGTCAGTCATATTGATAACGGTTGCGGGTTCGGTGCAGTTGCAGTGGATTAACTGCTTTCGATTTCAGCTACCATCTGGCGGGCAAGCTGCTCCATGCGTTCCAGCCCGACATCGGCCTTTTGTAAAAAATCGTTGTCGAAGCGGTCGGGGTTCGCCCAGTATCTTCCCCTGATGTCGCAGCGCTTGGCAAGCTTGGCCAGGCTGAGATCGCTTAGCTTGAAACCGAGCCCGGTCCACATTTCGGATAGTTTCGCCTCCTCGGTATGGTCCTGACTCGCGGTATCGTGCAAGCGGCGTATGTAAACCTGGGTATGCCGGGCGGCAACCACTACCGCTCGCAGAGCATCTATCGATTCGCGCTGGCGCACGCGGTTCGCTCGACTGAGGTTGGTAAGCCACTGCTTGAGGTGCTTGAACAGCTCCCACAGGCTGATATCGGTTAACACCGCCATGTCAGATCCATACGTCGCTTTCGGCGGTTCGCTCGCCGCCTTGCGTACCCCTGTCATTGGCAATTTCGGTGATATGACAGCGTTCGGTGGTTTCGAACCCCCGCGCCAGGCTGGTTCGTTTTACCTCTGACAACATATCTGCCTCCAGTTGTTGCGGCTGATACTCACCCTGGACTAAATCCAGGTATCTCTGTACCTGAAAACCACTATAGCTTTGACGCCCATATAGCCAGTTTATGCATCATGGACTTCTGCGAAATCTGATCCTGGGGAATCGGCTGTATTACTTTGTCGTGTACCAGTAGCCGATAAATATACTCTACTTTCTCATGCGCGGAATCGGTAGCCTCAAATTCGACGACACCTCTTTTTTCGCCGTATTTCACGCCTTCGACAATTGCTTTTTTAAGCATTTCCTTTTCGTTTTTCAGTTTCTTCATGAGTTGATCTGACCTCTAAGGCTACGCATCAGCGGCACGGTTTTGCCGCCTCCGACTGCATGCGTTTGTCAGGAGATATTTTGCTATCTCTGGCGGATGACTGCAATCGGAATGAATCCGGCGTTCAATAATTTTCGAGGAGAGGCAGATGCCGATCAATAACTGATGCCAATTTGATTTGCCTTCAGGAATTCGGGTCCGGTTTGGCAGGTACCGTAAAACAAAAACAGCACCCCTTTCCGTCATCGGGTAAGTCTACCCAGATCTGACCGCCATGAACCTCGACAATTTTTTTTGTAATCGCAAGACCTATACCCGTACCCGGAATGGCTGTATCCAGGCGCTCAAACAAACCAAAGATTCGCTCGTGATAATCTGGATCGATTCCAATACCGCTGTCTTTGACTCGAACCAGAACGCTCTCCTGTTGGCGGCTTGCGCTAACCTCAATTTTCGGATTGCTATCTGGACGCGAAAATTTGAGCGCGTTTTCGAATAAATTCTGCATAACTTCGGAAAGGCGTAACTTGTCGCCATAAATTTCCGGCATATCGCTATCTATAATAATTTCGGCTGCATGTTCTCGAATTGCCACCGGCATGGCATCGGCCACGTTTTCACAAAGTTTTGTCAGCGATATGTGCTCAGGCGGGTTCACTACCCGTCCGACACGAGATAATTCGAGTAATTCCTCCAAAAGTCTCGCCATGCTGTCTGCGGCCACACTGATTTTCTGGATATCGTGACTTATCTTCGCAGCGTCTCCCTCAGCGATGTCCTTTTCGAGCAAACCGATAAATCCCTTGATAGTAACGAGTGGGCTTTTCAGATCATGAGAAACCGTATAGTTAAACTGCTCCAATTCCACATTTTGCTGCTGAATCTCGGCAATAAACTCTACCTGGTTTTGTTCGTGCTTTTTCAGTTGTTCGAACAGGTGATGGAAAGATTGCGCGAGGCGGGATATTTCGTCCTCGGCATTTCGATTGAGTGGGAAATTAAAGTCGCTCTCTGGATCGGCAGGGTCAAAACTGCTGACGACAAGGTCGAGATTTTGAAGTGGCCCTGTGATCGAGCGATGGACAATAATCGCTAATATCGAAGTCAGGAATACAACGAGAAGAAAAATTGTCAGCGAAATTATTGCAGTTACCCGTTTTAATTTCGCGATCCGGCTGGTCTCGTCTTCGATGTCGAAACCGCGTAATTCAGCCGCGTTTTCGATAAAGGTAATCAATGGCTTCAGGTGCTGTTCCAATAATATTTTTCTTTGCACAAATGCCAGTGATTCTTCGCCGGACCGGTACAGCGATACAATTTCAAAAATATCGTCCCTAACCTTGTATACCAGGAACTCGTTCTCGTCGGCAGCGTATCGGTCGTGTTTAAGATCGAACTTTTCGGCATTGCTTCGATATCGACCAAAGTAACCCAGGCTATCTTCGTTCAGTGCGAGCAGTCGGGGAGTAACCTTGTCCTCTTTTTCGAATATCAGGCGGTCTATCAAGATAATCGATTCAAGCACATTGAGTCGAAACTCCTCGAGTAACCGCGCCTGCGCTAACAGCAAGATGCGATTATCGTTGGCCTGCTCAATTTTTGCGAAGACAGAAAACCCGGTTCCCGCGATCAGAAAGAAGCCGAGCAGCATGACCGCAATGACAAATGTGAGTCGTGATCCAATCGATTTAAAGACTCGCTGGATCATGTTATCTACATTCCACCGAGAAGCGTCCGCTAGTAGCCATTTCCACGAATACGAAACTGCTGAATGCGGTTATTGCCGGTGTCAGCGACATACACGTATCCCTGTTCGTCAACTATCAGGCCATGCAGATTGGAAAAGGTACCGGCCCCAATATCGCTGCCGCTCCACGCAAACTGAAATTCACCGGAACTGTTAAAAACCTGGATTCGCTCGTTGCCCAAATCGGCGACGTAGATATTATTGAGCTTGTCGAGCGCGACCCCGGTTGGTTGACGGAATTGACCGTTTCCAGTTCCCGCTGATCCGAAGCTCATGATGAATTCGCCATCGGCGCTGAACTTTTGGATCCGATGATTACCAAAGTCAGCGACATAGATATTGCCATTGCGGTCAGATTTAGCCGATTCGGGCCGATTCATTTGTCCTGGTTCACTACCCATCTCTCCAAAGCTGAACTGGAATTCGCCTTGCTGGTTAAAAACGCTGATTCGATGATTGCCCGCTTCAGCGATATAGATCAACTGGTTAGCTGCAATAGACATGAATTCCGCTTCGAGAGTTAAACCAGGCGCTGAACCATGCCCGGAGAATCTTTTAAGCGGTGTATAGTCCGGCCCGAATTTCTGGATATAACCCGACAGGTAGTCAGCAATGAAAATACTACCGTCGTCGGCAATCGCGATGCCTTCAGGTTTTTCAAACATCTCAGCGCCACCAAAAACTCCAATATAGCTGCCATCCGGTTTGAAAATCTGAACATCGGCACGCAGTGCATCGGTAACAAACAGGTTTCCACTTGCGTTGATAGCAAAGTCTTCGATATACAGAAACTGACCATTGCCATTGCCCTTTTTGCCCCAGGCTTTGATGAACTCGATGTGTGTTCCGGCATTATCCGAACCGAAGCATCCGACCTGCAGGATGCTCCCCAGGATTATCAATAATAAGAATCTTCTCATTGGGGACAGTGTAGTCGTGTTGTAGTTGGGATGCAGAAGATTTCCACTGTCCTGACGAATATAAGGAAAGCTCACCCTGAAGTTCCACTTGCAGTACAGGGATCATAGAGAGAACTGTGTTTCGCTGCCAGCCGGGCAGTTGCAAATTTGATTTGCGCCGGACAGAAATTATCGGGATACTCGCGGCATCGAGTTTGCCGGGGCGACCCTGATGCAAGTACAACCTGACCTGGTTTCGCTGGATTCCTTGCAGCAGCAGCTCAGCGCGGTGCTTCCAGACGAGAATCGCTCGCTCGGGATTCCACCCGCATGTTACGCCGATGCCGGGTTGCTGGCGCTGGAACAGTGTGCCGTTTTTCACCATGGCTGGGTTGCGCTCGGTCGCGCGGACCGGTGGCCCGCCGCAGGTGATTATGCGGCACTCAAAATCGGTGGAGTGCCGCTTATCGTAGTGCGTAACAAGACGGGTGAGCTGAAGGCCTTCGCCAATTCCTGCCGTCACCGCGGCAGTCAGATTCTGACCGGTGATGGCAACTGTAAAAAAATAAAATGCCCGTTTCACTGGTGGACCTACGACCTCGATGGCAGGCTCAAGGTCTATTCGCGTATGGAAAACGCGATCGACTTCAACCCGGATGAATTCGGCCTGGTGGAATTTCCGCTGCTGGTCCGCGACGGGTTTGCTTTTACCAGTTTTGAGGATGAACCGCCGGCAATCGATGCATGGCTGGCGGATTTTGCTGCGCACCATGAGCCCTGGGGGCTGGACAACTGGAAAGTTACGCGGGTGCGTGAATTCGAAGTCCAGTGCAACTGGAAAACCTTCATCGAGGTGTTTAACGAGTACTACCACTTGTCCATGGTGCATCCCGATTCAATTAGCTGGCTTTACCCGGAGCCGGACGCGGTTGATACAGTCGACGGCCAGTTCACCACCCAGTTCGGCGCCACTGAAGGCGCTGCGGCATTGCTGGAAGATGCCCAGCAGTATGCCTTGCCGCCCGCGCAAGGACTACAGGGACGCGCGGCTAAAGGCACGCGTTATACCTGGATTTATCCGAATACGACTTTTGCCCTGTCGCAGGATTCGATGTGGATGTACCAGGCGTTTCCCTTGTCAGCGGATCGTTGCTGGATTATGCAGACCATCAGCTTTCCCGCCACGTCGGTTGCGCTTGGCGATTTTGATGAACGCGCTGTTTATTATTACGAGCGCATCGATGCAGCTCTCGCCGAAGATCTGCCATTTCTGCAGCAGCAGCAGGTTGGATTGAATTCGAAGTTTGCACGCCAGGGCAGGTTCGCCGCGCTGGAACCGAGTGTCGGTAAATTCGCCTACTGGTACGCGCAACAATTATTGAAACATCTGACCTGATAATTACAGGATAGCTATGAGTCTTGAAATCAGAAAAATTGTGCGCTACATCGACGAAACCTATATTGAAGGCGGTAAGGCCGCTGAGCTTCCCTGGGTCATGGTTGCGGTCGCAGCGGTGATTAAAAATCCATGGGCAGGGCAGGGATTCGTCGATGATTTACGCAGCACCATCCTTGAGCTGGCACCGCCGCTCGGCGAAATCATGGTGCCCGATCTGCTGGCGACCATTGGTGGCGCGGATAAGGTCGAAGCTTATGGCAAAGCCGCGGTGGTCGGCCTCAACGGCGAAGTCGAACATGGCTCGGGTATGATCCATACACTGCGCTTCGGTAACCAGTACCGGGTTGCCGTCGATGGTCAGGCTTTTTTGAGTTTCACCAATAAACGTGCAGGTGCCGGCACCGCGATTACCATTCCGATGATGCACAAGGACGACGCGGGGTTTCGCTCGCATTACCTGACCCATGAGTTTCATATTCCCGATGCCCCGGGGGCAGACGAAATTGTGATTGCACTCGGTGCCGCTAGCAGTGGCCGACCGCACCATCGCATCGGCAATCGCTACATGGACATGGAAGAAATACAGGTCGATCAGACCGGTAAATCGGTTACCGATTAGGCGGGAAGACTGGTATTACGGCATGTATTCAGTCATCTCCGCGAAAGCGTATTGCTGTCCGGAATAAAACTTTACTGCTCGTTTTAAAGGCGACAATCCAACAGCATACCTGTGTTTCGCACCATATGGGCTTGATTTTGGAAAGTGTCCCAAGGGGAAACCGGTGAAGCCCCTCGCGCCTGACCGGGTGGCCTTCGGCTTCCTGAAAAAGCATTGATTTTAACGGGCAAGGCGAGACTCGACATCCCTGTCTCGACTCGCCACGGGCCGCGTCCCTGCGGCCCGACCCGTCAAAATCAATGCTTTTTCAGCACCCGGCCTTTACGGCGCGAGGGGCTTCACCGGTTTCCCCTTGCAGTAGTAGGTGGCTATCTCGGGTGAAAGCCTGCAAAAGTGTAGCGAGGCATGGATGCCGCGGTCCGACGCCTCGGGCTCCAAGCGATCCCATGGATGGGCCAAACGGCGCATGCCGTTTGGGAGCGCCTTTTGCAGGCTTTCAATCGAGATAGCCTTTGGACGACAATAAAGCTGCGATTAGTTTTTTATTCCGGACAGTAGTGAGCTTTCGCGGGGATGACAATAGGTCGTGGGGATGACAATAGGCCGCAGGTTTTCCTGTTTTATCAGGGAAGCGTTATTTCCTGGGCGGCAGTGACACCATCATTCCTGATAGCCGATAACCAGAGATACTAATTCGCCGAGTCAGATTTTTTCTGGCGCTCTTCCTGCAAACCTTGTTTTGCGGACTGGAAAAAATCGGTCACGATCATGAGGCTAACAGCAACCACGATAATGACGAAAGGCAGTTCCGATATCGATGCGGCCAGGCCGAGTACGAAAGCCAGAAATATGCTGACTGCAATAGCTCCGGTAATGATGTTATCCATGGCGTTCTCTGTCGGTTAGTCGCATTAGTATAGGGAAAATTAATCGTTCAGTATATCGAGCAGCCAGCGCGTGC
>Ga0265309_10000898_pt1 | contig 12624 bp, 8 predicted proteins | sample Helome_FD_192492 | JGI IMG/M metagenome (GOLD analysis project Ga0265309, IMG submission 192492) | Marine sediment microbial communities from subtidal zone of North Sea - Hel_20160524 (Illumina Assembly) | ecosystem: Environmental > Aquatic > Marine > Subtidal zone > Sediment ...
AGTCCAGCCGATGTTGTTCTCGTGGCGCTCGGGACCTGTCAGGAAATCATGTACGCGGCACTGGCGTCGGCCATGGATATCCAGCTCGACGAATGCAAGGTCGATGTTACCGCTGATCTCAACCTTAAGGGTTTAATGGGCATGGATCCAGACGTACCACCTGGTTTGCTCGCCATGGACTACCATGTACACCTGAAGAGTCCGGCTTCCGATGAAGAACTGAAAAACCTGATCGATGTCGTCGAGCGCCAGTGCCCGTTGCTCGATACGCTTACGCGCGATGTCAAGGTATCCGGAAAAGTAAACATCAATGACCGGGTGGAATATGTCGGAGCGGGCAGTTACCTGGCCCAGCGTGTACCGTGAGTAGAATTTTCAGCTGATCATTAAATCCGTGTCGGTGATATTTAAAGCAGTACCTTGATTTCATCGAGCGCGGCCGGGTCTTCGATTGTCGAAGGTACCACGTAGTCATCGCCATCGACCATTGCACGCAGTGTTTTACGCAAAATCTTGCCGGAGCGTGTCTTGGGCAGGCGTCCAACCACCAGCGCCTCTTTGAAGGCGGCAACCGCACCGATATCCTGGCGCACCTGGGCGATTAGCTCCTGCACAATTTCATCGGGCCTGACGTCCTCGGTGTTTTTCAATACGACGAATCCCATCGGTAGTTGACCCTTGAGTTCGTCACGACGCCCGATAACCGCGCATTCAGCCACCATCGGGTGCTTGCCGACGACTTCTTCCATTTCGCCGGTGGACAGTCGATGTCCGGCAACATTGATGACGTCATCGACGCGGCCCATTATGAACAGGTAACCGTCGTCATCGAAATAGCCACCATCGCCGGTAGTGAAGTAACCGGGATAGGTTTCGAGGTAATTAGTTTTGAAGCGCTCGACATCTCCCCAGATCGTGGTCAGGCAACTTGGTGGCAAAGGCAGTTTGATGGCGATAAAACCCTGTTCATTGGCGGGTAGCTGCGTGCCCGCCTCGTCGAGAATTTCAACATTGAATCCCGGCACCGGCATCGTCGATGAACCGGATTTAACCGGCATGGATTCGAGGCCATGCAAGTTCGCTGCAATCGCCCAACCAGTTTCGGTCTGCCACCAATGATCGAGCACCGGCACCTTGAAGGTCTCCGCCAGCCATTCATAGGTTGGCGGATCGAGCCGCTCACCAGCGGCAAAGATAGTCTGCAGGCATGAAAGGTCGTATTGCCGGGCAAGCTTTGCTTCCGGGTCTTCCTTCTTGATTGCCCTGAATGCGGTCGGTGCAGTGAATAATGCCTTCACGCCATACTCGGAGATGACGCGCCAGAAAGCGCCGGCATCCGGTGTCATGATGGGTTTGCCTTCATAAAGTACCGTGGTGCAACCATGAATCAGGGGGCCATAGACAATATAGGAATGACCTACTACCCAGCCGACATCTGACGCGGCCCAGTACACTTCGCCGGGTTCGATGTCATAAATCGCGTTCATGCTGTATTTCATCGCGACCGCGTGGCCACCGTTTTCACGCACCACGCCCTTGGGTTTACCGGTGGTTCCCGAGGTGTAAAGTATGTACAGGGGATCGGACCCTTTTACGGGTACGCAGGCGGCAGGCTCGGCGTCAGCTATTGCCTGCTGCCAATCTACATCACGTCCTGCCTGCATGCGCGCCGTTGCCTGCGGACGTTGCAGTACTATGCAGCTGCCGGGTTTATGACTTGCCAACTCGATGGCTTTATCGACAATGGGTTTGTATTCGATAACCCGGTTGATTTCGATGCCGCAGGAAGCGGTTAACAGCACCTTCGGCGTCGCGTCATCAAGACGTACCGCAAGTTCTGGCGGTGCGAAGCCGCCAAAGACAACCGAGTGCACCGCACCCAGGCGCGCACAGGCCAACATTGAAATTAACGCCTCGGGAATCATCGGCAGGTAAATGACGACGCGATCGCCTTTCCCGACTCCGTGGGTCTTGAGCATGCCGGCACATAATGCAACCTCGTCACGCAATTCGCGGTAAGTAAATTTCTTTTGCTGGTTGGTAACCGGGGAGTCATAGATTAACGCGGTCTGCTCGGCGCGACCGTTGTCGACATGGTAATCGAGTGCGAGATGGCAGGTGTTCAGCTCGCCGTCGGCAAACCAGCGATCGATACCATGTTCGTCGACGCTGAGTACGTTGGTGGAAGGTTTATACCAGTCGATCTGCCTGGCCTTTTCTGCCCAGAAAGCGGCAGGATTATCTATCGATGCCTGATACTCGTCCTGATATGACATTGCTTACCCCCTCAATCGAACACTATTTCTATTTATTAAAATATTTATCACATCATATTACGAGTGAGAATTGTAGACAATACGGGTTTCTTAATGGCCAATATTGGGATTAATAATCATAAACCGGTGAAAATTGTCGACAATTCATCAAAAATTATATTCAGTACTAATCACTACTTCGGTCAAAACACTCGTTCATGATTTCGATGAAACGCTTGGATGGCGCGGATAGAAATTTGCCCTTGCGGGTGACGATGCCATAGCTGCGTTTCGGGAAATACTGGTCGACCGGGATAACGCTCATCCTGGCGCGGTCTTCCTCGGTGATGCAAACGTCGGTGACGATGGAAATTCCCTGGCCGAGACTGACGTAGCGTTTGATCACTTCCCAGCCACCGGCTTCGAGGGTAACGCGAAAATTGACGTTATGCTGGGCAAACACCATTTTCACTATATGCCAGGTACTCAAGTGTCGCGGCGGCAGAATCATGCCGTACTTGCCAATATCGGCGAGGGTGATTTTATCCATTCGTGCCAGCGGATGATCGAGAGGTGTAATCACCACCGGGTTGTAGGTTACGATCGGGTCATATACCAGGTCATCGGGTACTTCCAGCATCGATCCGATAGCAAAATCGACCGAATCGGTGCGTAACATTTCCATACCGTTGCGGCCAGTTTCGTTGGCAAGCCGCAGTTTTATCGCCGGGTACTGTTGGGAGAATTTACCCACCGGATCAGGTAGCACATACAGGATAGTCGATTCACCCGCGGCAATGTTGAGCTCACCCGAGGTCAGATTGCCACAGTGTGCATCGAAGGTTTCCTTGAGCCGATCGATCCCCTGAACGTGGGGCAGGCATAAATCATACAGAATGCTACCCTCGGTGGTCAGACTTAACTTGGGGCCGCTGCGCTCGAACAGGATGGTATCCATTTCTTCTTCGAGCGCATGGATTTGCAGTGAAATCGTAGGCTGGCTGGCAAACAGAGATTCAGCCGCTTTCGTCATACTGCCGAGCTTGGCCGTCTGGCAGAATGCGCGCAGTTTCTTCAAATGATTTTGCTTGTAGTATGAATTTGCCATGGATCCGCTCGTGACGTTGCATTATTGGATAACTCAATACGAAAATCAAATTCAATGCGTTTATTTAATATAGTGACCTGTCGCGCTTTGCCTGGAAACCGGGAATGGCTGAATGATAAAGCGATACTAATACAGGATTACATCACCGGTAGATGCCAGTGCGTCGATCTCACTCTGGCAATATCCATACTCGTCGAGGATTTCGCGCGTGTGTTCGCCGAGCAACGGAGCGCCCCTTCTGACGCTGGTCGGTGTCGTAGAAAATTTTACCGGTGAGCCCAGCGTTTTGATGGGTCCGAGGCGACTGTGATCAACTTCCAGCACCATTTCTCGGGCTCTTACCTGTGGGTCCTGCAACATGTCGCCGATCGATAACACCGGACCGGCCGGTACGCCTGCGGCTTCAAGTCGAGTCAGCCATTCAACAGTATCGTGCTGCTTGAAACTGCTGGTCAGAATCTCTATTAACGATGATAGATTTTGCATGCGCCCCGCATTATCGATAAAACGCGGGTCTTCTGCGAGTTCAGATCGATCGATAACCTCAACCAGGCGCAACCAGTTAGCCTGGTTGGCAGCACCGACATTGATCCAGCCGTCAGCCGTTTGCATCGCCTGATAGGGAGCCGCCATGGGATGGGCCGAACCAAGCGCGCCGGGCGAAACACCCGTTGCCAGGAATATCGCCGATACCCAGGCAGTATTGATGATGCTGGCCTCCAGTAACGAGGTATCCACGAGTTGGCCTTCGCCAGATTTAAGGCGATGAATATAGGCTGCCAGTACTCCCATGGCAGCCAGAGTTCCAGCGCTGATATCACCTACCGGAACCCCGGCCTTGATAGGTGGGTGACCTGGCCCTTCGCCGGTTACGCTCATTAGTCCCGCTATACCCTGGGCGATTAAATCGAAGCCGGCACGATCAGCGTAAGGGCCGGTACGACCAAAACCGGTAATCTGGCAGTAGATGAGGCCAGGGTTTTGCGCACGCAAGTTTTCGTAACCCAGGCCGAGACGTTCCATGGTGTCGACACGAAAGTTTTCTATCACCACATCGGCCGTGCTTAGCAGCTTTTGCAATACGGCTTTACCGGCACTGGTTTTAAGATTGATTGCTACGCCGCGCTTGTTTCGATTCAGAATCATGAAAGCGGCAGACTCGCCGTCTATCTGCGGAGGCACCATGCGACGAGTGTCATCGCCCCCGGGAACTTTTTCGACCTTGATTACATCCGCGCCCATATCCGCCAGTAACTGCCCGCAGACCGGACCCGCCATGATATGTGCCAGTTCAATCACTTTAAGGCCGCTCAGAGGTCCGCTAGCCGCCACCGTTACTTGCCCTTGAATTCAGGCTTAACCTTGTCTAGGAAGGAGTTGTAGCCGATGTGAAAATCTTCAGTGTCGTAACACAGGTAGCTGGCATCTTTTTCTTCTTCGCTAAGCGGGGCAGGGTCGAACTGGCGACGCATGAACTGCTTGTGCCAGCGTGCCACCAGCGGGGCGCCGTCGGCTATACGACGTGCCGTGGCGTAGGCTTCCTGCTCCACTTGATCATCTGCTACCACCCGTGTAACCAGATGTTTCTGTAATGCTTCCGCGGCGTCAAACACACGTCCTTCCAGCAGAATCTCCATCGTTACCGCCTTGCCTACCAGACTATACAAGGCGTGCATTTCCCTGATCCCCACGCACAATCCGAGACGGTTGATCGGCACCCCGAATCGACTTGAATTACCGCATATGCGCAGATCGCAAAGGCTGGCAATCTCGAGACCCCCGCCCACACAAATACCCTGTATCAGGGCAACAACCGGGTGACGGCATTCGTATATCGCCGTCAGCGCCTCGTGATGGACTACGCCATATTGCCTGGCATCCCTGCTATTGGAGCGGGCGTCCTTGAACTCCGAAATATCGTTGCCGGGCGCAAACGATTTGTCACCGGCGCCGCGTAACACGATACAGCGCAGGTCGTCATCGCTCGAGAGCGAGCGCATCGTTTCACCTAACTGTTGCCACATCGGTTTGATCAGCGCATTCAGTTTTTGTGGGCGGTTGAGGGTGACAGTGGCGATATCTCCTTCGCGCCTGACCAGAATGAACTCGGTACTCATGACATGGGAACTCCTCGGGGATTTATCGATAGAAATACTCGACCAGCGACATCGGCACTGCGGGTACATAGGTCACCAGCATCAGCATCGCGAACAGGACAGCGATAAAGTAGATGTTGACCTTGCTCACTTCCCAGATATCGGCCCTGGCCACCGAGCACGCAGTGACCAGAACGCTGGCAACCGGCGGGGTCTGCTGACCGATACCCAGGTTTAGCGTTACGATGATACCGAAATGCACCGGGTCGATGCCGACCTGGTGGACCAGGGGCATTACGATAGGCACCACCAGGATGATTGCCGCGGCGGAGTGCAGGAACAGACCGACGACCAGGAAAAACACGTTCAGCAGGGCGAGTACGGCGTACTTGTTCTGTGTAATTTCACTAATGCCATCGGCCAGGGTCTGCGGAACCTGGGCCTCGGTCAGATACTCGCCGACCAGCACCGACGACGCTACCAGTAGCATCACCACCGCGGTCTGAACGCTGCCGTCGATCATTGCCTGTTTCAAATGCGGCCAGTCGAGTTCACGGTAGATGGTGCCGATGGCGATGGCCGCCACCACCGCGAGGCCGGCCCCCTCGGTGGCGGTTACGAAACCGCCAAAGATACCGCCCAGAATGATTATCGGCAGAGTAAAAGCCAGCGCGGCATCTTTGAAAGTCGCTACTACCTGACTGACTTTAAACACTTCCTCGACCGGATAGTTGTAGTGCACCGCAAAGCGGTGGGCCACGACCATCATCAGGAATCCGCCGAGCACGCCCGGCACGATGCCGGCGACAAATAATTGCACTACCGAGCTTTGCGCCATCACGGCATACAGGATCATCGGGATCGATGGCGGAATGATTACCGCCAGGGTTGCCGAAGACGAAGTAACTGCGGCCGCAAACGGACCCGGATAGCCCTTGTTCTTCATCGAGGGTATCAGTATCGACCCGAGCGCTGCCACGTCCGCAACCGCCGAGCCGGAAATTTCGGCAAAGAATAGCGAGGTGCCGATATTGACCATTGCCAGGCCACCTTTGACGAAACCGAATATCGCCGACGCAAATGCAATCAGGCGGCGTGAAATGCCGGTGGAATTCATGATCGCACCGGCCAGGATAAACAATGGAATTGCGATCAAGGGGAAATTCGTAGCACCATCCATCATGACCAGGGCGACGTTCGGTAATACATCAGGGCCATGCGCAAATACCATCGCGGCAGAGGCAACTACCGCCAGCGACACCGCAATGGGCACGTTGATCAACACCAGAGCCAGCAAGCCGATGAACATGAAGAAAACGATCATCTCGAATGTACTCCGCGCTTACTCATGTCGCAGAACCGCCGAGTGCCCGGTCGCCTCACGCCAGATCTGGGGCAGGTTCAGGATTTCCGCAATCACGAACAGGATCGCACCGATTGGTATGACCGACTGGGTAAACTGGGTGCCGACATAGGGCAGGCTGATCAGCGTATCGCCTTCCAGGATGACCAATACGACGTAGCCGTACCATGCCAGGATCAGGAAAAATCCGATGATGACGCACTCTGCGAGGATAACCATTGGCACTCGGAAAAGTGTAGGTACTACGGCGATTAGACTCGGCACCCCGATATGGGCTCGCTTCAGTGCTGCCAGCGAAGCGCCGTAATAGGTTAGCCAGGCGAGCTGGACCGAGGCGACTTCGTCGTACCAGGAAAGCGATTCTCCGGCCCAACGGAAGATAACCCCTAACACCACAACCGCGGCCAGACTAAGGATCAGCAATACAGTAATCGTCTCTAGCAGACGTTCGAACGCTGTGCGCACGGCTTCGAATTTACTCACCGGGGAACCTTGCTTGGCATATTACTTTATGAACCAGGGAAAAACCTCGTCCCGGAATTCCGGGGCAGAGCCTGGATACACTACATTGCAAGACCTAACGCCTTGTCGATTAATGCTTTACCGGTAGGTACGCTGGTGCCAAATTCTTCGTAGATCGGCTTGCTTGCGGCAATAAAGGCGTTCTTGTCCGCATTGTTGACTTCCATCCCGCCTGCCTTGAGTTCAGCCAGCAGGTCAACTTCCAGTTGTGCTGCGGTTGCATACACGTAAGCCTGGGTTTCTTTCGCTGTAGTCTCGAGGACATTACGCACATCCTCGGGCAGCTTGGCCCAGTACTTGGTGCTGACCGTCACATAGGCCGGTGTATACACATGACCGGTCATAGACAGGTATTTTTGCACTTCCTGGAACTTGCCGCTGGCGATTTGTGCCAGAGGATTTTCCTGGCCATCGAAGGTGCCGGTCTGCAGGGCGACAAACACCTCAGAGAATGACAGCGGTGCCGGATTGGCACCGTAGGCCTTGAACATCTTGACCCGCCATACTGACTTGGGCGTTCTCAATTTGAGGTCCTGCAAGTCTGCAGGTATGTTGATAGGCCGCTTGTTGTTGGTGATGTTGCGGAAACCGTTCTCCCATACAGCCAGTACTTTATAACCTTTCGCTTCCAGTATCGGTGCCAGCTTTGGCCACACGATTTCCTGCTCGATGCGCGCCATGTGAGCCCTGTCCTTGACCAGGTAGGGCATGTCGAAAAGTCCGAATTCATCGGCAACAGAGGCCATCACCGATGATGGCAGGGCAAAGTTTATCGTGCCGAGCTTGAGTTTTTTCAATAACTCCTTGTCCTTGCCTAACTGGCTGGAGCCGAATGTTAATACTTTCGCCTTGCCGGCGAGTTTGGCGTTGGCACGCTTGGCAAATTCGTTAACAGAAGACTCGAACAGGGACCCCGGTTTGCCTACATGGCCGAATTTAAGCTCCATTTCTGCCGCGAATACCGGAGTGGCCAGCAGGACACTCAGAATAACAGCAGGGCTGAATAATGTTAGAAGTTTCATGTCTTTTCTCCTCAGGTTTTTATATAGTTTTTTGGTGATTGGTTATGCTGGTTTATCGCGTACAGCTTGATCCTACTCCTGTTTATACTTTTTTGGCTAGTAAATTAGCGGGAGCGTCCCGGGACCTGGCCTGCATCATACAATCGCCATTGCTCAGCCTTCACCAGCCAGATAGTCCAGCGCAGCGTTGATACCGCCCTTGTCAAACGGTATTCCGGCTGCTGCCAGACCCATCTCCACACCCGCCAGGGTACCCGCCAGCATCAGGTCATTAAAATCTCCAAGATGGCCAATACGAAACACGCGCCCCTGTACTTTCGCCAGGCCAGTGCCGAGCGACATGTTGAAACGCTCGAGGATTACCTTGCGCAGGTGATCGGCGTCGTGACCCTCGGGCACAAGAATCGCGGTCAGCGCTGCGCTGTACTCATCGGGATTCTGGCACAGAATTTCGAGACCCCAGGCGCGCACCGCGCGCCGGGTCGCTTCGCCGTGACGCTGGTGGCGAGCAAAAACATTGTCCAGGCCTTCTTCGAGCAGCATTTTCAGCGACTCGCGCAGCGCGTAGAGCAGATTGGTCGCCGGGGTGTATGGGAAATAACCGGTATTGATGGCGTTTATCATCGGTTGCCAGCGCCAGTATGAGACAGGCAGGGTTGCTGTTTTGGCCGCTTCCAGCGCCTTCGCGCTGATCGCATTGAAACTGAGACCAGGCGGCAACATCAGTCCCTTTTGCGAGCCGGCGACGGTGACATCGACACCCCATTCATCGTGGCGATAATCGATCGAACCCAGTGACGAGATGACGTCCACCATGAACAGGGCAGGGTGTTTACTGCTATCGATGGCTTTTCTGATCTCCCCAATGCGGCTGGTGACGCCGGTGGAAGTTTCGTTGTGAACCACCATCACCGCCTTGATTTGATGGTTTGTGTCCTCCGTTAACCTGGCTTCCACTGCGGCAGGATCGACGCCATGGCGCCAGTCACCCGCGACAAACTCGACATCCAGACCGAGTTCATTGGCGATCCCTTGCCAGAGAGTGGCGAAATGCCCGGTTTCGAACATCAATACCTTATCGCCCGGAGACAGGGTGTTGACCAGCGCAGCTTCCCACGCGCCGGTGCCCGAAGCGGGATAGATAATAACGTTGGCCGTGGTTTTAAAAACCTGTTTTAAATCCTGCACTATCGCCAGTGTTAGTTGTGCAAACTCCGGACCACGATGATCCATCGTCGGCATGTCCATCGCGCGCAGGACTCGATCGGGTACATTGGTTGGTCCGGGGATTTGAAGAAAATGGCGCCCTGCTGGTGTCGACATCGATAAGCCTCGATAATTAAAGGTAATTGTTATATTTTTTGCTTTGGGCGACAATCCTGCCTCACCTAACCGTGTTGCGCAAGTCCTGCCAATTTAGGACTTATATAAAGGTTTTCCGTTGTCCACTAACGCTATGCTTCCACAAAATTCTGCTGCCAGTACCACCAGCATTGGTGACGGAACCCTGGCTGCGAAGCTGCATCATGAACTCGAAGGTGAAGTGATTTTCGATGCCTTCAGTCGGGGGCGTTACAGTACCGACGCCTCGATCTACCAGATCGAGCCGATTGGTGTGGTGGTACCGAAAAGTGAACAGGATATCGTGCGCGCCATTCAAATTGCCGGCGATGCGGACCTGCCGATTTTACCGCGCGGTGGCGGTACTTCACAGATTGGACAGACGGTCGGTAGCGCGCTGGTTATAGATACCAGCAAGTACCTGAACCAGGTAATCGATTTTGACCCCGTGGCGCGCAGTATTCGAGTGCAGCCGGGGATGGTGCTGGATCAACTCAACAAGTACCTGAAGCCACATGGTCTGTTCTACCCGGTCGACGTCTCTACCGGTAACCGGGCGACTCTCGGGGGCATGACCGGTAACAACAGTTGCGGCGCGCGTTCCATTCGTTATGGCAACATGGTGCACAATGTACAGGCTATCGATGCCATTCTGGCGGACTGTAGCAGTGCGCACTTTGCAGATCTGGCGCATACCACTCAGGACGGTTCCTGTACTGAACTGATTCAAAAACTGACCGCCCTGGGGCAGCGGGAAGCGCAGGAAATTGAACGCAGGTTTCCGCAGCTGTTACGGCGTGTGGGCGGTTATAACATCAATGAAATAGCCCGGCCCGATGATGCCAATTTCGCACGGTTACTGGTCGGTTCAGAGGGCACCCTGGCATTTTTCACCCGCCTGCAACTGGAGTTACAACCCATACCCCCGCAAAAGGTACTGGGTGTTTGCCATTTCCCGACCTTTCACCAGGCGATGGATTCGGCGCAGCACATCGTAAAGCTCGATCCGAGCGCGGTGGAGCTGGTCGATCGCACGATGATTGATTTATCGCGTGAAATTCCAATGTTCCGTGCCACGGTCGATCGTTTCGTGCGGGGTGAACCGGATGCCCTGCTGCTGGTGGAGTTTGCCGGCGATGATCGCAACGAGCAATTGAGCAAGCTCCGACAGCTGGTCGAACTGATGGCTGATCTCGGTTTTGCCGATGCGGTAGTCGAGGCGCTTGATGCCGGGTTCCAGTCTGCGGTATGGGAAGTACGCAAGTCCGGGCTCAATATCATGATGTCGATGAAGGGCGATGGTAAACCGGTTTCTTTCATCGAAGATTGCGCGGTACAACTGGAGGATCTGGCCGAGTACACCGACCGGCTGACGCAAGTGTTCAAAAAATATGGCACCACCGGCACCTGGTACGCGCATGCCTCGGTGGGCTGTTTGCACGTACGCCCGATCCTCAATATGAAAGAGCCGGGCGGTGCACAAAAAATGCGCGCCATCATGGAGGAAACGCTGGATATTGTGCAGCAATACAAGGGTTCCCATTCCGGTGAACATGGTGACGGCCTGGCACGTTCAGAGTTTCATGAGCGTATGTTCGGCACACGAATGCTGCGCGCCTTCGAAGAAGTCAAAGACAGTTTCGATCCTGGTGGAATTTTAAATCCAGGTAAGATAGTTCATGCAGCGCGCATGGATGACCGCGCCCTGTTTCGCTATAAGCCCGATTACCAGGTCACTCCGATACAAACCGCCCTGGACTGGTCGGAGTGGGGTGGTTTTGGCGCGGCTATCGAGATGTGCAATAACAACGGCGCCTGTCGTAAGGCGGATGTCGGTGTGATGTGTCCTTCCTATCGTGTCACTCGGGACGAGCAGCATTTGACCCGCGGGCGAGCGAATACACTGCGCCTGGCGATCAGTGGTCAACTGGGTGCCGATGCGCTGGTATCCGCGGCGATGTATGACACCATGGACCTGTGTATCGGTTGTAAAGGCTGTAAGCGCGAGTGCCCCACCGGGGTCGACATGGCGAAGATGAAGGTGGAATTCCTGCATCATTACCGCAAGCACCACCGCCTGCCACAGCGGGACCGTATGATTGCCTGGTTACCGCGTTACGCTCCAGTTGCGGCGCGTTTAAGTTATATCCTGAATCTGCGCGATACTGTCCCCGGTCTGGCCTGGCTAAGCGAAAAACTACTCGGTTTGAGTGCAAGTCGGACCCTGCCGCGGTGGCGCGCAGATTACTTTGACGACCGCCGCGAAGCGCCTGGCAAGCCACAGGAGCAAGGTCGTGAAGTGGTGTTACTGGTCGATACTTTCGAACGCTATTACGAGCCCGAAAATGCCCGGGCTGCACAGGCCGTGCTCAAGGCGGCGGGCTACCAGGTGCACCTGGTGCAACCGGCCGATGGCAAACATCCCTTGTGTAGTGGTCGCACCTTCCTCGCGGTGGGCCTGGTAAAAGAGGCGCGAGATGAAGCCCGACGCATGCTCGCAGCGCTCAAGCCTTATGTTGTGCGCGGGGTTCCGGTGATTGGCCTGGAACCCTCCTGCCTGCTAACCCTGCGCGATGAATTTAAGAGCATGCTACCTGGTGAGGAAAGCAACGCGCTGGCCGAATCCGCCTTATTGCTGGAAGAATTTTTGGCGCAACAACACCAGACCGGGGAACTGCAGCTCGAATTGAAGCCCTTGTCAGCCAGGCGAGCGCTCGTGCACGGGCATTGTCATCAAAAGGCTTTTGGCACGATGACCGCGATGCAACAGACTTTAGCGTTAATTCCGGATCTCGAGGTTGAAGTAATCGACTCCGGTTGTTGCGGTATGGCCGGCGCCTTTGGCTATGAAGCCAGTCATTACGACGTATCGATGAAAATGGCAGAACTGAGCTTACTGCCAACGATACGTACGGCC
>Ga0265309_10000903_pt1 | contig 12603 bp, 13 predicted proteins | sample Helome_FD_192492 | JGI IMG/M metagenome (GOLD analysis project Ga0265309, IMG submission 192492) | Marine sediment microbial communities from subtidal zone of North Sea - Hel_20160524 (Illumina Assembly) | ecosystem: Environmental > Aquatic > Marine > Subtidal zone > Sediment ...
CTTCCAGCCGTCGTCCGTCCGCAGCAGGACATCGGTGTACCGGCCGTTGCGGGTTTCTATCTTGCCGTCCTGGTTCTTGGCCGCGCTCGTATACAGGTAATGAGCAACCGCGATGTCGCCGTTCACGACGATCCTTACGGGATAAAGCTCGTGCGCAACCATGTCCGAGATTTGCTCGGAAAATCGATTCCACATCTTCGTTGATGCTTTGCCGCGAGGCGCCGGCGACTGCTTTTCCCATCCCGAGAAGTCATCGGTAAGCAGATTATCGACCCACTTGTTCTTACCGTCTTCCTGCGCGTTCCACTGTTGCTCGATGGTCGCCCACACTTCAACATCATGGTCCTGGTCCATCTGCGCATCCTGTCCGTAAGCGATAGCGCCCGAGAGCACCAGGCAACAGCCCAGCAGCAAGCTGAAAGTAGTGGATGTTTTCATTGTTCGTTCCCCTGGCGAAAATGTATGACGGGAGTTTAGTCGCATTGGCGCAGTGCCTCAAATGTGCCGGTTATCACTTGCGAGAACCAATGCGGCCAGCTGCTGCGCTTCCCCAGGACTGATTGCATTCGGCGTGTCGTATTCGTAGAGCGCATGCAAATCGCCGATTGACAGGTAGTCCGGGTGATGTATTTCCATGATCATTGCGTAGTCGAAAACCTGGTCGTCCCTGACGAGTAACAGCTGGTATACATGCAACGCGATTTCCTGCGGGGCATCGATGTGCATCGACGTCGCAATGTTGTGCTCGCGTTCGGGAAGGTCGATTGCGCCGATATGCATCGTCTGCTTGTGCAGATTCCATCCGTGAGAACGAAAAGTCGCGCCGATCGAATTGCCGGCCAGGACCTCGGCATGTTCTTTCCTGTAGCGTTCGTCCAACTGGTCGGCGAAGCGCACAACAGCATACGTTCGGCAGGTCTGGACCTCGCCATCGATACTGTAAAGGCTGGATCGTCTCAGGCCGGCTTCGCTGGCGAGTACGTCCATTCCGTAGCTGCCAAACTTCCGCTGGATGCGTTCGCTGTTGAGTAATACGGGCTCTGTGGCACAAGCACTGAGTACGGCAGCCAGTACCACGGGCGGAAGTTTTGTTACGGCCATAAAAGCGACTAACGGCGAGAACTGCACGCACCTTATACTGTCATTGCTTGAGCGTAAAGGAGCGACGCGATGCGTGCGATGGTCCTGACTTCGGTGGCCAGCATTGAAGAAAACAAAGAGCCGCTGCAGCTCGTTGAGTTGCCACGACCGAGGCCATTGGCGGGCGAAGTCCTGGTCGAAATATCAGTGTGCGGTGTCTGTCATACGGAGCTTGACGAAATCGAGGGTCGGACGCCTCCACCCGAGCTGCCCGTCGTGCCGGGCCATGAAATCGTCGGTCGGGTCGCGGAGTGCGGTGAGGATTGTCATCGCCTCATACCGGGGCAGCGTGTCGGTATAGGTTGGATACATTCTTCGAGTGGCGATCGGTATGAGAATCTCGATCCGTCGTTCCGGGCCACGGGCCGCGATGTCGATGGCGGCTACGCCGAGTACGTCGTCGTGCCGGAACGTTACGCCTATCCTGTTCCCGATGTATTCAGTGACGAACAGGCGGCGCCGCTGCTGTGTGCGGGCGGCGTTGGCTACCGTGCGTTGCGACTAACCGGCGTTGAGGATGGGCAGGTTCTCGGGCTGACGGGCTTTGGCGGTTCGGGCCATCTCGTCTTGCAGCTGGCGCGGCACCTTTATCCCGCTGCAAAAATTTACGTGTTCGCCCGCAGTGATCGGGAGCGCGCATTTGCGCTCGAGCTGGGCGCCGACTGGAGCGGCGACACGACGGACAAGCCGCCCGAGGCGCCGCACGCGATCATCGACACGACACCGGCGTGGAAGCCCGTGCTCGCGGCGCTTGCGTGCCTACGGCCCGGGGGCCGACTGGTCATCAATGCGATCCGCAAGGAATCCGGCGATCGCGGGCTTATGGCGGATATCAGCTACGAGGAGCACCTCTGGCAGGAGAAGGAGATCAAGACGGTCGCCAACGTGACGCACCGCGACATCGAGGAATTCCTACCGATTGCGGCACGCATACCGTTGAGGGTGGAAACCCAGTGCTACGCGCTCGAGCAGGCCAACCAGGCACTACGGGATTTACGGGCCGGACATGTTCGCGGCGCAATGGTACTGAAAATATCTGCCGGCGATTGAATCCTTTTTGGCCCAAGCTGCATCTAAGAAGCAATGCCAATAAACAGGGGAGTCGTTTGCATGCGCAAGCTAACAGGAATTCTGCTCGTTCTGGTTGCGATTTCGGCGGTGCCGACAGTAGCCGAAGAGGCAAGCTGGGTCGATAAAAGTAACGCCCACGCACAGGTTGTACTCGAGGTCTTTGCCAGGTTCAGTCCCGAGGGGGCAGGTAGTTTTGGCGTCGACGGCCTTGATGAAAAGGTCCTGGACCTGGGGCCGGGTATCTACGAGCGTGCCAGGGCGGAGACCGCGTCGGTCCTCGAGGAGCTGCAACGGCGGCGGGAGCAGGAAACCGACAGCAAGGTCCGCCAGGATCTCGATATCCTGATCGACGCAGCGGAGGACAGCCTGAGAAGTTCGAAACTCAATCGTGATCATTTGCTGCCGTACTACAACATCAGCCAGACCGTGTTTTTCGGCGTTCGCGGACTGATTGACCCGCAGGTTGCACGGGAACGATATCCTGCGGCCATCAAGCGCATCGAAAAGTATGCGGGCCTGGCCGATGGTTACACACCGATCACCGAGTTCGCCATGGACCGCACGCGGGAACGCTTCGATGTCGATGGTCTCGTCGGTCCCTATCGTGGCGAGGTCGAGCAGGATCTCGAGCGGGTCGAGAGCTTTGTGACGGGTATTGAATCGCTCCTCGCCGGCACCGATCTCGAAGACTGGCAGGAAAGTTACGAGGTGCTCGCCACCCAGCTGCGCGACTACAATGACTGGGTACGTGCGGAAATCCTGCCACGCACGCGTGACGACTACCGGTTGCCGCCGGCCCTTTACGAAGATGCGCTTCGCAACTGGGGTGTTGATGCGTCGCCCGAGGACCTCATCGAGCAGGCGACCAAGGGCTACATGGATATCCGCAACGAAATGGAGGCGTTGGCGCCGCTCGTCGCGGCCGAAAAGGGCTACGACACGAGCGATTACCGCGAGGTTATCGCCATGCTGAAGCGTGATGGCGGTATTGATGGCGATAAACTCGTCGATCATTACCACGCAGTACTGCGCGACATCGAGGAGATCATCGTTCGCGAGAAGATCGTCAGCCTGCCGGAGCGGGACGCGGGCATCCGCATCGCGTCGGAAGCTGAGACTGCGGCACAGCCCGCCCCGCACCTGGATGTACCGCGCCTGATCGGTAATACCGGTGAATACCCCTATTTCGTGATCCCGTTGCTCAAGCAAAACGAGGACGGCAGCTGGCAGCAAACCGACGACACCTACGAAGCAGGTGCCTGGACCCTGACGGCCCACGAAGCCAGGCCCGGGCACGAGATGCAGTTCTCGAGCATCATTGAATCGGGAGTGTCGATTACTCGCGCCGTATTCGCTTTCAACAGCGCCAATGTCGAGGGCTGGGGTCTGTACGCGGAGGCCATCGTCAGGCCGTACCTGCCACTCGAGGGCCAGATGATCAGCTTGCAGTATCGACTCATGCGGGCCGGACGCATGTTCCTCGACCCGATGTTGAACCTTGGTTCGATTACGCCCGAAGAGGCCAAGAGCCTTATCATGAATGACATGGCGATCGGCGAAGACTGGGCACAAAATGAAGTGGAGCGCTATACCTATCGCATGCCGGGTCAGGCCACGGCTTACTACTACGGTTACAACAAGATGCAAGCGCTCAGGGCGCAGGCCGAACTAAAGCTGAAGGACGATTTCGACCAGCAGGCGTTCCACGATTTTCTGCTTGCCCAGGGCATGCTGCCGCCGGACATTCTGAAAGGCGCCGTCATGAACGAATTCGTACCGAGCCAGCTTAACTGAGGCGATATACTGCGAGCTTCTGGCGAACTACGGAGCTCGCATGTCTCACAATATTGCCTGTTTCCGCTGCGGCGCGTCGCTTGCGGCGCTGTCGCTGCCAATTTCGCGACGAGACCAGTGCCCGGCATGCAGTGCCGACCTTCACGCGTGCAAAATGTGCGTGCACTTTGATGCAAACGTGCCGCGACAGTGCCGTGAAGACGGGGCCGAAGACGTCAGCGATAAAGAGCGTCCTAACTATTGCGAGTGGTTCAAGCCGTCCGGATCCGCGTTCGACGCGGATCGCAAGTCTGAAGCTGACGCTGCAAAGGATGCGCTGGCTACGCTTTTCGGCGACGACGATGCCGGTTAGCCGACGGCAGTTCCTGCGGCTCGCGGGCATTGCCGCGCTCCCTTCGGCGCTCGTGGCCTGCGGGGGAGTCGACAAGTCCCTGGCAGCCGATGTTCCGAGGTCGACGTATTCGCCGGATGCTACGGCCGAAGAAGTCACGCAGGGACTCGACCTTAAGGGCCAGCTCGCCGTGGTGACCGGCTGCACCTCGGGAATAGGTTTCGAAACCATGCGCGTGCTCGCCAAACGCGGTGCGTACGTCGTTGGAACGAGCCGCTCATTGGCGCGAGCCGAGGAGGCCGGCCTGCGGGCCAGGGGACTGACGACACCCGTCGAGCTTGAGCTATCCGATCTCGACTCGGTCGTGCGTTGTGCCGAGGCCATTCGTTCGCTGAATACACCCGTCGATATACTCGTCTGCAACGCAGGCTATCGTGGCGGCGGCAATGATCGCGATCTTGTCAACGGCGTCGAAAAGCACTTTGCCGTCAATCATCTCGGCCATTTTGTGCTCGTCAATCGACTGCTCGAGCGCCTGTTCCTGGCGAACCAGGGGCGTATCGTCATGGTGTCGAGCCGCGCCGCGTACCGTGACGTTAGTGATAAGGGTATCGACCTCGATGACCTGGGCATGAAGCACGAGTACAGTGACGCGCTGGCCTACGCACAGTCGAAACTCGCGAACGCGCTGTTTTCGCTGCGGCTGTCGGAGTTGCTGCGCGGAACCCGGATAACGAGCAATGCCCTGCATCCTGGCCTGATCAATACCGAGATCGATCGCAACCTCAACCCGATCATGCGTTTCGGTTTCGGCTTGCTGACAGCCGTGAGTGGCAAGAGTCCCGAGCAGGGCGCCGCCACCAGTTGCTACGTCGCAACGCATCCGCAGCTCGGTGCGACGAGCGGGCAGTTCTTTGAGGACTGTAATGCGATTACTATTGCCGGGTCGCACCTGCACGAACAGGTGCTGGCAGAGGATCTGATGCGGGTTTCGGAGGAATTGACGGCTGGCTACCTCGTCGAGCAGGAAAGGCCGGACTGGAGTGAATTCGAGAATGGTGTGCGCGGCGACAGGGACGGGTAACAGCGGTGGATGACGGCAAGGCACTTGTAGTGTTATCCGGTGGTCAGGACTCGACGACCTGTCTTTACTGGGCAATCGACCGGTTTGGTCGGGACAATGTCAAGACAGTCACGTTCGATTACGGTCAGCGACATCGCGTCGAGCTCGAGTGTGCGGCGAATGTGGCCGCTCATGCCGGTGTGAGCAACGAGTGCCTCCCTATCGACACGTTCAGCGCCCTGGGCGGTGACGCACTGACGGATGCCCGCATTGACATTGAGGTGCCGGAATCGTCCAGGCTTCCGAATACGTTCGTACCGGGCCGAAACATCATCTTCCTGACGTTCGCAGCGGCATACGCCTATCAACGCGGCATTACACAGCTCGTAACCGGCGTCGCGCAGACCGACTACAGCGGCTACCCGGACTGTCGGGAAGCGACGATCAGGGTACTCGAGGAAACGCTCCGCCTGGGCATGGAGTGCGAGGTCCGCATTCACACGCCCCTGATGCACTTTTCAAAAAAACAGACCGTCGAATTGGCGAGGGACCTGGGTGGCCTCGAGGCGATGGCGCTGACGCATACCTGCTATAACGGCGAGCGACCACCCTGCGGTGAGTGCCCCGCCTGCGAGCTGCGGGCCAGGGGGTTTTCCGAGGCGGGAATCGACGACCCGTTACTGACAACCCGATGACTTACACGGTCAAGGAAATCTACTACACGCTGCAGGGGGAGGGGGCCCAGGCGGGTCGCCCGGCCGTATTCCTGAGGTTCGCGGGCTGCAACCTGTGGTCTGGGCGCGAGATGCACCGCCAGGAAGCCGTCTGTCGTTTCTGCGACACGGAATTCGTCGGTACTGATGGGCCCGGCGGTGGAAAATTCGAAACGGCTTCGGAGCTGGCCGCGGCTGTACGCCGCGCGTGGCCCGGCGATCGCGGGGCTCGCTACGTGGTTTGCACAGGCGGCGAACCCTTGCTGCAGCTCGATCGCGCCGCGATTGACGCGCTCCACGAAGCCGGATTCGAGATTGGCGTCGAAACCAATGGCACTCTGGCGGCGCCCGACGGCATCGACTGGCTTTGCGTCAGCCCCAAGGGCGACGCGCCCGTCGTGCAGACCCGCGGAGAAGAGTTAAAGCTTGTCTTCCCGCAGGCGGAGTCAGCCGCGCAGCCCACGAAATTCGAGGATCTGCAGTTCGACCATTTCTTCCTGCAGCCACTGGATAGCGAATCGCGTGAACAAAACACGCAGCAAGCGGTGCGCTACTGCCTCGACCATCCCCGATGGCGGCTGAGCCTGCAGACGCACAAGTACCTGGGGATCGACTAGGCATGAACCACCGCGTTGGGCGCATCCTGTTCGCTCTTGCCGTGGGCGCAGTGGTCTTCTTCGCATCCTACCGATGGGTTACGGATCCCGGTCCGCGTGCGGAGCGTGCCGCACAGGAGCAGGCCGTGCGGTCCGCGCGGACGGCGCTTGTTGAGGTGCTCGATGTCCGCGACTTGCAGATCATCGATCCGCTGGCGCCGAACCGCAAGGTCGGCAAGGTCTACGTTTATGCCGAGCCGCCGGGATGGGCCGTGTCCGGTTATTACCGGCGTGGCGATGAGGATCAATGGCGTCCCTACCTGGCTACGCTCGACGAGGCGCTGTCGTTGCTTAAACTCAAGGTGCAGGACCCGGTGATCGACGAACAGGCGGCCTCAGACCCGCGGCTCGAGGCCATCCACTGATCAGACAAACATCGTCACCAGCCATCCGACAAGCACCAGCAGGCTGGTTGTGTAGGCGAGTCCCATGAGGATCATCGCGGCGTCAATTTCAAACTTCCGGTCGTCGTAAGTCATTGGCCAGCCTCGTTTTGTTGATCGGAGACTGCATGTTGCACCGCCTCTGTAGAGAATTACTGACGGATGACTGATGCTTTTCTGATCATTCCACGATAGGCACGTCTGCGGCCATGTCCTCTCGTCGCCACTCGAAAATGTTGAGTTCGATAAAGACGAATGCGACCAGCCACAGGAAAGCGTCCCAGAAGTCGACGAAGTCGCCCTTGAAGCCCCAGTAAATCGCGGCAAGCAGTAGCAGGAAATAGAGCACGAGTTTAGCGGCATTGCTCGCGGTCAGCGCGACGCCCTCGAATCGACCATGCTCCTGGAGACGCACGTCTATTTCGAGCACCAGCACGACAAGTAGCCACACGCCCGAGTTGATGACGTCGACCCATGCCAGCCGGCGAATGTCTGTCAGGCCCTGAAGGTCGACGACGGCCGGCATGCCCCTGAATCGATAGAGCGTGCCCTCGGGGGCAAATCCGGCACAGTTTGCGACGGTGAGTTCGGCATACTCATCGAGCGTCGTCGCCCACGACCACGGCTCGGGCAACAGCGCGCAGGCGCTCCGCACGTCGTCGAGGACCGTCGCTTCGTAGAGAAACGTCAGGTTGTCCACGTAGCCAAAGAACGCGTAGACGATAAATCCGTAGCAAAGCACGCGCAGTCCGTGAAGCAACCAGGTGACATGCTTCGTAAAGTGCCGGTCCTCGAGAACATAGGTCTCGAGTTCGAACATCAACAACAGAACGACCCATGCGGCCGTATCGATGGTTGCGGAGAAGGCTTCGATCAGATCGTGCGCTGCAATGCCGTTTGGAAACTGCAAAGCGGCGGCGGTGACTTCCTCGTCGAAAAACCAGTAGATGTTCATCGCCAACATTACGTAGACGAAATACTTGAAAAACTGGTACAGCGTATTGCTGCTTATCGACAAAGCTCCGCTCCGACCCTTGCGGGCCAGCTCAGACAGCGTCCGCAGTGTCGTCGATCATATCTGTTTCGACGCCTGAGTAGTAAACCCAGACATTTTCTTCGCCGGTCAGAAGCTCGATGTACTTGGGGTGTACGAAGATATTCTCCCGGCCCGATTTCACCTCGCGCAATACACCGATTTCACTGAGCTGCTTGAGGTAGACAGAGGCAGTCTGCCGCTTGGCGATGCCAGCGTCGACAATGTTGCCAATGCGACAGTAGGGCTGCTTGAACAACACCTCCACGAGTTCCCAGGAGTAGGTCTTGGGCAGGCTCCTGCTGACGTACTCGCCCGTGTGCTCCATGAGTTCCCGGATCGCCTTGATCTTGTCGGTTGTCCAGGTGCAGGTTTCCTCGACGCCGTCGAGGATAAAGAGTATCCACGATGCCCAGTCCTTCTCGACCGTTACGGTCTTGAGGAGCTGGTAGTACGCCGCCTTGTTCTGGATGATGTAACGACTCAGGTAGAGAATCGGCGAATCCAGCAACCCGTGCTCGACGAGAAACAGGATATTGATTATGCGTCCGGTACGACCATTGCCGTCCGAGAATGGGTGGATGGCCTCGAACTGGTAGTGCTGGATTGCCATGCGAACGAGCGGGTCGATGTCCTGATGCCGATGCATAAAGTCCGCCCAGTTGTCGAGTTTCTCAATCAGGAGTTGCTGGCCGACGGGCGGCGTGTAGATGACGTCACCTGTCATCCGGCTCTTGAGCGTAGTTCCAGATTCTGCTCGAATATCCAGCTCTATACCTTTGATAGTGCTACATATTTGTATAGCCATATCGGTTGTCAGCATGCCCCGCTGCACCATCTTGGTGCCCTCGTACAAGGCCGTGCGATAGCGCAATGCCTCCTTGGTGGCGGCATCGGCCTTGTCTTCGCCGATATCGGCAAATTCGAATAACTTGTCGGTGGTCGTGACGATGTTCTCGATCTCCGAGCTGGCGCGCGCTTCGAGCAGTGGCAGCGCATTGACGAGGACGGCCGAGTTCGGGATCAGTTCGGCGGCCTGCTTGAGTTCGGCAAGTGCCACACGAGCATTGATACAGCGCTTCAGGATCTCGGTCGTTTCGATCTGCTCCAGGGGGGGCGGCAGCGTCGGGAGGTCGTTATAGGGTAAAGAAGGATTAAAATCAGTCACTTATGCATGCTCCGGACGAATAGGTCGATTGCGTCGACAGGTTGACCAGATATGTCGATAAAAAGCCGTTTTATCGACATATTCCTGACTTGCGTCGATTGTATCGACATGTCGGGCCAATGTGTCGATATTTGTACGAAATTTCGACAGATCCTGAGTATATGTCGATCTCGTCGACAGGTTCGTGAACACCAGTCGCACTTTAAGGACTTCGTGACAGTCAAACCCTGTGGGATTAGTCTGTATGAACGACGCTTGGGAGGCATCGTAATGAATCGACCTGAACATCGCTGGTCAGTGCTGCTCGTGGCGTTTGCGCTGGCCGCTTGCGGTGGCAGCAGTGGCGGCCTGGGCTCGTCCGAAGACGACCCGCCGCCGACCGGCAACCCTCCGCCTGCAACCCCTGGAATTACGACGGGGCAGGCCTTTACACAATTGCCGACGTTTAGTCGGCCTACCGCGCTCCTCCAGGCGCCGGGCGACGCGACGCGCTGGTTCGTACTTGAGAAGAGCGGCATCGTGCGGGTGTTTACCAATGACCCGGACGTCACGAGCAGCAGCGTCTTCCTGGACCTTGGTGGCGTCGTCAATTCGGCCGGCGAGGGTGGCCTGCTCGGAATGGCGTTCCACCCGGACTTCCCGGCAACGCCGGAGGTATTCGTGTCCTATACGAGGACCGGCGCCGGCACGCCGCTCGTATCCTACGTCTCACGCTTCTATAGCATGGATGGCGGGGTGACGGCCGATCCGGGTGTCGAGGATATTATTCTCACACTGGCCCAGGAGCAGACCAACCACAATGGTGGCGACGTGCATTTCGGCCCCGGTGGCAATCTCTTTGTGGGCTTCGGTGACAGCGGTGGCTCTGGCGACCCGAGGGACTACGGCCAGAACACGCGCATATTGCACGGTTCCATGGTGCGCGTGAACGTCGACGGCAACACACCCTATGAAATCCCGGCCGGTAACCCGTTTGCGGGCAACGCTATTTGCACGCAGGGTGTGGGCGCCGCGCCGTGCCCCGAGATCTATGCCTGGGGCCTCCGCAACCCGTGGCGCTTCAGTTTTGATTCGGCCACCGGAAAGCTGTGGGCTGGTGATGTCGGCCAGGGTGACTGGGAGGAGATCGACGTCATCGAGGCTGGCCTGAACTACGGCTGGAACATCCGCGAGGGCGCACATTGCTATCCCGCGGGGTCTGGCTGCGATGCGACCGGCCTGGCGGACCCGGTTACCGAGTACGGCCGGAATCTTGGCGTGTCCGTTACGGGCGGCCACGTCTATCGCGGCTCGGCGATCCCGGATCTCGTCGGGTGGTACGTGTTTGGCGATTTCGGGTCCGGAAACCTCTTTGCGATACCCGAGGACAGCGTCGCCGGCACGGAGGCCGAGGTCTTGCTCGACACGAGCATATCGATCGTGGCGTTTGGTGAGGCTGTCAACGGTGAACTGTACGTCGTCGATTACTCGGTAGGCACAATCCACGAGGTGCAAGCGGCCCCTTAGGCGATCGTTTCATATAGAATTTGCAGCCACACTGTCATCGTCCAGGAGCTACCGTGGCTGTCAAATCCGATATCGAAATTGCCCAAGCGGCCAACGTCAAACCGATCCAGGAAATTGCCGCGAAACTCGACATTCCGGCGGATGCACTTGTTCCCTACGGCCACGACAAAGCCAAGATCAGTGCCGATTTTATTGAGTCCAGGGAAGGGGGTAAGGACGGCAAGCTGATTCTCGTGACTGCCGTGTCGCCGACGCCGGCCGGCGAGGGCAAGACGACGACCACTGTTGGTCTCGGCGATGCCATGAACCTGATCGGCAAGAATGCGCTGATGTGTCTGCGCGAGCCGAGCCTGGGGCCGTGCTTCGGCATGAAAGGTGGTGCGGCAGGCGGCGGATATGCCCAGGTGGTGCCCATGGCCGACATCAACCTGCATTTCACGGGTGACTTCCACGCGATAGGCGCAGCCAATAACCTTTTGGCGGCGCTGATCGACAATCACATGCACTGGGAAAACCAGCTGAACATCGACCCCCGACGCGTGACCTGGCGGCGCGTCGTCGATATGAACGACCGCGCCCTTCGTACCGTAACCTCTGGTCTCGGCGGCTATCACAATGGTGTGGTTCGCGAAGCCGGCTTTGACATTACGGTCGCGTCCGAGATTATGGCGATCTTCTGCCTGGCGACCGACTTCAAGGACCTCGAGACGCGCCTTGGCAACATCGTTCTCGGTTATACGCGACAGAATGAGCCCGTCACGGTTCGCGAGCTAAACGCGCAGGGGGCCATGACGGCGTTGCTGCGCGATGCCTTTCAACCGAATCTCGTACAGACGATGGAGAACAACCCGTCGCTGATGCATGGTGGCCCATTCGCGAACATCGCCCATGGCTGCAACTCGGTCGTGGCGACGAAAACGGGCCTCAAACTCGCCGACTATGTAGTCACGGAAGCCGGTTTTGGCGCGGACCTGGGTGCCGAGAAATTCTTCAATATCAAGTGCCGCAAGGCCGGGCTGTCGCCCGACGCAGTCGTACTTGTGGCCACGATCAAGGCGCTCAAGATGCAGGGCGGGGTTGCCAAGGACGAACTGGGCAGCGAAAACGTCGCGGCGCTCAAAGATGGCTGCAAGAACCTCGAGCGGCATATTCGAAATCTCGGCAAATTCGGGGTTCCTGCCGTGGTTGCGATCAACCGTTATACGGCGGATACGGATGCAGAAGTGGCGGCCGTGCGAGAGTTTTGCGAAGGCTACGGTGTGCGCGCCATCGACTGCACGCACTGGGCAGACGGCGGGGCCGGCGCAACCGAACTGGCCGAGCACGTCGTCGAACTCTGTGACAGCGGCGTGGCGCAGTTTCGCACGCTGTACAACGATGACATGTCATTGTGGGACAAGGCGGCAACGATCGCGCGCGAAATCTATGCTGCAGACGATATCATCGCCGACAAAAAAGTCCGCGATCAGTTTGCCAAGTACGAACACGAGGGCTTCGGCAAGTACCCGATCTGCATGGCCAAGACGCAATACAGCTTCTCGACGGACCCGAACCTGCTTGGTGCGCCGTCCGGCCACGTCGTGCCGATTCGCGAGATTCGGCTCGCGGCAGGCGCCGAATTCGTTGTCGTTGTATGCGGCGCCATCATGACCATGCCCGGGCTGCCGCGCGTTCCGGCCGCCAACAACATTCGCGTCAATGAAGAGGGCCGCATCGAGGGCCTGTTCTAGATTGCGAGCTTGTCG
>Ga0265309_10000904_pt1 | contig 12599 bp, 11 predicted proteins | sample Helome_FD_192492 | JGI IMG/M metagenome (GOLD analysis project Ga0265309, IMG submission 192492) | Marine sediment microbial communities from subtidal zone of North Sea - Hel_20160524 (Illumina Assembly) | ecosystem: Environmental > Aquatic > Marine > Subtidal zone > Sediment ...
AAATTGGCTCGTCTTGCTGTGATACCGATAACCCCATAGGAGATGCCCGCAGAAACTAGCTAAACTTCTCAGAACCCGCAGAAACGGACACCTGAAATACTCCATCAGGCATCTGGGTCAATCGCTATGCTTAGCCCTTCGTGTCTTATTGCTCTTTATTTTCTTCGATTCTAAACTTTTTTAGACTATCAACCAGCCAGTCGCGGAAGGCGATAAGATCGCTGTTCGGGCGGGCATCAGCGGGTGACACAAAATAGCATTTATATCGAGCTGGAATAGATTCTGGGTTAGCGTATGCAATTTTCCCGGAATTAATTTCTTCTTCAATCACGTCATGGGGTACCAGTGCAATTCCGCGTCCCTGTAAAGCGGCGTTAAATGCCTGATCAATATCAGGGAAGGATTCGTACTGGGTTGCGGGATCGATTTGATTACCTGATACGACATCCTGCCAATTTATATGCAAAGCCGCGCCTTCCTTAAAATTATAGAGTCCATCGACAAGATGGTGTGTACCCGGTTCTGCAAGTGATTCCAGCGTCCCGTGTTCGGCGATATAGCCAGGGCTTGCCACCGCAAATAACTGCGGATGAAACAGCAGCATACTATCAAGACCATTAAATCCGTCATCACTAGCGCAGAATCGAACTGCTGCGTCGATTCCGTCGTTCTTGAAGGTAGCCACTTTATTAGTCCTGTCGATAGCGACGGGGACATCTGGATATGACTCATAAAATGCCTCCAGATTCGGCATTAACCACTTCTGGGCGAAACTCGGGCTCGCAGAAATCGTAAGACTGCGGCCGGATTTGGTTCTCGCCACCTCCTGTGACGCAACCGCGATTTCGCCCAGTGACTGTTGGACGACAGCAGCGTAAGTCTCGCCTTCGTCCGAAAGTTTGAAGGAATTTGGAGTACGGATGAATAGTTCGCGGTCAAGATGGTCTTCCAGGTTGCGCAATTGTTGACTGACCGCACCCTGGCTGACACAAAGCTCTTCGGCAGCCTTGCTTACGCTTCCAAGTCTTGATACGGCTTCAAATGCCCTCAGGGCGTTCATTGGCGGCAATTTCATTGAGTTCTCTTTTGAAAATCTAATGAGCCTATCCGAATAACTGCATGTACAAAGTCCGGTTCCAGCGCAATTATACGCTTACTCAATTCAACATTGATAGAACGCCTAAAAACTACGGCAAACAGGAACAAAGCAGTCACGGCGAACGATAAAGGAGAAAATATCATGCAACAGGCAGACAACATTCAACTGGTACCGAAAGTCTCAACTATTTTTAACAAAGTAGTCCACTTCTTTGCTAGCCTTCGAATATTAATCCCCCAGCACGACCAATCTCCTCGGCCCGATCGAATTCTAAGCAACATTGACTGGCCTGATTCCGACTCAGAGTCCGAACAGCATTCCCACGACAGTTGTAATCGACCTGTCTGCGGCGGATACAACGAGGCGTTCATCGTCCAGTACTGGGCCAGCTATCACCTCAGATAACGTGGTTGTTTACCCATGAAGTAGCGTAAAAGAAAACTGATTCATTTAATCCAGATCGGCAGTCGAGCGACCATCAGGTTTACTTTATGAACGCCTGCTTGCTGGAAAGTGGTCCGTAGCAGAATAGCGGATATACTATGCTGTCAGTAATACGCGGGTCATCGGAATCTTATGATGCCCGGTCTCGAAGTCGTCGCTTAATCACTTTTGCCGATGTACAGACCATTGAAGGGTAAGTTGCGTTGTCGGCTTGCCTGAATTTTTTACAGTTTCAGAGTGATATATCACTGTCCCCCCATTTGTAATACTATTGCCGCGAAATCAATAAGACCTGTCGGCTATTCGATCAGGTGCAACCTGCAAAAAAGCGAAGGCCAGGGTTTTTATCCTGTCGAATTACGCTGTAAATCCGGAAAAATTGCATGAAATATTTACTCGCATTGTTGAGCCTGGTAATCAGTATTAGCGTTGCCGCGGAACAGAAACAATTTCAAACCACACCCGGCGACAGTCTGTCTTACATTCTGCGTTCACAAAACTACGGGCAGACTTATGCAGATATAAAGCCTTACATAGCGGAGGTTATACGACTAAACCCGCAGGCTTTTAAAGATGGCAATCCCAACTATCTGATCCCCGGTGTTGTCCTTACGCTGCCGCTAAATCCGAATGCAGCCGAACCGGTTCCCGAGCCCGCGCCCGAAATAGTTGCAACGCCAGAACCCGAGCCAGCCCCGGAACCCGAGCCCTCCCCGGAATCCGAACCCGAGCCCGTCCCCGAATCAACAGCAACGATCGTGGGCAGGATTGAAGTTACCCGGGGATTCTCGGAGGTAATTCGTGATTCTGAAGTAGTAACGGTAACCCGGCAGGAAAACCTGTTTGCGACAGATGTGATTTTCACCCAGCAGAATACGCGCGCAGAAATCAGGTTTACCGATGAAACCCAAATCATCATGGGGCCAGAGTCACGCATTGAGATAAACGAATTTTCTTACTCTGGCAACGAATCGCCCGATGCCGTATCGCAGGACTCCCTGATTGCGACCCTGCATCGGGGCGTGTTCAGTATTATCACCGGCCTTGTTGCGCAAGATAAGAATAACCGCATCGATTTTCATTCCGCGTTAACGACCTCGATAGGTATCCGCGGAACCGACTTTACCGTTCGCGCCTGTATGGAGCTGGCTCATTGCGGAGATCTTTATGGCGTTTCGGCAGCCGTCAAGTCAGGCGCTATCAGCCTGAAAAACCCCGTCGCTGAAATAACGCTCGCCAGTAAAGAATTTGGCCAGGTTAAAAATATGACGGACGAGCCGGCTAAGGCGCCCCTGCCCGAGGGTTTTCATGACCTCGACCTCGATGTCAGTAAAATCGAGATGAATTCTTCATGGTGGCAAAAAGCTATAGACTGGTTCAGCTCGTATTTTTGACCACGCGGAATTTCAATTACAGTAACCTACGTCGCTTCAAGCCAGGCAAATATTCCCCCTATGACCGATACCATGACGAGTAATCCACCACCAGATGCCGCTGATCGCCGCGCTGCCAAACCTTTGATTTGCTACCAGGTCGATCAGTTACCGCCGTCTAATCTCGCCTTGTACCAGCAGGCCCGGCAGGGCATGCGCAAACTTGCCGAGATCACGGTAGCCCCGCGCGATGGCGGCACTTTCGAAGTACCGGCGGGTTCGTTCTTTCGCATTGTCAGCGTCGAAGGCCCCCAGGTTGGCGATCTGAATCTATGGCATGCGCATGATCTTACGGAGCGTTTCTTTAGCGGCAAAACCCGCCAGCTCCACGCCACCCACGTCAGCACGGGTGATCGCCTGTGGAGCAGCCTGCCCGGACTGCGGCCAATGGCGACGATTACGCATGATACGCTCGACTGGTATGGCTGGGACGAGGACGGCGCTGGTGTTCACGATGTCATCGGCACGCGTTGCGACCCTTACACCAATTACATGCTCAACGGGATCGACTACCACCATTGCTGTCATTCGAATCTGACGCGTGCCCTCGCCGCGGCGGCAGATATCCCGCTCACCGAGGCGGAGTCGCATGTGCACGATGTTATGAACGTATTCATGTGTACCGGATTTACCCACGACAGCCATCAATACTTCATGAAGGCTAGTCCAGTGCGACCCGGCGATTACATCGAATTCTTTGCCGAAATCGATTTGCTCGGCGCGCTGTCTACCTGCCCGGGTGGCGATTGCGGCAGCAGTCACTCCGATGACAGTACACCCTGCTACCCGCTACAGGTGGAAATTTACCAGCCCGTGGCAGGCGCCCTGCAAGGCTGGAGTTCACCGCCACAAAGCGGTTACTCGGGTACTCATGGAGCCTAGCCCGCATTTATGACCAGCCTTGTGCTGCGGACGCCGATATGCTCGCTGTGACGGAGTGTACTCCCTGCGGCCGATTTGACGTGATGTCAACCACGCCTGCATCGACCTCCGGTCCGTGCACCCCGTCACAGAGGCATCTCGACGCCCTCGCAACAAAGGCTGGTCAGAAATGCGGGCTAGCCCGGAGGCAGGTAAGGAATTCCCTGGGCGAGGTCGGTATCGTCGATCACGTAAAAATTGCTCTCGGTACCTGCCTGGCGGGCCTTTGCGAAAGGCGCATAATCCGGATCGTTGACAAAGGCCTGGCAGGCCTCTACCGACGGGAATTCAAGCAGCGCGATCACCGTAAGGTCGGGCAGTTCGCCTTCCAGCAGCGTGAGGTTGCCACTGCGGGATAGATACTTGCCGCCGTGTTTATGCACGATATCGTGTACTTTTTGTGCGTATTCAGGAATCCAGGAATCATCGTTCACCTTGACGTTGGCGATCATGTAAGCGCTCATGGCTTGCTCCTCTTGGTTGGGATAATCGAGTATAAACACCGTGTAAGCCTCGCACAAACGGATCGATTCACCGATGCCGTGGCTGCCATTTCGATAAACCAGTAAATCCCCTTCTAATTCTGGTGTAACAATCCATCCGATCCGGGGTTATGATCGTATAGCTTTATTGACTTGTACCGCAGAACAAATATGACAAAAAATCACGATACCTCGCCGATTGCCAATGCAATCCGTGACTTCATGAAACTGGAATCAACCGCTGGCCTGTTATTGCTGGCTGCCGCCATTGCCGCCATGCTGGTAGCCAATTCACCGCTTGCATGGCTATACGATGATCTGCTGGATACCACTGTCGCCGTGCAGGTAGGTGCGCTCGAGATAAACAAACCGCTGTTGCTCTGGGTGAACGATGGTCTGATGGCTGTATTTTTCTTCCTTATCGGTCTCGAGATAAAACGCGAAATCATGGAAGGTGAGTTGTCGTCATTCAAGCAGGTCATTTTGCCGGGTATGGGAGCGCTTGGAGGCATGATTGTTCCCGCGTCGATCTACGCATGGATGAACTGGAACGATTCTGTTGCGCTGGATGGCTGGGCGATTCCGGTCGCGACCGATATCGCGTTTGCGCTGGCATTACTTGGCGTTTTCGGTTCACGGGTGCCAACTGCACTCAAGGTCTTCCTGCTTACCCTCGCCATATTTGATGACCTGGCGGCGATTGTCATAATCGCACTGTTCTATACCGGTGATCTTTCCACCACCGCACTAATCTTTGGCGGTGCTGCACTGGTCTTTGGTGTCATCATGAATCGGACGGGTGTCACCAGGCTTTCGGCTTACTTGCTGCTCGGCGTGGTGCTGTGGACCGCAGTTTTAAAGTCGGGCGTGCATGCGACCCTGGCCGGGGTACTGATTGCATTTTGTGTGCCGATGCGAGATCAACAGGGACAGTCGCCGCTGCGACGCCTGGAGCATGATTTACACGGTCCGGTGGCGTTTGCGATTCTGCCGATATTTGCGTTTGTAAATGCCGGGCTCTCGTTTAGAGGAATGTCGATGAGCGATTTTAATCACCCGGTTACCATGGGCGTGATCCTGGGATTGTTCCTCGGCAAACCGCTCGGGATCATGCTGTTTGTCGGTCTCACCGTCGGCCTGCGCCTGGTGCAACTTCCGGGCAATGTCAACTGGATGCAAATTCTCGGGGTCGCCTTCGCCTGCGGTATCGGCTTCACCATGAGCCTCTTTATCGCGGGCCTGGCTTTCGAACACGGTAGCGGTGCTTACTTTATTGGCGACAGGCTGGGGATCGTGCTGGGCTCAATCCTGTCGGCCCTGGCGGCTTACCTGCTGCTGCACCTCAACTTGCCCAAATCAGGTCCTGCTTCTGCCAGAGCAGACGATCCGGGCTAAAGTCGAATTGCCACTGGCAAACTCTGCCCCGACCCCGGGTAGTACCGGAAACCGGGTGAAAGTCGATCCTGTTGTTTTATAGTGCCCACCCGGGACGATTGGTTGGCATTGCAACCTGCCAGGAAACAGGTTTCAATGCAATCGCTCGACGAGTATAAATGTACATGGAATGAGCCCGGAACGAGTACCGCGGTGCACGATAGTTGAGGAGATAGTGTAATGAGTGAATTGTTTCCTGCTCATTCCCGACTGAGCATAAACCGAGTCAAGGAGAACTAGATGTTTGATCTTAGCAAACAAAGTTGTGAAGCCTGTCGCGCGGACGCACCCAAAATCAGTGATGAGGATCTGAGACTGATGATGCCCAGTATCCCGGACTGGAGTGTTATCGTGGTCGATGGCGTCATGCAACTGTCGCGCGGGTTTGATTTTAAAGATTTCGCACAGGCGCTCGCCTTTACCAATCGCGTTGGCGAGATTGCCGAGGCCGAAGATCATCACCCTGCGATTCTAACCGAATGGGGTAAGGTCACCGTAACCTGGTGGAGCCACAAGATCCGGGGGTTGCATAAAAACGATTTGATCATGGCGGCGCGCACGGACGAGGTAATTTCTGATTAACAGCAAGACCCTGATCTCGATTTGCATCGTCCTGCTGGTCGCGGTGTCGAGCGGCCGCGTGCTCGACGACTATGTCGATGAATACACTACCAATTCGATCAAGAATGCGGCGCTAACCTACGCTACCGCAAGGGGTATTAACGCGCTGGTATCGATGATGCAAAGTAGTGAAGTCGAAGCCGGCGTAGGGATTGTTTCGGGGTCGATAACGATCGGCGAGCTGCTCGATCCACTTAACGATATGATCGAGCGTTTCTCGACCGTCATGACCTGGGTGCTGGCTTCGCTCGCCGCGCAGAAAGTGCTGTTGCTGCTGGCCTCGCATGAATTGTTTCTATACCTGGTCGCGGTGCTCGGGATATCCGCATTGCTGTTGCTTTTCTATGGCCAGCCGCGCGCGCAAAGCCTGGTGTTCAGGAGTTTTCTGGTCGTTGTATTCATTCGCTTTGCACTGGGTATGGCAGTCGCGGCTAACAGCGGTGTCGATTACCTGTTTCTGGACCAGCAATTGCAGGCTAACGATGAAGAAGTCGAAAACTTCCAGGCAAACATCATGAATCTGGAAACGAATGAAGATCTCGATACTGACAGCATCAGGGATTCGGCAATAGATTTCTGGCAAAGCCTGAGCATTAGTGAACTCGAAGACAGGATCAGTCGCGGTATCGAAAACTTCATCAACCTGGTGGCGCTTTACCTGCTCAAGACGATCCTGTTTCCGCTCGGCTTTTTTTACGCCTCGTTTTATTTCGTCAAATTGCTGTGGCGGGTAGAATTGAGTATCACGGCGCCATCCTGAACGGATGACGCCGTTGATCAGAAAAATACCCAGACGACGCCAATCAGAAACCACCAGAATAACAGGTAGGCGATGGTTTCGCGCCAGGGTAGTGGCACCTGATCTTCGCGCTCATCGGCTTCGTCGTCCGCTTTATGCGAAAAGCAATTGATGCTGCGATTAGACATTTTTTCGATATCATTCCTGTACTGTTCGATCCCATCTGGATTGACGACTTCGCGGTGGGGCGTTACCCGCGTTCCAAACTTCTTTACGTTGCCTTCTGTCCAGACCCTGTCGACGTAGCTAAAGATGGGATTCGAAAACCTGCACGAACTGGTTCCCCCGGGCGGTTTGCCTGGGTAGTAAACATCGATGCGGTGCTCAGCCGCGCCAAAGGCGGTGATCTGCACCGGGAAACGATCATCCGACGGTTCCGGGAAGGCTTTGTAGAACCGGGTCCCGAGTTCGATCCTGCTGTCACCATGAGTCTTTTCCAGGTTTGAAATCCGGTACTGCTCGCGCGTGACCAGGATGTTTTTATCGAGGTCGTCCTTGACCACCGTGACCGGTGCAATCACGGCAAGCTCGAGGCTGGTCGCATCCTGTGCATCTTCCAGGTAGTCATCACGCAGGCGCTGTATCATTCGCGAGGCGAAACGATAGCGCAGATCGTCGGCGCGATGGGCCATGTATCTGCGTGTGATCGTCAGGATGCCGCCGTCGTTACCCGGATCGAGAAAGTCGAACCGGTGTTTCAAAAAAAACACCTTGCGTGAAATGTCGAAAGGCATATTGACCAGGTCTTCCCCCGTTTCTGTCAGGATGAGCGCGAAACCGTAGCCTAGCTGCGCGGCGTGCTCGAAATTGCCCGCCTGCTTTTGCGCGGTGGCGTCGAAGTAGTAAGCCTCGTTATCAAACTGGATTCGTACGATCATGTGGTTGAAATGCCGCGCCGACGGATTAAGTCCATCGAGACTCTTGCCGCAGTTGGTATTGACCAAAGCCAGATCGCACTGGACTCCGATGGCGGCGAGCAAGGCTCGTAGCAGGTTCGACTTGTCCTTGCAATCGCCCGCGCCCTTTTTCAGTACCAGCTCGGGCGTTTTTGGCGTATGCGTGTAAACGCCCTGGTGCTGGCCACGGTAACGAATTTCGTTTTGCACGAAACGGATAATACGCAGTGCATCTTCACGTTGCTCGCCGCAAAGCTCGATGCGGTCGACTGATCCGATATCGAAACTGTTGCTGAGCGCACCGGCGTCGCTGTAGTAGCGATACAGGTAACGCGAGATCTGCCGCCAGCTTTGGTTGCGGGTTACGATCAGGAAATCCGTCCACCACCAGTCGGGGGCGGTATCGGCGATTTTTTTCGGCATTAGCTCAGGATACTCGCGTTTGAACTCCTGCCGGGGTTTCAGCAAAGTGGAATCGTCGAATGGTCGACCCTCGTCGATACGGTGGTGGTGCAGCTTGAGGGTCCGGTTCGATCGATTGACGATGCGAACTTTTTGCAGAAGCACCGGACAGTCCCAGGTCAACCAGTAGATTGCCCTGACATGTTTAACCCACAACGGATGTTGCGTCGCCTTACCGATAAGGGTGGCTCGATATTCGATCAGATCGCCCACTCGCAGGTCGTCGACAAACAGGCTGACGGTTTGTCGATTATTGGTGATATGCGATTCCAGCGAAGTTTCGCGCCGGTATACCTCGATATTTTCAGGATCCATCACCGAAAAACGATTACCGTTACGAATGATGTCGACGCCGTGAAAGATGACGCGTTGGCTTTCATCATCCATCTCTCTCAGGTAAAGCGAAGCATCCTCGATTCTCGACGAGTCGTTGATCTTTTCGACGGTGTGCAGATAGCTTTCGACTTTTCCATCGCGCACGGTTGCCTGGTAATCCGCGAGCAGGAAAAAGTAGGGTGCATCCGGCTGCCTGGATGCGTCGGTAAGATCAATTTCACTTTGGCTAATCCATCCAGCCGGTGCCTGAATGCTGTATAGCGATTCTGTCAGCGTTTCCATGATTCAATATCCATGTCTGTTTGTATTGCGTCCATAATTCGGATTACCTACGGCGGACGCGTGCGCGCAGGAATTCCATTTGATCGGCCAGGATGGTTTTGCCGTTGAGGATCAGGTGCTCCGCGTAGCAGGGCGCGTAAGGCACGGCGATCAGCTCGACGCCCCATTCCGCAGGAGTGCGATTGTTTTTGCGGTGATTGCAGCTTGTGCAGGCACTCGCCACGTTGGTCCATACGTTGCAACCGCCACGGCTGACCGGGACGATGTGGTCGCGGGTCAGCGAACGCGCTGAAAAAGACTGGCCGCAGTACAGGCACAGGTGACCGTCGCGCGCGAACAGTGCACGGTTGGTCAACGGCGCCGCGTAATCCCGTTGCCAGCGTCGTAGCTGCACGCGTGCATTGGTCAGCAGAATGCTGGAAATTTCAATGCTCGAACGTAGGCCGCTGAGCGCATTGATACCGCCATAAATAATACGCGCGTGTGCGCCCAGCGGTGCCAGTACCCGGTCGGTTGCAACCAGGTGGACCGCCATTTCGTTGTTGAGCCATGCACTGGGATTACCCGCACAATCGAGTGCCAGGACCAGGCTGTTACCTGCCATCACTTTCATTTCAGTTCCCATGGGCATACGCCCGTAAAATACGTTGATTAAAGGGAATTACCCCTTTAATAATGCTTTTAACAATCTGGAATACTGAATTGGTGAGAAATGAGCCGGGCGGGATGATCCCGCCCGGTTCCAGGACCCTGGTTATCCTTTAACGCACAATACCTGTTTTAGCGTATGTACGGTTTCAACCAGGTCGAGCTGGTTTTCCATAACCTGATCGATGTCCTTGTAGGCGCCCGGGATTTCGTCGATGACGCCTTTATCCTTGCGGCATTCAACGCCCTCGGTCTGGCTAACCAGATCGTCCCGGGTAAATTGCTTCCTTGCGGCAGTACGCGACATACGTCGCCCCGCACCGTGCGCGCAGGAACTAAATGATTTCTCATTGCCCTTGCCTCGAACGATGTAGGAGCGAGCGCCCATTGAGCCCGGAATGATTCCGAGCTCTCCGGCCCCGGCACGGATGGCTCCCTTACGAGTCACGTAAATTTCGGTGCCGTCGTGCCATTCCCTGGCTGCGTAGTTGTGGTGACAGTTGATTGCTGCCTCATCGAGCTCGAATGGCGGCAGGCTTCTGCCCAATGCCTCGATCACGATGTCCAGCATCTCCTGACGATTACGAGCCGCGTATTCCTGTGCCCAGGTCAACGCATGCCAGTAATCGGTGAACAGACCGCTTCCCTCGGTCAGATAAGCCAGGTCACTGTCCGGCAGTTGTATATCGGTTTTCGCGATCACCTCCTTAGCCTTGCTGATGAAATATTGGCCAATTTTGTTACCGATACCACGGCTGCCGGAATGCAGCATGATCCAGACACGGTCTGCTTCGTCCAGACAGATCTCGATAAAGTGGTTGCCACCACCGAGGGTTCCGATCTGGCGCGCCCAGGCATCCTTTTTAGGCGACTTCGAAGTAATACCGGGATGTCGATCCAGGATCTCCCTGAGGCCTGGTTCAACCAGGCTTGCAGCCTCGGATCGCACTCGACGATTGTTGTGCATGTTGAATCCAACCGGTACGTCGCGTTCGATCTGGTTACGCACTTGCCGCAGTGATTCCGGCAGTTGTGCCGCAGTTAGCGAGGTTCGTACCGCGCACATGCCGCAGCCGATGTCGACTCCGACCGCAGCCGGAATAATCGCCTTGCGGGTCGGAATAACCGAGCCCACGGTGGCACCCTTGCCCATGTGTACATCGGGCATGACCGCAATGTGGCTGTGTACTATCGGAAGATCCGCCATACGTGAAAGTTGATCATACGCGGATGATTCAACGTCGTCGGTCCAGACGAGTACTGGTGACTTTCCCTTGGTCATTTTCATCTTGATCATGATCCACCTCCTTGAGTGGTTAGTTTAAAGAAAAGCGGCCGGCAGAACTTGTGATATACCGACCCGATGAAAAATGGAACTGGATGTGAGAGTTACCCTCACGCTGGAACAAAGACGCTTCCGTAGCGCCTTTGCTGATGGGGCAGGCGTAATCGACCAGACTACGCGAACCCGAAAAAATGTTACCGGGGGGAACCAGATCGCCCGCGGGCGATCTGGGTGAACCCGCAAGACCATGGGTCTAAACCATGTATGTATGCCAGATTCCATCACCCCGGCAGTATCTGGTGGGCCCGGCGGAGTACGATTCCGCGTCGATCCCCTTATGAGGAGGGTGCTCTGCCAGTTGAGCTACAGGCCCGAAAGGGTGGCTACAGAGCCGAAAAGTGGAAGGCCCGGGAGGATCCGCCCCTCCACTACGAGATTCAGAATCTCGGGTGCTACTGGTTACACTACGGGCCTGTAGTGGCGCCCCGGGAAGGAGTCGAACCCTCGTAATTCGGAGTAGAAATCCGATGCCTTATCCAGCTTGGCTACCGGGGCATATTGGAGCCACCAGGAAGATTCGAACTTCCAGTCTCCTGGTTCGAAGCCAGGTGCCTTATCCAGTTTGGCCATGGGGGCAGGTTGGTCGCTTCGAGTGGATTTGAACCACTGGCCTCACGGTTATCAGCCGTGCGCTCTACCAGGTTGAGCTACGAAGCGTGGAGTGGGCGGGGAGGATCGAACTCCCAGTATCCCGGGTTGCAACCAGATGCCTTAAGCCATTCAGCCACGCCCACGTAGAATGGCGTCCCCGACCAGTTTCGAACTGGCTACCTCTGACCTGACAAGCCAGCGCTCTGCCGATTGAGCTACGAGGACCAACGGACTGAAGCCGGTGCATTTTTCAGGATAACACCCTGAAATGCTGGCTACAGATCCGGATATTGGGGTGTCTGAAGGGATTCGAACCCATAGTGACTGGATCCACATTCCAGCGCGTTAACCGTTTCGCCACAGACACCACTAAAGCGAAATGAGCCGGGCATCCTTCCCCGCTCGATCAATTTGTCGGGTGGTGGGCGCGGCAGGAATTGCACCTGCATGCTCTCTGGAGGGGTGGGTTACAGCCACCTGGGCCCACTGCACTGCCCAACACGCCCGCATTTATTCTGGTACGTCGCCCAGGACTTGAACCTGGATTTGCCGGATTAAAAGTCCGGTGTTCTGCGCAATTGAACTAGCGACGCGAAGTTTTGGCTGGAAAGGTTGGATTACGCGGTGCGTCCCTGCGCGACGTTGCGCATTGCTCCTGGCAATGCTGTGCGAACCAACATGCGACACATTAACAGTGTGTTCACCTGCCAATGGTGCACTTTCCAACAGAACTGAGTGGCACCCGGGGAGTCAATCGGTCCGAGGTGCCGTTACAAGACTGCTCTTCGGGATGCCGGGTTTTTCAC
>Ga0265309_10000905_pt1 | contig 12598 bp, 18 predicted proteins | sample Helome_FD_192492 | JGI IMG/M metagenome (GOLD analysis project Ga0265309, IMG submission 192492) | Marine sediment microbial communities from subtidal zone of North Sea - Hel_20160524 (Illumina Assembly) | ecosystem: Environmental > Aquatic > Marine > Subtidal zone > Sediment ...
GGCTAATTTGTTCGCTAGAAATTCACGTAAAACTAAGGTTTCCGCTTATTTACCTTTAAATATAATTTTAAAATATAACTTAAACGACATTTTTGTCATTGGCACAACAGAGTATAGAATAAACTCTATTACAACAAATCTTTTAACTAATAAAAGCGATTTAGAATTATACAATTTAAGTCCAAATGTTAGGCAGCAGATAAATGGTCAGGTTGGAAGCGGTGGAAGGGTTCAAAGTTTAGAGGTTACTAGTCAAGGTGGGACTAGTATTGGAATCCAATGGGATGCTATTACAGACCCGAATTTTGATAGATACGAGGTATATTTAAACGATGAATTTTTAAGCTCAGAAACTGGAACAAGTAAAACAATTACATCTTTAGAAAATAAAACAACTTATAAGATTTCTTTAAGGGCTGTTTATGATGGTGTTATTGATGCAACGGCTGTTGAATACGGTTCTTTTGATACTGATATATTTGTAAATTCAAACTAAATAAAATGATTAAATTAATAATTGAAAGTTTAAAGTACGCAAACGGGGAAACCGAAAATTTGCGAATAGCACAAGGCAAATATAAACTACCGACCACTTTAAAAGAGGGTTACAAAACACTTAAACAAGAGATAAAATGGCAATAGAGAAAACTATTAATTTAAACGTAGATAGTAAAAAAGCTACAAAGGGTTTAAATGATTTAGAGAAAAGTATTGACGGAGTAAATAAAGAGGTTAAAGAAACTAGCAAATCCACTCAGGCAATGAGTGGCACGCTTGACAAAGCGACTGGCGGGGCGGTTTCTAAATTTGGGGCGTTTAAGGGAGCTATCGGTAGCGTGACAACAGGGTTTAAATCTTTAAGGGTTGCTATTATAGGGACAGGAATCGGAGCTTTATTAATAGCTGTCACCTCTTTAGGTCAAGCATTTACCAGAAGCGAAGAAGGACAAAATAAGTTTGCTAAAATATTAGGGGTTATTGGTAGTGTTACAGGAAACCTTTTAGATTTATTAGCTGATTTAGGTGAGAATATTATAAGTGTTTTTGAAAACCCTAAACAAGCGATAACAGACTTCGCTAATTTAATTAAAGATAATATTGTAACAAGGTTTCAGGGGTTATTAAACTTAATACCAAATTTAGGTAAAGCTGTTGAGCAACTATTTAAAGGCAATTTTAAAGAAGCAGGTAAAATCGCAACTGATAGTATTGGTAAAGTTGTTTTAGGGGTTGACAGCGTTACAGATAGTGTTGATAACGCCATTGATTCGGTTAAAAAATTCGGCAAAGAAATTAAGTCAGATGGAGAGGCAGCAGCGAAGATAGCAGACCAAAGGGCAAACGCAGAAAAGAAAGCAAGAGATTTAATAGTTGAACGATCTGAAGCAGAAAGAAAAATTGCTGAATTAAGGGAAAAGGCGGTTAATAAAGATAAGTTTACCGCACAGGAAAGAATTAAATTTTTAGAAGAAGCAGGGCGTGTAAGTGATGAACTAGCAGCAAAAGAGGTTGAAGTAGCTAAGCTAAGATTAGAAGCTAAACAAACTGAAAACGCATTAACTAAAAGTAATAAGGACGATTTAAACGAAGCTGCACAATTAGAAGCTAGTGTTATACAATTAGAAACCCAAAGGCTTAATTTACAAAAACGTTTAAGCACTGAATTATTAACATCTAGGCGTGAAGTCACAGCTGAAGAAAAAGCTGATTTAAAAGAATTATCTGATTTAAAGAAAACATTAAGAGATGCGGAAGCGGTTTCTGAACAAGAAAAAAGAGAACTAGAACTAATTAAAATTCAAGAACATTACGATAATTTAATTGCACAAGCTAATGAAAACAACATAAAGACCGATGAATTAGAAGTAGCAAGAGATGAGGCTAAATTATTAAAACAAGCAGAATTTGATGAAAAAGATTTAGCTGCTAAAACAAAAAAACAAGCAGACGAACAGGCTTTAAGACAAAAAACCATTGATGAGTTGTTAGCAGAAAAAGAAGCAAAGGCAAAAATACAATCATCAGTTGTTGGGGTTGCAGAAAAAGGTATCGCTATTGGCAAACAATTAGCAGGTAAAAATAAAGCTGTTCAAAAAGCCCTTTTAATTGCTGAAAACGCAGCAGGTATCGCTAAAATATTAATAAACACAGGGGTTGCAAATGCTAAGGCAGTAGCGACTTCTCCAATTACGGGGGGGATGCCTTGGGTAGCTATAAATTCAATTAGTGGGGCTTTAGGTATAGCAGGGGCAGTTTCAGCAACAGCAAAAGGATTACAGGCTTTAGGCGGTGGTGGTGGCGGTTCTAAACCGAGCATTCCTAAAAGCGGTGGTGGTGGTGGCGGTGCAGCCCCAACGCCCCCAAGTTTTAACGTTGTAGGGTCTTCTGAAACAAGTGTTTTAGGTGATGCAGTCGCAAGTCAAACAAACGAACCCGTACAAGCCTATGTAGTTTCAAACGATGTTACATCTGCACAGAGTTTAGAACGTGGAATTGTGGACGGTGCTACAATATAAAAAACAAAAATAAATAAATTTAATTATATATTATTATGAGAATAGTCGAATTGATATTAGACGAAGAAAGCGAGTTGGGGATTGAAGCGATTAGCGTTGTAGAGAATCCTGCAATTGAAGAAGACTTCGTGGCGTTAAAAAGTCAGGAATTTAAACTTGCAGAAATTGATGGCGAGCGTAGGATATTGATGGGTGCTTTATTGATACCAAACAAGCCAATTTATAGACGAAACGGCGAGGACGAATACTATATATATTTTTCAAAAGATACTGTCTTAAAAGCGTCTCAGATGTATTTAATGAATAGCAAACAAAACAATTCAACACTAGAACACCAACACCAATTAGAGGGTTTAAGTTTAGTTGAAAGTTGGATAGTTGAGGATAAGGTACACGATAAAAGCGTAAAGTACGGAATGGATTTGCCTTTAGGTTCTTGGGTTGGTAGCGTTAAAGTAAACAACGACCAAATCTGGAATGAGTTTGTAAAGACAGGTAAAGTAAAAGGGTTTAGTATTGAAGGATATTTTGCTGATAAAATGGAACGTCCAAACGACCAAACCATAAAAGATGAATTAGCAGCTATTGAAGAATCCGAAGCCGAATATTTGCTTAGTCAAGTTATAGCGGTTTTAAAAAATAAAGATGTAGAACTAGAAAGCTATTCAGACTATCCAAGTTCAGTGAGTAACAACGCTAAAAGGGGATTAAAACTAAACGAAGCGGTTAATAATAAATGTGCTACACAGGTTGGGAAAGTAAGGGCTCAACAATTAGCACAAGGTAAACCAATAAGCAAAGAAACTATAAAAAGAATGTTTAGCTATTTGTCAAGAGCTGAAGCGTATTACAAGCCAGAAGATACCGAAGCCTGTGGAACTATCTCTTTTTTATTATGGGGTGGCAAATCGGCTAAAACGTGGGCAGAAAGTAAACTTAAACAGTTAGACAATGAGTAGGTTTAAAAAACTATTTACGCCAAGTAAGACAAGTCCTAGAAACGGTCGTAGAGGTTGTTTATGTAGAGATAGGGACGCTTATTCTATTGAGTGTTGCAATGGCGATATAATAAGTCAAGGGATAGGAAGTATTTCAGGCGTAGAAATATTTTTAGCACAAGAAAACGGGGGTTTAATCCTACAAGAAGATAACAGTAAAATCATACCATAATGGCAAATTTAAAAATTAGTGCTTTACCAATAGCGACACCTTTACAAGGTGCTGAAAAAACAGTAGTAGTTCAGGGCGGAATTACCAAACAAAGTACCATTGAAAACATAGTCAACTATATAGTGCCTATTACACTAGTTGTTTCTAGTGGTCAAACAGTAAATTTACAAGATGCGGCTTATGAGAAAGCAGAGTTAATCCGAATGACGTGGGATGGAGCAAACGGTACAATGACTTTAAACCTACCAACGGCAGACCAACACCCAAACAGGGTGATGCGATTTATTTCAAACGGGGGATTTGCGGTTGCAACTAGGGTTGAACTAACACCAACGGGAACAGAATTACTTGATGGCGTGAATGCAGCTTATGTGATTAATAAACCTTATGAAGGAATCCAAGTTTGGAGCGATGGAATCGAGTGGTTTATAATTCAGAAAAAAGGATAATTAAACGAAAATGCAAATTAAATTAATCTAAATTATATATAAGTATGAAATCAAACAAAGTGATTGAACAAATCAAAAATGTTTTAAACCTTAACGAAGAAGTTAAATTAGAACAAATGAAACTTGACAACGGAACGGTAATTGAAGCCGATTCTTTTGATTCAGGTGTTGAAGTGTTTATCGTTACAGAAGATGAAAAAGTAGCTTTACCAATAGGTGAGTACACATTGGAAGACGGTAAATTATTAGTAGTAACTGAGGAAGGTATTATATCTGAAATCAAAGAAGAAGAAGCGGAAGAAGAAGTTGAAGAAACCGAAGAAGAAGAAGTTGAGGTTGAAGCAGCGGAAGAAGAGGTAACTTATGCTACTAAAGAAGAATTGGACGAAGTAAAGTCTTTGGTTGAAGAAATCAAATCTATGCTAGAACCAAAAGAGGATTTAAGCGAAGAAGTAGGAAACCTTTTAACGGAAGAACTTTCTAAGCACGAATTAAGTATTGAGAAAGAATTGGCAGAACCAAGCGCAACGCCAATCGTATCAAATCCAGAAGCTAAAAAAACCATCTCTAAATTTAGTGTTTCTAAAAACAGAAAAAGCACTACTATTGACCGAGTAATGGAAAGACTAAACAATTAATAACAACTAAAAATTAAATAAAATGAGTGTATCATTAACAACAACTTACGCAGGGGAATTCAGTGGCAAATACATTGCTGCTGCATTACTATCTGCCGACACATTGGACAAGGGTTTGATTACCATTATGCCGAATGTAAAGTACAAATCTGTAATTCAAAAAGCTGCAACTGACGACATCGTAAAAGATGCAACTTGTGACTTCCAAACTGACGCAGGAACTTTGACTTTAACAGAAGCAATTCTTGAGCCAAAAGAATTTCAAGTAAACCTTGACATCTGTAAGAAAACGCTTCACGATTCTTGGGAAGCTGAACAAATGGGCTTTAGTGCTTTTGATAATTTAGCTCCAAACTTTGCTGATTTCGTACTTGGTCACGTTGCTTCTAAAGTAGCTGACAGAACTGAAAAAAGTATCTGGTCTGGTGACGATGCGACCGCAGGTCAATTTGATGGGTTCGCAACTTTATTAGATGCTGATACAGGTTTACCCGTAGCACAAGACCTTACAGGTGGAGCGATTACGGCTGCAAATGTAGTGGCTGAATTGGGAGCTGTTGTCGATGCAATTCCAACGGCTGTTTACGGTTCTGACGATTTGTACCTATATGCTGCATCTGATGTGATTAGAGCTTATACAAGAGCTTTGGGCGGTTTTGCTTCACAAGGCGAAGGTGCTAACGGATTTGACAACAAAGGAACAAATCAAGTTTTAGGAAATTTATTCTTTGACGGAATCCAAGTTGTAGCTATTAAAGGAGCAACGGCAGGAACCATCATTGCGGCTGAAAAATCAAACTTATTCTTTGGAACGGGTCTTTTAAATGACTTGAACGAAGTGCGTGTTATTGATATGGCAGAAAATGACGGGTCACAAAATGTACGTGTTGTAATGAGATTTACTTCTGGTGTACAGTATGCACAAGTCACTGATATTGTTTTCAGAAAAACAGTATAATAATTAACTAATCAAATTTAAAGGGGTGGGTTTTCGCCTACCCTTTTTTATTTAAAAAACTTTAAAAATATGGGATGTTTAATTACAAGCGGTCGCAAAGTACCTTGTAAATCGGCAGTAGGTGGTATTAAGTCCATTCGATTTGCGGATTACGGAACTTTAGGAGACCCAACAATAGTAGCAGGGGAGATTACAGCTTACACAGGTGATCCAGAGTGGTTTTTGTTTGAGGTAAAAGGGAACAGTTCAATGGAAACGGCAATCACTTCAAGCCGTGAAAATGGAACAACTTTCTACGACACTACACTTAATATGACTTTAACTTTTCAAGATAAAGCTACACAAGAAGAATTAAAATTAATCGCTCACGCACGTCCTCACGTAGTTGTAGAAGATTATAACGGTAATTTCTTCTTAGTAGGTCTTGAAAATGGTGGCGATGTCAACGGTGGTACAATCGTAACAGGAGCAGCAATGGGAGATTTAACAGGGTACACTTTAACGGTAAACGCACAGGAAACTGCACCGCCTTACTTTATTGATGCTACAATCGTTCAGAACGGGACTTCATCTACACAAATTGACCCTACTGCATAAGGATTGATTTTTGTTAATAAATTAGGGTTATCTTAACGGATAGCCCTTTTTTTATTCCTACACAATACAAAATATTTGTTTTTTATTTATATATTAATATGAAGTTAATAAGCACAAGTGGAAACACTATATTTAAAATAATCGCTAGAGGTGGTATCGGTGGGAACGTTGATTTAAAATTAACTAGCGAAAGCACCAATGTAACACTAGAGTTTGAAGACGTAGTTTCAGCAAGAAATGGTAATTATACTGATGTTGCTGTTGACTTTGGAACACTCACAGAGGGTGATTTTTACAGATTGGAAGTTTATACGGAGTTTGGGAGTTTAATTTATTTAGATAGAATTTTTTGCACAGACCAATTAATTAACCAAAGTAATAAACAACAATACAGCGTAAACAAAAATAAATATATTAGTGAAGAAAGCTCCGATAATGAGTTTATAATTATATAAAATATGAATGATTTAAGAATAGTAAATTTAAGCACGTACACAACGCCAGATATCGTTGAGAAATCAAACAAAGATTGGGTTTCTTATGGTGCTGATAATAATTATTTCAAGTACTTAATTGACCGATATAATGGCAGCCCAACAAATAACGCTATTATAAACGGAATGTCTGAAATGATTTACGGGCGTGGCTTAGATGCTTTAAACTCAAATAAAAAGCCAGACCAATACGCTAGTATGATTTCTTTACTTCATAAAGATATGGTACGCAAATTGTGTTATGACCTTAAATTAATGGGTCAGTGTTCAATGCAGGTTATTTATTCAAAAGATAGAAAATCTATTGCACAAGTTGAGCATATTCCTGTTGAGAATTTAAGAGCTGAAAAATGTAACGACAAAGGCGAAATTGAAGGGTATTTTTATTCAGACGATTGGTCAAAGGTTAAGAATGTTGACCAAACTACTAGAATCCCTTCATTTGGGAGTAGTAAAGAAAATATAGAGATTATTTACGTTAAACCTTATCGGGCAGGGTATAAGTACTATTCAAGCCCAGATTATGCAGGGGGTTTACAATATGCCGAACTAGAACAAGAGATAAGTAACTACCATTTAAACAATATCTTGAACGGATTAGCTCCGTCAATGTTAATTAACTTTAACAATGGAACACCAAACGCAGAAGAACGACAAGCATTAGAAAACCGTATATATTCTAAATTTAGCGGTTCAAGTAATGCAGGTAAATTCATACTAGCTTTTAATGACAATCCAGAAAGTGCTGCAACCATTGAGCCTATACAACTAAGCGAAGCGCATCAACAGTATCAATTCCTTTCGGATGAAAGCTCAAAAAAGGTAATGGTATCACACAGGGTTGTTTCACCTATGCTGTTAGGTATTAAAGACAATAGTGGTTTAGGCAATAATGCAGAAGAACTAAAGACAGCGAGTACTTTAATGGATAACACCGTTATAAGACCGTTTCAGATGCTTTTAATAGATGCTTTTGATTCTATACTAGCTTACAATCAAATGAGCTTAAAATTGTACTTTAAAACGCTTCAACCGTTAGAATTTACAGACTTAGAAAACGTTGAGGACGCAGAAACAAAAGAAGAAGAAACAGGGGTTAAATTAAGTAATGATTTAACAGATGAACTAAGCAGTAATATTGCTGATGAATTAATCGACTTAGGGCAAACAGAAGATGAACTACTAGCTGAATATGATTTAGTAGATGAAAGCGAGGTTGATTACGAGTTTAACGATGAATTGGACGAAGTTATCACAGACTTAAACACCGAGCCAGAACAATCCGTACTATCTAAAATTTGGAATTTTGTAAGCACAGGAACGGCTAAACCAAACGCAAAAAGCAAACAAGACGGTAAATCAAAACAAGATAGCCAAAAAGGTGTTGAGTTCTTAGTAAGATACAGCTATGCACCAGAGAAAGCAGGTAAAGACAGCCGACAATTTTGCTCTAAAATGGTAACAGCTAAAAAAGTTTATCGTAAAGAGGACATTGTAGCAATGGGAAACAAGGCAGTAAACAGCGGATTCGGTAAGGGTGGCGCAGATACTTATTCAATATGGCTTTATAAAGGCGGTGCAAGGTGCAATCATAAATGGTTCAGAAAAACCTATCAAATTAAAGACGGTAAAAAAAGTCAAATAACAAGCGGACAAGCTAAAAGCAAAGGTTTTAAAGCACCTAAAAACGCTCAAAAAGTACCCGTAGCACCAAAGGATATGAAGTATAAAGGTTATACAGCAGAATATTGGAACAAAATGAAATTTAAAAACTAATGGCAGTAGCATTATTTATATCACGAACGGACTTAGTACGAAATTCTATTTTAGATGGAAATGTAGATACGGACAAGTTTATACAATTCATTAAACTAGGTCAAGAAATTGACATACAAAACTTATTAGGAACGGATTTATACAACCGAATAAGTGACGACATTACAAACGACACTTTAACAGGCGACTATTTAGCTCTTGTAAGCGATTATATTCAGTCAACCCTTATATGGTTTGCCCAAGTTAATTATATTCCATTTGCAGCCTATCAGATTAAGAATGGGGGGGTGTTTAAACATTCAAGCGAAACAGCCGAGAACGTTAATAAGAATGAAGTTGATTATTTAGTAGGCAAAGCTAGGGAATACGCTAACTATTATTCAACTAGATTGGTTGATTACCTTTGCTCCAACAGTTCTAAATTTCCTGAATACACTAGTAATTCGGATAATGATATCAGTCCAGATACAGATACCGTATTTAATGGGTGGGTTTTATGAAGTACAAAGTAAAAGACATAAACGTTAAGCGTTTAAAAGAGTATGTAGGTCTTAAAGCAAATGAAGAAGATTCTAAAAGGTTTTATAATGAAATGAAACTAAAATACAAAAAGGAATGATTTCCACAAATAACATAATAAAAGCTAAATCCATAGACTACACAGGCAGGGGTTTAACTACTGAAAAAATGTCAGTTCATTGGCGACATTATATTTCTGGGATTTCCACTTATACCTTATTTAGTACGGGGGCGACCACTGCATTTCCTTATGCTTATGGGGGTATATCCGTTCCTTATAACGCTTATTTTAGTCGGTTTCAATTGTCTTCAATGCCTTATAGCTCTAGGCAATTTCCGAATGGAAGTTCCTTAACTTTAAGTGTTTATGTTAATGGGGTGTTTAAAGGCAGCGAAACGTCAACCTATGGAAACAATGTGAGGGAAACGGTTGTTTTAGATTTTGGAAAAAGAATAGAAATTAATCAAGGCGAGGTCGTAACGTTAAGACTTCAAGTGAACGGTCAATGGTGGTATTCATCAAGTACCTCAATAATTACAGAAAGATAATGAAAAAGCCATATTTTGCACTAATACCAAGCGGATATAAATTAAATAAAATATATTCAATTTCACCTGTTGACGGAAGTGGGGATTTAACATTCGGTAGAACCACAGAATCCACTAGGGTTGCTGAAAACGGGTTAATACAACCTACTGATATTGGGTTACCCATAATAGATTGGTTAAACAGTAATTGTCCAAGTTTTAAAATGGAAAATGCTAGTACTAATTTACAGACATATTCAGAGGATTTCACTCAAAGTAATTGGGTAGCATCAAATTCAGATATAGGCTCTGACATTACTGTAAGCCCAAAAGGGATTGAAAGTGCTGATAAATTAATCCCAGATACGGCAAACAACGTCCACAACGTGCAAAGCATAACAAGTGGTACGGCTAACTACCAATCAACAACTTATTCTATTTTTGTTAAAAAGGCAGGGTTAAGTCAAGTTGAATTGCTTTTTTCAAATTCTGTTTCGCCTTTTAATACTTACGGTCAGGTTAAATTTGACTTAGATACATTACAAACATTCGGGACTACAATAGGGGGCTTTGAGTACCAAGATTATGGTAACGGGTGGTATAGATTATCAATAACGGGATTAACTACAAGCACCAATCCAGCTATTGTCCGAGTTTCTGCCTTTAAACAAGGGAACGAACAATTCGTAGGAAATGAAGTGGACGGTTTGTTTATATGGGGTGCGCAACTAGAAATAAAACCTATTGGTTCAAGTTATATATATACTTCGTCGGCTTCAAGTACAAGGTCACAAGATACGGTCGTGCCTAAAAACTTAGCTATTGACCCAACTAAGGGAACGTTTTTTTTAGATTTAAAAGCTGATGATTTAAGTTTTCAATCTTATATAAGGTTAAGCGGTATCGGTAATAATCGAATCGTCTGTACCTTTAATTCAAGTGAACAGTTAAATGTTGGTGTCGGAAACGCAGCAGCTCCACCTTTTTTAAGTTACAACTACCTCCACAAATCAGTAAGATTTAAGGTTGCTATTAGATGGGCAGAGTTTGGTGTTTACAGTATTTTTATAAATGGCGTAAAAGTTTATAATCAATCTGCAAATCAATTTTTAAGTGCATTAGATACCCTGTCTTTTAATAGTGGGTTGCAGGGTTCTCTTGATTTTAGTGGTGAAATATATAACGCTCAAATTTATACTGAAAATTTAACAGATGAAGAAATAATTAAACTAACTACACAATGAAAATAGGTAAATATGAATTTAACAGCGAAGCCCAAGCAAATAAAAAAATTGAAAATTTGGGTATTGATACTGATTTTAACGGTAATGAGTTTCCGACCCATAGTCATCAAATAGTTCGTTTGGGTAATATTATTTTAAAAAATGGTGAATATGATTGGGGTGGCAAAAACATTAAAGAAATAAAAGCTCCTATTTTTAGCGAAAAATATCACGTTGACGTTATTTGGAAAGGTATAGAAAAGCACCCGTACGGTTGGGGGACTTATTGCGTGGACTTAGATAACGAAGGATGTCACGTATTTGCAGGGGTGTCTTATTTAAAAAATAAAATATAATGACAATACAAGATTTGAAAATAGGAATTTTAAACGCTATCACTTTTGGAGTGAGCTTTACGCATATAGAAAACGGGTTAAAAATTATACTTTTATTACTATCAATAGGGTACACAGCCCAAAAGATATATGAAACTCATATAAATAAAAAATGACAGAAAACTTTAAAAAAAGTGAGTTTGAATGTAAATGCGGTTGCGAAATGCCTAAAGATGTTTTGGTTAATATTACTAAACTAGCAAACCAATTACAATACGTTCGGGATAACGTAGCTATGCCTATAACGATTAATAGTGCTTATAGGTGTGAAACACACAACAAGTCGGTTGGTGGCTCTTTAAACTCTCAGCACCTACAAGGTAAAGCTGCCGATATTGTTATTAACGGGCTTGACCCTGTTTTAGATACTTATGATTATTTGGACGACCTTATGCGGACTGGAGAAATATTTCAGGGCGGTTTAGGAATGTATAAAACTTTTACACATTACGATTTTAGAAAAAATAAAGCACGTTGGAACTATGCCTAAATACAAAGAACAAAACGGAACTACAAGAGTAGGGGACGCATTACGTTGGTTATTAAAACAAGGTAAAGAAGTAGCACCAGAACTTTTAAAAATAGCGTCTAACGTCACAGGGATTGAAGCCTTAGAATTATTAGCCAATAAAATCGGAGCTGATACCGTTTTAAGTGAAACAGATAAGCAACTTTTATTAGAGGAATTAAACTTTGATAAAATTGAAATGCAAGAAACCACAAAAAGATGGGTTTCTGATAATAATACAGACAGTTATCTTACACGCAATATAAGACCATTAACGCTCGCTTTCTTAACAGCTACACTATTTGTATATATCATACTAGACAGCTCACTAGACGGTTTTAAAATAGCCCCTGAATGGATTGATTTACTTAGTTCTTTATTACTTTTGGTTTATGGTGGTTATTTTGGAATGAGGTCTGCTGAAAAGATTACAAAGCATTTTAAAAAATAAATTACTTTTTTATTGTTTATTATAAATAAAAGATATAACTTTGAATTTTTTTGTTAAGCTGATTAATTAGTTTAAAGTTTTTGTTGCCCTTAAAGGCATAAAAAAACATATACCAAAACAAATAGATAAATATATTACTAAATAAATAGATAAGATATCTGGGAACTATTCAAAAATGGCAAAAAAATCAACTCGTAAAAAGTTAGTAGATAAATTAGATAAAGTTTTTAGTATATACATAAGACGCAGATATGCCGATAATGATATAGCTGAATGCTTTACTTGTGGTAAACAAGACCATTGGAAGAAACTACAAAACGGACACTTTCAAAGCCGTAAACATTACGCTACAAGGTGGCACGAGGTAAATTGTCAG
>Ga0265309_10000906_pt1 | contig 12584 bp, 14 predicted proteins | sample Helome_FD_192492 | JGI IMG/M metagenome (GOLD analysis project Ga0265309, IMG submission 192492) | Marine sediment microbial communities from subtidal zone of North Sea - Hel_20160524 (Illumina Assembly) | ecosystem: Environmental > Aquatic > Marine > Subtidal zone > Sediment ...
TGAACGCCACAAAACGCGGGACATTATTTTTGTTTTCCCATTCATCAACCCATTCATCTTTTTTCAAGTCGTAAACGTTACAGTCTAAACCGCGAATTTTACGGGAGACAATCCAGAAATCTACCCCTTCGGCTTCTTCACTTTCAGGTTCAAATAAATAAGGGTACGCAGTAATAGCCAGGGAAGGATCACCCTCTTTATCATCTTCGATGGACAGGATGATGCGATGCAGGCTGTTGGCTAATGGGGAGCCAATAGGCATAAATGCAGCGGAAGAAGTCACCCAGCTAACAATGTCTGCAGAGTTATCTGAAGAACCATTATCCTCTAAGGTAAACTCAAACTGTTTTGGATCGGTGGTGAAGAAAACCGCGGAGCGCATGGCTGAAATGATTTGCTCCAGGGCATATTCACCGTGGTGCAGATTTTCCAGAGAGGCCTCCCCACGTTGAGTTGCCTTTACAATATTGGCAAAGGTCATCCAAACGAGGGTAATCGCCGCGATACTTATGGCCAGAGACAACAAGACCTCAATTAATGTAAATGCCTTATTTTTAACCGCTTGCATCATGGGAAATCCGCCGTTGCTGACTCATCTATAAATCCGCCGCGCTTTGCCGTGGGCACATGTAATAAACTTATTAAGGTTTCCTCTTTGGTCCCGTTAAAGGACTTCCATTGAACCTTCGTCTCTATGACAAATAATTCGTCTGATTCTTCTCCGTACTCTGTAATAGTTCGTGTCCACTTGTAGTCACGGTAAGGATTATCAAATCTTCCTGATTCCCGGTCATCATCCACATCATCTAATTGAATAGGTTCTTCGTATTCCAGAATGGCAAAAAGATTTCGGGCGACTTCGTATTCTTTTGCTTTTTTACCAATGGCAATACTGCGGGCCGCCGCAGTATATAAAACTGAAAGACCGGTTGTAACAATAACCATAGCCAACATCGCCTCTACCAAGGTAAACCCTTTGCGCGTTGACATTAATCCATCTCCAAAGAAATTTCACCCGTAATGGATTCGATAGCGAACAGCGCTTCTTTCCCGTCATCATCAATTAAGCGGAAACTGTGTTCATCACACATCCCATTCGGATAATAATTTACCCAGGCGCCTGTTTCATAAATTTTGTCTTCATTTCCAACAAAGTCTGCAAAAACAACCCCGTCACTTAACTCACGTTCTATCTCAGCAGTAACCCCCTGGGCGGCATCAACCGAATCAGTGTAACTGCGATCCCCAAATAAACTGCCACTGTCTAAGACATTACGCATTTGATTGTTTGAGCTTTTGGCCGCCATAATTCCCACTTCCAGTCTGCCTTTTTCAAAATCATACCGAAGCACCACGGATTTCTGCTGCAGTACGGCCATACTGCGGGCGTATTTATTTATCATGATCACTTCACGCGCGGAGCTACGCAGTTTTGCTTTTTTAACCGTACTCAAAAAAGAAGGGATGACCACGGCTGCAGACATCCCGATAATCAGTACCACCAACAAGAGTTCGATTAATGTAAAAGCTTGCCGGTTTTCCTTCATAATTAAAACCCGGGGGCTCTATTTGTCTTTATAAGAAAAAGGTTTACCTTCTGGACCATTACATGTGATGGTAAATGAAGAACCTGATTTTTGATAATTGTATGGCTGATCCCATGGATCATTGGGTATCAATTCCATCAATTCAGGAACCAGCTCCTGTAAAGAACCGGGGTATTTCCCTTTTTCGATTTGATATAAATCTACCGCCGTTGCCATACTCTTCATTTCACCTTTTGCGATTTTAATTCGGGCCTGAACTCCCTGATTGCCAAATTTAGGAAGAGCCACCGCAGCTAAAATTCCAATAATTACAACTACCAGCATGATTTCAACCAGGGTGAAACCTGCTTTTGCTTTTTTACGTTTCTCTACTTTTTCCATTACTTTCTCCAATTAAGATCCTGTTAGAACCCTTCACTTTTAACTTGTTCAAATTTTAACCCAAGCCATTTGTCATGCTGAATACAGCTGATAACATACTCAGGGCCACAAAGCCTACGGCGACCGCCATAAAAACCATAAGTAAGGGCTCCAGCAGCTGAGTAAATACTTTAATTTGACGATCCAGTTCTGCATCATACCTTTTGGCTATATGCCCTAATGACCCACTTACGTTGCCTGATTGCTCACCGACACTTAGCATATCCGTAAAGAGTTTGGGGAACACCCCCCCCTGAGCTAAGGGCCCGGAAATAGAGGATCCATCTGTTACTTTTTCACGGGCTTCAGCCACTTCTTCAGCGATGGCTAAATTACCCACCGTCTGTTCAGAAATCTCCATCGCCTTTAATACAGGAACTCCATTATTCATCAAACCGCCCAGCGTTCTTGCGAAATTAGCAAAGGCATTTGCGCGAATGATTCGCTTAACTACAGGAATGTTTAACAAGATCCCGTCCCAGGTTCGGGCACCGGCCTCCGTCTTTTTCCATTTACTGAAAAAGATGACCCCCGCCACTATACCTGCGCCAATAATAAGTCCATATTGAATGACAAAATTACTGATCCCCATGAGCATGCGCGTTGAGGCGGGCAGAGACTCACCCAGCTGGCTAAACATTTTACTGAATTTAGGTATGACCCATACCATACAAAAAATAACCGTGCCTATGCCGATAACCAAAACAATGACGGGATAAATTAATGCGCCGGTAACTTTTTCTTTCGCGCCCATAATCTTTTCATAATAGGTTACCAAACTCTCTAAAGACTCGTGTAACTTTCCGCTGGCTTCACCCGCTTTGACGAGGTTTACATAAAATGGAGGAAAGGTGTTAGAGTGTTTAGCTAAGGCCTCAGATAAACTCGCCCCTTGAGTAATTTCTTCATGCATGGCGGTCGTAATTTTTGTCTGCGCAGAATCATCATCACGCGCCGCCAATGTTTTTAGGGCAGCGCCCAAGGTCATACCGGAACTGACGAGGTCTCCTAATTCAGTGGTAAAAAGAAGGGTGTCCTTCATCTTCATTTTAGGCGGTTTGTCAGAATTACTTTCCAGTTTAAATTTAGAGGAGGATTTTACAACAGGTTTTGCTTTTTTCCTGCCAGCAGATTTCTTCCCGCCATTTTTAGATGCCTTAGGTGCAGCGGTGCCGCTTTCAGTAACTTTAATGGGGACATAACCCAGCTGGTTCAGGCGATTCATCGCTGTGCGCTTATCGTTCACATCAAGCGTGCCGTCGACTTTTTCTCCTGACTTCTTACGAGCTGTGTAGGTAAAGGTCGCCATCTAACTTATGATCCTTCTGCATTAAATCCGTCTTCATCATCTTCGGAGACTCTGATAATTTCTTCAATCGTGGTAACGCCATTTAACACTTTTGCCCAACCATCATCACGCAAGGTTTTCATTCCTTCTCGAAGCGCAACAGCCTTGATGACTGAGGTCGGTTCACGCACGACTATTAATTGACGTATCTTATCGGTAATTTCCAGCACTTCGTAAATGCCCGTACGTCCAGCGTAGCCACTTTTACCACAGCTCTCACAACCCACGGGTTCATAAATATGTCCTTCATCAAGCTGCTCTACAGGAAATCCAATTTCTTTCAGGTACTCAGGGTCGGGCTGTACTTCTTTCCGGCACTCAGGGCAGAGGCGTCTTATAAGTCGCTGAGCGATAATAGCTTGCACAGAAGATGATACCAGGAAGGGCTCTACTCCCATATCCACCAGGCGGGTGATTCCGCCAGCAGAATCGTTGGTGTGCAGGGTGCTGAAAACCAGGTGTCCCGTCAAGGCCGCCTGAATAGCTATCTCGGCGGTCTCTTTGTCTCGAATCTCTCCCACCATAATCACATCCGGATCCTGGCGCAAAAAGGATCGAAGTGCGGTGGCAAAAGTTAAGCCGATCTCCGGCTTCATCTGCACCTGATTAATGCCGGGCATTTCGTACTCGATCGGGTCTTCTGCGGTAAGCAGTCTTTTATCAATAGAGTTAATTGTATTTAAATACGCATTCAGTGAGGTGGATTTCCCGGAACCGGTTGGGCCGGTCACCAGGATAATTCCGTTTGGTTTATGAATAATTTTTTCAAGCAGCTTTTCATCTTCACCGCCCAGGCCGAGATTGGCCAGCCCCAGGAGTGCTGCGCCCCGGCTTAAAAGACGTAAACTGACACTCTCTCCATAAGTGGTCGGCATGGTAGAAACACGAATATCAATTTCTTCATCTTTAATTCGAACAGAAATTTTGCCGTCCTGGGGGAGGCGTTTCTCCGCAATATCTAAATGAGCCATGACCTTGATGCGGGAAATAATCGCTGATTGAAACTGTTTGAGTGCTGCGGGAACTGGAGTTTGGTGCAGCACCCCGTCAATCCGGTAGCGGATACGCAGGTCTTTTTCCATGGGTTCCACATGGATATCAGTCGCACGGCGTTGATGTGCTTCCCAAACTATTTGGTTCACAAATTTTACAATAGACGCTTCGTCATCACCGTCATCAATATCGCGTGCGCCAAGGTCATTGATTGCATCCAGATCAATACGGTCACTGCCCATCATCTGCTCAATGATTTCACCGCCGACTCCGTAAAATTTCTTTGCGGCCTCAGCAATATCTTTCATGGGGCAGAGCCCTAATTGTATTTTTTTGCCCGACGCTAAGCGTAACGCATCCACCAACCCTTTTTTAAACGGGTCATTGGTAACAATTCTAAGAGTATTTTCTTCTACTTCGATCGGTATCACGTGGTATTGAAAAATAGATTTTGCGGGCAACGTATGAAGAATTTCGTTTTCGATATCTTCGGTGTCTAAACGCAGGAAGGGGATGTTCAGACTTTCCGAAAGAGCTTCCAGATAGGTCTCTTCATTCGCATAGCCATTATCGGCTATAATTTCAGTTAGAGAGCCACCCAGTTCACGATAAATGGATAATATGTCACTAATTTGTTCTTCACTAAATAACGCACTATTAACTAAGTGCTGCTCAATCCTGGATGTTGCAGTTGAAATCATAGTACTTTACTAGAATAAATCATAAAATACACAAGCCATAAGTATAATTTGTAATCCATGCTGAATGTTGACAACGGCCAAAAACTTTCGTTTAAACTAAAGTTAACTAATTATGAGCGAAACAAACTTAGACATACAGGCAGAAGGCATTGATGTTAACGCTATTGTGCAGGAAATCCAAGATGCTGTTGCGGAGAAGACGGCCAGCGGCGAATACAATGATGCCTTAATCACCCAGGCCGAGCGCAGTAACCTCTTCAACATGAAGGATGATGCCGAATTCCTTGACTATTACTTAAGCTGCATTACCCGTTCCTCACAGGTCGATATCCGTGCTTTTGAGATCCCGGACCCCAAGGGAGGTCCCGCAGGAAAGGCTATGAAAAAGCTGAAACAATCCATCTGGGGTGTGCTCAAGTTTTATACCTACCGCATGTGGACACAACAAAACCAAATCAACAGCCTTATAGTAAACGGGTTAAACATTGTTCGCAATAAACTCGGCGAACAGCAGCATGAGCAGGAAAAACGCATTACTCAACTTGAAGCGGCCCTTAATAAAGCAGGGATAGAGATCCCGCCTGAAGAAGACACGCATGAGTGAAGCACAACATTTTGCCATTATGGCCCCGAGGTACCCTGACGGCGGCGCTATCGGCGGTGCAGAAACACTGCTTAAAAATCTGGCAGAACATTTGGTGCGTATGGGAAAAACCGTACACTTTCTCACCACCTGCGCCAAAGACCATCACTCATGGGAAAATACGGTTGAACCCGGTATAGAAACAATTAACGGGGTAGAAATCCATTACTTTGAAGTGGATGGCAACCGAGATCTGGAGACCTTCCTCCGAGTGCAGGACCGCATAAGTATCGGGGAAAAAATTTCGCGAGAAGATGAGCTCGGCTGGATAAATAATTCTGTGCACAGCACCCCTCTTTACGAGCACCTGAAATCAAATGAAGATTTTTATGATGCCATTCTAACCGGGCCGTATCTTTTTGGTATCACCTGGAAAGGCGCTCAAATTCTTCCGCATAAAACATTTTTAGTTCCCTGTCTTCACGATGAAGTCTTCGCGTATCTCAGCATTATGAATGATTTATTCGATGCGGTTAAAGGCATCTTGTTTAATGCTGAACCGGAGCTGCACTTAGCGGTCAAACTTTACGGCATTGACCCCGGCAAAGCACGCGTCGTCGGTATGGGCATGGATGACTTTGATTCTGACAAAGAAAGTTTCAGCAAGCGTCATAAGTTGAGCTGTCCTTATATTATTTATTCCGGACGGCGCGAAGGACTTAAAGGTACTCCACTTCTTGTCTCTTACCTGAACACCTTTATTCAACGCACAGGCAAAGAACTGAAAGCGGTATTCACAGGCAGCGGCGACATTAATCCCCCACCCGAGCTGGCTCCTCACGTGATTGATCTAGGCTTCGTAAGCGAAAAAGATAAACAGGAAGCAATGGCCGGCGGGGCCGTATTTATTCATCCTTCGGTAAATGAAAGCTTCGGCATTGTCTTATTAGAAGCATTTTTAGGACGCACTCCGGGGCTGGTACACGGAAAAGGCGACGTGCTTACGGACCAATGCCGCAAATCTAATGCAGGATTTTGGTTCAGGAACTATCCTGAATTTGAAGCACTCCTTCTGCGCCTGCTGGATGACCATGAGCTGCGAAAACAGATGGGTGAAAACGGCCGCAACTACGTACTGAACGAATATTCATGGGAAGCCATTGGTGGCAAATTGATGCGTGCGGTAGCCGAGATCAGCTAATGCCTAAAGCTATTCACCAGTTTGTTTCCGGTTACAGCAAAGGTGATGCCATCAGCAATGAAGCCCGCGTGCTTAGAAAAATATTCCGTGACTGGGGATACGATTCCGAAATTTTTTGTGACCCTGAGCGTATCCTGCCGAAACTTAAAAAAGAATGTTTTGATGTCAGCAAATACAACGGTACCGAAGAGGATATCATCTTTCATCACTTGTCTATCGGCAGCAAAACCAACGAAGTGATCAAAACGGCTCCGGGGAAAAAAGTACTTCTTTATCACAATATAACCCCGGATCATTATTTTCGCTTTATCAATCAGGAGATTGCCGAGCAACTTGCAACGGGGCGCAGGCAAATGGCTGAGCTTGCGGGAGTTGCAGAAGTTAATTTAGCCGACAGCAAGTACAACGCTGACGAACTGGTCAGCATGGGCTACGGTAAAGTGGATGTCCTGCCTTTAATTTTAGATCTGAAAACATTAACCCATACCCACCGCAAAACCGATACAGAATTAAACGACGGCAAAGTAAATATTCTTTTTGTAGGTCGGGTTGCGCCCAATAAAGCCATAGAGGACCTACTGCATGCTTTTTATTATTTCCAGAAATATGTAGAACCCAACTCTCGGCTTATTGAAGTGGGTTCCGCTTCCGGAGTAGAAGAATACATGACCATGATGCGGCTGAAAACTGAAGAACTTGACTTGAAGAATGTTTGGTTTACGGGTCCGGCAGATCAAAATATATTGAACAGCTGTTTAAAGGCTGCAGATATTTTTCTCTGTTTGAGCGAACATGAAGGCTTTGGTATTCCTCTTATTGAGGCTATGCATCAGGGCATTCCCGTTCTGGGTTATGATTGCGCGGCAGTCGGCGACACCATGGGCGGTGCAGGTGTTTTAGTAAAAGAGAAAAACTGGCCCCTTATTGCCGAAACCATGGGCCGCATGGTAAAAGATGAAGCACTCAAACAAGCCATCATCGCCAAACAAAATCAGCGCATTACTGATTATAAAAACCGCGATTTAGAAGCCGAGCTTAAACAGCATTTGCTGCCACTGCTATAACCTGGCTGAATTGCACCATATGGTCTTTAGCCGGGATGGCTGTCATAATCCTGTTCTCTTCACTTATTTATTTAAACTGCGTGTTCGCGTAAGTATAGAAGCGTTGACTGCCGGACTTAATTTTGAGGGAAGTCAAATTCAGTTTCGAGGAGCTCTTTAAACTCTTTTGCGATTTGTTCTTCGTTTTCCCCGTCGACGCAAAAGGCGACTTCATCCCCCTTCATTAAGCCTAAAGACATCACGGCAAGAAATGAAGCACTGTCAATCGCTTCCTCGTCCACCACCAATTTTATTTTCGGCACGGCCTTGCTGCAATACTTTACAATGAGCGCTGTCGGCCGACAATGAATGCCCTGGTCGTTCTGGATGCATGCTGTTGACTCTATCATAAAAAGAGATTACCTTATTATCTGCAATTACACAAATCAGGAATTCAGTTTTTAATGATGGTGAACGAATGAGCTTTGTGGTAAAAAACAACTGTAATGGCCGGAAAAATAATAGAAATAAAACATCCTCTGGTAGAGCATCACCTCTCCCGCTTGCGGGATAAAAACACCTCTTCTGAATTATTCAGGCTGTTAGCTGACCGGCTTACGACCTTATTAACCTATGAAGCCTCGCAAGATCTGATTCTGGAAAAAACAATGGTGAACACCCCTATGGCCGAAGCCTCATGCAATACGCTGAAAGACAAAATTGGTTTAGTTCCTATTTTAAGAGCGGGCCTTGCCATGGTGACCCCTGTATTAGATTTAATCCCCGAGGCAGAAGTTTGGCATTTAGGATTCTACCGGGATGACAAAACTAAAGAGCCCGTAGAATATTACAAAAAGCTCCCCTTAAAAAAACCTGTTGATGTAGCGATGGTCTTAGACCCTATGCTGGCCACGGGCGGTTCTGCCATTGCCGCCTTAGATGCGGTGGCTGACTGGGGGGTGCCTAAAATTAAACTGCTTGTTTTAATTGCCGCTCCGGAAGGCATCAAAGCCATTCAGCAGGCCTACCCGATGGTAGATATTTATGTGGCCAAGATCGATGAGCACCTGGACGAAAATGCCTATATCATTCCCGGGCTCGGCGATGCGGGAGATCGTATATTTAATGCAAATGCACATTAAACATTATTTATTGGCACCACTGCTTCTACTCGTCACGGCCTGCAGCAATGACGATGAAGGAAGACTTGAGCTCGCCCCCCCTGAAGCCGTTAAAGTCCAGGAGGTGAAAAAGGTTTATTACGCACAGCAAAAGCAAAAAAAGCTTAAACCACTTGAGTGGAAAACGCTCGATGCCTTTGATCAGAAACTTTCTTCTCTGCGGGATAAAAAAGATACGTTGGAAATAGATGAATTTAAAAGTGAACTTGGCACTATTAAAAAGTTAGCTGCAGAATTATCCAGAGAAAAAGTTCCTAAGGGAATACGGGATCCTGCGCAAATTATTCAGCTGCAAAACAGCCTTATGAGCTTGGCAAACTCTGAAAAAGCTTCACAGGCTAAAATAAAAGAAGAAGTGATGATGCTGCTGGACGGCATGAATTTTATGATTTCGCGTATGCAGAGACAGCTTGAATTAAGCAATGAACAGAGAGCAGCTTTAGACCCATGAAAAAACTAACCTTAATCAGACATGCAAAATCTTCCTGGGCTGATTCAGGCCTGGATGATTTCGATCGCCCCTTAAATGACCGGGGAATTAGAAATGCTCCCCGGATAGCAGAAGAATTAGTAAAAATAAACCTGCATGCGGATAAGGTATATGTAAGCGCTGCCAAACGCACCCGGGAAACATTCTCTCTATTGAACGGCACACTTAACTGGCCTGAGGAAAGTGTCGAAATAACCGACACGATTTACGAAGCTTCCGCGTTAGTGTTATATAATCTGGTGCGTAACTGTTCTGATGATGCAGATGATTTAGTCCTTGTCGGCCACAACCCGGGCTTATCCGAACTGGCTTTTATTTTCCTGGGTAACGATTGCCCTGTAATGGTCACCTGTGCGGTGATTCAAATCAGTTTTGAGGTCGACAGCTGGAGCAAGATCGCGAAAGGTCTCGGCACTATGGAGTTACATTTATATCCGAAGATGTTTTCCGATGAATAAAAAGAATAACTGCCGCCCAGATAAAAACGATTAGCAATCCCCCCACCTCTCGAAATATTTCATCTGCCAGGGTCCAGTCTAAACCCGGACCTATGATGCCTCCCCAGATGAGGGTAATCACCATTAATGCGATGGCCCCCTGCTTTCTAAACTTAAAAAAAGGAAAAAGCCCTGCCGCAAGATAAAGGGGGATCCACAAATACCAATCATGATCATTATGTTGCACATAAGAACAACTTAGAAATATAAACAGAGCTGTAAATTTAAGAATATTCATGACTGAAACAATTAAAATATAAGCCGGTTTACAACAAAATAAATTCAGGAAAATACTTTAAATCATCTGGATCTGTTATAGCGTAACCCTTGTCCTGTATTGATTTTACCGAATACAGAATAGCGGGAAACACAATATGTCAGAGAACTACAGTCCAAAACCATATCCTAAAAACTTCCGGCCTCGACGGGGACTCAACTGGTTCTCCTTAGGCTTAATGTATGCGACGTATTACATGTGTCGTTACAACTTTCGCTTTGCCACCCCGGGGCTTAGAGAAGAGTTTGGTTTTAACTTTAATGATATAACAGACTTATTCTCTATCTGGGCTTTGGCCTATGGTACGGGTCAACTCATAAACGGATTACTTGCTGACCGGATAGGTGGTAAAAAGTGTATGCTTTTTGGTGCGGTTGCTACGATCTGTATTAACTTCACTCTCGGCTTTTCCCCCCTCGTCAGCACCTTTACCTCTTTTGCATTATTATCTCTTTTAAACGGTTACTTCCAATCGTTCGGCGCACCCGGGATGATTAAAATCAATGCGGCATGGTTTCGCAGAACAGAACGAGGTATTTTTGCCGGAATTTTTGGCGGCATGATACAGCTCGGTCAAATGGCTATCAGCAAACTGGGGCCGTTTATCTTAAACTCGGGCGTAATCATTGGTGGTGTGGTAATGGCGCAAAAAGGAGATTGGCGCTACCTGTTTATTATCCCGCCTATTTTTACCTCCGTTGCCGCAGTCATTATGTTTTTCTGCGTCAAAGACGAACCTGAACAAGCCGGGTTTGCAAATGATGTAATTATGGATGAGCTTGATGATTCCGAAGGGGTGCAAGTTTCTATTAAAGAGTCATTGGTAACGATCTTTTCGCATCCCGTTGTCTGGTTCTATGCCTGTGCATATGCCTGCACTGGAGCGGTACGACACAGCCTGGACCAACTTGCCATTTTATACTTTGAAGATCAATTGGGCTTCAATATGCAAAGTGAAATTCCCGCAATTGCCTCAAACACTTTATTGCTAATGCCGCTGGTTGCTTTTCTGGGTTCCCTGTGCTCCGGCTTTGTTTCAGACAAGCTTTTCAAAGGTCACAGAAGCCCGGTAGCTGCCTTTCTCTACTTCTTTGAAGCCTTTGTCATCAGCCTTTCTGCCGTTATTCTTACCCGCGGATTGGTGGGCCCGACAACCAGCGGCATCTGGATCGGGTGCATCATCTTAATATGTATTGCGGCTACTGTAAACTCCACTCACTCACTTGTGGGTGCCGCCGCGCCCATGGATATTGGCGGAAAAAAGATGGCCGGCACCGCCGCGGGTGTGATCGACTCCTTTCAATATTTTGGCGCAGCAATCGCATTTCAAATAGTCGGCCCCACCCTCGAAGCCACTAAAGATGACTATGGGTATTTATTTTGGTATGTCATCATGGCTGCATTCGGGGTGCTCGGGGGCATTGCCATGCTGATGCTCATCTTCAAAATGAGAAAACCAGCTGCCATGAAAATAACACCCTATACGGAAAGCTATGCGAATTCCTTTATAAGAAAGCTGGCTTTCGCTGGGGTAGCTGTATCACTCCTTGCGATTATTTCCTGCAGCTTCTCGTATCGCTATCAGGGGAGCACCACCATAAGGACCTTAGTTGATGGCGAGAAAACTAAAATAGAAATCCCCTCAAGAGGCTTTCCCATTGCATGGTATTACCAAAGCGAAACGGACCCCGACCTTCAGGGAGTCAGGGCATTCTTATTTGCGAAGAATCTATTTATATACACTTTTTTAATCGGAGTATTTGTATCCATTGGTGACAACGTAAGACGAAAGCTTGCAAAGCCATAACGTCAGGGCCCTGCTGGTAAGTTTAAAAAAGGACGCAGGTCTATTCCTGCCGTATCATTAATCTAAGAGCTTACCAGCCCTGCTGCAAACAAAACGCGATTTGCGGCCCGAAGAGTTCCGGCTCTAATAAAAACGCATCATGCCCCTTATCAGAATGCATGGTCATGTGACGACAAGGCACCTTGTTCCTCTTCAGGAAGTAAACAAAATCGGCCTGTTCTTCCGGATAAAAACAAACATCTGAATCTACTGAAAAGATCATATATTTTTGATGTCGGCATTTCTCGTAGGCTCCTGAGAGTGAAGCCGCGCCAATTTCTTCTTCCAGATCAAAACTTTGCCATGCATCAATAATGCGGAGATAGGTGTTTGCATCAAACCGTTTTACAAATTTTTGTCCCTGATGTTTCATGTAAGATTCCAATGGAAATTTACATTGATAAAATTTTAATCCGGATACCGGCTGCATCACTTCACCCCGGGCACGATCTTTAAG
>Ga0265309_10000908_pt1 | contig 12574 bp, 18 predicted proteins | sample Helome_FD_192492 | JGI IMG/M metagenome (GOLD analysis project Ga0265309, IMG submission 192492) | Marine sediment microbial communities from subtidal zone of North Sea - Hel_20160524 (Illumina Assembly) | ecosystem: Environmental > Aquatic > Marine > Subtidal zone > Sediment ...
TGAAAATTCTTTAGAGTAAAACTCGTAATTACTATCAATCTTACTCATTATTGCTTCATAAATCCAACTTACATGCCCTATGTGCCATTTTGGTGGACTCATAAAAAATGCCGTTTGAACTACAAAATCATCTGTTTCTAAAGTTTTTACTAATTCTAGTGTTCTACTACGCGTCTCTTTAAACTGCTCTAGTAATGAAATTCCTGACTGTAACTCTGGATTAGTGGTCAATATTGGAAAATAATGTTTTTTCTATTATTATGTTTGTGGGTACTTTTCTAGTATCCTCTTGCAAAGACTGGAACTGAAACACTTTGTTCTTGGCAATAGATGCATTTTTGATTTGTATTTTCACTTCCAAATGGTATGACTCTAATTTCTGCTCCTGTTTCTTCTTTAATTTTTTCTTCACATTCTAATTTTCCACACCATGGTGAGTTGAAGAAACCCCCTTTCTCAATTTTTGATTTAAAATCAGAATAATCTAAAATTTCTAGAGTGTTGCTTTTAGCTTCATCTTTGGCTTTTTTTAGCATCTCGACTTGTATTTCATCTAATATTGTGAGTATTTTCTCAATTTCTGTAAAACTCAAACTAATTTTTTCAAGATTGTATCTTTTTGCAACTACAATGCTATTTTTTTCAATATCTTTGGGGCCTATTTCTATTCTTAATGGGACTCCCTTCATTTCCCAATCATTGAATTTGTAGCCTGGTGATAATCCCTCTCTTTCATCTACATGTACTCTGATATCTTTTGATTCTAATTCCTTTTTGATTTCTTCTACTTTTGGAAAAACTATTTCTTTTCCTTCGTCATTTCTGTAAATTGGAACAATTACTACTTGCATTGGGGCAACCTTTGGTGGTAAAACTAATCCCTTATCATCTCCATGTACCATGATCATGGCGCCAATCAATCTCCAAGATACCCCCCAAGATGTTTGCCATGCAAAATGTTCTACATTGTCTTTATCTGCAAATTTAACTTCAAATGGTTTTGAAAAGTTTTGACCCAAGAAATGCGATGTACCCATCTGCAATGCTTTTCCATCTGGCATGATTGATTCCATTGTAGTGGTGTATACTGCACCAACAAATTTCTCTTTTTCACTTTTTTTGCCTGTTCTTACTGGTATTGCTAGTTCTTCTTCAACAGTATTTTTGTAAATATCTAGAATCTTCATTACTTCTTTTTCTGCTTCTTCTTGAGTGCTGTGGACAGTATGTCCTTCTTGCCATAAAAATTCTGAAGTTCTAAGGAATGGTTTTGTTGCTTTAATTTCTGCTCTCAAGGCGGTGTTCCAAAAATTAATTTTTAATGGCAAGTCTCTCCAGCTTTGAATCCATTTTGAATACAAAGTATATGCTAATGTTTCAGACGTTGGTCTTAATGCCAATCTATCTCCAATTTCATTGGTTCCTGAATGAGTTACCCAAAATACTTCTGGGTTGAATCCTGCAAAATGCTTCTGTTCTTTGCCTAATAGAGACTCTGGAATCAGTATTGGTAAAAACCCATTTCTAATACCGTTTCTTGAAAATTTTTTGTCAAATGTACTTCTTAGTGATTCCCAAATTGAATATCCGTCTGGCCTGAGAACGATTAATCCTTTTACAGGGGCATAATCTGCAAGTTTTGCCTTTAGAACTACTTGTGTATACCATTCACTGAAATCCTCATTTTTTGAAACTGTAATTCCGACGTCTTCTTTACCCAAACTAGAATTCATTGAATTAATTTAACTAATGAGCCTTTCGTGGTGATTTTTGTTTTAAAATTACTTTGTTATTTGATTGGGTCGCCTTTGCACAATACTTCGCCCATAACTCTACTTTGGAAATTTGGACATATGAAACACTGAACAAATTGAATATCTTCTTTTAAAACTGGGCATTTTACAAACTCCTGTTTCATTCTTTTGAGCATTTTTGGACTAACTCCTTTGAGTTTTAATTTTCCTTTATCGTCCATCAAACCTGATTCTTTTAACTTTTCTTTGAGTTCGGCAGGAAATTTTACTTTCTCCTCTGTTGATTCAATTTTCACATCATATTTGCGTTCTAGCTCATCTGCCATACTTAGTAAGATATACTCGGTGATTTATTACTAGCGTTTTTTAGATCCAAAAAAGTTTAAACTTTAATATAATTAGCGATTTTTTTCCAATCAGAAAACCATTGTTAGCTATTTTTGATGTCGAGGGAGTTTTGTATGATGAAGAATATCTCCCTATTCTTGCAGAAAAACTCAACAAAGAATCTGAAATTTGGGAAATTACAAAACAAGGAATTCAAGGAAAAATTAACTGGGAAGAAGGATTACGAACTAGAGTTGCAGCTTTGAAGGGTCTTGATGAAAAAACTTGCCAAGAAGTATCTGATGCATTACCTATCATGACTGGTGCAAAAGAGGCATGTAGAGCATTAAAGGCAGCAGGATGGAAAATTATGGCCGTATCTGGTGGTTTTACCTTGATGATGCACAGATTAAAAAAAGAATTAGATCTTGATTATGTTTTTTCAAATGAATTAATTTTCAAAGATGGCAAACTAGATGGCGTCACAATTAATGTCGATTCTGATAAATCAAAATCTGCGAGAATAAAAATTGAAGAATGGGGTGAGAAAAAAGAAGACATAGTTTGTGTCGTAGATGGTGCAAATGATATAAAATTATTTGATGTTTGTGGATTGGGAATTGCATATCGTGCTCAAGATATTGTTAAAGACTTGGCTACAACAACTTTGGAAGAAAAAGATCTCTCTAAAATTATTGATATTATCAACAAACACTACAAACTTGAATTAGAAATTACAACTCCTGCATAAACAATTTTTTAGTCCTCTGCTTGAGATACATTGCTTGCAAATCATTCCTGTTCATGTTGAAAAAGAGATCGAACCCTCTGATGATCTCTCTGATATTATTCTAAACTCTGAAAAATTAAACGATGGGGATATTCTAGTAATTGCACAAAAAATAATCTCTAAACAAGAAGGCCGTTTGATTGATTTATCAACTGTGACACCTTCTTTGCTGGCTGAAGGTATTGGTTCTCAATATCAAAAAGATCCTAAAATTATTGAATTGATTTTATCTGAATCAAAACGAATTGTAAGAATGAAAAATGGGATTTTGATAGTTGAAACTAATCAAGGTTTTATTTGTGCAAATGCTGGAATTGATGAAAGTAATATCCAAGAGGGGTATGCAACTTTGTTACCTGTTGACTCTGATATTTCTGCACAAAGAATTAGAAAGAAAATTTTAGAGCAATCAAACAAAAATGTGGCAGTAATAATTTCTGATACTTTTGGTAGGCCTTTTAGAATGGGGCAAACTAATCATGCAATTGGAGTATCTGGATTAAATCCTATTTTAGATTACGAAGGAACTTTGGATTCTTTTAATAAAATTTTACGAGTAACTGCAATTGCTATTGCTGATGAACTTACATCTGCATCTGAATTAGTTATGGGCAAATCTTTGAAATGTCCATTTGCAATAATTCGTGACTATTCATTTAAGGTTGAAGACCATGCAATTGATCAATTAATTCGTCCTGAACATGAAGACCTTTTTAGATAATTTTTTCAAAATTTCATTGTATGGTAAAATAGGACAAGCTAAACTCGAATAGCTTTTAATATGACAATTTGACCTTTAGGAATCAGTAATGTCTGAATCTACTGAAAAAAAATTAGATGCAACCGGATTATTTTGTCCTGAACCTGTATTTAGAACGAAAATTGAAGTTGAAAGAATGCAAGTAGGTGAAATCATTATTGTGTCTGCTGATGATCCCGCAGCTGAAGATGATATTTCAAGATGGGTTACAAGAAGTGGTCATGAACTATTAGACATGTCCAAAGACGGTGAAACTATCACATTCAAAATTAAAAAGGTGAAATAATCTAAATTATGACTACTGTTACTGATACAGATGTTTTGAATCGTGTAGGTAATACTCCTCTTGTACATTTAGATTCTCTTTCTCATGACAATGTAGAATATTTTGCAAAATTAGAAGGTCACAATCCATTTGGTTCTGTCAAAGACAGAGCTGCATATTACATGATTAAAGACGGTGAAGAAAAAGGATTTTTAACAAAAGGAAAAAGCATCATCATTGAACCCACTTCTGGTAATACTGGAATTGCCTTGACAGGAATTGCAAATATCTTAGGTTACAAAGTTGAGATTGTTATTCCTGAAAAAGTAAGTAATGAAACTAAAGATATCATAAGAAAATTAGGAGCCAAAGTGTTTGAGACTAGTGATGATTTGTGTCCCAAAGTAGGTGCTGGAACTGATCAAAGTATTGCACTTGCCACATCAATTGCATCATCTAGACCTGACACGTATTATTCTCCAAATCAATATGCTAATGAAGCCAATTTCAAAGGACATTATGTTGGAACTGGACCTGAAATTTGGAAACAAACTGAGGGTAAAGTAACTCATTTCTTTACTGGTGTTGGTACTGGGGGTACCATTACAGGAATAGGTGCATATCTTAAAGAAAAAAATCCTGATGTTAAAATAATTGGATGTCAACCACAACAAAATCATTTGATTCAAGGATGGAGAAATTTTGAAGAATCTGCAAAACCTGATTTATTCTTAAAAAGAGAAAACGTTGTAGATGATTGGGTATCTGCTGATAATGATGAAGCATTTTCAATTGTAAAAGAAGTGTTTGCTAAAGACAAACTCTTGATTAGCCCATCTTCTGCGGCAGTATATGCATGCATGAAAAAATATCCTATTGAAGGAGATGCATGTGTTGTGGGAATCTTTGCTGATGATGGACGGAAATTCAAAAGTGTTTATGCAACTCAAAATGTTATGACTGAAGAAGAGTTTGATAATTGCCTTAAAGATGCAAAACACATGTCTGAATTAGCATACTGATTATTCAAGAATACTTTTCAAATGTTTTTCATAAAATTCTCTAAATGATCCATTCATATCCATTTCATGCCGTAAACATTCGTTACTTTGTTCTGTAATTTGATTTTTAATTTCTCTACTCCATAGACTTTGTTGTCTGTCTTTAGAATCAATTATTGTTGGATTCTCTTTAATTTTTTTCATAGTCTCTGATAGTGTTGTACTTAATTGTCTGAATTTACTAATGCGTAAAAGAAATCTTTGTGCTTCTTCTTTGTTTACCAAATCCATCATTGCATGAACCTGATTATAATATTCCAAACCTTTTTCATTGTATTTTTTAAAATCTGCCATCCTTTGGTCCCAATACTCTTTGGTTACTTTTTCTTCAATTCTATAACTGAATTGAATTTCACCTAATTCCATTCCTAATTTAGCTAGTTTATCGCTGTGTTCTTTGGCTGATTTTTTTAGATTCTCTGGATCTTGACTCAATACTTTTTGGCCGTCTTTCACACAATAAAGAGTTTAGATTTTTGATTCATTCCATTTTTTTTCAGATTCTTTTGAATATTCTGACACACATGTCTCACAAAATGAATCCCACTCTGTAATTCCTAATTTTTTAAAATATTTTACAGACCATTCGTATGAGGGTACTTTCCTGTATTGAAATTGTTGAATGGTATAGATCTCTTTTTGATGAAATTTATTCAGACATTTTTTACATTGAGCATTTTTCATTACTGTTTATCTGCAGTTTCTGTGAGGTATTTATCCACATCAATTGCTGCCATACATCCAAAGGCTGCTGCAGTAATTGCTTGTCGATAACTTCTATCATGTACATCCCCTGCAGCAAAAATTCCTTCCATGTTGGTATGGGTTTTATTTTTTAATACGATATAGCCTTCATCATCTAAATCAATTTGACCTTTGAATAGTTGTGTATTTGGCACATGTCCAATTGCTACAAACAAACCCCCTGCATCTAGTGTTGTCTCTTCGTTTGTTTTTAGATTTTTCAAAACGGCTTGTTGTATTTTTTGATCTCCTTTGATTTCAGTAACTGTAGAATCCAAATGAAATTTAATTTTTTCATTGTTAAATGCTCTTTCTTGCATGATTTTACTTGCACGTAATTCTTCTCGTCTGTGAATTAAATGAACATTTGATGCAAATTTTGTAAGAAATGTTGCTTCTTCAATTGCAGAATCCCCTCCACCTACAACAACAATTTCTTGATTTCTAAAGAAAGGACCGTCACATGTTGCACAATATGATACACCTTTTCCACTGAAAGTTTCTTCGCCTTCAACACCTAGTTTTCTTGGATTAGCACCTGTTGCAATGATTACTGCACGACCTTCAAATTCTTCTGATGCTGTTAGAACTTTGAACGGTTTACGTCTAAAATCTACATCCACTACTACATCATCAATAATGGTAGTTCCCATTCTTTGTGATTGTTTTCTCATATCAATCATCAAATCAGGACCCATTATTCCATTTTCAAATCCAGGGTAGTTTTCAACTTCTGTAGTGTTGACTAGTTGTCCTCCTGGAAGTAATCCTGATAAAATTAAAGTGTCATAACCTGCTCTAGAACAATAAATCCCTGCAGTATATCCTGATGGACCTGCACCGATAATAATTACGTCAAATTTTGTTTTAGTTTTATCTGATATTTTGATTTCATCGTCTCTCGTTTCGAGAACTGCTGAACCTGCATCTCCTCCTGACATCATAATGTTATTGGTCTTAATTTCAATAATTTAAGTGAATATCCTTTTTGCTTACTCATTTTCCATTCTTAAAAGAATTTGATCACAAATTCTGCGCATTTCTGAATCTGATCCAACACTAGAAATTTTTACAATGTCTGTAGTTGTTATGATTCCTACAATTCCGTCATTTTCTTTTACTGGGAGTTTGTGAATTAATCTCTCTTTCATTAATTCTGATGCTTCCCAGATTGTTTCTTCTGGGTTGATTGTAATTAGTGGTGATGACATTACTTCTTTAATTTCTGTAAATAGCGGTCTTCCCTCAGCAGCTATTTTTGTAACAAAATCCCTTTCAGTGATTATTCCAATTGGGTTGTTACTATCAGTTACAATCACACATCCGACGTTTAGTTTTTTCATATGTTCTGCTGCTTCTTGTAATGTTGTTGATTTATCTAAAGTTAGTATGTTTTTACTCATTACTTCACTTACAAATGTACTATTCACATACTAACACATTATCCCAATTATATGATATAAATTCTAAATTCCCATGTTTGAAAATCAATTAAGATAATAACATAATGCCTTTAAACTACAATATCTTTTTCTTTTGTATATGGCAATTAAAACAAAGAAAATTCTTGCTCCTTTAGATGGCTCAAAGAATTCCATTCGTGGTTTAGATATGGCTATACATATTGCCCGACAGTCTCAAGGTACGGTTGTTGCTTTAGCCGTAAAAACAGTGCCTGGAATATATGCAATTCATCCACTTGGATTTTTGGATTTTAATTCAATGACTGAAGTAAAAAAATTACTTAGTGAGGCCAAAGTCAGAGCCGCAAAGAAGGGAATCGATTTAACCGGAAAAGCAATTGCAGGAGATCCTGGATATGACATTGCAAGATTTGCAAATAATCCTAAAAACAAAATTGACATGGTTGTAATTGGAGCCCGTGGAAGAAGTTCGGCTAAAGAAATTTTCTTGGGAAGTGTTTCGAACTATGTTTTACACAAGTCAAAAAAACCTGTACTAGTAGTGAAATGACTGCTAGTTTCAAAAATATTCTTGTTCCGATTGATGGTTCAATATACTCTGAGAAATCTTTAGAACGTGCAAGTGAATTTGTTGACACGTTTGGTTCTAACCTAATTTTGATATATGTTGTAGAAAAGTCAATTCCTATCAATCTGCTTGATAGAAAAGAATATCTTGAAATTCTTCGAAAGTTTGGAACTAATGTATTGGAAAAAGCAAACAAAAAACTTTCAAAAAAAGGAATCACTGCAAAAATTTTCTTAAAAGAAGGAAACATTGTAAATGAAATTGAAAAAACTGTAAAAAAAGAAAAATGTGATCTTATTGTCGTTGGAAACAAAGGGTTGGGCTCTGTATCTAGACTAATACTTGGAAGTGTATCAAATAAAATTTCACAATCTTCTTCTTGTTCTGTTTTGATAGTAAAATAGAATTAATTTGCTAGTGTATTTACAATATCTGATTTTGTAATTATTCCTACTAATCTTGAATTATTTAGAACCGGTAGGCCACTAATGTTATATTTTATCATTTTAGTTATTGCAACTTTAACTTCATTGTCTTTATTGACTGTGATTGGATTTGTAGACATGATGTCCGTTGCATGAAATGGAAAAAGATAATTCATTTGATTGGCATGAGTCTCAGTTAATCCTTTTTTGAATTTATATTCTTGAACTTCTTTAGGATCTGCTGACTCTGCAATCCACTGTGGGATTTTTGCAGGTACAAAATCTCTGAATGTTATCACTCCTACGGGTTTTTGATTTCTTTTAATGATAATTCTAGAAATTCCGTATTTTAGTAGTAAACTTTCTACAAATAATATTGGATCACTGGGAGCTGCAGTGATAATGTCTGTTTTCATTACTTTTGAAATTAATGTTGAATCTGATCCCTTTGTAAGAAATGCAGTTGCAAGATTAGTTTTGGTTACTATTCCTGATAATGTTTTGTCTTTGTTTAGAATGATGACTAAACTTATCCTGTGTTTTTTCATTAATCTTGCACATTCTTTGACAGAATTTTCTTTGTTTAATGTATACAATTTTTTTAATTTGAAATCTTTGGCTTTTACTGATTTTATTGGCTTTGTTCCTAATTCATAAATTTTTTTTGCAATGTCTTTTTCAGTGATAACCCCTATTGGAGATTTCTTATCAGTTACAATTACACGTTTTACTTTTTTCTGTAATAGAATTTCTCTTGTTTTTAACAAAGAAGTACTAGGTGAAACCGTTATTGGCTTTGTAACGAACTCTGATAATTTTAAATCACTAATATTCACTATGATTCTAATCTATCATTCGTTAAATATTTCTCCTAACAACACCATAACTGAAAATCAAATTTGGTAATTACTAGAAAGATATTTAGTTCTAGTTTGTTTAGACTGGATATGGCAGAAAAAGTACCTTTGTTTATTATTGGTCTTCCTAAAGATGCACCATCTAATGAAATACTTTCATCAAAATTTGGTGGTGCTTTAGATAAAGTTCAACAAGTGTTGCCTCATATCATTGAAGCAAAAATTGCAGTAGAATCTCAAAACACTGAAGGTTCTAGAACCCATTATGATGTCACGGCTACTGTAAAAACATCTGATGATAGGCTCATTTACACTGAATCTGGTTGGGATATTTTGAAAATTGCTGATGATTTATCTAGAAAGTTAGAGGGTGAGTTACCTAAACATGATGATAAAAGACAAAGAGACAGTATCCGTAAAAAGGACTTTTAATATTGTTCAAAAATATTCTCGTACCTTTTGATCTTTCAACACAATCTACTAGAGCTTTTAAAGTTGCACTTGATATTGCTAAATGTCGTGATTCTAAAGTAACCTTACTTACTTGTCTTGAAGGTGATGCATGGCATCACAAATACTATGATGCAAGAGCAGATTCTGAATTGATTCAAAAACAAAAAAAAGTTTCAAAAAAACATCTTGAACAATTGGAATCTTTGGCAGAAAAAAATAATGTTTCTATTAAATCACAAATTATAACATCAAAATCTGTAGTTAATGATATTGTTACTTATGCAAAATCTAGAAAGTATGATCTGATAGTAATTGGTTCTCACGGTAGAACTGGATTTGATAAATTACTTTTAGGAAGTGTAGCAAATGGCGTTTCTCAAAAAACTAGATGTCCGGTCCTAATTGTTAAATAAACTGAATGTGATCTAATTGATTTCGATAGTTGGTAGTGGCCGTGTTGGTACATCTATAGGATTCCTTTGTGTGTCAAATGGATTGGATGATGTTTTACTTGTTAATCGTGATAAAAAAAAGGCAATTGGTGAGGCACTAGATATTGCAAGTGCAATTCCTGCAAATTCTAAATTCACTGTTCGTGGAACTGATGATTATTCTCAAATATCTGGCTCTGACATTGTTGTGATTACTGCTAGTGTTGGTGTTTACATGAAAGATAGAACTGAAAACATACTACTGCAGGTAAAGATGATAAAAGAAATTGCACAAAAAATTAAACAATATTGCTCATCTGCAATAGTTTTGATAGTATCTAACCCACTAGATGTTTTGACTTATTTTTTTCAAAAAGAAACTGCTATTCATAGATTCAAAGTAATTGGTATTGCATCTAGTCTTGATACAAGTCGATTCCGTTATCTTATCTCTGAAACACTATCTGTCCCACAATCTTCAATTTCTAATGCTATTGTTTTAGGTGAACATGGTGATTCTATGGTCCCTGTTTTCTCTGCAGTTACAGTTGGAGGCAATCCTCTTTTTTCTATGATTGATAGTAGGGATACTATTACTGATGATGTCCGAAATTATTGGAAAAAACTGAGAAATTTTAAAAGCAGATCACAATTTGGTATTGCTAAAAATACATTTGATGTTATTGATACTATCATACACAAAAAAGAAATTATCGTTCCAGCATCCGTGGTACTTGAAGGCGAATATGGGGAAAGTGATGTTGCTATGGGTGTACCTGTAAGAATTGATCAAAATGGTGTATCTGAGATACAAAAAATAAAACTTGATGATACAGAGTCATCTTCTCTGAAAAAATCATCTGAAAAGATTCGCAATCACATTCAATCTGTTCGTACTTGATTTGTTAATCCTTTGAGTTTCTCTTGATGTTTATCACATAGTTTTTTATTTTCTAACTGTGAATAGAACAGATCTTTTTGCCAATGGGCGTTGAATAACCTACATTCTTTATTTTCACAAAATGCATCTCCTGTAGCATAATACATTATGGCTTGTAACACATATCCTTCTGTAATGTCACTTAATCTTGAATCATGATATTCTAAAAATTCTCCCTTGTATCTTTCTTTGATTTCTTCTATCTTTTCTTCTGAAAAATTTGTCATTAGATCTAAATAGTATTGTTTGGGTTTTGCAGGTGCCTCTATGATCCCAGTAGTTGAAACTATTGTGGGGTTGGAACTAATTAGTGCTCTAGCATGATATCTAAAATCATCATTATCAAATGTTGCAGTAAGCTTGTTTGTAAAAATTATATGTAATATGTTATCTGTAATTGAAATGTTTTCTGCAATAATGTTTTGTAATTCAAATCCATCATACTGAGTCATTATATCTTGCCCCGATGTGTCTTGGTTTTCTTTTTCAATTTGAATTTCTTCTTGTGTTGGAATGTGTTTTTTGAATTGTTTTTTTAAATCAAAAATTCGTGTCGATGCTATTTTTTCAAATATTTTATCATCTGAATTTTTAAAAAAATTATCTTTTATCTCAACTTTAATTTGAAATGTGTCTGTGATGAATTGTTTTATTTTTTCTATCTGAATTTCAGCAACTTTAGGTTCATTATATAGAATAATTTTGGAAATCTTCACTAATGAAAGATTCTCTTGATTACTTATCTTTCTAACTCTTTAATTTTCTGGGCTGTAATTTCTGCTGCTCTCTTTCCAGAGTATAACATGGAGCCAAATGTTGGGCCCATTCTTGCTAATCCGTGAGTTTCAGTTACTGACATTCCTGCTGCAATTAATCCTGGGTATACTTCTCCTGTTTTGTGGACTACGTGCTCTTCACCATCGTTGACATGCATTGGTTCCATTCCTTTCCATTTTGCTAATCCTCTATCTACAAGTCTTTTCACTGCTACTGAATCGTGACCTGATGCATCGATGATAATTTTTGCTTCAAATGCAACTGGATCAACACAAGTAATGTTACGTGGTAATGCTGAAACTGGCATCCAATTAACAACAATCCCTGCGACTCTTCCGTTTTTCAAAACCAAGTCATCAAATTTAGTTAATTGTAAGAATTTTACTCCTGCATCACATGCTGCTGCAATTAATTTTGATACTGCATGAGGTCCTGGTGTTAAGTATAATCCGTCTGCAACTTTTTTGTATGGTACTCCAAGTTCATCCCAGATTTTTTGTGCTGGTTCTCTAACTGTAACTGGATTCATCATATATCCTCCTAACCAATAACCGCCACCTAGGTAGTTGTTTTGTTCAATAACTAAAACTTTGTAACCCATGTTGGATAGTTCTCTACTAGCTGTTAATCCTGCAGGACCTGCACCAATAATGATAACATCTGATTCTGCTCTGTCAATTAATACATCGTGAAATTCATTTGCAATTGCACGTGTAATTTCAACTTCACGTACGTCGGTAAAAATTTTCTCTGATTGTTCTGCAACTGTTGCTTCTTGCATGAAGACTCCCAGTTTCCTGAACAATTAATACTTTCCCACATCTAATTTCTAAAAAATTAGGTGATACTAATTATTTCTAATATTTTCTTCTTCATAGAAATAGGAAAATTTTGTACTTTGAGGAAAATATCTCTCCTAAAATCTCCAAATTTCAAAAATTTATATCCAAACTAAAAGAAATTACTTTGTATTGACCACATCTGATCTTAAACAATCT